>Ga0075436_100003453_pt1 | contig 10834 bp, 6 predicted proteins | sample RhiMethybrSRZTD5_FD_75303 | JGI IMG/M metagenome (GOLD analysis project Ga0075436, IMG submission 75303) | Populus rhizosphere microbial communities from Tennessee, USA - Rhizosphere MetaG P. TD hybrid SRZTD5 | ecosystem: Host-associated > Plants > Roots > Rhizosphere > Soil | place: USA... | reverse complement strand
ACTCGCTGCAGCAGACTTCCTTCTGCTCAGTTGACAGGAACCGCCCGTTGCGGAACCGCACGGCGGGTGGTGTGGGAGGACGGCGGGAGTGATCCCGCCTCCTACCCGATTAATCGTGCCGGTGTCTCTGCACGCCGAACAACGGAAGCGGCTGGTGAACAGAACCGGCGGCGGTAGCCGGCGGGCGGTGCTGAGCGTCCAAGCCCAGCGCCGGAGATTCTACAATGCGAGCGCGTCAACTGAATTGAGGTTGTAGGCTGCGCAGCCGCAAACACGCGGCTGCTCCACCGGCTACCGCCGGCGGTTCCGTTACACCCCGAACAGCGGAAAGTGGCTGGCTGCGCCCATGAAGAAGATGATGAAAAATGTCAGATAGAAGCTGAAGCGGGAGGTCAGCGCCGACTGACGCGCGAGCGATATTAGACTCGTTGGCATCGACGTGGCACTCGTGCCTTCGGATTCCATCCAGCGCAGGATCTTCTTGTTGGCGCGCCAGACGATTCCCCAGACGTTCAGAAGCAGAAACAATCCCATGCCGCCGCCGATGCCGATCGACAGTGAACGATTGCTCTCCCATCCGTGCGCGTTCAGGCGCAGGAAGAGCCATGAGGCGGCAATCATCACCAGCGCAGTGCCGAGGTACAGCAGGGGTTTATTGCCTGCGCGCAGCAGCGCGTAGAAGATGATCCAGACCACAACCCAGATCACCAGCCAGCTGAGGAAGAATGCACCGGCATTTCCATTTCCGTTTTTCGCCTCGGCGCCGGCGATCTGGCCGAAGTAGGCGAAGCCGGAGAGGACCGCGACCAGCGAGCTCCAGCGAAACCAATTCAGCGCGCGCCACATCAGGCGCGGCAGGACTCGCGGGCGCAGCCCCGGATCGAGCGCTGCCGCGAATTGCGTGCTGACCAGGTTGAAAAAATAAAGAAAGCCGATCCAGAGGATCGCGCTCACGATGTGCAGCCAGCGCCAGAAGATCTCTACGTTGGCGGTGGCGCCTTGCGGCCAGTGGACGAGCGGGGCGGCCATTCTGGGAATCTATTTCCAGTACATAAAGGCAACACCGCAAAGGAGCAGAGCAATGGTGGCGGAGATGGCAACGCAGATCAGCAGTGTGATGCCAAACTCGAAGGGATTTCCGGGAGTTTCATTATGCGGTCGAACGTCGGTCATGGGAACTAATGTAGGGCTTGATACCGGCGATGCGCAAGTGACAGAACCGCCGCCGATAGGCGGCGGGGCAGCCGCGTGTGTTGCGGCTGCGTTTCTGTGCAATTTGCAGGCAGTATCGTGCCATTCGGAGTTCGCCTTTCGGCGACGTCCGACCCACCGACCATCACCCCAACAGACGCAAAAGCGGCGTCCGTCGGGGACCCCGATCTACCGCCGCGTTTTTCCAATCTCTGACGTGGGGCTCCCACGCGTTGAATCACCGTCCCACCGAGCATCACCAGCGACGGTTCTGTTGCAATCCTGCTCTCCTTTTGAAACACTGGCCCGCTCACAATCTCACACGGAAAGGCATCATGAACCGAAGAGACTTCGTTAAGGCTGGCTCGGTGGCGATTGCCGGCTTTTCACTTCTGCCCGAGAGCTTCGGAGCTTCACCGACCGGCACTGGCCGGATGATCTTCTCGATTAACCGCAACTGGCGCTTCAGTCCGCAGCGCGCGCAGAACGACACCGCACCGGATTTCGACGATTCGAAGTTCGAACAGGTCACGGTGCCGCATACGAACAAAATGCTGCCGTGGCATGACTTCGACGAGAAGTCATACGAGTTCGTTTCCATCTATCGCCGCAAATTCCGTCTGCCGCCTGAAGTGCGCGGGCGACACATCTTCGTCGACTTCGACGGCGCGATGACTGCCTCAACCGTGTGGATTAACGGCCAGCGTCTGGGCGAATACAAAGGCGGATACACGCCGTTTTCCTTCGAACTCACTCCGCACGTCAACTGGGACGGCGACAACCTGCTGGCTGTCGAACTTGATTCGAACGAGCGGCCTGATATTCCTCCGTTCGGCGGCCTGATCGACTATCTCACCTTCGGCGGGATTTACCGCGACGTGCGTTTGCGTCTCGTGCAGCCGACCTATCTCGAGAACATCTTCGCCAAGCCACGCGATGTCCTGAGCGATCATCCTTCGGTGGACGTCTCCTGTTTCGTGGCGCGGGTCGCGACGGAGAAGGGAACCCTCACGCTTGAAGCTGAGCTGCGCGACGGCGATCGTGTCGTCGCTCACGCCACGAAGAACATCCCGGGCGGGGCCGCGACGCAGGAGCCGGTTGCGTACGACATCACGCTCAGCAATCTGGGCTCAGTTCGTAAATGGGACTTAACCAATCCCAATCTCTACACGGTCGTCGCGCGATTGAAGCAGCGGGATTCGGTCCTCGACGAAGACAACCGCCGCATCGGTTTCCGGCAAGCACAATTCACCGATCATGGCTTCGAGCTGAACGGGCAAGTCATCAAGCTGCGCGGACTGGATCGTCATCAGACATTCCCGTTTGTCGGCCAGGCGATGGGAGCGCGTCCGCAGCGCCGGGATGCGTACGTCCTGAAACGGGAATTGAAGTGCAATATCGTGCGGACCTCGCACTATCCGCAGTCGCCGTACTTTCTCGATGCCTGCGACGAGCTTGGGCTGCTGGTCTTCGAGGAGATTCCCGGATGGCAGCACATCGGCGACTTGCAGTGGCAGGAGATCTCGATCGACAACGTGCGACGGATGGTTCGCCGCGACTGGAACCACCCTTCGATCATCCTGTGGGGCGTGCGCATCAACGAGTCGCAGGACTCGCACGACTTCTACACTAAGACCAACGCGGTTGCGCATTCGCTCGATCCCACGCGCCAGACCGGCGGCGTGCGCTATCTTTACGACTCGGAGTTCCTCGAAGACGTTTTCACCATGAACGACTTCGGATTCCCGCTGCGCCCACCGAATCATCCGCGGTATCTCAATACGGAATTCGTCGGCCATACCTATCCGACCAAGATGTATGACACCGGTGAGCGTCTCGCCGAGCACATTCGCCGGCACGCGCGCGTACACAACCAGCTTGCGACCAATCCGCAGTACGCCGGCGGACTGGGCTGGTGCGCCTTCGACTACGATACGCACGAGGAGTTCGGCTCGGGCGATCGCATCTGCTATCACGGCGTGAGTGACATCTTTCGTCTGCCCAAGCCCGCGGGGTATTTTTACGCTTCGCAGTGCGATCCAGCGGAGGAGATTGTCCTTGAGCCCGCGTTCCAGTGGTCGGCGGTGGATGACTACAGTCAGGCGACCGAGGCGGCGATCGTCTGCTCCAACTGCGATCACCTGAAGTTCTATAGCGGCGATCGCCTCACCGCGGAAGCCGATCCTGATCGAACCAACTTCGGCAATCTGCCGCATCCGCCGTTCACGGTGAAGCTCAACCATGCGTATCGGCATACCGATAAAGGTCCGCTGCGCATTGAGGGCTACATCGGCGGCAAGAAAGTTGTGGAGAAGCAGTTCTCGCACAGCGGCGTTGATCAGCAGTTCGTGGTGAAGCCCGATGACACCGCGCTTATCGCCGATGGCGCCGACTGCACGCGCGTGATCATGCGCGTTGCCGACGAGTTTGGCAATTTGCGCCGTTATTCAACAGCCGCGATCGAGCTGAGCCTCGACGGTCCAGCCGAGATCATCGGCGAGAATCCGTTCAGTCTTGTTGGTGGAGGCGGCGCCATCTGGATTCGAGCCAAACAAGAGCCCGGGAATGTGACGCTCAGAGCGAAGCATCCCGTTTTAGGAACCAAAGAAGTACGCATCCAGATTTCCCCAGCCGAGGCCGAACGCGTGTAACCATGATTTTCACGGAGACACTGAAGCACGGAGAAAAGCATTTCGGGTTTCTGGTTTCAAATTCGCTAAAGCCAATCTTCACTAGATACGTCGAAAGCGAGCTTTGCCGAAAGTTGAAACCTGAAACTCGAAACGCCTTTTGCCGCTCGTATTCTCCGTGCCTCCGTGTCTCCGTGGTGAAAGGCCGTTTGTAGCTATGGCAACCGCCCGGCTCGAGGTGCCCAACCAGCCACAGCTTGCGCGTCGCCTGGGACTGTTCGACGCGACCATGCTGGTGATGGGCGGCATCGTCGGCTCGGGCATCTTTATCAATCCGTACGTCGTTGCGCAGCAGGTCCATACGCCAACGCTGATACTCGGAGCGTGGGTGGTTGGAGGCATCATCGCGCTTGCCGGCGCCTTCATCTACGCCGAATTGGGGCAGCGTCTTCCGCAGGTCGGCGGCCAGTACGCCTATCTGCGCGAAGCCTACCATCCACTCTTCGGATTCTTGTATGGATGGACGCTGCTGCTGGTGATTCAAACCGGCGGCATGGCCGCGGTGACGGTCACGTTCGCGCGCTACTTTCTTGAGCTGACTGGATGGCATCTGTCCGAGGCCGGAGTGGCAGTAGTCGCGCTCGGAATTTTGACTGTTCTGAATTGTCTTGGCGTGAAGACAGGCAGCACGGTGCAGAGCGCGCTGATGGTGCTGAAGATCGCTGCCATCGCCTTTCTCGTTGGTTGCGGATTTCTGCTTGTACGCTCAGCGCAGCTTCACTGGATTCCCGTTTCGGATAAGCCTGCATCTCTGAGTCTGTTTTCTGAATTCGGAGCGGCGATGGTTCCCGTGCTCTTCGCTTACGGTGGATGGCAGACGACCCCGTTTGTCGCCGGCGAACTGCGCGATCCGCGCCGCGATCTTCCGCGCGGGCTTCTGCTCGGGGTAATCGGCGTCATCGCGCTCTACACGAGCGTGAGTCTGGTCTGTCTGCGCGCGCTCGGTCCGGAGCAGTTAGCGCTCACACGCACTCCGGCTTCTGCGGTGATGGGAGCGGCGCTGGGCAATGTGGGAAGCACGATCATCGCCTGCGGCATCGCCATTTCCACTTTGGGATTCTTGAGTCAAGGCATTCTCACCGCGCCGCGTGTGTACTTCGCCATGGCCGAAGATGGAGCCTTCTTCCGCGCCGTGGCCCGCGTTCATCCCACCACGCGCGTGCCGATCCTTGCCATTGTGCTGCAGAGCGTGTGGACGATAGTGATCATGCTCACTGGCCGCTATGAGCAGATTCTGAACTATGTCGTCTCGATGGACTGGGTATTCTTTGGACTGTCGGCCGGATGTTTATTCGTGTTTCGACGGCGCCGGGTGGGCGAAGCCGACTTCCTCATGCCCGGTCATCCCTGGAGTACGGCAATCTTCTGCATCGTGTGCGCGCTGGTCGTAGTCAATACAGTCGCGCGGTACCCGTCGAATACACTCATAGGAGTGGCAATTTTACTCTCTGGAATTCCGCTGTTCTTTTTATGGCGACACATCAATCTCTTGAAGTGATTCCTGCCCGCACTCAAGCGCGCTCGAGCTACATGGAGTTCGCCAAGCTGCGCTCGGGCGCGAAGTATAACCTCTCTACCAGCGGCATGGCGAGTTTCACCATGGCGGAGCTTGGAGTCTCGATCGACCAACTCGAAATCAATCCCCCGGCTGGATACGGTTACGAGCCTTTGGATCGCGCAATTGCGGAGCGCTATCGCGTGCCGAAGGAATGCGTGATTACCGCTTTGGGAACGTCGATGGCGAATTACTTCGCGCTCGCAGCCTGCACGGACGTAGGCGATGAGATTCTCGTCGAACAGCCAACCTATGCTCTGTTGCTGGACACTTCGCGCTATCTCGGATTGGACATCAAGCGCTTTCAGCGTCCGGCTTCGGCGGACTACCAGATCGATGTTGATGGACTGCGAAGGCAGGTCTCATCACGAACAAAGTTGATCGTGCTATGCAATCTGCATAATCCCACGGGAGCGCTCACCTCGGAATCGACACTGCGTGAGATCGGCGCGATCGCGAAGAAAGTCGGCGCGCGGGTGATTGTCGATGAAGTTTATCTGGAGATGCTGTGGGAAAAGCATCCGCGCAGCGCGTTCCATATTGATCCTGAAGTTTTTCTCAGCACCAACAGTCTGACGAAAGCCTACGGACTGAGCGGCATCCGCTGCGGTTGGGTGCTGGCTTCGCCGGAGATCGTGCAGCGCATTCGCCATTTCGAGGACCTGCACATGGGCACCAACGTTCATCCGGCGGAGCTGATGGGGGTGATTGCGTTTCAGAAGCTCGATCAAATCGCGGCCAAACAGAAGACGCGACTGGATGAAAATCGCAAGCTCCTGCGCGAAGTTCTCGAATCGCAATCTGTGCTCGAATACTTCTGGCCGGAACATGGCACCGTAGTCTTTCCGCGAGTGAAGGGAAACGCCGGCAAATTCGTGCAGCGCTTGCGTTCACAGTACGAGGTGAGTGTTGTTCCCGGCGAGTTCTTCGAGGATCCGCAGCGTGTTCGCATCGGCGTGGGCGGCACGACGGAGAGCGTGCGTGCCAGTTTGGGAGAGTTGCGGAAGGCGCTCGCAGAACACGGTTAACGCTTAGGACCGGCGGCCGCCCTCGGCCGGGTTTCTCTATGGGATTCGACATAGTCGGGATCCCGTCCAAAACCCGCGCGTGGGCGCGCGTCGGTCCAAAAACCCTAGCGTTTCCGAAAATTATTTCCCCTGCTCCATGCCCTCCAACTGTTTCGCTGCGTCCTCGATCATTTGTGCTTCGTGCTCTAGAACACGCCCGATTGTCTGCGAGCCTTGGTCGGCCTCCTGCCACTTCTTCTGCTCGATGGATTCGCGGACTGCGGGCAGAGTCTTCACTCCGTAGCCAGTGTAGGCGCCGGGTGCGTAGATCTGGTTCTTGAACCACGGGCGTTCGGGCAAGCCATTCTCGTCGAGGAAGCCGCGTTCGGCTTCGATCAGCTTCTGATTGAGTTGCTGAACGCTGCTGTTCGCGTACACCGCTCCGCCTTTTTCCTGGGCTTGGGTCAGCGCTTTTTCGAAATGGTCGGAGCTGCGCTTCATCGCTGCGCTGCCGTTTTCCAACGGCGCGAAGTTGATGAAGGGCGGAATGTCTTCCCGTTTTGGAGCTACGGTCGGATGCTCCGGATCGGAAGCAGCGTCGTAAGCGCCTTCGTCCAGTTCGCGATTCACTTCCGCCTGCTTGTCCTGTTCGCTCTTAAGCAGCGTTTCAACTTCTTTCACATAGCGTGCGACGGTATCGGCGGCATCGCCGAAGCTGAGGGGAATCAGTTCGGCGTCGGCCATGCGCATTACGGCTGAGCCGCCAAGCTGCGCGAGTGCGCGGCCATAGACGAACTTGGTATCGGAGAAGTGTGTGTACCAGTAGAAGTCGTCATAGATAGAGTGATAGACGCCGCCTCCGCCCTCGCCCCCGAAGCCGATGTTTAGAGCAGCTATGCCCGCATGATCGAGGAAGGGAGCGTAGTCAGAGCCATCGCCGAGTGCGCCGATGCGCAGCTCACTCGAGCGGCGCAGGTCGCCGCGATCTGTTTCGGCAGTCGCGCGAGAGATACGCTGCAGGCGAGCACGCTGCCAAACCGAGAGATTCGGTTTCTCCGGGTCTTGGACGTCGTGGCCTACATCGTTGATGAAGCGTTCCAGGCGATGATCACCTGAGGCGCGCCAGAAGCCGCGGCCATTCCCGTCGGAGTTCACGTACATCACCGCGTGCTGCTGCAGTTCTTTGATATGAGTCTCCACCCACTCGGTTGAGCCGAGCAGCCCAGGCTCTTCTCCGTCCCAGAGGCAATAGATGATAGTGCGCTTCGGCTTCCAGCCTTGCTTCAAAAGCTCGCCGAGCGCGCGGCCCTCTTCGAGCACGGCAGACGCTCCCGAAATGGGATCGTCGGCGCCGTTCACCCAAGCGTCGTGATGGTTGCCGCGGATCACCCATTCGTCAGGATAGGTTGAACCAGGAATGCGTGCGATTACGTCGTACACGGGCTTGATGTCCCAATTCGACTTCATCACCAGGTGCACCTGCGCGGGACCCGGTCCCATGTGATACGTGATGGGCAGGCCACCGGCCCACTTATCGGGAACGACTTCGCCGCCCATGGCTGCGAGCAACGGTTGTGCATCTTCGTACGAAATTGGGATTACGGGAATCTTCTCGATGACTTTGCTTTCGCTGATGGGCAGGCGCTTAGCATCTTTTGTCGCGCCCACACCGGGCGTGAGCGGATCGCCAGGATAGTCGGTATCTTCAACGCTGCCGCGCTGCACGCCTGCCGGCGGACGGTAGGCCCCTTTTGGGAATACGTCGCCGGGTACGTAGCCGTCGTCGGCGGGATCGGAGTAGATGATGCAGCCCTTGGCGCCATGTTCATATGCCACTTTGGGCTTGATCCCGCGCCATCCTGCGCCGTAACGGGCGATCACGATCGCGCCTTTCACCGAGATGCCCATGCGATCGAGCTGGTCATAGTCATCGCGCATTCCGTAGTTCACATAGACGAGCGGACCGGTCACATCGCCATCGGCGGAGTAGGCGTTGTAAGTCGGCAGCTGTTGCTGGGTTTGTCCCGAAGTGGGATCGCCAGGTACTGGCGGCTCCTGCAGCCTGGCGCGATACTTCGTCGGCGCGACCAGTTCGACGACGCGTTCCTTTGGCGTAGGGAAGAGCACGTAGAAGGTTTCAATCTGGGCATCAAAACCCCACGACTTGAATTGCGACAGCATCCACTCGGCATTCTCTTTGTCGTACGCGGAGCCGACGTTATGCGGATACGCGCTCAGCCGGCGCATGTTCTCGCGCAAAATGTTGGGATCGGGAATGGCGCGAAACTTCTGCTCCCATTGCTGTTCGGTTTGAGTGGACTCAGTCGAGTAGCCGATGTAAGCCTTTGGTGGGTTATTCGTGGTTGTTGCGGTTTGCTGAGCTGTTCCGTACTGAAGAAACGAGAAGATGAGGATGCAAGAAAATAATGGTTTACAGGAATGCAAGTTTCTCCTCCTAGACCTCGATGCAATGCTCGCAATTCTCTTCAACTGTCATCCTGAAGCGCTTCTTTTGCGCGAAGGATCTCACAGGAGTCTTTCGCACAGAAGTGCAGCCCGTTTGGCTCTTCGGCCCAGGAGCTTGGAGTTCATGCTAGAAGAGCCACGCCGCCACCATTTAAGTCTTCAGCATCGCGAGAGATCCTTCGCGCAAAAGAAACGCTTCAGGATGACAGTGTTTAAGTTCGTATGAGTGAACACATGATTGTTCTCACTTCAATGAGCGAACCAGATCCTTCCAGCCCACAAGAACGAATCCCTGATCCTTCAGGAACCGGCGAAATTCCGGGCTTTTTACCATGTCGAAATCGTGCTGCCGCCATGCGGCTCCCCAATCGGGATGATTCCATGTGGCTCCGCGCATCTCGTCGTCGTCGAAGCCGAGGTGCACGATCAGTTCGTACACGCCAGGCGCGAGCGGCTGCAGCATGTTCTCGTAAGTTTTCAACCATTGATCCGGAGCGACACCGGGTGAAATCTGCAGAACCTCATCTACCAGGCTTTCCGACGGATGCAGCGTGCTCTCATCGACATTCTTCGTGCGCTTGAGCGGGATTGGCTGTTTGTAGTCCTCCGCGATCTTGCGGTAGACGCGAATCAAGTCGGCGGTGGTGAGCAGCGCGCCCATGTGCGTATCGAGATGACTGAGCGGAATGCCCAGGCTGCGCGCCCGATCGATTTGAGCGTGCAGCTCGAGTTCGACCTCAGAAGGCTTATCTTGCTGTGCTACCTGTGTTTCGAGCAGCGGGAGATATCCCTGCTGATCGAGGAGGCTGGGAACTTTGTCGCGCGGGCTCACGGGCCCCCAGCGGAAATCGGTCCATTCGCTGTTCAGGGCCATGTGAATTCCCAAATCGGCCTGCGGATGCGCCTGCGCCCAGCGCGCCACTTCGGGAAGCCACGGGCACGGAACCAGGATGCTCGAGGAAGTCACCCATCCGTTTTCCAGCGCCTGGGTAATGGCACGATTCACCGAGTGCGCCATGCCGAAATCGTCGGCATGAATAATGAGCAGACGGGCGGAGGCCGGATAGCCCAGTTTTTCCTGAACGGTTTGTTTAGCAGATTGTTGTGCGAATGCAGATGCGATCAGGAGTACTGCGCAGAGAATGGGTCGCATAGATGGACTGGGAAGTGTAAGACATTGGCCGAGATTTGGACAGAGGCGAGACCGGCGAATAGCAAGTTTCCGCCGACGGCGGCGGCCAATGTTTTAGCGCCTGGAGACGAAGTAGGCTGCGCATCGTTTAGCAAAGCCTGTCGGCTACTTATTTGTTGAACGATCCGCCTTTATCGTGCCCTCTGCTCCAGGCTGGCTATTCTTTTTCAATTGGCTGAAAACCGACTCGTCGGCTGCTTTCGTCAACGTCTTGGTTTTCTCGAACTCCGCGCTCGCCTCTTGCTTTCTTCCTATGCTTTGATAAAGACGCGCGAGCCGGTAATGAGCTCTTATATCGTTTGGGCTGAGTTTTACTGCCAGGTTGAGTTCGCGCACTGCGGCGTCATTGTGTCCTCTATCGGCTTCAACGATTCCGAGATCCAGGTGTGCCAGCTCCATCTGTGGACTCAAGCGGATCGCGTTTTCCAGCAGTGGTCGTGCGATCTCCGGATGGTTCAGCTTTATTTGTGAGTCGGCGAGAAAAGCCATGGCCTGTGCGTTCTTGGGCACATTGTCGAGTTCCGCCTGGAACTCGCGCGCTGCCCCATCATATTGCCCTTGAGTCCACAAGAGATAGCCAAGGCCAAAATGAACGTTGGGCTCTTTCGGATTCGCTTTCACTGCATTACGAAACTGCTCGATCGCGCCGGAGTGGTCCTGCATCTCGTCCAGCGCTTCGCCGGCGAGCATGTCAGCCTCAGCCGATTCGGCGTTCAGGTTCAGGATCTCGCGA
>Ga0075436_100003452_pt1 | contig 10834 bp, 10 predicted proteins | sample RhiMethybrSRZTD5_FD_75303 | JGI IMG/M metagenome (GOLD analysis project Ga0075436, IMG submission 75303) | Populus rhizosphere microbial communities from Tennessee, USA - Rhizosphere MetaG P. TD hybrid SRZTD5 | ecosystem: Host-associated > Plants > Roots > Rhizosphere > Soil | place: USA... | reverse complement strand
AGTACCAGGACGCCATTGCGAAGGCCTTCCCGGGTTTCCAAATCCTGAACCCCTCCGAGTTCAACACGGAGATTCAAGGAACCGTAAAAGGCAATCCCGGCCTCATTACCGGACGATTCAACGACGATGATCTTGATGATTTCGCGGCGATCATCAGAGAGAATCCCATACGACCTCGCGAACAGGGGGGGAGGAGATATTATCTCGGAAAGCGGGTAATCTGCCACGGATCAGGTACGGGGCAATACCGGTGCCAAGTGTTAAGCCAAATGCCTATCTTTTTACCCTATGGGACATACGTTAGCCGAGTGAGTCCGGGAAAAGTCCAATGCAACGGTGAAGCAGCCGTCACAATCAAAAGAGATGCCGTCGGTTTTGAGTCTAGCAATGTCGCTGTTGCCTACATCTATCAGCCTGGCGGCTCTTACCGGAAGTGCGTCACCGCAGATTAGAGACGTGCCGGGAGGTTTGTGGGGTGAAACCCGAATGACGACGCTCCTCATGCAAGCGGGCGTGGACCCGGGTGTAACGGACCTGCTATGGCTTCCGGGGATGGAAGAGGCGACCTAGAGAATTCGCTTCTACTTGTAGAAGACGTGCCCGCCGATCTTGGCGAGCGGACGCTTGCCCTTCGCCCAGTCGGGTTTGATGTAAGTCGCATGATAGAACATCGCGCCCTCCAGCACCGGCGCCTCCCGCTCGTAGTAGACCGCTTCGGCCACTTCCCAGGCGCGCAGCCAGTCCTCGCCCGTCGGGGCCGGCAGGGAGTCGAACTCTGTCCATGAAAATGCGCCCACGTAGCGTTTTCGGATCGGGTCCCAGTTTTTCTGGTAGACCACGCCGCAGACCGTATCGGAATAGCGGCCCGAGGCCTTGCGATTCATCGTGACTTCGGCCACTGCGTATTGGCCGGCCACGGGCTCACCCCGCGCTTCGAAATACACGTTCTGCGCAAGGCAGACCAGACTCCGCCGGTGGTCTTGACGCTCGTAGGCGGCTCTGAGCGCAAAAAAGAAGGCCGTGGCGATCAGACCCAGAACCAGGGCGAATATCCAGGGCTCCTTGTCCCAGGCGTGCCAGGACGCACGCAGTAGGTACCACCTGCGCGACGCCGCCCAGCCGAGGCGGGAGGGAAGATCCGCGTAAAAACGTCTCGAGAACATGTCCTCGGTTTCCGACCAGGGACCGGGGCGACTCAGAAAGGTCGCCCTTCGCCCGGTTAACGCGCGAATGGTCGTCACGGCGCACCGCCTTGTCAAGGTCGCAAGCCCGCGAACTTGACGAGCGAGAGATTTCGCGTCTCTTTCGCTCCTCTCCTGTGAATTAGTTAATTAGAGAAAACATGACTTTCGCATAGGCTTAAGCGTGCAGTTCGTGGATGTCGGAAGGGAGAAGGTCATGCGAGTGAACACCACGCTGGTAGTCAATTCAAAGGGCGGGTCCGGAAAGACCACCATCACGACCAACCTCGCCAGTTACTTCGCAACCCAGGACATCCCGACTACCGTCATGGACTACGACCCACAGGGGTCGAGCCTGCATTGGCTACGCGCCCGCACCTGCCCAGGGGCGAGAATTTGCGGGGCGAATGCCGCGCCTCAAAGGGGCGGCCGCATTCGCAGCGTCGAGATGCACGTGCCTGCGGACACGCAGCAGCTCATAATCGATGCACCGGCCGGCGCCTCGGGCCTGCTCCTGCAGGAGATGTTGAACAGGGCCGACCGCATCATCATCCCGGTTGCGCCGTCCGCGATCGACATCCACGCAACGGCAAATTTCATCAGGGATCTCCTCCTCGTCGGCAGGATCCGCACGCGCAACATCCAGCTGGCGGTGGTGGCGAACCGAGTCCGCAGCTCCATGCCGGTGTATCAGCCGCTCGAGCGGTTTCTCAATTCGCTCGGTTTGCCGTTCCTGACGCGGATCAGCGATTCGGATGCGTACGTCAAAGCCGCTGAGGCGGGAATCGGAATTTTCGAGATGCCCCCCGCGGCGGCGGCCGCGGAGTGCGCGGAATTCATGCCCATTATCGAATGGGTGGGCAGTCGGCGGGACCCTGCGGCGTCCGGAGACGGAAAGGTCATCGATCTCGCGAGCAGGCGCTGGACGGAAAGAACACCGGGCCTCTCTACAATCGGCTCCAGGTCCTGAATCAAGATTCCCGGCGCGGCTCGAGCACTGCGCGTACCGCCTCGTCGACTTCCTGCAGGAACACGAAATCGATTTTTTCCTTCGCCTCCGCAGGGACTTCCTCAAGGTCCTTGCGGTTGCGCGCCGGCAGCATCACGCGGCGGACTCCGGCGCGCATGGCGGCAAGCACTTTTTCCTTGATCCCGCCCACCGGGAGCACGAGGCCGCGCAGGCTGATCTCGCCGGTCATCGCCGTGTCGGCGCGCACGGCGCGATCGGTGAACAGCGACGCGAGCGCGGTGAACATCGCGACGCCAGCGCTCGGACCGTCCTTCGGGATGGCGCCCGCCGGCACGTGGACGTGCACGTCGGTCTTCTCGAACGAAGCCGATTCGATGCCGAGCGTCGCGGCGCGCGATTTCACGAGCGTCAGCGCGGCTTGCGCGGACTCCTTCATCACATCACCGAGCTGGCCGGTCAGAATCAGTTTTCCGCTGCCCGGCGTGCGGCTCGCCTCGACGAACAGGATGTCGCCGCCCACAGGCGTCCACGCGAGTCCCGTAGCAACGCCCGGCACGGCCGCGCGCAGCGCCACCTCGTTCTCGAACTTCGTCGGTCCTAAAATGTCTGTGAGGTCCTTTTCGTCGATTTTTACGCTCTGCGCCGCGCCTTCGGCGATCCGCACCGCGGCGCGCCGGCACACCGCTCCGATCTGGCGCTCGAGCGAGCGCACGCCCGCCTCGCGCGTGTAGTCGCGGATGATGGCAGTCAGCGCCGCGTCGGTGATCTCGAACTGCTCGGCTTCGAGGCCGTTTTCCTTCAGTTGCCTCGCGAGGAGGTAGCGGCGCGCGATCTCGCGCTTTTCCTCCTGCGTGTAGCCTGGCAGCTGGATGATCTCCATGCGGTCGCGCAAGGGGCCTGGAATCGTGTCGAGTACGTTGGCCGTCGTGATGAAGAGCACGCGCGAAAGATCGTAGGGCACCGCGAGGTAGTTGTCGCGGAAGCTGTTGTTCTGCGCCGGATCGAGCACTTCGAGGAGAGCCGACGACGGGTCTCCGTGGAAGCCAGCGCCGAGCTTGTCGATCTCGTCGAGCATCATCACGCAGCCGCGCGTCCCGGCTTTCTTCAGCGCCTGGATGATGTTCCCGGGCAGCGCGCCGATGTAGGTGCGCCGGTGTCCGCGGATCTCGGCCTCGTCGTGCACGCCGCCCAGCGAGACGCGCACGAACTTGCGCCCGAGCGCTTTCGCGACGCTCTGGCCGAGCGAGGTCTTGCCGACCCCGGGCGGGCCGACGAAGCACAGGATCGGCCCGTGCCCTTCCGGATTGAGCTTGCGCACCGCAAGAAACTCGACGATGCGCTTTTTCACCTGATCGAGCCCGAAATGGTCCGCGTCGAGAATGCGCCGCGCCTCGGCCATGTCGATCGCGTCGGGCTCGGGGCTCTTCCACGGCAGCTCGATCAGCCAGTCGAGATAAGTGCGCACCATCGAGTACTCGCCCGAGGCGTCCGACATGCGCTCCAGGCGCTTCAGTTCCTTCAGGGCCTGTTTCTCGACTTCCTCGGGCATGCCGGCTTCTGCGATCGCCTTCTTGAGCTCCTCGAGCTCCGCTGCCTGCCCCTCGTCGCCTTCGCCCAGCTCCTTTTGGATCGATTTCATCTGCTCGCGCAGCAGGTACTTGCGCTGGGTCTCGTCGAGGCTCGCCTTGGTGCGCTCGTCGATCTCGCGAGAGAGCTTGAGCACCTGCAGCCGGTGCGCGAGGTGCTCGAGCACGCCGTCGAGGCGCTTTTCGAGGTCGATCGTTTCGAGCAGCGCCTGTTTCTCGGCGACTTCGATGTCCATGACGCCGGCGACGAGGTCGGCGAGCGCCCCGGGCGAGGAAATGCTCTGGACGCCGGCGATCAGCTCTTGCGGCGCCTGCGGCAGGAGGTCGAGGACCTGGAGCGCGCGCTCCTTCAGCTGTACGAAGCGCGCCTCGATCTCCTTGCCCGCGGCTTCCGGGTCTTCGATCCGTCCGACGCGCGCCACCATGAACGGGTAGCCTTCGAGGTACTCGACCACGCGAAAGCGCTGCTGCCCCTGGCAAATGACGTGATGCGTGCCGTCGGGCGTCGTGACGTAGCGCACGATGCTGGCGACCGTGCCGACGAGGCAGAGGTCCTCCGGCCCGGGTTTCTCGGTCTCCGAGTTCCGCTGCAGCACGACGCCAATCGGCTGTTTCGCCTTGGCGGCGGCTTGAGCGGCTGCGATCGAGGCCTCGCGGCCCAGCGCGACCGGCAGGATCATGCCGGGGAAAAGCACCATCCGGCGCACCGGCAGGATGATGACCGCGTCATCGGGAAGAGCGTACGTGCCCTGAGGCGTCACCCGCGCCGCCGCGGCCGCGCTCGCCCTTTCCCCCGCCGACTTCTCATTCACGCTATCGAGTTCCAGGCTCATGTCGTCTACCCCAGTCTGCGCAGACCGAGCGTCAAGCAGCCGTTCGCAAGGAGCCGGTCGACGAGCTGATACTGGCCGGCGGGCAGGGCGATGCGGCGCTCGAAGCGGCCATAGGGAATTTCGAGCCGGTAAATGATGGCGCGCTGATACTCAATGGGAAAGGCACGCTCGCCGCGAACGACGATCGTTCCGGATTCGAGGGAGACCTCAAGTTCGTCCGCCGCGACGCCTGGAAGAGCGACGCACAGCGTCAGACCATCCGCCGTCTCGTATAGGTCGACGGGCGGCTCCCAGCCCGGCGCCCCGGCGGCACCGATCTGATAGACCCTGCGCTGCAGCTTCTCCGCCCCGCGAAGCAGCTCCAGCGCTTCAGCCCACACCCATGACCGTGGATCGCGATACGTCATGCAAGTCCCTTGAACACCGCTTGCGGGGAGACATTCCCCGCAGCTCGGCAATTTCTCAAATGGGGGCATCGACGGGAAGAACAACCCCGTGGCTGCGCGAAGGTCTCCGCACCGCCGACTTCCGCTACAGCGCTGGAACTAAAGAGGAATAGCCAGAAGCGTGTCGACACTGCAGCTGTCCAGCACGACGATTTTTTCCTCGAACCGCAAGTCCTTCGCGTCGAGGCGGATCCTGTCCAGGTAGCGGCCGCCCGCAAAGAGTATCGAGTCGCCGCTGTGCATGATGCGCACGACCTGGAAGTTCGAGGTCGCGCGCGCTGTATTCCCGTCGATCCGCTCGACAAGGGTCGAGGACACGGTGTGCCGGTAGCGCTGCGCCTCGTAGATGTTGGCATGGCGCAGAGCCGAGACGCGATCGGCGAGCATCGCGCGCGAGTCGGCGTAGATGAGGGAAAGCGGCAAGCCGCGTTCGTAGTTCTCCGCGGTGGTGATGCGGTAGCGGCCCTTGTCCACGAAGAACCCCGGCCAGTCCTCCAGCCGATCGTCGTCGATGGCGTGGACGTAGCGGGAGAGAAGGTTCTCGACGGTGACTTGAAGCTCAACGTCCACGGCCTCACAAATCCATATGCCTGCGGTACTGCTGCCAAAGGCCCCGCACCGAGGTCTCGGTGACGCGCGACTCGTTCGACTCGACCGTGCGCCCGCCCATCTCGACGAACGAGGCACGCTCCGACGCGCCTGCCGTGCCGCGCTGGACGAACCCGGTCGCGGCGCCGTCCTCCAGCGAGATGTACCCCGCCGGGCCGACGAGATTGGCCTGCTTCAGGCGCAGCTCGGTCATCGTCGCGTCGTCCGACGCATAGCCGAAGCAGGTCCACACGAGCTCGGTGCGGCCCACGCCCTTGGGCAGCACCTGGCGCACGGCGAGGCTGTTCATGATCTGCTGCAGCACGAATCCCGGGAACACGGTGAGGATCTGCAGCGTGACGCCGTCACCGATCTCGTCCACCGATTCCAGCATCTGCGGCGCCTGCAGCGCGTAGCCGCCGCTCGCCGAGCGCATGCCGGCTTTTTCGTACTCGTCGCCGGACAGATCCGACTTCATCATGGTGAAGCTCGCGTGGCTGCCGCCCTCGCCGCCGACGACGACCCCGCCTTTCTGCTCCAGGCGATTCAAGCGGAAGGTCGAGAAAAAAAGATGCAAGAGGCTCGCGTGGTACGTGTCCTTCACGTTCTCGAAGTAGAGCTTCCAGTTGCTCTGCAGCACCTGGGTGTAGCCGCCGAGGATCTTTATGGGTTCCTTCATCACGCGGCGGATCCTTGCCGCGACATCGGGACCGACGTACCGCTCGACGACCGGCGTCTTGCCGGAGAGCGTCGCGAAGATCAGACCGCAGAAAACCTCGACGCGGAATTTCCGCGGCGCCTGGCCCTCGGGGTCGGCATCGAGAGGCATGCCGCCCTTGCCTTGAATGCCGCGGCGAAATGCCACCGCGGTGAGGTCGCCGCGCAGGTCGTAAGTCCAGTTGTGATAGACGCAGGCGATCTCCTTCGCGTTGCCGCGGTCCGCAAGGCAAAGGAGCGCGCCGCGGTGCGCGCAGCGATTCTCGAAGCAGCGGATCGCGCCGGATTCGTCGCGCGTCACCACCACCGGCATCTCGCCGACGAAAGTAGTCTTGAAGTCGCCCTTCTCCGGCAGCTCGGCCTCGAGCCCGAGGAAATTCCAGGCGTCGCCGCGGTAGATACGCTCCTGCTCGCGGCGGTAGACGTCCTCGTCCTGGTAAATCCAGTAGGGAACGCGGGCCAGTCCTTCGGAGGGCCAGGCGCGAGATGCGGGACCTGCAGACAAGAGAATATCCTTATCGGGAAATTCGTTCAGGTCGATTCTAGCACCGGTAAAATGGCGCGAGACCGAGGAGAACCTCGATGAGGCCCATGATCGCCCGGCTGTTCGCAGCCGCGCTGTGCGGATTTCCCCTTGCTCTGCATGCGCAGGCGCAGGCATACCCGAACAGGGCGGTCAGGATCGTCGCCCCCTTCCCCGCCGGCGGCAGCGCCGATGTCATCCCGCGCATCATCGGCGAGAAGCTGTCCCTCAAGTGGAGCCAGCCCGTCATCGTCGAGAACCGCGCGGGCGCCGCAGGCAACATCGGCGCGGAGTACGTCTTCAAGGCCGAGCCCGACGGCTATACGCTGCTGTCCTCGCCGCCGCCGCCTCTCATCATCAATCCGAACCTGTACCGGAATCTTCCCTTCGACCCGGCTCAATTCGTTCCGGTGGGCATCATGGTCGCGATCCCCAACGTGGTCCTCGTGAATCCCAGGGTGCCGGTGAACAGCATCCGTGAACTGATCGCCTACGCCAAGGCGAACCCGGACCAACTCAACTACGCCTCGCAGGGCAGCGGCACGACCTCGCACCTCACCGGAGAGATGTTCAAATCGATGGCGGGCGTGCGCCTCACGCACATCCCCTACAAGGGGAGCGCGCCCGCGCTTACCGACCTGCTCGCCGGGCAGGTGGAGATGATGTTCGACAATCTCGGCGTCTCGCGACAGCACGTCGTCAGCGGCAAGCTGAAGCTGCTCGCGGTGTGCAGCGAGCTGCGCGTCGCGTCGCTTCCCGACGTGCCGGCGCTTGCCGAGATTCTCCCGGGATTCGAGGCGGTCGCCTGGTTCGGCATCGTGGCGCCGCCGAGAACGCCGATGCCGATCGCCGAGAAGATCTCCGCCGCCGTCGCCGAGGTGCTGAAGCTCCCCGAGGTGCAGAGACGCCTTGCCGATCTCTCCGCCGACGCGATCGGCGACACGCCGGCGCAGATGGCGGCGTTCATGAAGAAAGACGCCGAGCGCTGGCGCGCGGTGATCCGCTCCGCCGGGGTCAAGGCGGATTAAGTGGGCCTGCCGCGCATCGCCATCGCCACCGGAGATCCGGCAGGGATCGGCCCTGAAATCGCGCTCAAGGCGGCGCTGGCTCCGCAAGTGAAGAAAATCTGCCGGCCGCTCCTCGTCGGCGATCGCGGCGCGATCGAGGCGCATGCCGACGCCTGTGGACTCGAGCCGAATCTGCGCTGCGCGACGCGCGCCGCGGACGCAAATTGGGGCGACGGCGCGCTGACCCTCGTCGAGCGCAAGCAGTTCAAGCCCGGCGAGCTGCACATCGGCGCGATCGCAGCACCGCACGGCGAGGCCGCGCTCGATTCCGCGAAGACCGCGATCGACGCGGCGCTCGCCGGCGAGGTGGACGCGGTAGTCGCCGCGCCGCATACGGAAAGCTCGATCAAGCTCGCCGGAATCGAGTTCGACGGCTATCCCACCTTCGTCGCGCGCTGCGCCGGCGTGTCGCCCGAGGATGCGTTCCTCATGCTGTGCTTCGACTCGGGCGGGACCGAAATGCGCATTGCGCATGCGACGCTGCACGCGAGCCTGCGTCGGGCGATCAAGCTCCTCACGCGCGACCGCGTCCTGAACGCGATCCGCTCGACCGATTCCGCGCTGCGCCGCATGGGCATCGCCCACCCGCGCATCGCAGTATCGGGGCTCAACCCTCACGCAGGCGAGGGGGGCCTCTTCGGCGACGAGGAGCAGGCGATCATCGGTCCGGCGATCGCCGACGCGAAAAAGAACGACGTCGACGCCGAGGGCCCGTTCGGCGCCGATACCCTGTTCCTGAAGAAAGGCTACGACGCCTTCGTGGTCATGATCCACGACCAGGGCCACATCATGGCGAAAACGCACGCCTTCTCCGGCGCCGCGGCACTCACGCTGGGCACGCCGGTGCTATTCTCCTCGGTCGCGCACGGCAGCGCGCTCGACATCGCCGGAAAGAACCGCGCCGATCCGGCCGCGATCATTTCCGCGATCGAGCGCCTCGCCGGCGCCTCTTCGGCGAGATAGAGCGATGGAAGACAAGCTGACGATTTCCGCTCTCCGGCAGATGAAGCGCGACGGTCGCAAGATCGTCGGCGTGGTCGCCTGGGACACCGAGATCGCGAGGATCGCGGATCGCGCCGGCGTGGACCTGCTCTCGGTGGGCGACTCCGTCGGCGTGAATCTGTGGGGACACGCGACAGACGCCGAGGTGACCGTCGAGGAAATGCTGATTCTGTGTAAGGCCGTGCGCCGCGGCGCGAAGCACGCCCTGGTTAGTTGCGATATCCCCAACGGGCCGGCGCAAAAAGGAGACGACGCCGCAGTCAGCGCCGCCGTCCGCTTCTCAAAAGAGGGAGGCGCGGACATGGTGAAGGTCCTGGGCGATCCCGGTGTGGTGAAAGCCATCGTCCGCGCGGGCGTCCCGGTCTTTGCCGAGTTCCATGGCGAGAAACTTCCTGCCGAAAAGCTGGTGGAGGAAGCGAAGCGATTGGAAGATGCGGGCGCCTCGCTTCTGGACTTCAGGCACTCCGGTCCCGTGGCCGGTCCTGCCGTCGCGCGCGCGGTTTCCATTCCGGTGATCGGAGGCCTGGGCGGCGGGCCGTGGCTCGACGGGCGCGTGCGCCTCGCGCACACCGCGATCGGCTACGCAGCGAAGTGGATCGACTCGAAGACCGAGACCTACGGCAATGCCGCGAAACTGAGCCTCGACGCCTTCCGCGCCCTGATCGACGACGTGCGTTCAGGCCGTCAAATCAGAGGCGGTTAAACGTGCCCACCGCTCTCATCGACGGCATCAAGACGAACTACGAAGTCATCGGCGACGGCCCGCCCTTGTTGATGTACGCCCCCGCGGGCTTCGATGCGACCCTGGACAAGTGGAAGACGCAGGGCGTGTATGCCAGGATCAAGTTGCTCGATCATCTGCCAAAAAAACACACCTGCATCGTTTTCGACCGGCGCGAGACCGGGCAATCGGGCGGCCGTGTCGAGCGCATCACCTGGGCACACTACGTCGCGCAGGGCAAAGGCCTGCTCGAGCACTTGAAGTTCAAGCGCGCGCATCTCATGGGCGGCTGCATGGGCTGCTGCCCGGTCGTCGCCTTCGGCGTCGCCCATCCCGAGATGGTGATGAGCATGGTCCTGTACTGGCCGGTCGGTGGCGCGAAATACCGCATCTCGACCCACAAGCGCTTCGCCGATCACCTCGCTTACGTCGAGCAGCGCGGGCTCGCGGGCGTGGTTTCGCTCGTGATGCAGGAAGGCAAAGCGTTCAACGCCGAGCCGCGAGGCGGGCCCTGGGCATCGGTGATCAGGAGCGACCGCGCCTTCGCCGATGCCTACGCGAAGCTGGACACCGGCAAATACACGCAACTCGTCGCCGAAATGTGCCGCACGCTTTTCGACCGCGACACCTCTCCGGGCGCCGAGCCGGAGGACCTGCTGCGTTGCGAGATCCCGGCGCTCGTCGTTCCGGGACGCGATGCCTCGCACGCGACCTCGGCGGCGCGATACCTCGAAGAGTGCCTGCCCAAAGCGGAGTACTGGGACGTTCTTCCCGAAGCGCAGACGGAGCAGACCGCTGCGGCGCGGCTGCTGGAGTTCCTCGATAGAGCGGGCGATCGGCGCGGGACTACAGCGATCTGATCTGCACCTTGCGCCACTTGATGGCGCCACCGGGAGCGTCCTTGGCCAGATTGCCGAACTGCAGGGCGATCGCCCCCTGCGCGAGCTTGCTGTCGCTCGCGCTGACGGTCTGAACTCCGTTCAGTACAACGGTGAATTGAGAGCCTCGGGCCGTAATCTCGTAGGTATTCCACTTGCCACCCGCTTTCGGCATGGGCGAGACCTTGGCCACGTTGACGATCGCTCCGGTGCCGTATTCCGGCTCGGGGCGCTGGTCGTAGATGTTCACCTCGTAGCAGGTTGTGCCGGCGATCTTGTGGGGATCGGTGCAACGGATGAACACGCCGCTGTTGGTGTTGTG
>Ga0075436_100003449_pt1 | contig 10838 bp, 7 predicted proteins | sample RhiMethybrSRZTD5_FD_75303 | JGI IMG/M metagenome (GOLD analysis project Ga0075436, IMG submission 75303) | Populus rhizosphere microbial communities from Tennessee, USA - Rhizosphere MetaG P. TD hybrid SRZTD5 | ecosystem: Host-associated > Plants > Roots > Rhizosphere > Soil | place: USA... | reverse complement strand
GTGGCACGCGCCGGAACCAGGTTGGATACGGGCTGCTGAACAGGGCCACGAAGGTGATAGGCGCTCCCTGCTCCACGAGTTGTCGCGCCAGCTCGAACGCGATCGTGCCACCGGCGCAGTGGCCGGCGATGCTATAGGGACCCTCGGCCCGGAATGCCCGGATCCGCTCGGCAAAGTAGGTCGCCAGCTCCTCGACCCGCGTGAAGGGCTCGCACTCCCCATCTACGCCGGGAGGCTGCAGCCCGAAGAACGGCTGATCCTCACCCAGCTCCTGCGCCAGGAAGCGGAATGAGAACACATTGCCATTGTGTCCCGGCACGGCAAACACCGGGACGCGCCGGCCGCGGGGCTGAAGCGGCACGATGGCCCGCTCCCGCCGAGCCAGCGCCTCCGCCGACCGGAGGAATTGGACGATGGCGCTCTTCTCCTGTCGCAGCTGATCGCGCAATGCCGGCGTCAGGACGCCGGTCGGCGCAGCGCACCGCAGCTGGTCGCCTTCCGCCCAGATCTGGATCTTGCGGCTACGCAATTCCTCGAGAAAGGCGGACACGATCATAGGACGATCTCCTCGCGCTCGCCGGCTTCGTGCGGCGGGGGGGGCCCCCCCGCCCCCCCCGCCCCCCCCGCCTTCGCCACCCACGACAGCCCATCGATGACCTCCGCCAGCCCCGCGAGGGTCGGGCGCTCGAAGAGATCACGGAGCGGCACATCCACTCCGAAAACGTCCCGGATCCGCGACACGGCCCGGATCGCCACCAGCGACTGCCCCCCCAGGTCGAAGAAATCGTCCTCGACACCGACGTGCTCCACCTTGAGCAGCTCGGTCCAGATGCTCGCGAGCCGCGCTTCGGTCTCCGTGAATGTCCGGCCAGCATCTGGCTCGGGGGCGGGGGGCGGTGCGGCGCCGGGAGTGGACAAGGGAGCAGATGGCGTCCCCTCGAATGAGACCGCCGGAAACGCGTGGCGATCGATCTTGCCGTTCGGTGTGAGGGGAAACGTGTCCATGAGCACGAACGCCGCCGGCACCATGTAATGCGGCAACCGCGCCCTCAGATGGGCGCGCAACGTCGCGGGGGCCAGGACGGCTCCGTCGGCCGGCAGGGTCACCGGGACATACGGCCTGGACGAATCGTGCCGAACGAGGCGGCCCGCATCTTCAGCCGACGGGCGAATCGCGTACACATAGCACAGCTCGGTCTGTCTCAGCAACGGGTCCTGCTCGACGAGCACCTCGAACCCGTGTCCTTCGAGTAGGGCCGTGATCGGCGCCAGGTTTTCCTGCCGGTCGACCTCGATCACGAGCTGGCGAATCTTGGGCCAGTCGTGGGGCCCTAGTCCCCGCAACACGTTCAGCTCGCTCTTCTCGACGTTGATTTTGAGCAAGTCGATCCGCTCGAGGCCCTGCTCCGCGATGACGCTCGAGAGCGTACGAAGCTGCGCGGAGACTGTCTTGGAGCGAAGCCGGCTGTCGATGAGATCGTCGACGGCCGCGGCGAATTCCTCGCTGGGCCGCGTCTCGGGCTCCTGGTTGAACACGTAATGCTTGACGACCTCGTGCTCCGTCGCCGCGTCGGCGTAGAAGCCGGAAAGGAGAGACAGTCCCTCGAAGAACGTGAGGTCGGCCGAGCCGTTTTCGCTCGACAGTCCGAGCGGCAGGCACCGCACGACGCCCCCCCCCGACGCGTCGGCGTTCGCCTGCAGACATTCAAAGGCCGCGGGATTGGGCTCGAAGGCGACGATTCGCAGGTTTCGCGCGAGGCGGCTCGCGAACACCGTGAACAGTCCGATGTTGGCTCCCGCATCCACGATGCAATCGCCGTCGCGAATCGTGATGCCGTGGCGGAGGTAGGCCTGCAGCACGAAGATCTCGTTGTAGATGTAGTCAGTCTCGTGCTTGTTGAGGTGCGCGACCAGCGAGCCGTCGGGCAGGACGTAGAGCCCCTTCCTCGCCCATAACGGCTGATGCGGTTGCTTCGGCACCACGTACGCGGCCAGGCGCTTGCCGCCAGAGTCGTCCTCACACAGTCGAACGACGGCGTCCCGGACCCCGGTGTGCTCGCGCAACATGCCCTCGATTTCGCCGAGCTCGATGCGGTAGCCGTGCAGCTTGACCTGGTCATCCAGCCGGCCGCAGAACTCGATAGTGCCGTCGGGGAGGACGCGCGCCACATCGCCGGTGCGGTAGAGCCGGGCGGGAGCGTCGGCGAACGGATCCGGGACGAACTTCTCGGCCGTCAGCTCCGGGCGATTCAAATAGCCTCGCCCGACTCCCCAACCCCCGATGTACAGCTCGCCCTGCTCGCCCAAAGGCACCGCCGCCCCGGCACTGTCGAGCACGTAGACGCGGGCGTGCGGCAGGGGTCTCCCCAGCGGGAGCGTCCCCGTCCGCGTGCTCGGCAGCTCCGGTCCGACCTGATACGTCAGCACCCCGACCGTCGTCTCAGTGGGACCATAGTGGTTATGGATTTCACACCCCGGCGCCAGGACCCGCAGCCGCTCGATCCAATCCAGCCGCGAGGCCTCGCCTCCGAGGATGAGGCGGGCCTTGGGCATCACGAGCTCGGGGTTCTGACCCGCCTGCAGCGCCGCGAGATGCGACGGGACGATCTTCAGCACGTCGATCCGCTCGCGCACGAAGTACTCTGACAAGAGCGCCTGGTTCTCCGCCCGCTGCTGCGACACCACGTGCAGGCAGCCGCCCGTGGCGAGCGCCGGGAAGATCACGGTGTTGCCGAGGTCGGCGGCGATGGTCGAGACGGTGGCGTGATTCATCCCGGGCTCGAATCGCAGCCGCTCGCAGATCGCCTGCACGTAGGCGACGATGTTGCGGTGCTCGATACAAACCCCTTTGGGGCGCCCCGTCGAGCCGCTGGTGTAGATCACGTAGGCGAGGTTGTCCGGTCGAACACCCACGTCCGGCCGCTCGGGTCCCGCCGCGGCGGTCCAGTCGAACGTATCGAGGCACACGGTCTCGGGCGCGTCGCCAGGCAGACGCGGCAGCAATCGCTCCTGTGTCAGGAGGCAAGCGACCTTGGCGTCGGCCAGCAGGTAGGCGATCCGCTCCGCTGGGTACGCCGCGTCGATCGGCAGGTAGGCCGCCCCGGCCTTGAGGATGCCCAGAATCCCCACCACCATCTCGAGCGACCGCTCCACCAGCAGCCCGACCAGCGTATCGGGTCCGACGCCGAGGCCGCGTAGGTGCTGCGCCAGCAAATCGGCGCGACGGTCGAGCTCGCGGTAGGTCAACCGTTCCCCCTCGAACACCACCGCGACGAGATCAGGCGTGCGCCTGGCCTGCGTCGCGATCAGCTCGTGCAGGCAGACGTCCTTCAGAGTGAGCACGCGATCAGCTCCTTCATGATCTCGTTCGAACCGGCATAGATGCGCTGGACGCGGCTGTCGGTCCACATGCGGGCGATCGGATACTCCGTCATGTAGCCATAGCCACCGTGCAGCTGCAAACATTCGTCGACGATGCGGCACTGCGAGTCGGTGAGCCAATACTTCGCCATCGCGGCGGTGATGTCGTCGAGCTGCCCGGCGAGGAAGCGCTCGATACAGCTGTCGACGAACACCCGGCCGACATGCGCGGCGGTCTTGCACTCGGCCAGCTTGAAGCGGGTGTTCTGGAACTCGATGAGCGGTTTGCCGAACGCCGTCCGCTCTTTGACGTAGCTCGTGGTGACGGCCACCGCTCGCTCAGCCACGGCGACCGCGCTCACCGCGACGCCGAGCCGCTCATACACCAACCGGTCCATCATCTGGGAGAAGCCCTTGCCCTCCGCGGGCCCGAGCAGATTCGCGACCGGCACCCGCACGTCGTCGAAGAAGAGCTCACAGGTGTCCTGCGCGTGCATCCCGACCTTGTCGAGCGAGCGGCCGACCCGGTAGCCGGGGAGACCGGTCGTTTCGACGACGATCAGCGAGATGCCCTTCAAGCCCGTCACCTTGGGGTCCGTCTTCGCGGCCAGGCAGACGAGGCTGGCCTGCCCCCCGTTCGTGATGAAGGTCTTCGAGCCGTTGATGACGTAGCGGTCGCCGTCGCGGCGGGCGGTGGTCCGGATCCCTTGCAGGTCGGAGCCGGCGGCGGGCTCGCTCATCGCGATCGCGCCCACCAGCTCGCCCTGCGCCATGCGCGGGAGCCATGCGCGTTTTTGCTCCTGGGTCCCGTATGCGAGGATGTAATGCGCCACGATGCTCTGAATGACCGACCCGAAGTGGACTCCCGCGAGCGCCAGCTCCTCCAACACGACGGCTTCGTGCGCGAAGGTGCCGCCACCGCCGCCATATTCCTCGGGCACGTCCGTGAGCAGGATGCCTGCCCGGCCCGCCGCCGTCCACGCCGTGGGGTCGCAGCCATGCTGCTCGCGCCAGCGGTCTTGAGCCGGCACGAACTCCTTCTGGACGAACTGCCGGACCGTCGCGCGAAACATCCGCACGTCGTCGTTCACCCACCGCGATTCATAGGCGCAGGAAGGCATCAGCGCTCCTCCGCGACGACGGCCGCCACGAATCCCGGGGCGGGGAAAAAGCTCGCCAGGCGCCAGCCACGGTCGTCTCCCGACACGGCCTCGACCCGGAGAAGCTCCGCCGGCGCTCCCGGCGCGAGCGACACATCGAAGCTGTCGAGCGGATGCGAGAGACCATCGCCCAGCGCCTTGATGAAGGCTTCCTTGCGCGTCCAGCACTGGAAGAATCCCAGGGGCCGGTCGCACGGGTCGAGGGCACCGTAGGCAGCGTGCTCGCGGCGGGAAAAGAAGCGTGCGGCGATGGCATCGGCGTCGGGGAGAGGGCGGATCGCCTCGACATCGATGCCCACCTCGCATCCCCACGACAGTGCGTACACGGCGACGTCGTCGCGGTGCGATAGGTTGAAGCGCAGGGAGTTCCTCCAGGAATTCGCGAGTGCCGGCTTGCCGCGTGCGCCATAGACCAGTTCCACGGACTCAGGCCGCACGCCTAACCGCGCTCCGAGCAGCTGTCGCAGTCGAGCGCGACCGACGATGAACCGGCGGGCGTCGCGGCCAAACGCGAATCGCCTCGCTCGTTCTCGCTCCGCCGCCGAGAGTAGCGTTGCGGACGCGCGAACCGCAGCGGGCTCCAGGGCGAGGCCGACCACCACGATCTCGATGGCGTCGTCCCGTGCCCCCATAGCGGGCCGGAACGTCTCGCCTTCCGATCGCTCCAAACCTGGAAGCACGTCTTCGGTGCGCACGTCTTGCATTCCCTGGTGCAGGGTCGGCTCCCATTTGGCCTAGGGAGTCGCCGTCTATAGCGCACGGCTGGTGCCAGGGGGGCGCACGGTTAGGCCCACGGCGTGACCTCAAGGGCGAAGCGCAGCGTCGACAGATAGGGTCGTTCTGTGTGGTACTGCCGCAACGCCCAGCTTTGCGGCGCCGGCTATCCGTTGCTCATGTTGCGGTGTGAAACGAAGGGTGGGGGTCGTCTGACAAGTCAGACGGGAGGGTTTACGTCAAACGTCCTGTCGCATGACGTGCGGGAGCCCGGCCTCAGGCTCCCGCACGTTGCGACTCACGTCCTATTCCCAATCTCTCCGTGGGCCCTTCTTGGGCCGGAACTCCTCGTCCTCGTCGTCGTCGAATTCGTCGTCCAGGTCGTCGTACTCGTCGAGTTCGTCCAGCTCCTCCTCGTCCAGCTCGTCCTCGTCCAGCTCGTCGTCGAAGTCTTCGTCCAGCTCTTTGTCTTCCTCGAAGTCTCCGAACTCCTCGTCGTCGACACTGTCGCTACGACGCTTGAGCGACCAGTCCGACGTCTCACGGGACAACATTGTCACCCCCAGCTGAGGTTGTGGTTCAAGTGAACGAGCTATCCGATGCTTCCTACGACTCCTCGGCCGACCGCGCGTTGCGCGCCAGCTTGCGACGCTCCGTGGCACCCAGTGCGCGCTTGCGCAGCCGGATGGACGACGGCGTCACCTCGATCAGCTCGTCGTCCTCGATGTATTCGAGCGCCAGCTCGAGCGTCACTAGCCGCGGCGGCTCCAGGATGATCATTTCGTCCGACGCGGTCGTCCGCATGTTCGTGAGCTTCTTCTCTTTCGCGGGATTCACGTCGATGTCCCCGACCCGGGCGTTCTCCCCTACGATCATCCCCTCGTACACGGGGTCGCCCGGCTTCACGAACATCGTCCCGCGCTCCTGCAAGTTGAAGAGCGCGTAGCCCACCGTCACGCCCTCCCGATCCGCCACCAACACCCCACGGCTCCGTCCCTGCAACGGCCCCGCCCAGGGACCGTAGTCGAAAAACCGGTGGTGCATGATCCCCGTTCCCCGCGTATCCGTCAAGAACTCCGACCGGTATCCCAACAAGCCCCGTGCGGGGATCTTGAACCGCATACGCACCGTCCCCACGCCGGGGTTCCGCATGTCGATCAGCTCCCCCCGACGTGGGCCCAGCTTCTCCATCACCACGCCGAGATACCCCTCGGGGGCGTCGATCATGAGCTCCTCGTATGGCTCGAGGCGCTCCCCATTCGGGCCCTCACGGGGAATGATCCGCGGCCGGCTCACCTGGAACTCGAATCCCTCCCGCCGCATCGTCTCCATCAGGATCCCCAGGTGCAGCTCGCCCCGGCCCGACACGGTGAGGGTCTGCGGGTCGTCCGTCTCCTCCACCCGCAGCGCCACGTTCTTCTCGAGCTCGCGGAACAGGCGATCGCGCAGCTGCCGGCCGGTGACGAACTTGCCTTCGCGCCCCGCGAACGGCGAGTCGTTCACCTTGAAGTCCACCGAGATCGTGGGCTCCTCGACCGCGATCCCTTGAAGCCGCTCGAGGTAGTCCGGCGCCGTCACGGTCTTCCCGATCTCGACGCCCACGAGCCCGGCCAGCGCCACGATGTCCCCCGCGGACGCTTCCTGCACCTCCACCCGCTCCACCCCGTAGAACGAGAACAGCTTCACCACCCGCGCCTGCTCGTACGGCCCATCCCCCACAGGACCAGGCTCACCGAGCGGAAGTAACGCGACGGTCTCGCCCACCCGCACGCGACCCCGCTCGATCCGGCCGATCGCGATCCGGCCCAGATACGACGAATAGTCGAGCGTCGACACGAGCATCTGGAACGGGCCGGAGGGGTCCGCCAAAGGCGCGGGGATGGTGTCCAAGATCGTCTGGAACAACGGCTTCAGATCCGTTCCCGGCGTCTTGAGATCGAACGTGGCCGTGCCCGCCCGGCTGGATGTATAGAGGAAAGGGCAGTTGAACTGCTCGGGCGTCGCCTCGAGGTCCAGGAACAGCTCGAGCACCTCGTCATGCACCCTCAATGGTTCGGCATCCTGCCGGTCGATCTTGTTCACCAACACGATCGGCCGCAGGCCCAACGCCAACGCCTTCCCCGCCACGAACTTGGTCTGCGGCATCGGCCCCTCGGCCGCGTCCACCAGGAGCAGGAACCCGTCCACCATCCGGAGAATCCGCTCCACCTCGCCGCCGAAATCAGCGTGGCCCGGGGTGTCCACGATGTTGATCTTGGTCTCGCCCCAGTGCACCGCGGTGTTCTTCGACAGGATCGTGATCCCGCGCTCCCGCTCCAGCGGGTTCGAGTCCATCACGCGCTCGGTGAGCCGCTCGTTGGCGCGGAATACCCCCGCCTGGCGGAGCATCTGGTCCACCAGCGTGGTCTTACCGTGATCGACGTGCGCGATGATGGCGATGTTACGGATCTGCAAGGGACTAGGTCCTAGAGGGCTCTGTGAGGGCGCTTTCCGTGAGGGGCGCAGTATAGAAGAGAGCCGGGGAAAAGACAAGGCGGGAAATCACCAAGAGGCTGGTCGGTAGAGGTCATAGAGGGTGTAGAGGTCGTAGAGGTGCGGCCCGCTCCCGACCTCTACCGACCTCTACCGTCCTCTACAACCTCTCTATCCTCTTAGTCACACGTCGGATCTCTCTCCATCTGTACCGTCACGTGCCCGATCCCCATCGTCCCCAGGCGCTGCTGCACCGCCTCGAGCACGCGCTGGTTGTCCGCCGGGTTCTGCACCACGAGGTGCCCGCTCATGGCGATCACGCCGCTCGTCACGGTCCACACGTGCAGGTCGTGCACGGAGGCCACGCCGGGGATCGAGACCATGCAGTCGTGCACGTCCGAGAGATTGATGTGCGCCGGCGCCGCCTCGAGCAGCACGTCCGTGCTCTCCTTTACGAGGCGCCAGGCGCTACCGAGGATGAGCACGGAGATGAAGAGCGAGATGAGGGGGTCGACCCGGACCCAACCGGTCGCCAGGATGACCAAACCGGCCACCACCGCGCCGAGCGACCCTAAGAGATCGCTCAGAATATGGAGATAGGCGCCCCGCTGGTTGAGCGAATGGTCGTGCCCGTGATGCAGGATCGCGGCGCCCGCCGCGTTGGCCGCCAGGCCCACGCCGGCAATCGAGAGCAGCAGCAGGCCGTTGACCGGATCGGGCGCCCGCAACCGGTGCATCGCCTCGACGGCGACGCCGATGGAGATCACGATCAACGCGGCGCCGTTGACGAGCGCGGCCAGGATCTCGAGGCGCATCAGCCCGAACGTCCGCTCGGCGGTCACCGGGCGCTGGGCGAGCGACGCGACGACGAGCGAGAGACCGAGCGCGGCGACGTCCGCCAGCATATGGCCCGCGTCGGCGAGCAGCGCCAGCGAATGCGCCAGCCAGCCGCCGAATGCCTCCGCCACCATCACGCCGGCCGTGATGGCCAGCACCGTCCGGATCCGCCGCCGGCTTTCGGCGCGGAGCGGGGCTCGATGCGTGCATTGAACGTCGATTGGCAGCGTCGCGCTCATGCTCACAAGATAATGCGCCCGTTCCGCCGCCGGGCATGACGCTCTATGTTCCGGCCTCTATGTCCGATCCTGCAACGGAATCGCTGGGCTTCCGCCTGTTGGCGGTGCTGCTCCTCGTGTTGGCGAACGCCTTCTTCGTCGCCGCGGAGTTCGCGCTCGTCGCCGCCCGCCGCACGCGCATCGAGGCGATGGTGCGTCGGGGCGACCGCCGGGCGCGCACTGTGCAAGCGGCGCTCCAGGATCTCTATCGCCAGCTCTCCGCCGCGCAGCTCGGCATCACGGTCGCCTCGATCCTGCTCGGCTACGTAGCGGAGGACACCGTCGCGCACCTGTTCCGCGATTGGTTCGCCTCGCTACCGACGGCGCTCCAGTTCCTCACCCGGGGTGGCGTGGCCTCGACGGTCGCCGTGGCCGTGGTGTCGTTCCTGCACGTGGTCTTCGGCGAGCAGGCACCGAAGGCGTGGGCCATCACGTATCCCGAGCGCACGAGCCGCTGGATCGCCTCGCCCCTCATCATCTTCTCCTGGATCACCCGCCCCTTCACGGATCTCCTCAACTGGAGCGCCAATCGCGTGGGGCGCCTCCTCGGCTTGAAGGGCACGATTGCCGAGCTCGACCGGATCCATTCGCCGGAGGAGATCCGGATGCTGGTCAAGCAGAGCCAGGAGCGCGGCAAGCTCGACGCCGACGATGCACGCCTGCTCCAGGGGGTCTTCGAGTTCAGCGAGAAGTCGGCGCGGGAAGTGATGACGCCGCGCACCGAGATGGTCGCGCTGCCGGCTGACTTAACCCTCGAGGAGGCCGCGGATCAGGTCGCCGTCGCCGGCCGGTCGCGCTATCCCGTGTACGGCGAGTCGTTGGACGACATCCTGGGCGTGGTCCACGCAAAGGACATTCTCGCCGGCTTGCGCTCCCTCAAGGGCGGCGGCCTGCGAGCGGTGCTGCGGCCCGGCATGTTCGTTCCCGGCACGCGCGAGGTGGAAGACGTGCTCGCCGACATGAAGCGGCAGAAGATCCACCTCGCCATCGTGCTCGACGAGTTCGGCGGTACCGCCGGCCTGGTGACCATGGAGGACCTGCTCGAGGAGATCGTCGGCCAGATCTACGACGAGTACGACCGGCCGAGCGGCGAGGCGCGCGGCACGCCCTCGGGCACGGCGCCCGTGATCACCGGGTCGACTCCGATCCGCGAGGTCAACGTCGCGTTCGGGCTCGAGCTCGACGAGCAGGACTATACGACGATCGGTGGCTTTCTCTTCGGGGCGCTGGGCCGTCTGCCCAAGGCGGGTGATCAGGTCGCCGTGAAGGGCGCCGTGTTCGAGATCGTGGAGATGGACGGGCGCCGGGTGGGCGCGGTGCGCGTCAACCGGCGCGTGGGGACCGAAGCCTAGAGCTGGCGGCGCGCGAGATCGGCGGCAAGCTCGAGCGCCGCGCGCATCGAGCCCGGGTCCGCCACGCCGCGGCCCGCGATGTCGAAGGCCGTTCCGTGGTCCGGGGCCACGCGGGGGAACGGCAAGCCCAGCGTCACGTTCACGCCCTTCCCGAAGCCCGCGACCTTCACCGCGGTCATCCCCACGTCGTGGTAGGGCGTGATCACGGCGTCGAACTCGCCCTTCTGGGCGCGGACGAACACGGTGTCGGCGGGAATGGGACCCGCAGCGCCGATCGCCTTGGCCGCCGGCGCGAGCACGCGATCGTCCTCGTCGCCGAACAGCCCCGACTCGCCCGCATGGGGATTCAGGGCGCAGACCGCGAGCCGCGGCGTCGCGATCCCCCACCACTCGCGCAGTGCCCGCTCGGCGATTCGCCCGGTGCACACCACACGCTCGGTCGTGACCTGGCCGGGCACGTCCCTGAGGGGAATGTGGGTTGTGACGAGCACCACGCGGAGCGAGCCGGCGGCGAGCATCATGGCGACTTGGACGTCGCCCGCCAGATGACCCAGGAACTCCGTCAGTCCGGGATATTCGAAGCCCGCGAGGTGGAGCGCGCGCTTCTCTACAGGCCCCGTTACGATGGCGTCTACATCGCCGGCGAGGGCGAGGCGCACTGCCTC
>Ga0075436_100003447_pt1 | contig 10841 bp, 8 predicted proteins | sample RhiMethybrSRZTD5_FD_75303 | JGI IMG/M metagenome (GOLD analysis project Ga0075436, IMG submission 75303) | Populus rhizosphere microbial communities from Tennessee, USA - Rhizosphere MetaG P. TD hybrid SRZTD5 | ecosystem: Host-associated > Plants > Roots > Rhizosphere > Soil | place: USA... | reverse complement strand
CTGCGGAGCAGGACGAGATCAAATCCGTTGGACACCTGACTAATTCTGGGGTAAACACCTAGGAAAAATAAGCAGTGCGGAAGTTCTCACATGCGCGTCGGGCGAACACCTCGGAAGGCCAGTAGGGCTGAAGGACTCCATCTTCGTAAAGCCTAACGCTGATCGCATATCCAAAAGTAACCGGCAGTAATATCGATTGTGACGCGCCGGTGATTTGCACCTCCGATTCGAGACGGTTAGACTCTACGGATGGTGCTCGTTCTGGCCGTCCTGCTCGTTTGCGCTTCTATGTTGGGAATCTATGCGATCCTTCGAGCCGAGGAGCGTTATCTTTTTGAACGCCCCAGCCCGGATTCAACTCGTCGCCAACCTTAGAACTTCTGCTCCCTTCACTTCGTGCCGCTTCCGCATTGACCTCTCCCCACTGCGCCTACCATTCCGGCCAATGGCTACACCCTCCCAACTAATCGGCCAAACGATCTCGCATTACCACATCATGGAGAAGTTGGGCGGCGATGGGATGGGTGTGGTATCTGAGGGCGAGGATCTTGCAGGTCGGGCCGACGGGTGCTGGCATTCACCAATTATATGTAGTCCGGTATATGTAGTCCGGGCGCACGACATACCGGTGGTGCAGCCAATTCCTTGCGAAGTTGCTTTAACTTTGGTTCGCAAGCTACTGCCGCTCTTGGCACTTTCGTGCCATTTACCGAGCGTAGCCCCGTGCTCATGATTCGTTGTTGGTCCCAATTAGAGGGCCTTTGGGAAATGGTGTGCTGTGCCTGAACATCGCTTGGATTTTCATTGCAAGTGTGGCACCGAGTGCAGGGTGGTCATTGATGGGCCCGCATCTGGCAGTGCGGTAGTGGGGTTCATCAGGCACTGCGAACAAGGTCGTGTGCAGGCTCTGCGCGGCAAGCCATTGTGCTTTCTAGAGCGGAAGGATAATCAGTGGAAGCAGGTTCCTGACTGGTAGGGATGGGCATTCATTGCAAGGCAGACTGCGGTATTGGAGGCGAGCCTATGGATGGTAATTCAATTCTCATGATTCTGTTTGGCTCCGTTATCGCGGTCACAACTGCATTGACATTCGTGGAAGTACGGCGGATGAGAAAAGCCAAGTAAGGGAAAAGCATAGTGAAGGTCCTGGGCGGCATCTTCTTGGCTCTGCTGATAGTCGGGGCAGTCTTGCTGCAGCAGACACGAATGAACCGAGAGGCAACGGTCAAGCAGGGAACAGTTCTTCGCAAGGTAAACTCGGCGGCAGACGACTTGATCCAGTCGTGCGGCAGGCCACAGCGAGAAACTGCGATGTCCAGTCTGTCACCACAGCTCACCTACGACGACTACCATCTCATGATCACCGTCGCATTCAACTCAAATCCGACCTTCATAGATACTGAAACAGACAACCAGATCGGCCGTGAAACAGCGATCCACACCATGCCGTGCCTAGAGCACTGGCTATCGCAACATAGGCCCGCACAAGCGCAAGCCCAAGGAATCCAGCATTGAAAGCAGCAATTTATTTAGTACCAGGAGATAGCCTGCGGCCGTGCATCGCGCTTGAAAACAAAAAGCCACCCAGCAAATTCTTAATGGGTGGCCTACGAAGGAGAAACCAAAACGTGATAGTGGCAGTTTGGCCTTTATTGGCCGGAGCAACAAGCGTCTGAATTCCTCCAAGACGAAATCGGCATGTCGAGCGGAAGTAACAGACGCTTCACAGCACTGGCTTAATCGCGGCTTGCAGCTGCCATCCGGAGTTGGAACCTGCACCAGCATATGCACCGCGAAACGTGAATATTCCCTTCGAAGTGCGATTGAAATCGAGGGTGTAGTCGGCGTTGGCCGCAAAGGGTGAGAGGTCGAGAGGTGTCCCGTCCGCCTTTCCAAGCAGCGGGTAGAAGTTCATCGAACCCAGCGTTAGGGCCGGCAAGTTAACGTACTGACTGGCATTGGCAAATGTATCCGTGATGTTGTCACTTTGATGTGCGATCGAGCCGCTGATGGGGGTGGCCGCAAACACCAGGTTGCCTATGACCGCGTCACCGGTCGCGGCCAAGCTGCCGAAATAAATGCCGCTTTGGGTGGTGTAAACCGTATTGTTGTAAACGTAGGCAAGCTCGAGCGGCAGATCTTGGCTACGAAATACCGCCGCCGCATATTGGCCGTCCACCAGGATATTGTCGTGAAAGCTGATCCTTCCCGCGCCCTGGAAGAGAGCCTCGCGGGGGTTGTGGTAGAAGAAGTTCCCATAAATCTCATACAGATTGCTTGACCCTGGGCCCGAGCTGGGAAATCCACCGACCAAGAGGTTGGGCCGATCCCCATCGGGGCTGGGTTGGTCGTTCTTTATGAATACGTTGTTGCGGATGATCGTGGAGGTGGGGCTGGTAGGAATACCGGCAACCGATGGCCAGGGGAGCTGATATTTGATCTCCATACAGTAGCCGATCGGGTATTCGATGAGATTGTCCTCAATGTAGCCCGCGATGAACGGGTCCGATCCGTCGGAATTGCCCAGATAAATGCCGGTTCCTGCGCCGATGATCTTGTTCTGGCGAATGACCCATCCCCAGGTGGGGAGCTTAGTGGAGATGCCATCGGTCTGTTGGGACGCCCCCTGTCCCACCAGGGTATTGCCCTGGATCAGGATGTCGTACGTCAGATTCGATGCACCCTTGGCGCTGATGCCAAAGGCTCCATCGACTCCGAGGCTGTCAATGGTCAAATTCTCAATGGCCAAGAAGCTTGAGTTCACGATCTCAACGGTATTGGTGCCAGGAACGTTCTGGATCACGGCGGGAGATCCCGAGGACGGGCCGGTGATCACGATGCATTGCGAGGAGCTGCCACGGAGGCCGGAAATGTACAAGCCGGGATAATTGCCGGCCGCCAAAGCCAAGGTGTCTCCCGGCTGCAGCTTCGACATCAGTGATTTGTAGTTGGTCGGAGTTGCGTTTACGAGTTGACCGGCAGGCGGAGTCGAGCACAGGGGGGCAGTGGCCGATGCAGCCGCCGGTGTGGAAAACGACCCATCGCCGCTTTCGGCCTGACTCGAATCATCGCTCGAGTGGACCCGGTAGTGATACACGGTCCCAGGCTTTAAACCGGTTACAACCACCGAATGATTTGTCACCACCGTGGAATCAAGTGCGGTGATAGAACCGTAAGACGGAGAGGTTCCATATTCCACCTGTGAGGTGGACGGCAGGTTGGTCGTCCAGGTAACCACGCCCGAGCTGCCATTTACGTCGCCAGCGGAAACGTTGCTGATGGAAAGGGAAGTAGAAGTAGGTGTTGAGGGGGGCTGAGGAGCCGATCCATTGGAACCACTGCCCCCTCCGCAGCTAAGGTTTGCCGCAGCAAGAAAAAGCCCGACAAAGAGGGTAACAGTCCGCATGATTGGGTATTTAGGCTGAGACCATGGTAGTTGGGAATGCGCCCGCATTGAAGCCACGAAAGGTCGCCCCTGCTTCGGCCAATCGTACAGGGAACCTAATGGGACCGCCGTGCCTGTACTTGGAAACAGGTCCGATCGACTAATGGCCGAGCGCTGTAGGGAAGAAAAGTCACCTCCAAATGTGAAAAGTTTTTACCTCGATAGGTCATGGCTGTGGCCGGCGCACTGGCGACTCAGTGCGGGTGCGGCTCGGAGCGCTGGCGTTTAAGGCTATGGGATGGGTTCCTTGAAGTGCCACCTTACCGCTTAAGACAACGGCCACACTGTACAGAAGCCGAAATCCCCCCAACTGCGGCAAAAACATCTCGCTTTCCCGCTAATTCGTCCATATGGGCCGAGATTTGCAACGAAGAACGGGAGGAGGCGGATAGCTCAGATTGGGAGAGCGCCCCGACAATACAACGGGGAGGCCGTAGGTTCGATTCCTGCTCCGCCTACCAGCTTTCGACTCGCTCTGCTACGCGCGCGGGACTTCTCTTAAAGCAGCCGGAGTGAGTTTATTGGACAGCCTACAGAACAGAGATGCGTTCCGAGGGAAAGAGGCTATGCTAGCAAGGTCCTTGAGATTAGCGTTTTTGCTCTTCCTAAGCGCCGGTTTGATAGCGTGCTTAGGATCGAGTTCAGGTACATCGAAAAATTCACCGAACAACCCGACGGCTAACATTACTTCGCTATCCATCACCCCGAATAACTCCGCCGTAACCGTTGGAAAAACGCTGCAGTTCTCGGCAGAAGCCACCTACAGCGATGGCTCGAAAAAAGACGTTACTTCCACCACAGTTTGGCAGACCAGCGACCCTAGCGTGGCTACCGTAAGCACAGGTGTTGTTACGGGTCTGAAGGCTGGGCTCATCACAGTCAGGGCCGGATCGGGTTCGGTCACCGCGACGACTCTACTCAATGTCACCAGTAAGCAGTTTAGCAAGAGCAGCCTGAACGGCGCCTATGTGTTGACGCTGCTGACAGGGATGGGAGCGCCATCAATACAGCTCGAGGCGGGCAGCATCTCTGCCGATGGCAACGGTAACGTAAAAGGGGAGGAGGACATCAATGGCCCTAGCGGCGTTGTAACCTCAGTGTCACTCTCCGGGACGTATACAATTACGGCCGATGGGCGCGGAACACTTTCCCTCACTACTACAGGCCAGGCCGCGCGCACTTTCCGCTTTGTTCTTTATTCCAATCCTTCCGGGGCCAACAATGGTGTCCTGATCGAATTTGATGGGGTACATAACGCGATGGGCAAACTAGAAAAGCAGGACCAGACTGCGTTCACCAATACTGCATTGGCAAACGCCACGTATGTTTTTCGCGAGGGCGGTTTAGATTCCTCGCAGCATAATCTTTCGGTCGTGGGCGAATTCGCAACTGATTCTACAGGCTCGGTCGTCAGCAGCGGCGAGGAAGACGTAAACGATAACGGAACGATTAACAACGGTGCCGGCTCCAGCACTCCCTTACCCCTCAGTGGTGGCACCATCGGGGCAATCGATGGGACAAGCGGGCGAGCAACCATGAGCCTGACCGGCAACGTCACCGGGAAATCCGATTTCGCACTCTATATCGTGTCGGACAATAGGATTGAAATGTTGGGGCTTGATGCGGATCCTGTACAGGCGACCGCCGAAAAGCAAAGTAGCCCGGCTCCATCCTCAGTGGGCGCCGGTGGTTACGTCTTCCTCACCGATATGGGTGGAGTGACAGGTCAATTTTGGATGGAAGGACAAATGGGGTTCGATAACACCTCGCATTTCACGGAGGGGGTTGCGTTTCAGGACGGGGGAATAAATTTTGCTTTCGTCACGCCGGCAGCCAGCTTCACTATCACCAATGGCCGTGGCACATTTCAGCAAACCACGAACCATGGCACACTCGCTTGTGTCGCCTACCTGGTATCGGCGAGCGAGATGTACTTGCTGCAAACGAACGACGTGCACGCGGCCAGCGGTATTGCTCAGTTGCAGTCCCCCGGGCCTGACGGTTTCAATGCCGCCAGCTTAAACAATACATTCGTCGCCAGCGCTGCTGAGATTGGGGATGGAAACGTTGCCTTTGTGGCCGAGTTCGTATCGGACGGATTGGGGCACATTTTCGGGATTGAGGATGTGAGCCAGCCCCAGGCAGGAAATCCCTCCAAGCTTACGGTGTCCACCGTTGGTTTCGTGGCTGCCTCCACCGCGCCCAACGTAATTGGTGGAATTTCGTTCAACATCTCAAGTTCAGGCACGGGTGTGACATCGCTTGCGGCATTGCTTGTTTCCTCCAATTCGGCGGTCCTCGTCGGGCAGCCGAACGACGCAGATGGTATTTTCGTAGTGCAATAAACCACTCCCCAGTGGTAATGCGCCTTCCATTTCCCTGACTCGGCAGCGTGAACGCCGCGCCCCGCACTTGACGAGTTAATGGGGCAAAAACCAGGGGGCGGAAAACACGGACGTACTAAAAAAGTTCATCATTAGTTTAGCCGTTTTTAAAGCCCCGGCGTGAGACGGGTGGGTTCCGTCGATCTCCGAAAAATCGAACTCCCCGTCGCAAGGCACGCGCGGCTGGCCCTGGCACCACACCAGCCCATCCGACCGTGGCACCGTGCCATCAGCCCAAGTGTATGCCGCCCAGCCGATCCAAGGTGCGGTGCCGTTGGTGTAGTTGAGATCACCGGCGATCGGGTCAACAGTTCCTGAGCGAACTTGGTTGATTTGCGCTTGAATCACCCACTTGGTCGAGAAACCATACTCATACGCGTAAGGCTCGGGATTCAACTTAACTGTTGCGTACCCTCCATAATTCCGCGAGCCGATAAACATCAGCAAACATCTCGGGTAGCGTTGCTTGACTGCGCGCACGATGCTGCCGAGATAACCTTCGTAGGTATAGGCGTCAGCCCTAGCGGCGGGAAGGGAAACCGTAGGGCCCGGATCTGCCTCCTCAATCCAAACGATCTTAACCTGTGACTCGGTGTAACCCGCAGGCGTGAGCCAATTGTCAAGAACGACGTCGTACGGATTTCGCGTTCCGTTCAGGTGTTGCGAAAGGCCGCGGCATCCCCGTATGTCGCCAAAGGCGTGGATCCAAGTGCAGGCGACCCTGCCTCCTTGGGCGCCATCGACTACGGTCAGCATTTTGTGGTTCACGACAGTTGAGTGTTCAAAGAGGCCACGAAAGGCGGCAAATTCCAAGTTGGCGTTCGACATCCCGATTCCCAGCAACACGCATTGCGAAGAGGTCGTCTTCCCACAGCTCGCCGCTACCTGTGCAGCCAGGGTTTTTCCAGCCGCAGCGTGGTCCGCCGGTATTCCATTGCTTCCGTTTTCATACAGCCCTCCCTGGAACCGGTTGAGATAAAGCCTCGCCCCCAAGTCAGTCAGTGGGGTAGCTACAAACGATTGGCTGAAACCAAACGGTACGGCGAATAGGACGATGACGATTGTGCCGCGAATTTTCATCCCTGAACCTTCCTCGGTTACAAACTTCGTTCTTGTGCTACTTGCAAGTTGCATGTTTCCACTGCTACGGCAAGGGCCATCACTGCGAATGCCCCATGTTGTCAGCTGGCACGCTGCGAAGGCATATCTTGTCTTTGGCGCGGCATTGCTTGCACTTGGGCCTTGCGTTTCTCTCGGCCTGTTGGCCTGAGCCCGACAATACCGATCGCCACACCTTCGACACTCAATAATGTCACCACGGCAATAACTTGAAGGAGAAGTCGAAATGACACGGATTGTCCTCCTCGGGGATGGAAGGATATGGACGAAGAGGCGGGTTATCTGGAGTCCAACTGGTGGAGGAAGTTTATCACGGAATTGGACCGCTAGCGGCGGGACGAAGCGGCCAAGTCGCCAAATATTCTCCTGCCTTGGCACGCCGGGTCCAATTCTTCTGATGACCATCTCACCTTAATTGGTGCGAGAAGAGCTATTCTCGTCGCGAGCGGCGTTCTGCCCCGGTTCGTGAACTGTCGGAAGAGCTTAAGGACTCTGCTCCCGAAGCTCGCTGAGCAGGGGTGAGTATGGAGCTGGAATCCCCACTGTCCTCTCTTATTACTGCCGCCCAAAGCGGGGACGACTCCGCAGCTAATACCTTGTTCACTCTGCTTTATTCCGAGCTGCACCGACTAGCAAAACGCGAATTAGCTCGTCAAGGAGCTTGTGTCAGCCTGGGAGCTACAACGCTGCTTCATAAGGCCTACATAGAAATGGCCGCCAAGGAAGGGGTGTCCTTCCCGGATCAAGCCAGATTCATGGGGTACGCGGCGCGGGTGATGCGTGGTCTGATTGTTGATCATGCTCGCCGTCGCCAAGCGCAAAAACGCGGAGGGCAGTTCGAGATTACTTCTGTGGGAACTGAGCTGGAGGGCCCTGTTGATCATGAAGATCTGACCCGCATCAGCCGGGCCTTGGACGAGCTCTCTAAAGCTGACCCACCACTCGCCGAAATCGTTGACCTAAAGTTTTTTTGTGGCTTTACCTTTGGGGAGATTGCAGCCATGAAGGCCATATCCGAGCGAACCGCGCAGCGACAGTGGGAAAAAGCGCGGATTTACCTTCACCACAAAATTCGGGCCGATCTAGAGACCTAAATCGATGTAGAGAGGTACATCATGTCCAGCTTGAGCCCAGAATTGTGGCAAGAAGTCAGCCCCTACCTTGACCATGCTCTCTCGCTATCGGAGAGCGAACGTGGGGCTTGGTTGTGTTCTTTGATAGCGGACCGACCCGAGCTGAGAGATCTCCTCGAGGGTCTTCTAGAGGAACAGAGGGTGCTATTGCTGGAGGGATTTCTAGAACAGCCCTCAATGGCGGGTCAATCATCCTTAGCAGGTCAGTTTATTGGAGCGTACAAGCTAATTTCGGTCATCGGACAGGGTGGCATGGGGAGCGTCTGGCTGGCAGAGAGAAGCGATGGTCGCTTCAGCCGGCAAGTGGCAGTGAAGTTTCTGCGTTGTGCTCTAGCCTCAAGAAGTGCCACCGAGCGGTTCAAACGAGAGGGCAGAATTTTGGGTCAGCTCGCTCATCCGCATATTGCAGAGCTCCTCGATGCGGGTGTTACCTGTAATGGGGAACCATACTTGGTTCTTGAATATGTAGAGGGTGAAGGCATTGACCATTACTGCGATCAGCGAGCTCTTGGTATTGAGGCCCGCCTCCATCTTTTTATTGATGTGCTTGGCGCCTTAGCTCACGCGCATACGAACCTCATCGTTCACCGGGATCTCAAGCCTTCTAACGTGCTGGTCACCCACGAAGGTAAAGTGAAGCTTGTGGATTTCGGAGTCGCCAAGCTGCTCTCCGATGATGACCAACCATCGGGAGAGACATTACTCACCCGCGAAGCCGGGGGCGCACTGACCCCTCTGTTTGCTGCTCCTGAACAGGTCACAGGAGGGGCCATTACCACGGCGACAGATGTTTATGCTTCCGGCGTGCTCCTTTATATCTTATTGACAGGCCAACATCCCGCGGGATCAGGCCCGCACACACCAGCGGACCTGGTTAAGGCGATCGTCGATACCGAGCCATTGCGAATGTCAGAGGGCATTGTGCCAGCTGATGCTGAGAAAATCGCGGCAATGCGCACCACAACGCCGGAGAGATTACACCGACAGCTCCGTGGCGATCTGGATACAATTGTCGGAAAAACGCTGAAGAAAAGGCCTGCCGAGCGGTACGCGTCCGTGACTGAGCTCGCTGGCGATCTTCAAAGATATTTAAATCACCAAACCATCAGCGCCCATCCGGACACGCTGTCCTATCGTGCTGCTAAGTTCGTACGCAGAAACCGTACCTCAGTCATCCTTGCCACATTGGCTATGGCGGTCGCAGTTGTGGGAATAGCCGGGACCCTCGTGCAAGCTGCCAAAGCCCGTGCAGAACGTGATTTTGCCTTTCACCAGCTATCGCGCGTGGAGGCGGTTAGCGACCTTGATAATTTCTTGTTAACTGATGCGGCCCCTACCGGCAAAACCTTCACTGTGGATGATTTATTACAACGTGCCGAGGACATTGTTAAACGAGAACATAGCCCCGATGCCAATCGGGTCGAACTCCTGGTCTCGATTGGACGTCAATACGAGAGTGAAGATGAAGATGGGAGAGCACGCCACCTTCTGGAGCAAGCCTATCAACTTTCCCGTGGGCTGGCAGACCATTCCAGCCGGTCGAACGCGTCCTGCGCTCTCGGCAATGCCCTCGCACATTCTGGAGAAGCAGCGCGTGCTGAGTCGCTATTGCAGGAGGGCCTAAACGAGATTCCAAGCGGACCACAGTACGTGCTGAACCGCGTCTTCTGTCTCCTACGCGGCCGGGAAATCGCGGCCGCAAGGGGCGACTCCCAGCTAGCCATAACACGGGCTGAGGAAGCGCAGAATCTGCTACAGCGATCGCCATTCAACTCTGACATATTGCAGTTGCGCGTCCGGATGGATTTGGCAGAGGCGTACAGGGATGCTGGCCAATACCGGAGGGCCGTACCGGCTTTCGAGCAGGCTTCTTCACAATTGACTCTGCTTGGGCGTAACAATACCGAGACTGCCGGAACGCTGGACAACAACTGGGCAATGGCTCTCTTCCAGCTTGGGCGGCCACTTGAGGCCGAGGCGCTCTTCAGGCGCGCGATTGAGATTAGCCGGGATGACAATACCGACGAAGGCGTCTCCCCGATGCTGCTCCTCAATTACGCCAGAGCCCTGCGTGAGCTAGATCGCCTCGGCGAGGCCGCCGGATACGCGGAACGAGCATCCTGGAAAGCCCAGCACGCGGACCATGAGGTGGTCCTCAACCAGTCCCTAATAGAGCGCGCTCGGATCTACCGCGAGGAAGACCAAATGGCAAAAGCGGCGGAGATGCTGAACCAGGTGGAACCGCGACTTCGGCGGACCCTCCCCGCTGGACATTATGCTTTTGCGGGGCTCGCCTCAGAGCGATCCCTACTCTCACTTGCCGCTGGCAACTTGCGAGCTGCCTTAGAGTTAGCAAATCGAGCCGTTGACATCGATCAAGCTGCCGTGGCGTCAGGCCGACAAGGAGTTGGTCTGCTACCGATTTTTTTCACCCGTCGTGCTGTCGTAGAGCTGCGGGCTCAAGAGGGTGAAAAGGCCAAGGTAGATGCGTCCCACGCCATAAGTCTTCTGCAATCCGGGTCAAGTCCGGGAACGTTCTCGGCAAATCTCGGCCGGGCTTACCTGGCGCTAGGGCGGGCCCTGCAGGCCGAGGGCAAACGCGAGCAAGCTCACGACGTATTCCGCTCCGCAGCAGAAAATTTAGAGAAGACATTGGGACGAGATCACCCCGATTCCATCGCCGCCCGCCAGCTCGCCGCCTGGGCTAAATAAATTTTGGCTGTCCCTGTCGTGTTTTCCCTACCAATTTCGATTTCCTGA
>Ga0075436_100003445_pt1 | contig 10846 bp, 10 predicted proteins | sample RhiMethybrSRZTD5_FD_75303 | JGI IMG/M metagenome (GOLD analysis project Ga0075436, IMG submission 75303) | Populus rhizosphere microbial communities from Tennessee, USA - Rhizosphere MetaG P. TD hybrid SRZTD5 | ecosystem: Host-associated > Plants > Roots > Rhizosphere > Soil | place: USA... | reverse complement strand
GTCACGAAGACATTCGCCGGCTTGATGTCGCGGTGCACGATGCCGGTCGAGTGCGCCGCGTCCAGCGCATCGGCGATCTGGATCGCTACATCCACGAGTTCGCCCACCTGCATCGGTTTGCCGTCGATCCTGTCCCGCAGGCTATGGCCCTCCAGGTACTCCATGGCCAGAAACGGCCCGCCGTCGGATTCCCCGATGTCGTACAGCGTGCAGATATTCGGATGATTCAGCGCCGATGCCGCGCGCGCCTCCCGCTCGAACCGGTCGAGCGCCGATGCATCCTGCACCGGCTGCGTCAGAAACTTCAGCGCTACCGTGCGGCCGAGCCGAATGTCTTCCGCGCGGTAAACTTCGCCCATGCCGCCCTGGCCCAGCTTCTCCTCCACTCGGTAATGCGACACCGTGGTTCCCGTCAGCGCCTTCCGCTCTTCGGGCTTTGCCTCCGCGGCCGCGAACTTGCGGCGCCAGCTCGCGCTCGGGTCCTCGTGAACTTCGTCCCAACGCTTCACGTAAGCGATGGCGTTCTCGTAGCGTGCCACCACCACTTCGGTCCCCACGGCCAGCTCGGAACCGTCTTCACTCCGCGCCGCCGCTCCTCGCCGCGCGCCTTCTTGCGTAAAAATCATCTCTCCCGTGCCGCCGGCGCGGATGGTGCTGCTCACCGCGCCCAGCACCCCCACCATGCGGTAATCCTCGGGATCCAGCGGCCGCTCGTGCGCCACCAGCACCTTCGCCAGAAACCAAAACACCAGCGCCGCGCCGCCCACGCCGCTGAACACCGAAACCGCCAGCGCCGTGACGAACCACAGCGCCGAGTATTCCGTGAGCACGTAACCGGTGCCGCCAAACCACGCCAGGAACGCCGAGATGGTTCCAAAATTGATAAACGACACCGCGGAGTGCCCGCCGCCGTGTGCATGCCCCACGTGCACGTGCGGCACGCCATGGTGCAGATCCAGATGCGGTAGGTGCAAGTGAGTGCTGCCCGTCACTATCGAGAGCACGCTCAACGCGAAGCCCACCAGAAAGCACACCAGATATACGTTGGCCCAGGTCATATCGCTTGCCTCCCGTTGCGCGCCGCGCCCGGCGTCAACACCTCAAACAGCCGCTCCGCCAGGCCGGGCGTCTCCAGAATCGCGTCCAGCAGCACCAGGCACTGCCGCGAATCCGCATGGCGCGCCACATGCACCAGCGCCTGGCTGACCGCCGGATCCCTACGGAACCGCTCCGCACCCGAGATCAGCCACAAGTCCAGCTTGTCTTCGAGCGCCCCTACATCCGAGATCAGCTCGGTCTGAAATCCCTCCGGATCATCCACCAAATAACCCGGATGCACTTTGAAAAATCGCGCCAGCAGCATGCGCGTCGCGTTGGTCAGGTGCGGCCGCGCCCCGCTCTCGATCTGCGACACATAGCCCTGGCTAATCGACTTGCGCAGCTCTTTCTTGACGGCCCGCACGACTTCCTGCTGCGTCATCTCGCGGCCCAGCCCGCGCAGCGCGCCCTCCATCTCCCGCAGATACCGGATTTTCTCGCCCAGCCTCATAATCTCTTATTGCTATATTTATATAGCAAATTGCTATAGCACGCAATAGAAACATTTGCCCTGTTTTCAATGAAATAGATGGATGCTTTGGATTTTTCTATTCCGGACCACTCACCTGCCGGTACAGCCAGTCCCGCACCCGCAGGAACCATTCACTCTCCGACGCCTCCATCGCGGCCGGCGAGCGGCACCACCGCTTCACGTCCTCGACTCCCGCGCGCCGCGCCAGCTCCGCGCGAAGCTCGTCCCTCCGCCCCGCCCGCGCCAGCCCCAGGTCCTGCGCGGCATTGCGATGAATCAGCCGCCGCACGCTCAGCCGTTCTTCCCGCGCCGGCTCGCGGGCATTGCACAAAAAATCGCGCCACGGGCCAATCACCGCGGCATCCGCCGGCGCCCCGATCGGCGGCAGCGCCGCGTGGTGCTCTGCAACCGATGGCGCCACCGCCGCCAGCACCCGCACCTCCATCGGATAAATCAGCCACCCGCGCCCGATCTTCAGCAGCACCTCCAGCCGCACCCGCCCCACCGGCGTCTGCGCCGGAACCCAGACATCCAACCAGTAGCTCACGGTGTTTTGTCCCGGGATCGGCAGCGGCAGATACGGAAGCGTGTCAAAAACCGGCAGCTTCACCGGCTCGAGCGCGTCGGGAATCCATCCCGCGGCAGTCTTGCTGTACAGCTCTTCATACAGTGAAATCGCGAAAATGTCCGGAGGATTGGTTTGGATGTAAACGAAGAACGGCTCGCGCTCCGGCACCGTCGCCACAATTTGAAAAGAAGCGAAGGCGTTCCGCGCTACGCCAGGAGAGAGGATTTCGCGCGGGTGCGGCGTCCGGTCCACCGCCACTATTTCCCCGAACGGGTCCACGCGCTGGAATTCTGAAAGGACGCGCAGCGACTGCGCATGCACGGGTCCGGCCAGCAGGAGGGAAATCAACGCACGGCGCGTCACCACCGGCGCATCCCGCTGGCCGGCCGGACCAGCCGGAACCCCGTGCGCATCCCTAAGGCGCGTTGAACCGCGTAAATGCCTGATACGCCCAGAGGCCCAGCGTCGCCACTCCCAGCCCCGCCGACGCCACCCCCAGTCCCGTGGCATACGGCCGCAGCCGGCTCAGCTTGCCCTGGATCTCTTTTTGCTCGGACTCCATCGCCGTCGGGTGCGAATCGAGGAACAACTGGTCGTCCTCGCGCATCGTGACCAGCGAGCGGTAAATCATGAGAATCACAAAAACCGTGGTGACTGCCGCCCAGGCGAATAGCAGCCCCGTCAACGGAGAAATTCCCGACATGAGGTTTCCCTCCCTTTATAGGCTCTATAGGTAGAGAAAAATATCGCCGGAGTCAAGGGGGGGTGGCTGGCTGACTAGGATTGCGGCAGCGGATAAAGAATCAATTCGGGCATCGGGAAGTCCTTCCGATTATCCGTCATCAGCACCAGCCTATTCGCCAGGGCAGTGGCGGCAATTAGGACATCCGGTACAGAAAGCGTCTGCCCCCTCCTGGCCCATTCGTTCTTCAACAAGCCCGCGTAACGCGCCAATTCGAAATCGACTTCGTATTGCTCCATGCCCTCCAGGAACGATTGCGTAGCCGCACTCTCGTGAGGCCGCATGCCTGCATAGAGTTCTGTGACGGTGATGGCGGAGCACGCCAGCGCATCACCCCCATCGACCAGGCTTCGCAGCAACTCCCACCGGTCACGCTTCCGGTTGATGGCATCGATCACGACGGACGTATCGAGCAGGTAGATCGGCATCAATCGCTTTTTCGCTGATGCTCAATGCGCTGAAAACGAGCTTCGGACTCCTGCCGCATTTCGCGCACCCACTCCGCCGCCCCTTTTCGCAACTCGGGATGATCCTCATCTTTCCAGATTGGCTCATCACGCTCGAAGACCCTGAGCAGCCGCCTGCGCTTGATCTCGCGCCGCGCCAGATCGGCTAGAAATGCGCTTCGCCCACGCGAGCCAGCAATTTTGTCAATCTCGCCAACTAGGTCTTCTGGCAAAATTACGTGTGTTCTCTTTGTTGACACAGTAGGCCCACTTTTAGTGTGGCACACCGTGTGCCTTACTCGCAAACTGATGATTTATTACGGGCTTTCTCCGCGTCTCCGCGCCTCGGCGGTGAAACTAAACCAGCACCTTCTTCACCACATCCCCCGTCACATCCGTCAGCCGGAAATGCCGCCCCTGGAACTTGTACGTCAGCTGCTTGTGGTCCACGCCCAGGCAATGCAGAATCGTCGCCTGCAAATCGTGAATCGGCACCGGGTCCGAGACCACGTTGTAGCAGTAATCGTCCGTCTCCCCGAGCACTGTGCCCGCCTTGATGCCGCCCCCCGCCATCCACATCGTGAAGCAGCGCGGATGATGGTCCCGCCCGTAGTTGGTCTCCATCAGCTTGCCCTGGCAGTAAACCGTGCGCCCGAATTCCCCGCCCCAAATCACCAGCGTGTCTTCGAGCAGCCCGCGCTGCTTCAGGTCCTGAATGAGGGCCGCCGACGGCTGATCCACGGCCTTCGCCTGCAGCGCCAGGTCGCGCGGCAGATCGTTGTGCTGGTCCCAGCCGCGCTTATAAATCTGGATGAATCGCACATTGCGCTCGGCGAGACGACGCGCCAGCAGGCACTGCCACGCGTACGATCCGGGCTTGCGCGAATCCGGGCCGTACAGCTCGAAAATGTGCTGCGGTTCTTTCGAAAGATCCACCAGGTCCGGCACCGAGGTCTGCATCCGGAACGCCATCTCATACTGCTCGATGCGCGTCTCGATCTCCGGATCGCCGTAGACCTGCTCGTGCATGCCGTTGAGTTTCGCAAGCGAATCCAGCATGCGCCGCCGCGTGCCCTTATCGATTCCCGGCGGGTCCGAGAGATACAGCACCGGATCGCTGCCCGCGCGGAAGTTCACGCCCTGATATTTCGATGGCAGAAAGCCCGGCCCCCACAGCCTCGAAAACAGCGGCTGGTCGATATTCAACCCGCTGGCTTGCGACACCATCACCACGAACGACGGCAGATTCTGGTTTTCGCTGCCCAGGCCATAGCTCACCCACGCGCCCATGCTGGGCCGGCCCGGCTGCTGGCTCCCGCTCTGTATGAACGTGATGGCCGGATCGTGATTGATCGCGTCCGTGTTCATCGTTCTGATGATCGCGATATCGTCGACGATCTTGGCAGTGTGCGGCAGCAGCTCGCTCAGCCACGCGCCCGCCTGCCCATATTGCTGGAACTTGAAAATCGAGGGCGCCACCGGCAGCGTCGCCTGCCCCGAGGTCATGCCCGTAATCCGCTGCCCCATCCGGATCGAGCCCGGCAGATCCTGGCCGCGGTTTTCGGCGAGTTTCGGCTTGTAGTCGAACAGGTCCATCTGCGCCGGTCCGCCCGATTGGTGCAGGAAGATCACGCGCTTGGCCTTGGGCGGAAAGTTCGGGAAACCTGGAAGCCCGCCCGTCTTCGGATTGACGTCCATCGCGCCCGCGTTCAGTAACGAGCCCAGCGCCGCCGTCCCGATGCCCGTGCTCGTTAGTCCGAAGAAATGCCGCCGCGTGACGGCAAGCCGGAATCGCTCTTCTGCGTCCATACCCTCACTACCTTCCAAATCCTTTTGTACGGGCGAGGCACGCCTCGCCCCTGCCCTTCATTCCCTTGTAATCGTTTCGTCCAGGTTCAAAATCGCGCTCGCCACCGTGGTCCACGCCGCCAGTTCGGTCGTATCCAACTTCCCATCGACCTTCGATTCGCCCACGCCCACCAGTTTCAGCGCCGCATCCCGATGGCTACGGTACTCGGCCGCCTGAGCCCGCTGCAGATCGCTCAGCACCCGCAGTTCTTTCGCGTCCGGTTCGCGCGCCATCGCAAGCCGGAATGCGTAGCGTATGCGCCGCGCCGGGTCCGCGCCGCCTTCCCGGATCATCCTCTCCGCCAGCTTACGCGCCGCCTCAATGTAGGTCGGGTCGTTCATTAGCACCAGCGCTTGCAGCGGCGTATTGGTGACCGCGCGCCGCGCCGTGCATTTCTCCCGGTCCGGCGCATCAAACGTGATGAGCCCCGGCGGCGGGCTGGTGCGCTTCCAGAAGCTGTACATGCTGCGGCGGTAGAGATCTTTGCCTTGGCTCGGCGAGTAAGTCTGCGCCGAATACACGTCGCCGTAAGAGGTCTCTTCCCAAAGCCCTTTCGGTTGATACGGAGATACGCTCGCGCCGCCCTGCTTCTCCACCAGCAGCCCGCTCACCGCCAGTGCGTTGTCGCGCACCATCTCCGCCTGCAGCCGGAATCGCGGCCCGCGCGCCAGCAGCCGGTTGTCCGGATCGCGCTCGCGCAGCTCCGGCGTCACCCGCGACGACTGCCGGTACGTGGCCGACGTGACGATCAGCCGCTGCATGGCCTTCACGTCCCATTTCGTGCCGGTGAATTCCGTGGCCAGCCAGCCGAGCAGTTGCGGATGCGTGGGCGGCTCTCCCTGCGAGCCGAAATCCTCCGCCGTTTTCACAATGCCCGTGCCGAAATGGATCTGCCAGTAGCGGTTCACGGCCACGCGCGCGGTCAGCGGATGCGCCGGGTCAACCAGCCACTTCGCTAGGCCCAGCCGGTTCACCGGCAGATCTTTCGCCATCGCCGGCAGCACCGACGGAACGCCGGGCGTCACTACTTCGCCTCGATTGCGATAATCCCCGCGGCCCAGAATCGCCGTCTCGCGCGGTTCGTCCATTTCCTGCATGACCATGGCGTTGGGAACGGTCCAGTCCAGGTCTTCCTTCTCGCGCCGGAGCGCCGTCAGCTCGGTGTACAGCTTGCGCACTTCGGGCGCCGCCCCGTAGGTCAGGAAATAATCGCGCAAATCCGCTTTTTGCGATTTCGTGCGCTTCTTCGCGAAAATCATGACCGTCGCGCGCGCCGGCTGATGTACCGCCAGCTTCTCGATATCGGCCGCCGCAATCACGCGATTGTAAATGCGAAAGTCATCCAGCGAGCCGCGATACGGCGGCCCGAGCTTGTCATCCCCAATCGAAAGCGAAGCCGCGTTGCGAATCGTGCCGCCCAGCGCATCTTTCATCACGTCGAGTTGCTGCGTCTTGCCATCCACGTAAATCTTCACACCTGACGCCTTGCCCGAACCGTCGTAAGTAATGGTCACTGCGTGCATGTCGTTGGGGATCAGCTCGCGCGTCCGCACTTGCAGGGCATCGTCAGGCCACTGATGGATCAGCCGGAATTGAAGGTGAGAGCCGCGCCGCAGCCGTGGCAGCACCTCGGATTCTTCGTTGAAAACTTCCCAGCCGCGGTGTTCCCCATCCAGTTTCTGGATCACCGACATTTCCGTGCGCTCGCCCGGATCCATCCAGAACGCGAGGGAAACCGGCTCGCCGCGCTCGAACCCCCCGGTGTCGCCAAAATCGGCGTGCGTCTCGCCATCGAAATCCGCTTTGCGCCCCACCGGGCCGCCGCTGAATCCCAGATCGCCTTTGACGATGCGCCCGTGCCGGTAATGGCCCGAACTGTCCCCAAGATTTCCGTCCAGCTCGTAATGCGCCATCAGACCATCGCGCGTCGCATCGGGCAATAACCCCAGCGCCGTTTTCTCCCACTCGGACTGCAACGCCTCCAGATCGTGTTCTTTCGGCAGCGCCTCTTCGTGTTCGCAGATCGCCTGTTTAACCCTGACGATCTCGTTTCCCTGCTCCGCCGACGCAACCTGCACGATGGGTTCGGCGTTCCCCCTGCGCCCGTCCAGCCCCTTTTCCGAAATCGTGTCGAAGAACGCGTACAAGCGGTAAAAATCCTTCTGCTTGATCGGGTCGTACTTATGATCGTGGCAGCGCGCGCAACCCATGGTCATCCCCAGCCACACCACCGACGTCGCTTCGACGCGGTCCACGACGTACTCGTTCTGGTACTCCTCCGGAATCGCGCCGCCCTCGAAATTGATCATGTGGTTGCGGTTGAAACCGGTGGCGATACGCTGCGCAAGTGTCGGATGCGGAAGGAGATCCCCGGCCAGCTGCTCCACCGTGAACTCGTCGTACGGCATGTTCCGGTTGAAGGCGTCGATCACCCAGTCACGCCAGTGCCACATTTCTCTGTGGCTGTCGATATGGTAGCCGTGCGTGTCGGCGTAACGCGCCAGATCCAGCCATTGCATCGCCATGCGCTCCCCATAGCGCGGCGAGGCCAGCAGCCGATCTACCACGTTTTCATAGGCTTTGGGCGATCTGTCGCGCTGGAACGCATCCACCTCCGCCGGCGTCGGCGGCAGCCCCGTCAGATCGAACGTCACCCGCCGGAGCAGCGTGGTTTTGTCGGCTTCAGGCGTTGGTTTCAGTCCTTCGCTTTCGAGGCGTGCGAGGATGAAGTTGTCGATGGGATTACGCACCCAGCGGGCGTTCTTGACGGCCGGCAATTCAGGCCGTTTCGGGGGCTGATACGCCCAGTGCAATTCCCATTTGGCGCCATCGTCGATCCAGCGGCGGATCAGCTCGATCTGCTTTTCGTTCAGCGTGCGATCGGCGTATGGCGGCGGCATGCGCTTGGCTTTATCCGTCGCGCTGATCCGCTGGTACAGCCGGCTATCCGCGGCTTTCCCCGGCACGATGACCTGGTAGCCGCCGCGATCCGCAAACATGCCATCTTTGGTATCCAACCGCAACTTGGCCATGCGCGGTTTCTCATCAGGACCATGGCAGGCAAAGCAGTTATCGGAAATGATGGGACGGATGTCGCGATCGAAATCAACCGGCGCAGCAGCCAGGGGGCACACGACGGCGAGAACAATCAGCCACTTCATTCACTGCAATTGTAACGCCGTTGCTTACTTTTTGGGCTTGTAGGCGACGCAGTCGATTTCGACCTTCATTTTCGGGTCGGCGAATTTGGATTCGACGGTGGTGCGGGCGGGCTTGGCGTCGCCGAAGAATTGGGCGTAAATCTCGTTCATCGCGCCGAAATCCTTGCCGTCGACGAGAAAGACCGAGCACTTCACCACATCCTTTATGCTGGCGCCGCAGCCTTCCAGGATTCTCTGAATGTTGGTCAGCACCAGTTTTGTCTCGTGCTGGATGTCGCCATACGACATCTGATTGGTGGCAGGGTCGATCGGCCCCTGGCCGGCTACGTATATGAAGTCCCCGGCGCGCACCGCCGGAGAATAAGGGCCGCGCGGCGTGGGAACTCCGGGCGGCGTAATTCGTTCGATCATTAATTGCCCTCCGCTTCAAGAAATTTTTCCACTTCCATAGCCGCCATGCAGCCCATGCCGGCTGCCGTAATGGCCTGCTTGTAGAGACGATCCTGCACGTCGCCCGCGTGAAACACGCCCGGAATATTGGTTTTGGCGCCGCCCTTGGACAGGATGTAGCCGTCGGGATCGGTTTCGACCTGGCCGCGAAACACAGCCGTGTTGGGAATGTGGCCGATGGCGACGAAGAACCCTCCGGCTTCCTGATCCCAGACTTTGCCGGTCGATACGTTCCGCAGCTTTGCTCCGGTCACCGTGCCTTTTGCGGCGTCGTAGAGATCTTCTACCACCGTGTTGGTCAGAAACTTGACCTTCGGATTATGCTGCGCGCGAGCCAGCATGATCTTGGAAGCGCGGAACTGATCGCGCCGGTGCACGACCGAGACTTCGCTGCAGAAGCGCGTGAGGAAGTTGGCTTCCTCCATGGCCGAATCGCCGCCACCGACCACGATGACGGGTTTGCCGCGATGAAAAAAACCGTCGCAGGTGGCGCAGGAGCTGACGCCGTGCCCGATCAGCTTCTGCTCGTTGGGCAGGCCCAGCCAGCGCGCCGACGCGCCCGAGGCGATGATGAGGGTACGGGTTTCGATCCACTGGCCGTCAACGTTCAGGCGGAACGGCCGCTTGGAGAGGTCGGCCTCGGTCACCACGCCTTGCAGGTACTCGGCGCCGAAATTCTCGGCCTGTTTGCGGATGTTCTCCACCAGGTCCGGCCCGTTGATGCCTTCCGGAAAACCCGGAAAATTCTCGACCAGCGTGGTGAGCGACAACTGCCCGCCGGGCTCGTGGCCCTTGATCACGAGCGGTGCAAGATTGGCGCGCGCGGTATACACCGCCGCCGTATTTCCGGCACAGCCCGAGCCCACTATCACAACATTTCGCATCACAGAAGCCATATTTACTTGGGGGAACTAGGAATCTTTAATGTAGCACGGGCAGGCGGACTCGAGCGCCGTTCGAAATGCAGTTTCAATTCTTCGCGAGCAACTGACGCTGCAATTGGGCTCGCATTTGTTCACCCTGCGATGGTGTAAACACAAGAACGCCCGGGCGCTGGCAGTCTTTGGAAAGCAGGTTCTCGGTCATGATCCCGGTGGTGGAGTGGACCTCGGGCTGAATGAGCAGGTGGCCGAGCTCGTGGGCCATGATGTGCGCGAGAACCTTGGGGCGCGAGAATCCTGTGTCCTTCGTTGCTGCCTGTAAGCGGTCGAAGAAGACAAACACCTTATCGGGCGGGAAAGCAACACCGAACTTGGTGGCAGGGAAGCCGAACCGTTCGGACATGGGTTGAGGAAGAATTCTGATACTCGCGGTCAACGGATCCGTGGTTGGCGCGCATTCGGAAAGCGTCGGGATGTCCGGGGTGGAGATCGGACAATCGACCCATCGCAGCTCGATGGCGGAGCGCCGAAAGATCCAAGCGGCAGTTTCTTCAGCGAGCTGGAGTGTCTGGTGGGGCACTTTGGCAAAGTTGTACACTCGCACGGTGAGTTGCGCCTCCGGTTTCGGCGCCTCCGCGCTGCAACAGGCGAGAGACGCAAAAACCACGAAGCGTGACACCCACATGCGCTGAATCTTGCGCCGCGGCCGGCGGCAAACCTACGCACTGGAGTCTCTTTCTCGTGGAATTCGTGTCGGCCCGCCTAACGGCTTTACCAGGCGGGACTTACGTCTTCATTCGCCCCGCTGGGCACCGGGGGTTTCGCCGAGAAAGGGGACATGTTACATTGACCACAACCTTCTGTGCAGGCCGAATACACCAACAACGTTGTTCGGTTCGGAGTTTTCGAAGTCGATCTGCGGGCTGGGGAAGTGCGCAGGGAGGGGTCGAAGGTCAAGCTGCAAGACCAGCCGTTCCAGGTTCTCGTGATGCTTTTGGAGAAGCCGGGCCAGGTGGTCACGAGGGAAGAACTGCGCGACCGGATCTGGCCGGCCGGCATCTTCGTGGATTTTGACAAGAGTCTCAGCAAGGCCATCAACAAAATACGGGAAGCACTTGGGGATTCGACGGAAAACTCCCGCTTCATAGAAACCCTGCCGCGACGCGGCTACCGATTCCT
>Ga0075436_100003441_pt1 | contig 10850 bp, 11 predicted proteins | sample RhiMethybrSRZTD5_FD_75303 | JGI IMG/M metagenome (GOLD analysis project Ga0075436, IMG submission 75303) | Populus rhizosphere microbial communities from Tennessee, USA - Rhizosphere MetaG P. TD hybrid SRZTD5 | ecosystem: Host-associated > Plants > Roots > Rhizosphere > Soil | place: USA... | reverse complement strand
CCGCCCTTCGCCGCTGCCGCGCGGGACGGTGCCCGGCGCGTGGTGCTGCGCGTGCCCGTCGAGCGTGCGCGCGTCGAGGTGCTGCGGCGCGTGCCGGTGGTGCGGCGCGTGCCCGTCGAGCGCGAGCTCGTCGAGCGGGACCGCGTGCCGGTGCTGCGGCGCGTGCCCGTGCTGCGGCCTGTGCCGGTCGAGCGCGAGCTGGCGCTGGTTGAGCGACGGCGGGTGCCGCCGGTCGAACGTGAGCGCGAAGTCGTGCTACGCGAGCGCGAGCTCGACGCCCGCCCTGTCCCCGTCGACCGGGACCGGCTGGTAGTCGAGCGCTTGCGTCCACTGCTCGCTGCCGCGCGCACGCGCGAGATGCCCTCGTCCTGCTGCTGAGACTGCTCTTCCTGCTGGGGGAGGACCGGGGTCTCTTCCGGGCCCTCCATCGGCGAGGGGATCTCGCCGAACGTTCCTCCTTCGAAGCTCGACATATGCCCTCCTATTGGGAGATTTCCTGTACCAACTGACCCGTTTCCTTGTCGTCGCCCTCGCGCGCAACATCTGCTTGTGCGACGACTCCGACGAGCCTGCCGTCTTCTTCGAGCACGGGAAGACGGCGCACTTGGTGCTTGGCCATGATTCGCAGCGCCTCTTCGAGATCCTGCTGCGGATCGACCGTGACAACCTGCTTGGAAGCAACTTCGCGAACCGTCACTCGTTCGGGATCCTTTCCTTCCGCGACGACGCGAACTGCGATGTCGCGGTCGGTCAACATCCCGACGAGCTTGTCGCTTTCGACAATCGGTGCAACACCAACATCCTCGTCCCGCATCATCTTCGCCGCGTACGCAACGGACTTGTCGGCGTCGATCGTGCAGGGATCGGAGGTCATGACGTCTTTGATGCTCTGACCCATAGCTCCTCCCTCGGAATTCGAACCGCACGTTGCGTACCCCGCGCGATTCCCGACCAAACGGTGAAAATACAACACGTGTCGTACGCAGAACGCATTCGCGCGCTTGCATTGTCGTTTCCGGAGACGTACGAGGACTGGCCGTGGGGCCATCCGGTTTTCAAGGTTGGCGACAACAAGATGTTCGCGTTGATGTCAGACGGAGAAGCTTCGGTATCGCTGACTGTGAAACTCACCCCTGAAGAGAGGGAAATTGCGCTGCACATGCCCAATGTTGATGTCGCGCGCTACGTCGGGCGTTATGGGTGGGTCACGACGCAGGTAACGGACGAGGAGTCGCTCGAAAACGCACTGGAATGGTTGCGCGAGAGCTATTGGCTCAAAGCGCCGGCACGCTTGCGATCGGCTGTCGAAGAGACTTGACAACTTTCGCGAAGCGCGTTCGCGACGTACACTTTCGTCCGTGAAGACTGCGCGACCTCCCAGTTAGACCCGTGTCTTCCGCCGGGGCAGAGCTCCCGGCGTCGTCGCCGTCCTGCTCGCGATCGAGCTCCTCGACGAGCTCGTTTTCGGCACGCTCGGCGCGGCGTGGCCGCTCGTACGTGACGACCTCGGGCTGACGTATGCGGAGATCGGGCTCGCGCTCGCCGTGCCCGCGTTCGTCGGCAGCGCACTCGATCCGCTGATCGGCGTGCTCGGCGACACCGGTCGCCGGCGCGTCGTGATGCTGGCCGGCGGTGCCGCTCTCGCCGTGTCGGTCGCATTGACGTCGGCGGCGGCCGGCCTCTGGATGCTGATCGCGGCGCTCGTCCTCGGCAATCCTGCGAGCGGCGCGTTCGTCAGCCTCTCGCAGGCGACGCTCATGGACCTCGCGCCGGCGCACCGCGAGCGCAACATGGCCCGCTGGACGCTCGTCGGCTCGTTCGGGTACGTCGGGGGACCTTTGCTGCTCGCAGCGGCGTTGTGGCTCGGCGCCGGTTGGCGCGCCGCGCTCGCGGTGCTCGCTGTCGCGGTTGCGCTCGTGGCGGTTGCGGCCGTGCGCAGGCTGCCCGCTTCGCCGTCGGCGACGGACATGTCGCGTGCCTGGCACCACACGTTTGCCGCGCTGCGACGTCGCGAGGTGCTCCGGTGGCTGGCGCTGCTCGAGGCCGCCGATCTCCTGCTCGACATCTTCCACGGCTACCTCGCCCTCTACTTCGTCGACGTCGCGAACACGAACGCGGGAGTGGCGGCGCTCGCCGTCGCCGTCTGGACGGCCGCGGGACTGATCGGCGACTGGGCGCTGCTCTGGTTGCTGCGGCGCGTCTCCGGACGCCGCTACCTGCGCGCCAGCGCCGTGGCCGCCCTCGCCGTGTACCCGGCGTTCCTGCTCGTCCCCGGCTACGGCGCGAAGCTTGCGCTCGCGGCGCTGCTCGGTCTGCTCAACTCCGGCTGGTACGCGATCCCGCAGGCCGGTCTGTACGAGTCGCTTCCGGGACGCAGCGGCGCGGCGGTTGCCGTCGGCGGAGTCGCCGGCTTCGTCGGCGCGGCGGTTCCGCTCGCGCTGGGCACCGCCGCCGGTGCCTTCGGCCTCGCGCCGACGATGTGGGCGCTGCTGCTCGCGCCCGTGGCGCTACTGGTGCTCGTCCCGAGGCGTTAGTCCGCTTCGGGAACGTCGTCCGCGTCCGTCTCCTTCTCGGGATCGGGGACGGGCGACTCGTCGAGCTCGTCGTTGCGGTCGTCTTCGCGCGGTTGTTCCATATCCTGGTTGCTCATGAAGGTTGTCCTTCCCGACCAGTCCGAACTCGAACTCCCCGACGGGGCGACGGGGCTCGACGCTGCACGCGCAATCGGCCCGAGGCTCGCCGAACAGGCGGTGCTCGTGCGCTCGAACGGGCGCGTGCAGGACCTGCGGCTGCCCCTCCAGGACGGCCAGCCGATCCAGATCCTGACGACCCGCGACGCCGCCGACCCCGATGCGTTAGCGGTGCTGCGCCACTCCTCGGCGCATCTGCTCGCCGAGGCGGTCCGCCGCCTGTACCCGGGCGTGAAGATCGCGATCGGCCCGCCGATCGAGAACGGCTTCTACTACGACTTCGACTTCCCGGAGCCGATCCGCGAGGAGGATCTGCCGCGGATCGAGGAGGAGATCCAGCGCGAGCTCGCCGAGGGTCGCGAGTGGAAGCGGGAGGAGGTCTCCGCCGACGAAGCGCGCCGGCGTTTCGAGGCGGAGAACGAGCCCTACAAGGTCGAGCTCGTCGACACGGCCGACGGCCCGATCTCCTTCTACACCCAGGGCGACTTCACCGACCTCTGCCGCGGCCCGCATCTGCAGGACTCGCGACCGATCAAGGCGATCAAGCTGACGGGCCTCGCGGGCGCGTATTGGCGCGGCGACGAGAAGAACAAGCAGCTGACGCGGATCTACGGCACGGCGTTCTACTCCCAGGCCGATCTCGACGCGTACGTCGAGCGTCTCGAGGAGGCGAAGCGGCGCGACCATCGTCGCCTCGGTCCGCAGCTCGATCTCTTCCATTTCTCCGAGCGCTCGCCCGGGTCCGCGCTCTGGCATCCCAAGGGCATGGTCCTCTTCAACACGATGGAGGAGATCCGCCGCCGCGAGAACGCAAAGCGCGGCTACTCCGAGGTGCGTACGCCGATCATCTACGACGCCGAGACGTTCATCACATCCGGTCACTTTCCGAAGTACGAGAACCTGATGTTCAAGCTCGAGGTCGACGAGCACCCCTGGGCGATGAAGGCGATGAACTGCCCGGGCCACATGCTCCTGTTCGGCTCGAAGCTGCGCAGCTATCGCGAGCTGCCCGTGCGCTACGCCGAGCCGACGCCGCTCCACCGCAACGAGCTGACCGGGACGCTGCACGGCCTGCTGCGCGTGAGGATGATCACGCAGGACGACGCGCACATCTTCTGCACGGAGGAGCAGATCCAGGACGAGATCGCCGGCGTCGTCGCATACGCGCGCTACCTCTACGAGCTCTTCGGCATGACCGCCAGCGCGGAGCTCTCCACGCGGCCCGACAACAAGCTCGGGACTGACGAGCAGTGGGACAGAACGGAGGCCGCGCTCGAGGAGGCGCTGAAGCTGAACGAGATCCCGTACGAGCTGGCTCCCGGCGAGGGCGCCTTCTACGGGCCGAAGATCGACCTCCATATGGAGGACGCGCTCGGCCGCAGGTGGCAGATGGGCACGATCCAGCTCGACTCGCAGATGCCGTCGCGCTTCGGCCTGACGTACGTCGGGCCCGACAATCGCGAGCACCCGCTCTACGTCGTCCACCGAGCGCTCTACGGGTCGTTCGAGCGCTTCATCGGGATCCTGGTCGAGCACTACGCCGGCGCGTTCCCCGTATGGCTCGCCCCCGTCCAGCTGCGCGTGATCCCCGTCGGACAGGATCACCGGGAGGCCGTCCACGCGCTGAAGGAGAAGCTGGAGGGGCTCCGCGTCGACATCGACGAGCGCGACGAGACGGTCGGGAAGCGGATCCGCGACGCCGAGGTGGAGAAGATCCCGTACGTCGTCGTGTACGGCGACAAGGAGTCGGACGACTCCCTCGCCGTCCGCAAGCGCGGCGGCGAGCAAATCACCCTCTCCCTCGACGCCCTTCGTGCCGAGATCTCCGAGGTTGCCTCGATCAGCTGACGCGCCTTGCGGTTCAGGGAACGGAGGGTGCTACCCTCTAGGCCTGCAAGTAGGAGCGCCCATGTTCCTCACCTCGCGAGCTTGAGCTCAGCGGGGTTCAACCGAGTCGCAAGGACGAGGATTCCTGGGCCGCTGCTTGCAGCGGTTTTTGTGTTCTACAGAAAGGATTCAGACGAGTTTGGTGAGAGCATTTGAGGCCTAGGCGCACGGTCGAGCCGCCGTCGAGGCCAGTCCCGCAGGCGAGGATCAACGACTACATCCGCGCTTCCCAGGTCCGGCTGATCGACGAAGACGGCGCGCAGCTCGGCATCAAGCCGACGCGCGAGGCGATGCAGTACGCCTTCGACAAGGGCCTCGACCTCGTGGAGGTCGCGTCCCAGGCGGATCCGCCCGTCGCCCGGGTGATGGACTACGGGAAGTACCGGTACGAGCAGGAGCAGAAAGCGAAGCTCGCGCGAAAGCACCAGACCCAGATCAACATCAAGGAGATCAAGCTCAGACCGAAGATCGGAGTCCACGACTACAACACCAAGAAGGGACACGTCGAGCGCTTCCTGAACCAGCGCGCCAAGGTGAAGGTGACGATCATGTTCAGGGGCCGGGAGACGACTCATCCCGAGCGCGGTCGCGACCTGCTGATGCGGCTGGCGGAAGACGTCAGCGAGATCGGTCAGATCGAGTCGCAGCCGCTCCTCGACGGTCGCAACATGGTCATGGTTCTGGCACCGACGAAGAACGCCGGGATGAAGAGGGAAGATGCCGAAAACGAAAACATCGAGCAGCGCCAAGAAGCGGTTTAAGGTCACCGCCGGCGGCAAGCTGCTGCGCCGCCATGCGATGAAGAGCCACAACTTGACGAAGAAGACCTCCAAGCGGAAGCGCGGTTTCCGCAAGGACCACGAGGTGGCCGGCGTCGACACCGCCGCCGTCCGCGGGATGCTCGGCAAGCGGGGGCGACGCTAGATGCCGCGCGTGAAGCGCTCCGTCGCCGCGCGCAAGAAGCGGCGCAAGGTCCTCGGCCAGGCGAAGGGCTACTGGGGGCTGAAGAAGTCCTCGTACCGTTATGCGAAGGAGCAGGTCGATCACTCGCTCACCTACGCGTACCGCGACCGCAAGAACAAGAAGCGCACGTTCCGCCGGCTCTGGATCATGCGCATCAACGCCGGCGCGCGGGCGAACGGGCTCTCGTACAACCAGTTCATCGCGGGGCTGAAGAAGGCGGAGATCGAGCTCGACCGCAAGGTCCTGGCGGATCTCGCTGTCGAGGATCCGCAGGCGTTCGGTCAGATCGCCGAGCGGGCGAAGTCAGCGCTCAGCAGCTGACCTGATCACCTCTCGCGACAACGAGAAGCTCAAGCTCGTCCGCAAGCTGCACGAGCGCCGCTGGCGAGACAAGCTCGGGCTCTTCTTCGTCGAGGGCGAGGACCTCGTCGATGCCGCGCTCGCCGGCGGGCTCGACGCTGTCGACGTGCTCGTCGCGGGCGACGACGTCGAGCCCGCCCTGCTGGCGGAGGTCTCGACGCTCGGCCATCCGCCCCGAGTCATCGGCCTCTTCCGCAGGCCCGAGCCGTCCGCCGCGGCAGAGGTGTCGCTTGCGCTCTGGCGCGTATCGGATCCCGGCAATGTCGGGGCGCTGCTGCGTTCCGCGGACGCGTTCGGCGCGGGCGTGATGCTCTCCGAGGGGTGCGCGGACCCCTTCGGCCCGAAGGCGCTGCGCGCGGCCATGGGGTCGACGTTCCGCGTCCCGCTCGCGCGCTTCGAGCTGCGCAACGCCGTCGCGCTGGTGGCGGACGGCGGTGAGCCGCTCGCCGACGTGGAGCTCGAGCGGTACTCGACGTTCGTCCTCGGCGCGGAGCGCGAAGGCCTCCCCGAGGAGATCGTCGAGCGCTGCGACGTGCGGGCGACGATCCCGGTGCGGAGCGTCGAGTCGCTCAACGTCGCGATGGCGGGCACCATCGCCCTGTACGAACGCGCCCGACGGGACAGGTCTTAGGGACTGTCCCTAAGACACGTCCCAATCAGCCTTTGCGCGCGACCCAGACGGAGTCGTCGCCGCCCGTGAAGGGCTTGCGGTCGAACCAGCCGTAGCAGGCCTCCACCTCGAAGCCGCAGGCCTCGAGCAGCGAGCGCCACTCGCCGGGCGAGAGCCACGCCAGCGCCATCGTCGTCTCGCCGTCGGGACCGCGCACCGTCAGCGTCAGCGTGCGCGCCACCTCGTCCCAGCGGGCGAGCTCGAAGATCCCGGGCTCGCGCTCCAGCCAGCGGTCGTGCGTCAGTGCGATGTCGTCCGCGCCGGGCGTGAACACGTCGAACACGAAGCGACCGTGGGGCCGCAGCATCCTCCTGGCGGCCGCAAGCACCTTGCGTCGATCGCCGTCCGTGTGCATGTGCAGCAACGACCGAAACGGACAGATGACGAGCGGCACGCGCTCGCGCACCGGCGGATCCCGCAGATCGCCCACGCGCAGGTCGACGTCGACGCCCGCCAGCGCCGCGCGGCGCGCGCACACGTCCAGCATCCTGCGGGAGGAGTCGACTCCGATTACGCGGATCCCGTCCGCCGCAATCGGCACGGCGATCCGACCGGTCCCGACACCGAGCTCCACGACCGGGCCGCCGGAGCGCCGGGCCTCCTCGAGATAGAAGCCGACGTCCTCGACGACGCTGGCGCTCCACGGGTCGTAGAGCTCGGCGATCGCGTCGTACGGGCTGGACATCGCAGCTATCGTTCCAGGACTGTGTTGACGCGCGCGAACTTCGCCTTTAGCCCGCCCCGGCTCGCCGGGGACGGGCGCTAGCGCGCAGCCGGTCCTCCACGAGTCGGGGCGTCTCGAGACGTCGAGCCCTGGACCGAAAGGAGGAAAGCCGTGTCAAAACGATCCGTTACAGTCGCCGCCGTGGACGTCGAGGCCCTCGAGCGCGAGGCTCAAGGCGTGGTCGCGGCCGCGTCCACGCGGGCGGCGCTGGACGACGCACGCGTCCGCTACCTCGGTCGCAAGAGCCAGCTGAAGCAGGCGCTGCGCGGGGTCCGCGACCGAGAGAGCGGGATGACCCTGAACGCGGCGCGCGAGCGGCTCGAGGCGGCCTTCGCCGCCCGCGAGGCCGAGCTCGATCGCGCCGAGCTCGACCGGGCCCTGACCGAGGACACCGTCGACGTCACGTTGCCCGGCGAGAAGTTCGAGCGCGGCCACCTGCATCTGCTCACGCAGATGCGCCGCGAGATCGAGGACACGTTCCTCGGCCTCGGCTACGAGGTCTTCGACGGCCCCGAGGTCGAGGACGTCTACTACAACTTCGACGCGCTCAACACGCCCGAGGGCCATCCGAGCCGTTCGCCCGTCGACACGTTCTACGTCAGCGACGACGTCGTCCTGCGCACACACACGTCGCCCGGGCAGATCCGCTACATGCAGGCGCACGAGCCGCCGGTCTACATGGTTTCGCTCGGACGCTGCTATCGACGCGACACGCCCGATCCGACGCATACCCCGACGTTCCACCAGGTGGAGGGGCTCGCCGTCGACCGGACGATCACCCTCGCCGACCTGAAGGGGACGCTGCTCTACCTCGCGCGCGTGCTCTTCGGGGAGGAGCGCGACGTGCGCGTGCGCACGAGCTTCTTCCCGTTCACGGAGCCGTCTGCGGAGTTCGACGTGTCGTGCTTTCTGTGTTCCGGGCGCGGCTGCAACGTCTGCAAGTGGTCGGGCTGGATCGAGATGGGCGGCTGCGGCGTCGTCGACCCGAACGTGTTCGCGCACGTGGGCTACGACTCCGAGCGCTGGTCGGGCTTCGCGTTCGGCCTCGGGATCGACCGGATCGCGATGCTCCGTCACGGCGTCCCGGACCTGCGGTTGCACTGGGAGAACGACCTCCGCTACCTGGAGCAGTTCTAGTGGCCATGCGCGTGCCCGTCAGCTGGCTGAAGGAGTACGTCCCGTTCGACGAGCCGGTCGAGGACGTCGCCGGGCGCCTCGTGATCTCGAGCTGCGAAGTCGACCGGATCGTGCCGCGCGGCGTCCCGGACACAGACGGCAACCTCGGCCGTTACCTGGTCGGCAAAGTCGTCGAGGCCGGCAAGCATCCGAACGCCGACCGGCTCCAGTTGTGCCGCGTCGACGTCGGCGACTCCGAGCCCCGCCAGATCGTCTGTGGGGCCTGGAACTTCGGCACCGGCGCGACCGTCGCCGTCGCGCTGCCCGGGGCCGTGCTGCCCGACGGCCAGAAGCTCGAGCAGGCCAAGCTTCGAGGCGAGGTCTCGGACGGGATGATCCTCTCGGAACGCGAGCTCGACCTCGGCGTCGAGCACAGCGGCATCCTCGTGCTCGAAGAGGGCCCGGAGCCGGGCACGCCGCTCGCAGACGTCCTGCCTCTCTCGGACGACGTCCTCGAGCTCGAGACCGGCCACAACCGTCCGGACCTCCTTTCGGTGTACGGCATCGCGCGCGAGGTCGCCGCTCTGCTCGGCAACGAGCTCGCGCCGCCGCCGGGGGTGGACCCGCCGCGGGCGGACGAGGAGCCGGTCGACGTGCAGATCGAGGACTTCGAGGGCTGCCCGCGCTACATCGGGCGCACGTTTCGCGAGGTCCGCATTGCCCCGTCGCCGCCGTGGCTGAAGGCGCGGCTCGTCGCCGCGGGCATGCGGCCGATCTCGAACGTCGTCGACATCACGAACTACGCGATGCTCGGGCTCGGCAACCCGCTGCACGCGTTCGACCAGTCGAAGCTGCGCGGGCGGCGCATCGTGGTGCGCCGGGCGCGCAAAGGCGAGCAGATGCGCACGCTCGACGACACGCTTCGGGAGCTCGACGAGCGCGACCTCGTGATCGCCGACGCGGAGCGGGCGGTGGCGATCGCCGGAATCATGGGCTCGCTCGAGAGCGAGGTCGACGACCAGACGACCGAGGTGCTGCTCGAAGCCGCCAACTTCGAGCCGCTGACGATCCACCGCTCGTCGGAGCGTCTGCGTCTGCGCACTGAAGGCTCCAACCGCTGGGAGAAAGGTGTCGATCCGTATCTGGCCGAGCAGGCGGCGAAGCTCGCGACGCAGCTGCTCGTCGAGCTGACGGGTGCTCGCTGGACCGGCGACGTCGACAAGCGGCGCGAGTTGCCGGAGCGCCCGGTCGTGCACCTCCGGCCGGAGCGGACCGACCTGCTCGTCGGCCTGCGCACGGATGCCGACGACCAGCGCACCATCCTCGAGCGCCTCGGCTTCGAGGTGGCGCCCGACTGGAATGTGACCGTGCCGACGTGGCGCGCACGCGACGTCACGCGCGAGGCCGATCTCGTCGAGGAGGTCGCGCGCTTCCGGCTCGATGACGTGCCGTTCACGCTGCCGCAGCGCACGGCCATGTTCGGCCGCTTGACCAAGGACCAGCGGCTGCGCCGCACCGTCGAGGACGTCCTCGTCGGCTGCGGTCTCTCCGAGGCGTACAACTGGAGCCTGGTCCCGGCGGACGACGACCCTCAGGCCATCCGTCTGCCGGAGCCGCTCAGCGCCGACCAGGCGGTTCTGCGCACGACGCTCCGTCGCGGGCTGATCGAGTCCGCTCAACGGAACGTCGACGGCGGCGCGGAAGACGTGGGGCTGTTCGAGATCGCGCGCGTCTACCGGCCGACGGGGGAGAAGCTGCCCGAGGAACGGTGGCGGCTCGGCGCAATCGCGTCGGGCGGCTTTCGCCGCGCCAAAGGGGTCGTCGAGACGCTGCACGAGGCGCTCAAGGTCGAGCTGCGGGTCGCGGCTGCGCCGCAGCCGTTCCTTCACCCGGGCAAGGCCGCGCGGTTCGCCTCGGGTTGGGTCGGCGAGCTCCACCCGGCGCTGCTCGACGGGACGTGGGGCATGTTCGAGCTCGATCTCGCCACGCTCTACGAGGCCGTTCCCGACGTCGTCCACTACGAGGACGTCATCACGTACCCACCCGTCCGGCAGGACCTCGCGTTCGTCGTCGACGAGGCCGTGCCGGCGGGCGCACTCATCGATGCTGCGCGCGAGGCGGCGGGCGACGAGCTACGCGAGATGCGGCCGTTCGACGTCTACCGCGGCGGCCAGGTGGGCCGCGGGAAGAAGTCGATCGCCTTCGCGGTGACCTTCCAGTCCGGCGTCAAGACGCTCACGGACGAGGAGGCCGCGGACCTCCGGGAGCGCATCGTCACGGCTCTCCGAGAGCGCTTCGGAGCCGAGCTACGGGCCTGACGAGTCGAATATGACTTAGAAGACGTATCCATCCGGCTTTGTTATCCGTTCTCACGACATTACGCCCCTCTGTAATGCCCTTTCAAACGAGGAGAGATCGAGATGACAAAGCGTATTGCGGG
>Ga0075436_100003440_pt1 | contig 10852 bp, 4 predicted proteins | sample RhiMethybrSRZTD5_FD_75303 | JGI IMG/M metagenome (GOLD analysis project Ga0075436, IMG submission 75303) | Populus rhizosphere microbial communities from Tennessee, USA - Rhizosphere MetaG P. TD hybrid SRZTD5 | ecosystem: Host-associated > Plants > Roots > Rhizosphere > Soil | place: USA... | reverse complement strand
GCGGCAACGGCAAGCTGATATCGTCAACCGCGACGGTCACTTTCATCCCCGGCTCGAGTTGCGCGAACAGCGGATCGCAGCCGTGTGGGTGATTCAACGCGTAACGGATCGCGGCTTCACGATTGGGCAGACCTTTGATCGATGGGTTCGGATAAAGCACGCGCGTGCCGATCGGGAGATCTTCGAGGATGAAGTCTTCGCCGGACGGGATGATGCGCGGCGCGCTGTCGCGGTCGATGTAAATGACGGATTCGTGCGTCTTGCGTCTGAGTTGCAGTGCCATTATTTGAGATCCAGTATGGGCCAGTCGTGATGTAGCGCAGTTTGTCGCAAACGCATGTCGGGATTCACTACGGCCGGATGTCCCACGATCGACAGCATCGGGAGATCGCTCATGCTGTCGGTGTAAGCGTACGACTCGCTTAAGCTGATGCCTTCGCGTTCGGTGTACGTTCTAATCCAGGAGGCCTTCGTCGCGGCGGCCATCACCGGCGGCAACAGCCGGCCCGTCGCCGTGCCATTGACGAACTCCAGCCGGTTTGTCACGAACTCCGCGATTCCCAGATGCTGCATCAATGGTTTGACTGAAATATCCAGCGCACCGGTTATGACGACCTGGCGCAGTCCCAGCCGGCGTGATTTGTCGATCAACTCGTAGGCCCCGGGAAATACGGCCGGCTTGATCACGTCTTCAAACAGTTCGTGTGCGAAGTACCGAAGCCGGTCCTCCGATTGGCCCTTGTAACGCTTGAAGTAGAGGTCGTTAAAGACTTTTCGGCTATACTGGTCCGTCACCGCAAACAAGGGCAGGCTGAGATATGTCGCTGCGCTCTTTTTGAAGCTGGCCATCAGCCCCTGCTGGCGGCCGGCGTAGAACGCCAGCGTGTGCACCAGATTGGTGCTCACCAGAGTTCCCTCCAGGTCATAGAACGCGGCGCCTGCCAAGCTTCTCCTCCAAGCGAACCGCGCCACTATACCGTATTCGACTCGGTTTCTATAACCTGAAAGCAAAAGTATTACAAACTGTATAGCGAGACTAGACAATCGGAGGCCCTTTGATGGGAAATCTTAGGAAAAGCTATAAAAACGCGGGGCGAGTTGGGATTCTGGCGGCGGGTTTTTCGCTCGTTTTCTTTGCTGTCGGTTGCAATCGATCCGCTCCTCCGAGTCAGACGGCGGCCGACGGCAGCGATGCGAAGGCGGCGAGGGATCGAGTCGCTGAAGCGGAGGCGCTCTATGCCGGCCGTGAAGATCTGAATAAGGCCCGGGTAGCGGTTGCGACGCTGCGTCAGGCGCGCACCGCCGATTACGGCAACTACGAAGCGGCTTGGAAGCTGGCGCGTGCGGCGTTCTACGTCGGCGATCATACGGACAACGATTCGGAGCGGGACGATATGTTTCGCGAAGGCATTGACGCAGGAAAGGTGGCGGTGACACTCCAGCCAAACAAACCGGACGGCCATTTTTGGCTTGGCGCGAACTACGGTGGTAGTGCGGCGCACAGCACGCTCGCGAACCTTTCGAGTTTCAATGACATAAAAGGCGAGATGGACGCGGTGTTAAAGATTGACGAGAGCTACGAAGGTTACAGCACTTATCTTGGACTTGGCCGGCTGTATTTGGAGGCGCCGCACATTTTAGGTGGCGACGCCAAACAAGCGATGGAGTATTTGGAGAAGGGAACAAAACTGAGCCCGAACAACACGATGATGCGCGCGGAGTTGGCCCAGGCCTACATCGCCAACCACCGCAACGCGGACGCAAAGAAACAGATCGATGCGGTCATGTCCGCCACCCCCGATCCCCAACACGCCCCCGAACACAAGGACGCCGTCGCAAAAGCACAGAAGCTGCTACAGAAACTCGGGTGAGATCTACAACGCTGAAAGCGTTCCCCGCGCGTAGGGTTGTTCAAACTTCGTGGGACGTCGCAACGCTGAAAGCTTCCTCATGCGTAGGGTTGTTCAACTTCGCGGGACGTCGGAACGCTGAAAGCTTCCTCATGCGTAGAGTTGTTCAACTTCGCGGGACGTCGCAACGCTGAAAAGCTTCCTCATGCGTAGGGTTGTTCAGACTTCGCGGGACGTCGCAACGCTGAAAGCTTCCTCATGCGTAGGGTTGTTCAACTTCGCGGGACGTCGCAACGCTGAAAGCGTTCACCAATTTCAGCCCAGGGTTGCTTCAACCCTGGGAATACAGAAGGAAAAAGGTTTCGAACTCTGAAGGAGTTCGCGAGGAATGTGGAGCGCGTTGGCCAACGCTTTCAGCGTTGTTGTATCGATCGCGCGTACGTCCCAGGGTTGAAGCAACCCTGGGCTGAAATTAGTGAACGCCTTCGGCGTAACGCAAATACTCTTCGGCGTAACGCAAAACGCCTTCGGCGTAACGCAAATACCTTCGGCGTAACGCAAATACCCTTCGGCGTAACGCAAACACCTTCGGCGTAACGCCAATACCTTCGGCGTAACGCAAATACCCTTCGGCGTAACGCAAAACGCCTTCGGCGTAACGCAAAACACCTTCGGCGTTAGGGCTTGTTGAGCTTGCGGATTTCTTCGAGGGTGCGGCGGTGTTGTTCGAGCTTTTGGCCCGCTTCACCGAGTTTGCCTTGCGCGGTCAGGCGTTGGTAGTCGTCAAACTCCTGAATCGCCCGCTCGATCAACTGCTGCAGGTTCTGTGACGGCGTCGCACTCGAAGATGGTCCAGCCTGCGCGGAGGTTGATGGACCAGTTTGACCTGCAAGACCGCCTTGACCTGGAAGCCCGGTCTGACCTGCGAGACCAGTTTGACCTGGGGGTTGACCTACCTGGCTCGTCGATGGCGCGGCTTGCGTCGCGGCCTCGCCAAACAGGTTCGTCATTGCCTCACTAAAATTTTGCCCATACGCAAGCTTCTCATGCGTCGCCAGCACCACGATCCGCAACTCCGGCATCGGGCTGTGTTCCGCCTGTAGATAAATCGGTTCCACAAACAACACCGAACGCCCGACTGGTATCACCAACAGGTGCCCGCGAATCACACGCGACCCCTGCGTGTTCCATAACGTGAACTGCCCCGAGAGCTGCGAGTTCTGATCGATGCGCGCTTCGATCTGCAACGGTCCATCGATCAAATGTGACTTCGGGAAGTTGTAAGCCAGCAAGCGCCCGTAGTTCTCACCGTCACTGCGCCCGGCCATCCACCCGATCAGGTTATTACGGTTGGACGGCGTGAACGGCAGGATCATCACAAACTCATTCTTCTCCGGTTCGCCCGGCAACTGCATCAACACGTAGTAAGGCTCGATCGGCGTGCTCTGCTTCTTTCCTTCTTTGTCGAGCGTGAGGCGTTGCGCAATGCTCCAAACGTCTTCGCGCTGGAAAAACGTGCGCGGGTTCTGGGTGTGATAAAGGTTGTAAACCTCGCCCTGCGCGCGCAAAAGTGTTTCCGGATAACGAACGTGCGCCCGCAAATCGGCCGGCATCTCATTCGCATCCCGAAACATACCGGGAAACACCCGCTGGTACGCAGCGATCAACGGATCCTGCTTGTCGAAAATATAGAACGTCGCCGTGCCGTTGTAAGCATCGATCACGACCTTCACGCTGTTGCGAATGTAATTGACCGAGTTGTTGACGACGTCGTGATGGCTCGAATAGGGGAAGTAAGCCGATTCAGTGTAACCGTCGATGATCCAAAACAGCCGTCCTTCGTTGTTGACGAGGATGTACGCGTCGTTATCGTAAGTTAAGAACGGCGCGATACCGTTAACGATCTCGTTGATGTTGCGGTTGATGAGCACACGGCTCTCACTGGTGACGTCGTTGTTGAATGGCAGTTTCGAAAGATCGCCGAGGCTCCAGGCGAGCATCATGCGCCGCAGACGATTGCCGATTCTGATCCCGCCGGTGCCGTCATAATTTGTGTAGGTGTTCGTATCGCCTTGCGGATAGTCAAATTCCTTCTGGTTGGTACGCACGTACACGTAGCGGTTCGTCAGCTCGCCAAAATAGATCTCCGGACGCGTTACTTTGATCTCCGGCGCGGTCGAGTCAACCGGCATGTTCGACAGAACAAACTGCGGCAGGCCTTCGGTCGTGAAGCCGTTCGCGCTGTTCATCGTCACGCCATAACCATGCGTGTAGATCAGTCGTTCATTGATCCAGTTACGCGACGAAACAGGCAGCTTGTCGTCGTTGATCTCGCGCGGCGCGATCATCATCTGTCGCGTTTGGCCACCGACGGTGTAGCGGTCGACGTCAACGTCGGGAAAGTCGTAGTAAGTACGAATCGCCTGGATCTGTCGCAAAGTGTCCTGAAGCGCTTGCCAGTCCCAAAGTCGAATGTTATCGACCGTGCCGCGATTGTTTGGCAGATCGAGCGCGGCAACCGACGTTGCGGCGTCGAAGTCGCGCAACTCGATCTGTTCCACGCCGAAGCCGCGCCGCGTCCATTCGATGTTATGGGTGATGTACGCCGACTCGCGCTCGAGCTCGTTGGGTTTGACGATGAACGCCTGAACGTAAGCAGGTACGAGCACCACACCGACGATGTAAACGGCGACCGGCAAACCAATCGCGATCAGCAACAAGCTAAACCGGCGCACGCTAAACGCGTTCACCAGCGAAACGATCGCGCCGATGATCAGCGCGACACACACAAACAGCAACGCGGGCAGCGTGTAGTTCGCTTCCGTGTAAGCAACTCCGGAAAAGATCGGATGGTCCTGCCAAAGGAAAGGAAAACGCGACAGGTACGTGCGCCAGCTCAACACCACCAGCACCAACGCCAGCGCGCAGCACACCGCCCGAAACGCGGCGCCCGACGACCAACGCACGCTCGGCTTCAGCACTGTCTGTGGCAGACCGAGCAATGAGTAAGCGAGCGCGGCAATCAGGATGATGATCGCGACACCAAACAACCACGAGCTAAGCAGATCGTAGAGCGGCAGCGAAAAGAGATAGAAGCCAACCGACTTGCCGAAGATTGGATCGTAGGTCGAGGTTTGCGGCTGATTCAGATACAGCGCGAACTGCCGCCAACTGTCTTTCAACTGAAAACCGTAAACGAGTCCGAAGAACGCAGACAGAAGCCAACCGAGCGGGCGAATGAACTTCGCCGGTGAAAACTGAAACGGCTGGTTGTTGAGAACGATCGTCCGGCTTTCAAAAGCGTAAGCGCCGAAGAGTCGCTGAAACAGCCAAAACGTCGCGCTGAGCAGCAACGCGGTTAAGACAGCGGAGCCGAGGAAGAGCAGCGCTTTTGCTTTGAAGATATACCAGTAGACTGATGAATAGCCGAGCGAGCTAAACCATAGCGCCGAGAGATAAATCGAAAGAATCCGCGAGAACGAAATGAGCAGCAGGATTGCGGCGACCACAATCCAAACTTTCATTCGCCGGCTCCGGTGACCTACATCGATGACTTTCGGCTTGCGCGAGTTGGCACTCACGCCGGCTAGCATACGCGCAACGAGCATCCGGCTCAACGTTTCAACAGCGAATCAAAGCGCAATCCACTCGAACCTTCGCCGCTGCCGACGCGTTTGCGACGGCCAATCCAGAGGTGTGTTGAACCATCGTGCCAGCGCGTCAATTGATAATTGCGCGTCACGCGTATTCCTTCGCGCGGGATTTCTTCTTCAAACAGATCGAGTCGATTCGTATTGCCAGCCTGAAGGATCGCGCCCTGAGCGGCAACAAATTCCTCCTTGCCGTTGAGCTTCAATAGCCTGGCGCGTTCGAGACGCAAACCTGTGGTTCGTTTCAGAGGGACCAAAGGTACCCAATAATCCGGGACCTCCGTCGCCAGCTTGTAAACTGCGTGGCCATTGACCGAAGGAGATTGTGGCGAGGTCGTGTCGCGTCGTTGCTCGAAACGGTTCAACTGTTGTTCGCTCGGACTTTCGATGACGCGTTCGACGCCCCACGCCATATTTGCCATCTCGTCTCGCAGGAAGAGCACTTCCTCAATTGACGTACTCTCGAGATTTTTAACCAGTGACGGTGGCAGCAGAAACATGTTGCTCGCCGGTTTGCCGGAACCGGCGCCGCGCAAAGGTGAATGCTCGAACATGTGCCACGTTGAAAACGGCTCTGGCAGCTCGCCTGCTGGTCTGAGCGCAGTGCGGACACCAAACGAATCAGTTATGACTAGCGAGTTGGTCCGATAAAGCGCGCCTACGTTCAGTTCCACTGGAATTACGAACCAGTCGTTTCCGTAAGAAAGCGCAAACTCCACCAGCAGCAAGCGCAGCATGTCCGTTGGTCCGGCGTCGATAGCGCCGAAGTTTACTTGTGCGTCTTCAAACTCCCAGAAGCGTGCTGCGGGCATCCCACGAAAATTGGCCGGAGCAGGAATGGCCGTCTGACTGACCTCCTTGAAAGCCTTATCGGCGGTTGCGCCTAACGTCACCTTGGGATTGAAGTCGAACGCGTACCAATCGAGATGACCTTCGTAATATTCCGGAGCGGTCAATGCGCGTTCGCCATCGCTGAAGGCGGCGCCAACCGAAAACGCATACTCCAATCGCTCCGGCAGCCACGACGGATTTTGCCCGCTGGGTTCGCTGAAGAGAGTATCGAACCACTGCAACCAGAGACGTGCCGCCTTCTCCACTTCCGCTTGATCAGCCGGCTGAATCTGAAGCGCGGGAGCGATAACGATCTCGGTGCCGGATGCCGGACGAAAGGCGCTCACGAGGCGCCGAGCATCCGGAACTCGCCCAGTCATTAAATCAAGGTAGGCCAAACTGTCGCGGTCAAAGTTCGCACGCTGTTCAGTTGTTAAAGGTTGAAAGGCGAACTCGCGAACAAATGCTGCGCGATAGCGTGCCTGCGCTTCCGGCGATAACGGCTGCTGGTCCAACAAGCGCAGGAAGTGTTGGCCCGCCTCCGCCGCAACCTTGAGCTTCGCGGGTTGGGAAAACTGATCCGCTGCCGGTCGAACTGTTTCGCGTTCGACGAGAGTTTCGAGAGGCATCGTCGAGCCGTCGTACTTGGGAGCGTTTACCTGCGTGTTTAGCGCGATCGCACCGGCTTGATAGCGCGTCAGCGGCGCCGATTCACCGCGCCAGTGAGCAAGTACTGGTGAGCCGTTGTCTTCTCCCTCAAACTCTCCGAACTGCCATTGCCGCGCCAACAGCCAAAGCGGATCATAAATGCGCGCTTGCAGACTGTTATTCATTTCTGCATCGCGACTGCGCGGCTCAAGTCGTAGCCAACTGGTAATTGACGGCATAACTTCTCTACTTAATCGTGGTGAAGTCGGTCGAGACCGTATCGCTCAACACGTTGCAGGCAAAGTACAACGCCGGCAAATAGTGGCCGACTTCATCAAGCGCCTCAGAGTCCGCGGCGCGGATTCGGGCCAGGTCCAGGGTTTCCAACAGCACCTGTTGCAAGGACCAGATGGTCCACGGCGTACCGATCTCAGGCGGCACGGCGATCAGGATCGTTTGCGGCGGGGCAGTACTCGGTTGATCGTACTGAAGAGCAACGCCCGTAACCTCTGTCGTTCCGGGAATGACTTCCACCCATTCGTCGATAAGAACTCCTGCAAGTGGTTGGGCGACGTCCACGTCAGAAACAGACTGGACGGCTAGCGAGAGCTTTGCGGCTGACGGAGTATGGGCCGGCTTAAAAGGCAACGCGAGCCATCGGTCGTTGGCAGTGAAGGGAAGTTGCGCGATTGTAAGTTTTAATTTTTCAGTCGTGTTGAGCGCTTCCGCATAGCTTAACGCCGCGTTCAACCGGGAGACGCCGACGCGCACGCGTGACATTCTTTCGAACCAGGTCGTTGACGCCAGCGCATCTCCGTCCTGCAATCTCGTGCTGTCAGCAAATGCTTGTTGAAGTTCTGCTGTGTTACTCGGCGTGAAACGTGGCAGAACCGTGAACGCTTTGCCGAACACGATGCGTAGTTGGGCCAGCGCGCGATCACGCTTCTCTTCGTCGGTCACCGGCTCGGTCTTTGAGAGGTCAACGAGTTGCGCGAGGCGCTTTGCCAATTCTTTGCGAATGGATGCGGCTTGCACGAGCAACAATTCGCGATCGATCGGCGCCTCACCAATCGCGGAGAGCGGCACCGCGCCGGCCACGCCGAACGCCGCGGCCTGGAGGATCAAGTCGCGCAAGGCATCCAGATCAGTAGCGCCTGTGACGTCGAGTTGATCTTTAAAGCTGTTCGCGGTCGTTTCCAGTGACAGCCGAGCAGCGGCTGAACGATCTTCCAGATCCTTGATGTTGACGCTAAAGCTTGTGCTTCGTTCAGGTGGATTCAGATCCTCATCGTCGATGGCCCGGACACTGCTGAACAGCTTACGCGTGGCGCGTAGCAGTTCGTTAAACTCTCCATAGCTCAATTCATCCGTCTTCCATGCGGGTTGGCGACTCGGATTGACGCGCAACAGCGAACCAGGTGCAACACCACCCAACGCGCGCGCCGCACGGTAGAGAATACGTTGCTCAATTTCCGCCTGTTGTCCTGCGCTTCCCTCGATCGCGTAGATGAAGTCGAGCGGTGAGAGCGCGAGTTCGTTCAGCCGCGACTCTTGTGTTTGCAAAACGACGCCGGTGTCACTGGAGACTCGTTCGACTACGCAACGCACGTCTTTTGGACTGCCGAGCAGTTTCGCAGCCCACGCGTTCAGGCATGGCTCGGCGTCAACGCGAACGGGATGTGCGGGCGAGTCCCATCCTGGAGGCGGCACTGGCAGGGTGTTGAAGAGTTTGATCAACCTGTGGGTCATTGCCAGACCACTGCGCGGCGTACGCACGACTTCGAGTTCGGGCGGTGGAGTTTCGCCACCGGCAATGGACTCTATCGTATTCGCCGCGCGCAAGGGATTACCGCGCACGACTTGAAACACGCTTTCGGCCAGCAACGCGTCGCTGACCGCATCAACAGTCTGCTCCAGCAGGTTCAGTTCGGCAGCGACCGTCTTGAACCCGGCATTGTTGTTATCGAAAGGCGGTAATTTGGTTTTCTGTTGGCCAACCGCTGAGCCGAAAGGAATCGTCTCATTGGTCCACTGCGGCGGCTGAGTGTTTTTGCCCTTCTGCCATCTGCGCAGCAGCGCGAGACCGTCAACGACATTGTTGGCCGCAATGGCCTCGACAGCGACTCCCGGACCAGGTTGATCGAGTTTTCGCGCGACCAGCGGCGCGAGCTCTCTAAACGTCGCGATAAACTCCGGCGCTCGCACTTCCTGCAAACGCCGCTCGAACCTGTAGCCCAACAAGGCCCCCAGCGGCTGGCCCTGGCGCACACCATCGAGCAGCCAGGTTGCCAGACGCACACGTTCCGACGACAGATCGATCGCCATTAGATCATTGGGCTTCTGCTTGTCGGCGCCCGCATGGGCCAGATGGCCGCTGCGCAGAATCGCAACCGTGGAAGCTTGCGTGAGCGAAGGTGCATGAACAAAGCCCGGATTGTTCGCGGGTTGAAAGACTGGTGCTTGTTCTCCAGGCGGCGGCGCGATTTGGGGTGGCGGATCCGCCGGTTTCAGATTCATCACCCACCCATAGGCACCGTACAGAACAGCGGTTGGATTTGCCTGGCGCATGTCCGCCAGGCGCTTGGTTGCAAATGAAGTAATCCACGCATCGAGACGGTGCGAGCACAGATCGAGCGTGCCTCTTAACAATAACTCAAGCTTGTCTACGGTTAGCGATTTCAAATGGGCCAGGCTGGCGCGAAACTCACTCACGGTTTTTAGATCGGGCTCTCTGGCTACGTCGGGTTCACCGGAAGGAAGAAAACCCAGCAAATACTTCGAAAGTTCGATCGGCTGTGCTTCTCCCGCTACGTTGATCCTGGTCACCATCTGTCGCCAGACGGTATGCATCAACTGGCCCACCGGCAAATCGACCAGTTCCGGTTCTCGACGCAGTACCGGTTGTAACAGGCCCCGTTTAATCAGCAGTCGCGTTGCCGCATTGGTGTATTCCAGGAGCATCGAATGACGCAACAGGAGATGAAGCAGAGTGTGCGGTGGCGGTTGTTCGACCGATAGGTTACGAAAACGAATGTCTTTAGTAATGTCTCGGGCGGAGAGCAGCGTGTCGATGTAGTTCGGCGCTAGTACAGGACTGTGATCGGTCTGGACCAGTGGGCCGTTCAACGTTGCGACCGGTCCCGCATAAGTGCCATGTGCCAATCTTGGTCGCCAGGTTTGCCCAAGCGTTTGCAGCACCGCAGTAGTAAGTCGTTCCTGCGTGGTCCACCACGCGGCAACGACGTCGCGTTTACCCTTCAGCAACGCCTGTCTCGCAGCAACCGCTCTCTGAAAGGCGAGCTGTCGCGCTTTTTGCGCCTTAATGAAAGCGTCACGCGCGGCTTTCTGCTGCTTGAGGAATTGTGCCCGCATCGCTGGCGTCATATCCGGATCGGGCGGGTCGATCTCGGGAGGCTCCGCCTGAGGCGGCGGCTCGATGTCCGGCAGGTTCCAGGCGTCCAAAAAGAAGTCAGAGGTGAGAAATGGCCAGAGGTGTTCGAGATATTGGCGACCGAGCAGGCTACGCATCGAATAGCGCGCCGACAAGCCATCCATGCTCATGACATCAGCGAGATCTTTATCGATGCCCGATTGCTGCGGAGTATCGTCGCTGCGCCCGAGCCGCGGAATATCAGGCAGATTGCGCCGCCAGATGTCCCGCAAGCGAATTAAGAAATCGCGCAACGCCACGTCACGATTGAACTGGCTCTCTTGTCCGGCAGGCGCCTTCCACGCATTTAGCGAAGTGACGGGTAGAAATCCGTAAGGCTGCTTACCGACGCGTATCGCGGGCAGTGGTCCATTTGCGCGAACGTATTGAATGAAATGATTCCGCGCCCAGGCAATGTCGTCGTCGGTCAACGGACTCTCGCC
>Ga0075436_100003437_pt1 | contig 10856 bp, 10 predicted proteins | sample RhiMethybrSRZTD5_FD_75303 | JGI IMG/M metagenome (GOLD analysis project Ga0075436, IMG submission 75303) | Populus rhizosphere microbial communities from Tennessee, USA - Rhizosphere MetaG P. TD hybrid SRZTD5 | ecosystem: Host-associated > Plants > Roots > Rhizosphere > Soil | place: USA... | reverse complement strand
GCGTACGCGGGCCGCGAGGGATTCAAGCGGGGCATCGCGCGCACCGTCGAGTGGTATTCCGATCCGCGCAACCTCGCCGCCTATCGCGCGGAGCGCTACAACATCTGATGCGCGACGCCCGCACGCTTTCCGAGACGTTCGTCGCGCGCCTGCGGCAGGTGCTCGGCGACGCCACGCCCGTCGCGCTGCACGAGCCCGAGTTCCGCGGCAACGAGTGGGCGTACGTGAAGGAATGCATCGACACGGGCTGGGTCTCGTCGGTGGGCAAGTTCGTCGACACGTTCGAGGCGAAGCTCGCCGAGATCACGGGCGCGCGCCACGCCGTCGCCATCGTGAACGGCACCGCGGCGCTCGAGGTGGCGCTGCGCCTCGTGGGCGTGCGGCAGGGCGACGAGGTGATGACGCCGGCCCTCACCTTTGTCGGCACGGCCAACGCCGTCGTCCACTGCGGCGGCGTGCCCCACTTCGTCGACAGCGATGCCGCGACGCTCGGCATGGATCCCACGGCGCTCGAGTCGCACCTCGACCGCATCGCCGAGCGCACCGCCGAAGGCTGGCGCAACCGGGATACGGGCCGGCGCATCGCCGCGATCCTTCCGATGCACGCCTTCGGCCACCCGGTCGATCTCGACGGCCTCATGCGTGTCGCGTCGCGCTACGCGTTGCCGATCGTGGAGGACGCCGCCGAGTCGATCGGCAGCACGTATCACGGCCGGCATACGGGGACGTTCGGCAAGGTCGGCGTGCTGAGCTTCAACGGCAACAAGACCGTGACCACGGGAGGCGGCGGCGCCATTCTCACGGACGACGCGGGCCTCGCCCGCCTCGGCAAGCACCTCACGACCACCGCGAAGCAGCCGCACAAGTGGGAATTCATCCACGACGCGGTCGCCTGGAACTACCGGCTGCCCAACATCAACGCGGCGCTGGGCTGCGCGCAGCTCGAGCGTCTCGGCGATTTCGTGCGGCGCAAGCGCCGGCTGGCGGAGCAATACGCGCACGCCTTCGAAGGCGTCGAGGGCGTGAGCTTCGTCGCGGAGCCGCCCGGCACCCACAGCAACTACTGGCTCTGCGCCCTGCGCCTGCGATCGATCGACCTCGAGGCGCGCGACGCGCTGCTCGCCGCGGCGAACGACGCGGGCTACCACTGTCGGCCGATCTGGACGCTGATGCACAAGCTGCCGATGTATCGCGACAACCCGCGGGCCGATCTCGCCGTGGCGCAATCCCTCGAGGCGAGCATCATCAACCTGCCGTCGAGCGCGGCGCTCGCGGATGCGGGGGCGCGCGCCTCCGCCGCCGCCGTCGGAGGCGCACGGTGAGCGCGCCGCGCCGCATCTGCGTGGTCACGGGATCGCGCGCCGACTACGGCATCCTCTACTGGCTGCTCAAGGCGATCGCGGGCGACCGCGACCTCGAGCTGCAGATCGCGGCGACCGGCTCGCACCTGTCGCCCGAATTCGGGCTCACCTGGCGCGAGATCGAAGCCGACGGGTTCGCGATCGCCGCCAAGGTGGAGATGCTGCTCTCGGCCGACACGCCGAGCGCCATCGCGAAATCGCTGGGCCTCGGCGTCATCGGCTTCGCCGATGCGTTCGCGCGGCTCGCGCCCGAGATCGTGGTCGTCCTCGGCGATCGCTTCGAGATCCTCGCCGCCGCCCAGGCGGCGCTGGTCGCGCGCATTCCGATCGCGCACATCCACGGCGGCGAGGTTTCCGAGCACGCCATCGACGAGAGCATTCGCCATGCGATCACGAAGATGGCGCAGTGGCACTTCGTCGCCGCCGAGCCGTATCGCAAGCGCGTGATCCAGATGGGCGAATCGCCCGAGCGCGTGTTCAACCATGGCGCGCCCGGGCTCGATCACCTGTCGAAGAGCGAGTGGCTTTCGCGCGCCCGGCTCGAGGAGAAGCTCGGCATGCGCCTCGGCGAGCCGCTCTTTCTCGTGACGTACCATCCGGCCACGCTCGGCGAGCGGCCGCCGGAGGAGGCGATGGCGGAGCTCCTCGCCGCGCTCGAGGCGTTTCCCGAGGCGACCGTCGTTTTCACCCACCCCAACGCGGACGCCGGCGGCCGCGCGCTCATCGGCCCGATCGAAGCGTTCGTGCGCTCCCATCCGCAGCGCGCGAAGGCCTTCGTCGCGCTCGGCCAGCGCGGCTACCTCAACGTCATGCGCGAGGCCGACGTCGTGGTCGGCAATTCGTCCAGCGGCATCACGGAGGCGCCGGCGCTGCACAAGGCGACGGTGAACGTCGGCGAGCGCCAGAAGGGGCGGCTCAAGGCCGCCTCGATCATCGACGCCGCCGAGCGCCGCGACGACATCGTACGGGCGCTACGCAAGGCGCTCTCGCCCGAATTCCGCGCGACGCTCGCCGGGACCGAGTCGCTCTACGGCGTGGGCGACGCGAGCCGCGCGATCCTCGCGCGCCTCAAGGCGGAGCTGCCTCGCGTCGCGAAACCCTTCTTCGATCTCGCCCATGGGCACTGAGCCGCGCGCATTCCTCGTCGCGGAGGCCGGCGTGAACCATAACGGCTCGCTCGACACGGCGAAGCGCCTCGTCGACGCCGCCGCCGCCGCGGGCGCCGACGCGGTGAAGTTCCAGACCTTCCGCGCCGAAAGCCTGGTGACGCGCGATGCGCCGAAGGCCGCGTACCAGAAGCGCACGACCGACGCCGCCGAGAGCCAGTTCGAGATGATCAAGGCCCTCGAGCTCGACGTCCCGGCGCACGAGGCGCTGATGGCGCACGCCGCCGCGGCCGGCATCGAATTCCTCTCCACGCCTTTCGACAGCGAGAGCCTGAAGCTGCTGCAGATCCTCGGCCTGAAGACCATCAAGGTCTCGTCGGGCGACCTCACCAACGCGCCTTTCCTGCTCGAGATCGCGCGCTCGGCCGAGCGCGTGATCCTCTCGACCGGCATGAGCACGCTCGAGGAGGTCGAGGCCGCGCTCGGCGTGCTCGCCTTCGGCTTCACCGCGCGCGCCGGCGAGGAGCCCGGCCGCGCCGCCTTCGAGCGGGCGTTCGCCTCGGAGACGGGTCGCGCGGCGCTCGCCCTGCGCCTCGTCGTGCTCCATTGCACGAGCGAGTATCCGGCGCCCTTCGACGAGGTGAACCTGCGCGCCATGGACACTATGGCTGAGGCGTTCGGGCTGCCCGTCGGCTATTCCGATCACACGACCGGGATCCATGTCGCCATCGCGGCGGTCGCACGCGGTGCCACGTTGATCGAGAAGCACCTCACCCTCGACCGCTCGCTGCCGGGTCCCGATCACAAGGCCTCGCTCGAGCCCGGGGAGCTCAAGGCGATGGTGGCCGCGATCCGCGACGTCGAGCGCGCGCTCGGCGACGGCGCGAAGCGGCCGACGCCGGCGGAGCTTCGCAACCGCGACATCGCGCGCAAGAGCCTCGTGGCCGCGCACGCGCTGGCCGCGGGGGAGGCGCTCGCGATCGCGTGCAAGCGGCCCGGCACCGGCATGTCGCCGTTCGACTACTGGCGCATGCAGTCGCGCGCGGCGCGCCGCGCCTATCGCGCCGACGAGGCGATCGATGAGTGAGAGGCCGGTGTATCTGGTCGCCGCCGGCGGCCATGGGAGCGTCGTCCTCGACACGCTCGCGGAAATGGGCGTGGCGGTGGCCGGCATCGTCGACCCGGCGTTGCGCGCCGGCGATCGCGTGTTCGATGTTCCCGTGCTGGGCGGCGACGCGTGGCTCGACGCACGACGCGGCGACGAGCTCGTGCTCGCGAACGGCGCCGGGGCGCAACCGTACAAGAACCTGCACGGGACGCTCTACGAGCGTTTCCACCGGCGCGGCTTCGAATTCATCTCGGTGCGCCATCCGTCCGCGGTCGTGGGCCGCGACGCGGCGTTCGCCGAAGGCAGCCAGGTGCTCGCGGGCTGCGTCGTTCAATGCCGCGCCCGCATCGGGCGCAACGTCGTCATCAACACGCGCGCGAGCGTCGACCACGATTGCGTCGTCGGCGACCACGCGTTCGTGGGGCCGGGCGCGACGCTCTGCGGCGACGTTCGCATCGGCGCGGGGACGTTCGTCGGCGCGGCCGCGGTGATCCTGCCCGGCGTGGAAGTGGGCAGGGGCGCGATCGTCGCCGCCGGCGCGATCGTCGCCCGCAACGTCCCGGACGGCGCGCTGGTGATGGGAGTGGCGGCGGCACAGAAGGGAAGGCGTGACCTATGAACGAATGGAGGAAGGCGATCGTCGAGGCGGATGCGCCGTTGAGCGAGGCGATCCGCCACATCGACAGCGCCGGCTGCCAGCTCGCGATCGTGCTCGAGCCCGACGGGCGCCTCGCCGGATTGGTGAGCGACGGCGACGTGCGCCGCGCGGTCCTCAGCGGCTGCGACCTCAAGACGCCGACGCACCAGGTGATGAGCCGGCAGCCCACGACCGCGCTCGCGACGGCGACGAAGGAAGAGCTGCTCGCGCTCATGCGACGCAAGGTGCTGCGCCAGATCCCGCTCGTGAACGAGCGCCAGGAGGTCGTCGGGCTGGCGACGGTGGACGACCTCGCGGGCGTGGTCGAGCGGCCCAACTGGGTCGTGCTCATGGCCGGAGGCCTGGGCACGCGGCTTCGCCCGCTCACGGAATCGACGCCGAAACCCATGCTGCAGGTGAGCGGCAAGCCCATCCTCGAGAACATCCTGCAGAGCTTCATCGACCAGGGATTCCGCCAGTTCTTTTTGTCCGTGAACTACATGGCGCAGGCGGTGCGCGAGCATTTCGGCGACGGGCGCCAGTGGGGCGTGCAGATCGAGTACCTCGCCGAGACCAAGCGCCTCGGCACCGCGGGCGCTCTCTCGCTCCTGCCCGGCGCCCCGCGCGATCCCTTCATCGTGATGAACGGCGACCTGCTCACGCGCGTGCGCTTCGACAACCTGCTGCATTTCCACTCCGAGCGCGCCGCCGCGGCGACGATGGCGGTGCGCGAGTACGACTTCCAGGTTCCCTACGGCGTCGTGCGCCTCGAAGGCTCGAGCGTGAGCGCGATCGACGAGAAGCCGGTGCATCGCTTCTTCGTGAACGCGGGCATCTATGCCCTCTCGCCCGAGGTGCTGGGCGAGGTTCCGCAGGACGCGTTCTTCGACATGCCCACGCTCTTCGAGCGCGTGCTCGCCGGCGGCAGGCACGTGGCCGCCTACCCGGTGCGCGAGTACTGGCTCGACGTGGGCCGCCTCGAGGAATTCGAGCGCGCGCAGCAGGAGTGGACCGTTCTGGGGGACAGCGCGCGGTGATCGGCTCCGAACGCGTGCTCGCCGTGATTCCCGCCCGCGGCGGATCGAAGGAGGTCCCGGGAAAGAACATCCGCGACGCCGGCGGCAAGCCCCTCATCGCCTGGACCATCGAGGCCGCGCGCCTCTCGCGGCGCATCGACCGGGCGGTGTTCTCCTCCGACGACGCAAGGATCATCGCGGTCGCGCGCGAGCACGGCGCCGACGTGCCTTTCGTGCGCGCGGCGCGCCTCGGCGACGACCGCGCGCCGATGCAGGACGTGGTGCTCGACGCGGTCGAGCGCTGCCCCGGGTACGAGTGGATCGTGCTGCTGCAGCCCACGTCGCCGCTGCGCACCGCTGCCGACATCGACGGCGCGATCGACCGCTGCGTGCAGATGAAGGCGCCCTCGTGCGTCACGGTGTGCGCGGCGCACGAAAGCCCGTACTGGATGTACAGGATGGGCCGCGACGGCCGGCTCGAACCGCTGATGGGACCGGACTCGCCCGGCAACCGCCAGGAGCTGCCGCCCGTCTTCGTGCTCAACGGCGCGGTCTACGTGGCGCGCACCGACTGGTTGCGGCGCGAGAAGAACTTCGTCACGGCCGAGACGGTGGCCTACGAGATGCCGGCGAGCCGCTCGCTCGACATCGACACCGAGCTCGATTTCCATTACCTGAAAGTTCTGCTGGCTGCGCGCGATGTTCCGGTATCCCCGGCGACGTGAGCTCGATCTCGCGCCGTTCAAGCGCGATGGCGGGCCCCATCCGGCGCTCTACGGGCTGCCGCACGAGGTGCGCTTCTGCCGGCGCTGCGTGATCTCCAACCAGCGGCCGAATTCCGCGGTGGAATACAACCATACGGCGAAGAGCAGGAAGGCCACGATTCGTTTCGACGCGGCGGGCGTGTGCGACGCGTGCCGCCTCGCCGAGCAGAAGCGCGCCGAGATCGACTGGGACGAGCGCGAGCGGGAGCTGATGCGGCTGTGCGACCGCTACCGCAGATCGGACGGCTCGTACGATTGCGTCGTGCCCGGCTCCGGCGGCAAGGACAGCTTCTACGCCGCGCATGTCCTCAAGCACAAGTTCGGCATGCATCCGCTCACGGTGACGTGGGCGCCGCACCTGCACACCGAGTGGGGCTGGCACAACTTCCAGGCATGGATGCGCGCCGGCTTCGACAACTTCCTCAGCACGCCCAACGGACGCGTGCACCGGCTCATCACGCGGCTCGCGGTGGAGAACCTCTTCCATCCGTTCCAGCCCTTCATGTTCGGACAGAAGGCGCTCGCGCCGAAGATGGCGGTGATGCACCGCATCCCGCTCGTCTTCTACGGCGAGAACGAGGCCGAGTACGGCAATCCCATCGCCGACACCTCGCTCGACAAGCGCGACTGGTCGTACTTCACGTCGTCGGACCGCTCGCAGATCTACCTCGGCGGCACGTCGCTCGAGTCGCTGCGCGGGGAATTCGGCGTGGAGGATGCCGAGCTGCAGCCCTATCTTCCGGCCGACCCGGCCGAGATCGAGAAGCACGGGATCGAGGTGTACTACCTCGGCTACTACCTGCGCTGGCACCCGCAGAGCTGCTACTACTATGCGGTCGAGCATGGCGGCTTCCGCGCCTCGCCCGAGCGCACGCCCGGCACCTACAGCAAGTACAACAGCATCGACGACAAGATCGACGACTTCCATTACTACACGACGCACGTGAAGTTCGGCATCGGCCGCGCCACCTACGACGCGTCGCAGGAAGTGCGCTCCGGCGACATCACGCGCGACGAGGGCGTGTCGCTGGTGAAGCGTTTCGACGGCGAATGGCCCGAGCGCTTCGCCGACGAGATCTTCCGCTATCTCAGCATTCCGGCGAGCGAGTTCCCGCAGGCCTCGAAGATGTTCGAGCAGCCGCTGATGGACGAGGAATATTTCATGCGCCTCGCCGACAGCTTCCGCTCGCCGCACCTGTGGAGATTCGAGAACGGCGACTGGCGCCTGCGCCACGTGGTGTGGGAGGACGCGCCGTGAGCACGGCCAACATTCGCCTCATCGCGCGCCTCGACATCAAGGGGCCGAACCTCATCAAGGGCATCCACCTCGAGGGGCTGCGCGTGGTGGGCGACCCGCAGGCCTTCGCCCGGCGCTACTACGAGCAGGGCGCCGACGAGCTCATCTACGTCGACATCGTCGCGAGCCTCTACCAGAGGAACAGCCTGCGCGACATCGTGAGCCGCACCGCGCGCGACGTCTTCATCCCGCTCACGGTCGGCGGCGGCATCCGCACCGTGGACGACGTGCGCGACATGCTGCGCGCCGGCGCCGACAAGGTCGCCATCAACACGGCCGCGGTGCGCCGGCCGGAGCTCATCACGGAAGTGTCGCGGCGCTTCGGCAGCCAGTGCATGGTGCTCGGCATCGAGGCGAAGAAGAAATCCGGCGGCAACGGCTGGGAGGCGTTCACCGACAACGGCCGCGAGCACACCGGGTTCGACGTGGTCGAGTGGGCGAAGCGCGCCACCGAGCTCGGCGCGGGCGAGATCCTGCTCACCTCGGTGGACCAGGAGGGCACGCGCAAGGGCTTCGACGTCGCCCTCGTGAAGGCGGTCGTCGAGGCGACGAACATCCCGGTCATCGCGAGCGGCGGCATGGGCTCGCTCGAGCACCTGGTCGATGTGTGCAAGCGCGGCGGCGCGGATGCCGTCGCGATGGCCGACGTGCTGCACTACGAGCGGCTCAAGCTCGCCGACATCCGCGCGTACGCGCGCGGCCACGGGCTCAACGTGCGCGACGCGCAGCCGCTGCAGGCCGCCTGACCATGGCGAAGAAAGTCACCGTCATCGACTACGGCGTCGGCAACATCTTCAGCGTTTCGCGCGCCATCGAGCATTTCGGCGGCGAGGTCGTGCTGACCGGCGACGCGGCCGTCGTGCGCGATTCCGAGCGCGTGCTGCTGCCGGGCGTGGGCGCCTTCGCCAACGGCATGGAGCAGCTGCGCGGCCGCGGTCTCGTCGAGCCGTTGCGCGCCTACGCCGCGAGCGGCAGGCCTCTCCTCGGCATCTGCCTCGGCATGCAGATGCTGGTCACGACGAGCGAGGAATTCGGCCGCCACGAGGGACTCGGCATCATCCCCGGCAAGGTCGTGCAGATCGCCGGCCGCGCCAACGGCGCCCCGGTGAAGGTGCCCCACATCGGCTGGAACGCGCTCGAGCGCCCCGCCGCGCGCGCCGGCTGGAACGGCACGATCCTCGACGGTGTGCCGGAGAACGCCAGCACCTATTTCGTGCACTCGTACGCGGTGGTGCCCGAGCGCGAGGACGACCGTCTCGCGGACACGTGGCACGGCGACTTCCGCATCTCGGCCGCGATCCAGCACGCGAACATCTCGGGCTGCCAGTTCCACCCGGAGAAGAGCGGACCGACGGGGCTCGCGATCATCCGCAACTTCCTCGCCGCATGATGCGAACCGTCGCCATCGTCGGCGCCGGCCAGCTCGGCAGCCGCCATCTGCAGGCGCTGAAGGCCGTGAAGACGCCGCTCGACATCCACGTGGTCGAGCCGCGCGAGGAGTCGGCGAGGATCGCGCGCGAGCGCTACGACGCGGTCGCCGCCGCCGCCGCGCATCGCATCGCGTTCGCAAGCGATCCCGCGGGCCTGCCGCCCATCGACATCGCGATCGTCGCCACGAACTCCGATCGCCGCGCCGAAGCGATGCGCGCGCTCCTCGGCGCGACGCGCGTGCGCATGATGGTCGCCGAAAAGCTCCTCTTCGACCGGCGCGCGGACTACGCCGCGATCGGCGAGCTGCTCGCATCCGCGGGGACGCGCGCCTGGGTGAACTGCACCATGCGGATGGTCCCGATCTACGAGCGCATCCGCGCGACGCTGGGCGCGGGGCCCGTGCACTATCGCGTGACGGGCGGCAATTTCGGCCTGGTCACCAATGCGATCCATTATCTCGACCACATGGTGCATCTCACCGGCTGCGAGTCGTACACGGTCGCTACCGCCGCGCTCGATCCCGAGCTCGTCCCCAGCAAGCGCGCCGGGTTCCGGGAAGTCACCGGCACGCTCGTCGCGCGCTTCGCCGACGGCAGCCGCTGCGAGGTGACGTCGCTCGCGTCCGGGACCGCCCCGGTTCTGGTCGAGATCTTCGATGACAAGACCCGCGCGATCGTGCGCGAGGCCGAGGGCCGCGCATGGATCTCGAACCAGGGCGGCGGTTGGAAATGGGAAGAGGTGGAAGCGGCGATTCCTTTCCAGAGCGTGCTCACGACGTGGCTGGTGGACGACCTCGTCGCGCGCGGCGACTGCGCGCTCGTGCCATTCGCCACCGCCGTCGGCACGCACCTGCAGCTGCTCGATCCGCTGCTCGCGTTCGTGCGCGAGCGCGCGCCGCAGACCGCGGCGTACCCGTTCACCTGAGCGCAAGCGGGCCGTGACCAAGCGCGACGACAGCAGCGCGCCGACCGCGTTGATCGGCGTCTGGATTCCGTCGCATTTCCGCGAGATGGCGCGCGTCGCGGAGCTGCTCGCCGAAGGCGGCGCGTTCTGCGCGTTGGTCGTGATCCTCGCCAATTACACCGGGTACGCGGAGCACGCGCAGCGCCTGCGCTCGCGCGGCATCGCCGTGCTCACCGCGGATGAATTCTGGCGCGCGCTCGAAGAACCGGGCGCGGTGGCGCCACAGCCGCTCGCGGCGGTGGCGGCCGAGGCCGAGTCGGGCGCGATGCCGCCCGCGCGCGGCGCCACGGGCGCGATGAAGCGCGCGCTTTGGTCGGCCGCCCGCGCCGCGCGCGCGGTGCCTCTGAAGGGCGTGGGCGGCGCCCTGGTGCGCGCCGTGCTCGCGCCGCTCGCGCCGCTCGTGCGCTGGTCGCTGCTCGGCGCCTTCGCGGCCGCCTCGCACGCCGCGCCCGGACTCCTGCCCTCGAACATCGTGATGCAGCGCGCCCTCGTACGGGCGTTGCCGCGCTTCCTCGCCGAGCGCCGCGTGGCGCTCCTCGTGCTTCCGGAAGACAACTTTCTCTACGCGACGAACGCCTGGGTGCGCGCCGTGCACCAGCGCGGCGGCGCGGCGGTGATCGTGCCCTTCACCATCGCCAACGTGCGCGAGCTCGCCGAGTCGCTGTACCACTCGCCCGTCTACGACGGCGACACGCTCCTCAACGCCGCGGTCGCCGCCGCCTTCCCGCGCTGGTCTCACCGCCACAAGGCGAAGCGCCTCGTGCTCGCGCCGGAATACGTCGTCGCCAACGAGGCGCTCGGCATCGCGCCGCCCGCCCCGTGGCTCATCAACAGCGGCGAGGCCGATGCGATGGCCGTCGAAAGCGAGTACCTCGCGAGCTACTACCGCCGCGCGGGCATTCCCGATCGGCAGCTGCGCGTCACGGGCTCGCTCGCCGAAGACGCGGCGTGGCGCGTGCTGCGGGAGGCTCACGCGCGGCGCGAGGCGCTCTATGCCGAGCTTGGATTCGAGGCCGGACGTCCGATGATCCTTTGCGCGCTGCCGCCCGACCAGCTCGGCGGCGCCGGCCGGCCGGAGTGCGATTTCGCGGATCACGCCGCGCTCCTCGCCTTCTTCGTGAAACCGCTCGCCGCGCTCGCGGACGCGTACAACGTCGTGCTGAGCCCGCATCC
>Ga0075436_100003436_pt1 | contig 10856 bp, 4 predicted proteins | sample RhiMethybrSRZTD5_FD_75303 | JGI IMG/M metagenome (GOLD analysis project Ga0075436, IMG submission 75303) | Populus rhizosphere microbial communities from Tennessee, USA - Rhizosphere MetaG P. TD hybrid SRZTD5 | ecosystem: Host-associated > Plants > Roots > Rhizosphere > Soil | place: USA... | reverse complement strand
CCCGCCTTGATCTGGGAATAGAGGTCGGTGAGCGTGACGTGCTTGTGGAGCCGGAACTCCTGCTCGCGCTGCACCTGGCCGCGCTTCTGCGCCAGCTCGCGGGCTTCGCGCTCGTCGATCATGGCCGCGAACGTGTCGCCCGCCTGCGGCGCGCCGCTCCAGCCCAGGACCTCGACGGGAGTCGAGGGCCCCGCCTCCAGCACGCGGCCGCCGCGCTCGTTGTTCATCGCGCGGACCTTCCCCGACTGCGAGCCCGCGACGAAGGCGTCGCCGACGCGGAGGGTCCCCTTCTGGACCAGGAGCGTCGCGACGATGCCGCGCCCCTGCTCGATGCGCGACTCGATGACCACGCCGCGCGCGTGCTTGTGAGGATCCGCCTTCAATTCCAGGATCTCCGCCTGGAGCAGGATCATCTCGAGCAGCTTGTCGACGCCCGTGCCCAGCTTCGCCGAGATCGGCACGGCGATTGTCTTGCCGCCCCACTCCTCGAGGAGGAGGTTCTGCTTCGTCAGCTCCTGGCGCACCATGTCCACGTTCGCGCCGGGCAGGTCGATCTTGTTGATCGCGACCAGGATCGGCACGTTCGCCGCGCGCGCGTGGTCGATCGCCTCGATGGTCTGCGGCATGACGCGGTCGTCCGCCGCGACCACGATGACGACCAGATCCGTCGCCTGCGCGCCGCGGGCGCGCATGGCCGTGAAGGCCTCGTGGCCCGGCGTGTCCAGGAAGGTGATCCTCTGCCCGTGCGGGAGCTCGACCTCGTAGGCGCCGATGTGCTGCGTGATGCCTCCGGCCTCGCCCGCGATCACGTTCGTCTTGCGGATGTAGTCGAGGAGCGAGGTCTTGCCGTGGTCCACGTGGCCCATGATCGTGACCACCGGCGGGCGCGGCAGGAGGACGCCCTCTTCCTCGACGACCTCCTCTTCCTCCTCGCCCAGCTCGCTGACGAACTCGACCCCGTAGCCGAACTCGTCCGCGATGGCCATGATCGAGTCCTTGTCGAGCCGGCGATTGATGTTGGCCATGATCCCGAGCTGCATGCAGACCTGGATCACCTCGGTCGGCTTGACCTCGAGCTGTCCGGCGAGCTCGGCGACCGAGATGAACTCGCTCACGCGGATGACGCGCGGCGCTTCCTCCACGCCGACGGCGGCCCCCTCCTCGCGATCGCGGCGATGATGGCGGCGCTTGCTTCCCTCCATCTCGGCGAGGGTGCGCTTCACGCTGGCCCGGATGAGCTTCTCGTCCACGGCGCGCTTCTTCTTCTTGCCCGGCTTCCCGCCCAGCTTGAAGGGCGTGCCCGGACCGCGCCCCGGGGGGGCGCCCCGGCGCTCGGCCTCGGCCTTCGCGGCGAGCACGGCCTTCTCGCGCTTGCGCGCCTCCTCTTCCTTGACGGCTTCCTTCTCGCGCGCGAGCTTGGAGCGCACCTGCTCGATCACGTCGTCCCCGACCGAGCTCATGTGGCTCTTCACCTCGACGGTGAGCGACTTCAAGATATGTACGAGCGCCTCGCTGGACATGCCCATGTCCTTGGCGACCTCGTAGACCCGACGTTTCTTAACTGGCATCGTCCCTCGTTTCCTCTTTCGTGTCCCCGGGGGTTTCCTCTTCCCCTTCGGGATTGCGCTCCGTCAGGGCGGCTTCCTCGGGCGCTAAGTCCTCTTCGGTCTCGACGCGCTGCGCGATCTCGGGATCCTCCTCGAGCTCGGCGCCCTTCCGAAGCTTCGCGGCCTCCTCGAGCACGGCCCCGCCCTTTCGCGGATCGCCCTTCACGATCTTGACCACTTCGGCCTCGGGCGAATCCTCCGCCGGCCCCGGCGTCTCCCCCGGCGCCTCCAGCGCGGGCTCCGCCGCGTTCGCGATCTTCGCCTCCTGGGCGGCGCGCGCCTCCTCGGCCAGCTCACGGCCTCGGCGCACTTCCAATTCCTTGGCCTCTTCGATCAGCTTCTCGGCGGTCTTTTCGCCGATGCCCTGGATCTCGAGGATCTCCTCCATCGGCGTCTTGAGCAGGTCCTGGACGGTCTCGATCCCGGCGCGGATCAGCTTCTCGCGAAGCTTGGGGCCGGCGCCCTCCAGGTCCTCGATGTCGATGCGGGACCGCTTCTCCATTTCCTTCTGGCGGTCGCGCTCGCTCTTCGAAATCAGGTCGATCTTCCAGCCGGTGAGCTTGGCCGCGAGGCGCGCGTTCTGCCCACCCTTGCCGATCGCGAGCGAGAGCTGGTCGTCGGCGACCGTGACCAGGATCTTGGCCTCCGGGTCCACGATCTGCGCCTCCAGCACCTTGGCCGGCGAGAGCGAGCGGGTCACGAAGACGACCGGGTCCTGGCTCCAGGGCACGATGTCGATCTTCTCTCCCCCCAGCTCCCGCACGATCGCCTGCACGCGGGAGCCCTTGATTCCCACGCACGCCCCGACGGCGTCGATCTTGTCGTCGTTGCTCACCACGGAGACCTTGGCGCGGGAGCCGGGCTCGCGCGCGATGCCCTTGATCTCGATGATCTTCTCGGCGACCTCGGGCACCTCGGCCTCGAAGAGGCGGCGCAGGAACTCCGGGTGCGTCCGCGACAGGATGATCTGCGGGCCCCGCGCCAGCTTGTCCACCGCGATGATGTAGGCCTTGATGTGGTCGCCCTGATGGTAGCGGTCGCGCGCGATCTGCTCCCGGGGCGGAAGAATGGCCTCCGAGCGGTCCAGCTTCACGTAGATGTTCCCGCGATCCACCTGCTGCACCGTGCCGCGCACCATCTCGCCGACGCGGTCGTGATAGTCCTCGTAGATGCGCTCGCGCTCCGCCTCGCGGACGCGCTGCACCAGCACCTGCTTGGCCGCGGCGATGGCGTTCCGGCCCAGGTCCTCCAGGGTCAGCTCCTGGACGAACTCCTGGCCCACCCGGGCGTCGGCGTCGGACTGCTGCGCTTCCTCCAGGTCGACTTCCTGAGCGGGATCCTCGGCGTCCTCGACGATGCGCCGCTTGAGCCGCATGAGGATCCGCCCGCTCGGCTCGTCGAACTTGACCTGGATGTCGGCGGTCTGACCGAAGCGCTTGCGCCCGGCGGACAAAAGCCCGGCCTCGAGCGTCTCGATGAGGATGGCCTTGTCCACGCTCTTCTCGCGCGCGATCTGGGCCATCGCCTCCATCAGCTCGTAGTTGACGCCCCTCGATTGTGTCTCTTTCGCCACTACGTTCATCCCTTCGGCCGTCGTTCCTTCGCCCGCAGCCCTTCCCACGGATCGGCGACGACGTGCGCCTGTTTGATCGCTGAATACGGCAACGAAACGACTCCCGCGTTCGGGTCCTCCAGCAAGATCGCGTCCTCGCCCGCCTGCCGCAGCTCGCCGCGGAACACGCGGCGGCCTTGGTGGAGATCGTGCAGCTTGATCGCCACGCCGCCGCCGACGAACCGCGCGAAGTGCGCGGGCCGCGTGAGCGGCCGCTCGATGCCGGGGGACCCGACCTCCAGCACATAGCTGCCGGGGACCACGTTCTCGGCCTCGAGGTACCGGCCGATCTTCTTATTCCAGTATGCGCAATCGGCTATCGTGACACCGGTCGGGCGGTCCAGGGATATCCGAACCACCGTCCGACCCGCCTGGGAGGCCAGGTCCAGATCCCAGAGGTCGAACAACTCCTCGCCGAGAAGGGTCTGGAGGCGTCGGGTAAGCTCTTCCCTCAGTTGTCCACGTTCCATGCGGTCCGTCCCGGGCTCGACCCATGTCCGGGCCAGCGCCTAAAAAGTTCGAGTGGACTGCGGGTCCACTCGGACCTGTCAAATTAGCCCCCGGGGTCCGGCCCGATCAAGCGGAAAGTTTAGTGGGAAAGGAAACTAGCCTTGGTTGCGAGGCTTACAAGCACGCTCCCGACCGCCTCGAGGCTCCGGGCGGAGCAAACGGCCGGGGTGTCGTGCGTCGTGTGCCACTCCGGAAACCCGAAATCGATCAGATCGATCGCCGGAATCGAGGCGTTCAGGAACGAGATGTGGTCGTCGAAGACCGCCGGGCCATGAACGGACCGGAACTCCTTGACGCCCAGGTCCCTCGCTTCCTGCCACACCATATCCACCACATTGGATGCCTGCTGCCTGGAATTGGCTTCCCAGGTCAGGTTCAGGTCCTTCTTTCCCACCATGTCGATCACGACGGCGAAGATGGGCCTCTGGTAGCCCATCTGCTGCACGTAGCGCATCGATCCGCGGAAGAACCCGTTCGGATTGTCCTCCGTTCCCAGGTCCTCGCCGTCGAAGAGCACGAGATCCACCCCGATGGGCGTTCCGGTCTTCTGCAGCACGCGCGCCACCTCCAGCAGCACGGCCACCCCGGAGGCGCCGTCGTTCGCCCCGAGGACCGGCCTCGAGCGGAGCGCGGGATTGGGGTCCTTGTCGGCCCAGGGGCGCGAATCCCAGTGCGCCCCGAAGAGGATCCGCTCCTTGGCCTCGGGGCGGAAGCGGGCCACGAGGTTCATGAGCCGGACCTCTTTCCCCAGCTCGGGAGACTCGTAGCTGAACGTATCCGCCTGCACCGAGGGAGCCAGCGCCCGGAAGCGGCCGAGGAGCCACACGAAGCAGGAGTCGTGCGCCACGCTCCCGGGCACCCGGGGGCCGAAGGCGCACTGGCGCTCGAGAAGCGTGAACGCGTTCTTTCCGTTGAAGGCCGCCGCGGCCGCCTGGTGCCGGCACGAGGGGAGGAGAAGCGTCAGGAGCAGGAGGAGGGAAGCGGCGGATCTAGAAACGGAACTGGCCGTTGACGGAGATCGTGATCCCGCGCTGCGTGAGGTTCTGCTTGTAGTCCTTCGTCTGGCGGAACGCGAGGTCGAATCCCCCGGTGATCGACGGCGTGAAGTTGTACGTGGTGCCGCTTCCGACGTTGAGCCGCTGGGTGCTGTTCTCGATCTGCGGCTCGCCGCCCGGGACGACGAAGAATTGCTGGTCCCGGACGATCCCCATCGTGAGGTTCAGGTTGACGTCGTTCGGGAGCTTGACACGCCGCTTGCTCCAGGGGAAGCGGATTCCCTTGTTCGCCGGATACGTCTTCGTCAGCCGGATGTCGTGGGTCTTGTTCGAGGTGGTCCGGATCACGCCCAGAAGCCGCGTGTCCGACGACACGCTCTTGGTGGTCGCGGTGTTCACGTCGGCCCGGATCCCGTTTCGGAAGGACGCCTCCCAGTGAAGGAGCGGCCCCCAGTTCGTGGTGAGCACGTGCGTCTCCGGGCTCCCCCCCTCGGGACCCTGGTCCTCGGTCTTCAGGGAATAATGCGAGGTGACCGCGAGCGAGCTCAGGATCTGCCCCAGGCCCAGGTCCCGCTCGAGCTGGAGCCAGCGCCCCGTCACGTCCGGCCAGGAGAGGGTGTAGACGCGGCGGGATCCGAGACCCTGATCGCTGAACCCGATCCGGTGATCCGCCCGCAGGTCCACCGCGAAGTGGGCCAGCGGCTGGACGGTCGTGGTGGCCGTCGAGATGTACTGGCGGTTCTGGAGGAGGTTCGACCCGGGCGCCCGGTACAGCGTGGGGTCCATCCTCTGGGTGAAGCCGGTGATGAAGGCGAATCCCGGGCTCCCGGTGACGCGCGAGGCCAGGGTCGAGCGCTCCATCGAGAACGTGGTCTGGATGTCTTGCAGCCGGCCGAACAGGAGCCGGAACGGAGCCAGGATCGGGCTCCCGCCGCTCGAGTCGCGCGGGGAGCTCTTGAAATGTTGCGCCAGGCGCGAGAGCGGGATCGCGGTCGTGGCGCGCGCGGAGCCTCGGTTGTTGATGTTCTTGAGCCCCAGGGGATCGCCGGAGCTCAGGCGGACGCTGGCCCCGGCGTTCTCGTGGTAGCTGCCGGTCAGCCCGATGTTGGGGCTCAGGAACAAGAGGTGCCGCGGAACCCAGTTGAGCTCCATGGTCTGGAGATGGTCCACCTCCGTGCCCACGTTCGCCCCGGTGAATCCGTCCTGCCGCTGCAGCATGTCGCGCTGGGAGTTCAGGCTGTACTTGGTGGTGACGCCGTTCAGCGGCAGGTACGTCGCTCCGGTCCGCAGCGTCAGGAGGCGGCCCAGCACGTTGGAGCGAAGGGCCGAGGAGTCCTGGCTTCCCTGAATGAAGCGGCTGTACGAGGTGCTTCGCGTGGCGTTCCAGTCCATCCCGAAGGAGACGATGTCGGGAAGGTACTTGAAGCGCGCCCCCTTCGACAGGGGTATCCCCTTCCCTCCGCCGAGGGGCAGGTCGTAGTTCCCCGACGCGGCGAACGCCCACGAGGAGTCGGTAGATTGAGGATTCACGTTCGCGATCCGCGAGTAGGACATGGTGCCGCTGATCGCGTCGCTGGTCCACCGGGTCAGCCCCTTCCTCGGGCCGGTCCTACGGTAGGAGAAGTCGATCGACTGGCGGTCCGCCCGCTGCGTCTCGATGTCGGACCGGGCCTTGTCCAGCACCACGTCCGAACCCGTCCGGTATTTGGGAATGTCGGTGGAATGGGCGATGGTCAATCGGACCGGGAGCTGGAGCCCGCTCACCGGCAGCATGCGGTCGAGCTGCAGCGTGCTGGAGAATCCGACCGCCGTGTGGTTCAGCCCGGTCCCCTGGTTCACCCCCGACCCGACCTGGAAGAAATCCTGGTCCTGCTTCGCGTAGCTCCCGTTCAGCGCGAGCACGTCCGCGAAGTTCGCCTGGACGGCGAAATTCCCCATCTTGCCCACGTCCTTCCGGACACCGTCCAGCCGGAGCTCGTCGAACCAGACCTCGCCCGGACCGACCGTGCTCGCGGCCGTGTTGAACACCGTGAGCCCGAACGTGATCCGGTTCACCCGCGTGAACGTGGGATTCCCCACCACCGTGTAGCGCGCGCCGTCGGTGGCGCTCAGCGAATCGATCTTCACGCGGTCGGTGTTCGCCTCCTTGAGCCGGGACAGGATCTCCATCGGAATGTGGACGTCCTGCCAGCCGGTGCGCACCGGGAGGCTGTACTCGTAGTAGTTCAAGGTGTCCGAGCCGAACCGCGCCGTCATCCTGAGATTCTGCAGCTCCACGCCGGGATCCCCGTGCACGTAGAAACGGATGTCGCGATACTGCGTGTATCCGATGCCCGTGCCGTTGTCGGCGAAGGTCTTGAAGGAGAAGACCGAATCCCCGCTCTGCAGCCGGTCGTAGGACAAGGCCAGGGACTGCTCGCGCCTCGTGGCGTTCCCGCCCACCGCGTTCGGCACGTCGTAGGGAGCCGTGTAGACGGCGGCGTCGTCCTTGTTGTTCCGGACCTTCACGTCGAAGACGACGTTGCGGGCCTTCTGGGCGTCGGTGAGCGGGCTGGCCAGCCAGCGGCTCCCGACCAGCTCGACGCCCCCGATCTGGAGGTTCGTGGGGCCCGTCATGCCGTCCACCCAGATCCTCGCGTGCTTGATGTCGTCCCAGCTGGGACCGCCGATGGCCTTGAACGCCTCGATCGGAATGCGGAACAGACGCCATCCGTTGTCCGGCTCCGCCAGCACGACGGAGCTTCCGGCGTAGTCGCGGGCCACATCCACCGCCACGAACGAGGTGTCCGCCAGATTGAGGGTGGCCTCGAAGTAGGAATTCTGCACGTCCAGGTTGCCGTTCAGATCAAGGTCCTCGGTCTCCGGACGCGCGTTGGGAATGCCGAGGCCGCTCCCTTCCGTGCCGTTGATCCCCGAGTAGTCCGTCGGCTTGTTGGGATCGTAGTGGTAGTCGTCGTGGTTCGGGTCGGGGTTCGTGACGGGGTCGTATCCGGGCTCGTCCTTGTCCATCAGCCCGTCCAGCCCGGTGTCCTCACCCTCGTCGAGCTTCGTGTCCTGATTCTTGTCCTCGGTGTCGAGCTTGCCGTTGGGCGGCGCGTTCAGCTCCCAGAACGCGTCCTCGCTCACCTTCCCGAAATCCAGGTGGAGGTTGGCGTGGGTTAGGGTGTGGTTCTGCACCCGGTCGTTGATCCAGATCTCCACGAAGCGCGTCCGCGAGAGATCCTGGCCGGTTCTCGAGAGGGCCTGCGTGATGCCGGTCCAGGTCCTGGGCCCGAAGGCGGTGCTGCTGTCCGGGGCGAGCATGTTCATCTCGAGCACGGTGTGCTCGTTGTCCGAGCCCTCTTCCTTCCTGAGAATGGGCTTCAGATCGCGCTCCTTGGCGCCCCCGTGCAACGAGGTGGGGTTGTACCACTGGATGTGCGCGTGGTCGCTCACCAGGAGCGAGACCGGGAGGAGCGACGTCGTATCGAGCGGGATGCTGCTCCAGAGCCAGCCGGTCCGGCCCAGAGCCAACGTGTTCGACTCGCGGTTTCCCTCCATGTCGTCGATGTAGGCCTGCCCCTTCGTGTTCGGGTTCGGCATGCTCACCGCGGCGTTTCCCTGGAGGTTCATGGTGGAGGGAGCCGAGGTGTGCACGCCGGGAATCAGGTTGGCCGCCTGGGTCATCCAGGAGGGCCGGAAGGTCAGGATGGAGGCGAGGCTGCCGACCATGGAGCGGGCCGGCTCCTCGCCCAGCTTGGGGTTCAGCTCCTGCGCGCCGCGGCTCTCGTAGAGCATGCTCGAGGTCACGCTCAGATCCGAGGTGGGGCTGTACGAGGTGGAGAAGCCCATCAGCGTGCGTTGAACCTGGCTCGCGCCGGGCGCGAAGGAGAAGTCCACCGAGATGACCGCGTCGGGGCCCGGGGGGCGGCTGAAGGTGAGCTGCCCCGTTTCGTAGTCGATGGAATAGTCGGTGTCTTTCTTCATCAGCACGTTGTCCACCTTCACCTGCTCCGAGTTCTCCAATATGTTGGTCCGCCCCAGGAAGTACCCCTGCTGGCTGCTCTTGAATTGCGCGTCGATGTAGTACCGGGTCTGGCTCAGCGGGTCGGGGGTTTTCGTGTAGTAGACGTTCGGGTTGGCCAGCGAGGAGTCGGCCAGGAAGTTCCGGCTGGTGTTGTCGAGGGAGGAGCAGAGCGGGAACTGGGAGTTCGCCGGGCAGCCCGGATCGTAGGGGTGAAGGTCTGGAAAGAAGATGATCCCGTTCACCGCGTCCAGGAACTGGGGGTCCACCCTGCCGTCCGGCGCCGTGCCGGGACCGCCGACGCCCTGGTGGTCGAGCCCCAGGATCTCGATGAACGGCTTGGTCCCGACCGCTTCCGGATCCACGGAGGCGCCCTGATCGATGCGACGGACCTTGAGGGTCAGGGTCTCGGGGGCGATGTTCCGCGCGGTCAGATCGTAGAAATTACGAAGCTCGTAGGCCAGCGCCGGGAACCAGGGATCGTTCGGATCGAACGCGCCCCCGGGCAGAACGGCGATCGGCGAATAGTCGGGCTTGATCGCCTTCAGGAGGACCGGTTTGACCGGACTGCCCACCAGGCCGGAATCCTCGACATAGGTGACCCCGATGAAATCCGTCTGGGCGAGCGGATACTTGAACCGGATCACCGGGATCTGGCCACCCGTGGTCGACAGGTTCGTGTAGGGGAAGATCACGTCGTAGTCGACGCCCTGGGTCAAGACATCGAAGTTGCCATCGAACTGAGGATTGGTTCCCGTGGTATCCGCTTCCGGATGGAGCCGGGCGGAGGCGACGATCGTGCGGCCCGTGTTGTCGTTGGCGTTCCGGTTGTCGCGGTAGACCTGGAGCGTCCCGGGCTGCCAGTTCAGCGGGTGGTCCGCGATGAAGAAGTATTGCCACCGGATGTAGCTCAGGTCCCCGATCTTGACCTCGCGATTTTCTCCCGAGGGGGTGAACCGCGCGGTCTCGCTCTTCCCTTCCTGCTTGCTCGCGATCGTGACCACGTCCACGTTTCCGAGCTTGGCCACCGTCTTCACGCCGAAGAGCCCGTCCTGCCGGATGGAGGCGCCCTGGAGCGAGAGGTTGGTGTTCCCCAGGTCGATGGACTTGATCATGTCGTCGTCGTCGCCCTCGTAGCGAAGCTTCACCTTGTTGTCCAGCGAGGTCTGGACGTTGCTGGACTGATCCACGTCCACCTTGATCTTGTCGCCGATCGAACCGGTGAGATTCACCTGCAAGTCCTGCTTCATCTCGAGGGACGGGAAGGCGCTGGGACGCGCGTGCTCGGTCTGGACGGCGCCCTGGGGCCGCACGGTCCAGTCGCTCACGCCGCTCAGCGTGATGGTCTCGCTGCCCGACACGTCGATGTTCGGCGCCCCGTCGCCCAGGATGCCGCGCGCGAATTTCGGAATCTGGATCGGAATGGTGTAGTTGAAGATGCCTTTGTTCTTGAGCGCGGCGCCCCGCACGACCGACCGCGTGTCCCGCGCGCTGTCGCGCCAGAGTCTCCGGTACGTACGGGTCGTGAGCACGTCGGAGTACTGATCGAAGTCCGCGACCAGCGGCAGCTGGGTCTCCACGCCGCCTTCGGTATAGGTCTCGCGAATCTGGCCGATCGTGGGATCGAGGGTGATGTCGGGGGCTTTGTCCGGGGACTCCATCATTCCGGCCGGATCCGGGCGAACCATGACCCACCCGGGCGGCAGGTCGCTCGGCTCGCTTTCGAGGGCCGTGGGACCGATCCCCGGATCGGTCGGACTCCGGTAGCCCCACAGCCCCGCCCGCGCAGCGCCCCCCGGGAACAGGGAGACGGCTAACACGATGCAGGAAAGTAGAATGCTACGTGGCTTGGGGTAATGCATCATGAATGCGACGGTCGCTCTGGGATCAAAATGGGTCAGACCGGGTCCTGGGCCCCGTCACGTACGAAGGTGAACCCCCGGATCGGGCGCCGGTTCGGTCCGAAATGTGTTAAAAGGTAGGGCCATATGAGAATACTCGAACGGTACGTCCTGCGCGAGCACCTGTTCCCGTTCGTGATCGGCTTCAGCGTGGTCGTCTTCCTCCTGACCCTGGACTTCCTTTTCGATCTGGTCGACCTGGCCATCGGGAAGGGAGTCTCGGCCGGA
>Ga0075436_100003431_pt1 | contig 10867 bp, 13 predicted proteins | sample RhiMethybrSRZTD5_FD_75303 | JGI IMG/M metagenome (GOLD analysis project Ga0075436, IMG submission 75303) | Populus rhizosphere microbial communities from Tennessee, USA - Rhizosphere MetaG P. TD hybrid SRZTD5 | ecosystem: Host-associated > Plants > Roots > Rhizosphere > Soil | place: USA... | reverse complement strand
CGGAATGACATCGCCGTCCTGCTGCAACGCAAGCCGCTGGCGGGAATGGATATGCTGACGGTTCTCGGCCGTCAGTTCCATGCTTCCCAGCAACTGGTGCGCGTTCGCTCCATGCGGAATCCCAACGAGGTGATCGAGGAAGGAGCCACGTTCGGCGAGCACATTGCCGACGCCGTCGCCCGGTTTGGCGGATCCTGGTCTTTTATTATCGCGTTCGGCGTTGTTCTGATCATCTACGCGTCGATCAATACCGTCCTGGGCCGGTCTGCCTGGGATCCTTACCCTTTCATTCTGCTGAACCTGTTCCTGTCGATGCTGGCCGCGATACAAGCGCCGGTCATCATGATGAGCCAGAACCGCCAGGACAAGAAAGACCGCCTGCGCGGCGAACTGGACTACGAAGTGAACCGCCGCGCGGAGTCCGAGATTCAAGGTCTGGCGCACAAGCTGAATCTGCTGGGCGAAAAGATCGGCGACGTCGAAGAGTTGATCCGGCAAAAGCAGCATTGAGACTCCTTGCCCACCGCCCCCCGGCGGAGTGATAAGGTAATTTCTTGCAGCCTTTGCAGCGAAAGGATTCGATATGAAAACGATGATTGTAATTTCGACGGTGCTCCTGGCATCGGCGGCGGTGGCTGCCGACGTGCCTTCCCAGGAGGTCCAGATCGCTGCCGCGTTGCTTCCCGCGCCCGCCGAGCTTCGTGACGGCGCGGCCGTAATCGGTTACAACGCGCAGGGCGAAGTGGTCCGGCTCCGCGAGGGCAAGAATGAACTCGTCTGTCTCGCGAACAACCCGGCCAATACCAGATTCAGCGTCGCCTGCTACCACAAGGACCTCGAGCCTTACATGGCCCGCGGCCGCGAGCTTGCGGCGCAGAAAATCACTGGTGACAAGAGCCACGAGGTGCGCTGGAAGGAAATCGCGGAAGGCAAGCTGTCCATGCCGCGCGAGCCGCGATCGCTTTACGTAATCACCGGCACCGGCTTCGATGCCGCTAGCGGAAAAGTGACTAACTCCTACTTGCGCTGGGTCATCTACGTGCCGTACGCCACTCCGGAATCTACCGGACTCTCGACCAAGGCGGCCGACAACGCTCCCTGGCTCATGTACCCCGGGACCGCGGGCGCGCACATCATGATCAACCCGCCGAGAAAATAGTTATTTCAATTCCGCCATCATCCCCGGCAGGCTCCACTGCATCTGCATTCCGGTGGGACTCCATCCGAACTCGGCAATCATCACCTTGCCGACATCCTCCTGGCTCTTGCCCTCGCGGATCAGTCCGGCCGCTCGATCGCGCAGCTTGTCGATATTGTTGCGATACGTCATCAGGCCGGCCTTGTTGGTCACCGGACCGTGACCGGGGATGACGGTGTCGAAATCAACTTTCATCGCCGCGTCCAGGGTCTTAATCCACTCGACCACGCTGCCGCCGCCCGTATAGTCGATCAGTGGCGTCGTGCCCGCCATCAGGTCACCGGTATGGATCGTCCGCAGCGCCGGGAAGTAGATGATGGCGTCGCCATTGGTATGTCCCCGCCCGTAGTGGCGCGCGCGCGCTTCCTTGCCGCCCAGAAACACGCTGCACTCCTCGGTGAACACCACCCGCGCGGGCGCCACTCCGGGTGGGGCATTCGACTGCTTGTGTTCCACGATGTTCGTGCGTGCATTCGCGGTCGAGATGATTTCGGCCGTTGGCAGAAACCGGGCATTGCCGCCGCTGTGGTCGGCATGATGGTGCGTGCTGAGCACGTACTTCACAGGCTGGTCGGTCACGCTCTTCACCTTGGCCACGATGTTCTCGTGGTCCTGCTCGAACTTGTCATCGACGAGGATTACGCCTTCGCCAGTGACGTACACCGCGACGTTGCCGCCGTCGCCTTCGATGTTATATAGATCTTCCTTCACTTTGTTGAGCGTCAACGGCGGCGGTTGCTTGCCCTGGTTTTGGGTGTAAGCGATCCAGCCGCCCAGTAGCAGCAGGCCGCCGGCGGAAACTCGTGCGACAAGTGTTCGGCTCATGCCCGGACACTATATCAGATGTTTCCCGGCTGCGGATCTACCGTCCCGCCGCCTGTGTCGACCAATAACCCGGCCGCGCTCGGACCCGGAAATCGCCGCCGGCGACTCGCACTTCGAGCCGGTGATAGCCTTCCGTGAAATTGTCTGGCGTGAACGTCAGCAGGTACTGAGAGTGTAGCTCGGCGCCGAGCTTCTGGATCGCTTCCTCAAGTCCCTTGAGCCGGGTGAACGGGAATGTGGCGCCGCCGGTGCCCTTCGTCAGCGCCTCGGTCGTGTTGGTTTTCCCGAGCCGCACGATTTCTCCCACGCCGCCCAGGATGTCAACGCGCTGTTCCGGAGGCGGCAATGGTGGATCGGCGCAGCCGGCGGGACCACACCTGGCCGGTTCGCCGCTCACCGTGTTGTTCTCATCACCGGGCGCTGGCGGGCGATTACGCGACACCGGTTGGACCGTAGGCGAAGATTTGCTGGTGAACCCCGTCTTGAAAGCAGAATAGGTGGCGGCGTACACCGTTACGCCGGCGGTCTGCGCGGCCACGGCAACCTGGTCGAGCGCCGTCTCGCTGCCGCGGTCCCGCGATTCCGAAATTAACAGCAGAACGCGGCGTGAGTTGGGGCGTTGCCGCAAGCGCTCAATCGACTCTTGCACGGCGTCAAGCATGCGCGCGCTCTTGGCCGCGCCGGGACGGACCTTTTCAAGAGCGCGCGCTATCGCGTCGTCGCTGTTTGTACATTCCTGAATCCACGCGATGCGCTCGGAGAACGACATGACGGCCGCACAGCCGCGCTCGCCTGTGACCATTGGCTGGATCATCGCTCCTATCTTGTACACCTTCTCGAGAACGGCGTTCGAGATTCCCGATGCCTGAATCGCTACCACCAGTGCAATGGGGGCCACACCTGTAGCGATCGTATCCACAGTTACCTTCTGCGGGCGTCCTTCATCCAGTAGCACGAAATCCTTCATTTCGAGCCCGTCAATCGCGCGCCCATTCGCGTCGGTAACGGTCACAGGGACGAGCACGAGACGCGTCTGGACCCCGAAACGCGCATCCTGAGCCGCGAGCGCGAAGGTCACCAATACCGAAATGAGACACCTCATCGGATTTGCCCGTTGCATGTGGAATGCCGTCGCGGGAGATACGGAAGCTAAACCGGCCTTCAAGGCGTGTATGGACGAGTGCCCCTTCCCCACCCTCGCCGACGTTTACGAGATCAGCACGCGGTAGTACACGGTTACAGTACGCCGTGCGTTTGTGCGCAATACGGGGCATACGCTGTGCGGGTCGGAATCGAACCGTCTAGTGCTGCCCTCGCACTGCCAGATCGGCATTTCCCCGCCGGAGGGTCAACTACCTTCTCGTCCTAGTCCAACAATGTCGTCAACCAATCCGCTTCCTGTATGCGTGTGTCAAGCTCGCGATACTCCCTCGCAAGATCGTCAGCCTTCCGCTGTATCGCCGCGACACTCACTGTGCTAATGAACTTCACCTCAGAGCGTGTCGTGCGGCCTTGCGATGTTGAGGCAGCGTTAGCCAGCTCCCGGTATGCGTTGTATCGTAGTTTCAGAACATCCCGTTCTGCGAGCGAATCCGCCAGCGTTCCGGCGCCGAATCGTGACGCGGCATTTGTCCGGTTGATCCGTTGGATCAACAAAGTCAATTCTCGCGCCGACCTCTCCAGCTCGGACTGCAGCTCGGCAGGGTCCTCCTCCGGTGTGTCGCCTTCCTGAATGCGCGCGTTCTTGACCAGCCGCTGCTTCAATTGTTCCAGACGCTTCTGGAGATCCGCACGTAGCGCTAATGCCTCCGCAATTTTCATCCGAAGCCCCCCTCACACCACCATCGCCCCGCCATCCACCGTGATCACCTGCCCCGTCAGGTACGACGCCTTGTCGCTCGCCAGCATTAGCGCAACTTCGGCGATCTCTTCGGGCTGGCCCAGGTGCTTGATGGGCTGCTGCTCCAGGCGCTCGGCCAGACGCGCCTCATCCTTCCAGTAGTATTCGCTCAGCACCGTTTGGATCAGCCCCGGCGCGATGGCATTCACGCGCACGCCCTTCGGCCCGAGCTCCAGCGCGTAGCACTTGGTCATCATGATCAGCGCCGCCTTCGTGGTGCTGTACATCAGGCCTTCGAACTGCGGGCGCAGTCCGGCGATGGAGGCGATGTTGATGATCGAGCCCGTCCCGCGCGCGCACATTCCCGGCGCCACCAGCCGGACCAGCCGGAACGCGCTCTTCAGATTGACCTCGACCATCTTGTCGAACTGGCCGTCGTCGATCGCGAGGCACGCGCCCTGCGCCACGTTGGTGCCGGCGTTGTTCACCAGGATGTCGATGCGCCCATGGTCGCGCGTGACCCGGTCCACCATCCGCGCCAGCTCCTCGGGTTTGCCCACGTGGCACGCCAGCGGAATCACGCCGCTGCCGAGCTCTTTCGCCACCGCGTCGAGCGATTCCTGCTTGCGCCCGCAAATCGCTACCGTGGCGCCTTCGCGCGCAAAAACGGCTGCAATCGCTTTGCCGATCCCGCGGCTGCCGCCCGTGACGATCGCGACTTTCCCTTGGAGTTGCATCGCCTGATTCGCGTCCATGCGCGTTTATTCGCGGCCCGAAAGCAGGTTTTCCGCCAGCCACACGATGTATCGCGTGTTGCGCTTTTGCACCTCAGCCACTAAATCCGCCGGCACCTCGTCCAGCTTCTCTTTGAAGAAGCGAGTATCGCCGTCGGGCGATTTCACGTCGCGGCTGCCCACCATGTTGCCCACCCAGAAGACCAGGAACAGGTTGCCGTCCACGCGCCCGCGGCTCGAATCTCCCAGGTAGGACCCGCGGCCCATCTGCCTGTATTGCGCCGCCAGTTCGCTCTCCGCGCCGAAAGCGCCCCCCGCGGCAAACTCGTCGCACCGTTGGGCCATGCGTTCGTAGAGCGCCCGCCAGGGCGAATCGGCGGGCTGCTCCAGGAGCGTGTCGAACAACTGCAATTGCAGCTCGCCCGAAATCTTGTAATTCACGCGCCCGGCCGTCGAGCGCCCGATGGATTGGAGCGCCTCGGCCTGCTTGCCGCTGCCCGAATGAATGCTCAGAGTGCCGTCAAAATGCCGCGCCACCTCGGCCAGTTGGCGGACGCGGTGCGAAAGTTCGTCCAGCGGACGGCCGCGGAAATCTCGCGCCACCCGCGGCCCGAGCTCCGGCCACATCTTGTGGTGCACGTAGTCGGAGAGACCCACGCCGGTCTCGGTTGAAGTCTGCATGGCCACCGGATACGCCTGGCGCTTCTTGAATCCCAGGTTCGGCGGCACAAGCTGCGCCGGTCTCCCGCGCAGTTTTAACCAGTGCATGTAGAAGAAAAGCTCTTGCGGCGTGGTAAGCGTTTCCGCTTCGTCGATGGACGGCTCGAAATCGAAGGGCGCGCCGGACTTTTCCTGGCGGATGAAGTCGAACAGCTCTTCGTTCAGTTTCAGGCTTTCGCCGAACTTCACCGCCAGCCGCAGTACGTCGCCGCGCGTGAAATCGTACGAAGTATCGCCGGGGGTGACGCGTTTGACGAACTCGCCGAGGATCCATCCGCGCTCCGCGTCGGAAAACATCGACTGAAATTTATCGGCAACCGCCTCGTCGCTCCACGTCGACGGGTGGCGCTGGTCTGCTTCGAGCTCGAAGAGGCGCGAAGTGTCGGTTGTGAACTTGGTGTATCCCGCCGCGTGATGGATGGCCTCCTTGGCCGCCTCCACCGACCGCGCAATTTCCTTTGCGTTGCTTCCGGTGACGATGAAGTGATCCGCCTCGGCGTTGTATCCTTCGCGCCAGCCGTCGCGAATGGCCGCCCACAGCCCGGCATGATACAGGTGCCGGATGGAGACGCGCGTGTGGCCCGCCGCGGTGGGGTTCTCGCCGTCGCGCGCGGCGATGACTTTGTCGGTGGTCATTTCGCGCGTGGCGGAAAGCTGAACGGTTGAAGCCATGTTCACGCCGGTCTTTTTCAAGATCAGGCGAAACGCTTCAAAAGCCGCCGGGAGGCTGACTTCCGGATGCCGGTTGCCCACGGCGATGGCAGGCAGATCGCGCTGCGGGCGGGGAAGGAATGCGCGGTTCACCGTTTCCGCGAACCAGCGGATGGATTCCTGATCGGTTGACGCGAACGGCCGGGCCTCAACGCCTTTTCGCGAAATATGCAAAAGCTGTGGCGACAGAGCATCCGCGGCCACGTAGTAGCTCGCCGGATCGGCGGGATCGCGCTCCAGAGACGCGAACAACGGGTGCGGCCCGTCGAGCTTCAAATCGGCTGCGCGCTCCGCCAGCCTGGTGCGCAATTCGTCCGTCAACGGTTGATTCGCCGCGCTGTCGAGGATAAGCGCGGCCAAGGCGCTCGCGTGTGTAGGGGTCAAGCTAACTATAATTGCACAGCAATGTCCGGGAAATGGATTCCAGCCTTACATTTCGGCAATCGCCGCGACGCTATCGGACCGAGTCGATTACGTAATGCTCATCTAGGTTCATGCGCAGCCCGCCGATGGCGCGCGCCGGTGTTCCCCGGCAGAAGTAGTGGAGGCGCAATCAAAACTGATCTTTGGTGACCCGGATCGGAAGGAAATTTGCGGCGGTCGACAAAATAAACCTGAGCGATCGGAACAACGGGATTTTTTACTTTCGTAACACTAAAAAAGAAAAAAGGTCCGGGCGCGCAGCCTTTTTCCTTTGGCATAGTGGGTGGCGAAGGTCTCACGCAGGATTTCCAGAATTACGATCTACCGCCTAACGGTGGTTCCCCCCCGGGCACCACAGTGAGCATACTGGGCGTCTCAACTCCGCAGCGTTGGATCGCCGGCGGGACGGTGGAGGCGCGGCTGCCGCTGCATCTCTCGGTCGAGGTCGATGCGCTGTACCATATACTTCGGTTCAGAGAGGGGAACCAGTCCGGCCAAGCTCAGCCACAGTTGTTCCAATACCAGCATTCCGTGACCTGGGAGTTTCCAGTCCTGTTGAAATACCGTTTCCAGTTGCCGCTGGTGAAGCCGTTCATTGATGCGGGCCCCGCGTTCAGGTACTCGTACGCCCGGAGCTACACGAACCCGTCCAATCACGGTTTCACAGCGGGGTTAGGAGTCGAGGCCCATCTCTGGAAGCTCAAGATCGCGCCTCAGTTCCGCTACCTGCGCTGGGCGCGTGATCAAAATGTTCCGAGGTTTGCTCTAACGACCGTTACGGATCAGGTGGAATTTCTGACGGCGATCACTCTTCCGTAACTCACACTTCTGCTGTATGCGACCGATGCGGGCGTCAAAACCATTACGCTGCTACTGCAGCCGGACATCAACCGCATTACTCGGAGGCTAAAAGATGCCAGGATCCTCCACAAAAAGGAAGGGCGCGATAAAGCACGAACAGAGTAGCGGCAATGTGTTTTCGGACGTTGGGCTCCCCGAAGACTATCTGGCAAAAGCGGACCTCGTAGCCACAATTGACCAGATTATTTCAGAGCGCGAACTGACGCAAACCGAGGCCGCAGCGTTGCTCGGTATTGATCAGCCTCGCGTCTCCGCTATGCTCCGGGGGAAACTCGATTTGTTCTCGCTGGACAAGTTGATTTCGTTTGTCAGCAGACTTGGAAACGCTGTCGAAATAAGAATCTCCAAACGCCAACCGGAAGGATCTGGCCTGACAGTTGTTTCGATGTTGTCTAACCGACGGTCGATACCGCAGAAGCGAACCCAAGGCCGGAGAGGGTAATCATCATCCATACGTAAAACGCTGAGTCTGCAAGCTGAATTTTGTTCACTGGACGCTGGCGGCGCCGCAGACTATCCAACGCCGCCCGGCGCTATAATGGCAAGTTTTTCAGGTATTGGCGAAACGCCGCGCCCAGATCGTGGCGTTGCAGCGCGAACTCCACCGTGGCCTTGAGGAAGCCGAGTTTGTCCCCCGCGTCATAGCGGGTCCCCTCGAAGCGGTAGGCGTAGATGGGACGCGTGTGCAGCAGGTGTTTGAGCGCGTCGGTGAGCTGGATTTCGGAGCCCGACCCCGGCTCGATCGCCTGGATCGAATCGAAAATCTCGGGCGTGAGCACGTACCGGCCGATGATGGCGAGATTGGATGGAGCTTCGGAGGCCTTGGGTTTCTCCACCAGGTCCCGAATGCGGTAAACGCGGTCCTTGCTGCCGTTGTGCGCCACCGCTTCGGCATCCACCACGCCGTAAGCCGAGATGCTTTCGCGCGGCACTTCCATCACCGCCACCACCGGCGAGCAGAAGAAATCGTAGATGTCGAGCAACTGGCGAAGGCAGGGGGTTTCGGCGTCGATCACATCGTCGGCCAGCACCACGGCGAACGGCTCGGGTCCCACCAGCTCGCTGGCCCGCATCACCGCGTGCCCCAGGCCCAGCGCTTCTCTTTGCCGGATGTAGGACACGTTGATCATGTCCGAGACGCTGCGCACGATGGCCAGCAGATCTTTTTTTTGACGGCTCTCGAGCAGGTACTCGAGCTCGAAGCTGACGTCGAAGTGATCTTCAATGGCCGACTTTCCGCGCCCGGTGACGATGATGATGTTCTGAATGCCCGAGTGCAGCGCTTCCTCGACGCCGTACTGGATGATGGGTTTATCCACCAGCGGCAGCATTTCCTTGGGCTGGGCTTTGGTGGCGGGAAGAAACCGTGTGCCGAGCCCCGCGGCAGGGAAGACGGCTTTGCGAACTTTGGCGGGCATCAACTACAGTGTGCGGCCACGCCCGGCGGCGGCGCAACCCGCGGTTTGTGTTTTGTACGGCCGTTGTGTTATGAATATACGTTTCGTAGGAACAAACATGGCATACATCATTGCGGAACCCTGCATCGGAACCAAGGACACGGCCTGCGTGGACGCCTGCCCGGTGGATTGCATCCACCCCAAGAAGGATGAGCCGAACTTCGCCGGAGCCGAGATGCTGTACATCGACCCGGTGGAATGCATCGACTGCGGCGCCTGCGTGCCGGTATGCCCGGTTTCGGCCATTTTCGCGCTCGACGACCTGCCGGAAAAGTGGAAGGATTTCACGCCCAAGAACGCGGCATACTACGGGCGCTGAATTTTCCGGTCACCAAGTTTCGCAGCGGTATTTCTCCCAGTAAATCAGCTACTTAGCGCCGAGCCTGCCGTAGGTGCTGAAGCTTGTCTGGCTATCATGCGGTTAAGGAGTCCTGATGACCGCCAATCCCCTTGGAAGAATCAACGTCGCCACCCCGGGAACGCCCGTACCTCTCTCCGTCAATCCCACCGCGCGAGCTTCCAAGATCTTTTTTCAGGTGATTCCCGGCCTGACGGGCAAGGGCTACATCGGTAAAAGCGGGATGGTCCGGGCCACGCTGGCCAACGTCGTCCGCGTTCTGTGGCCCAACACCAGCGGAGGATTTTCGGATTCGTTTTACATCGAGTCGCAGGCGGATTCCGATGTCTTGAACCTGGCGGAGTATTACGTGGACATGGACGTTGCGGGCGAGGGGTTGCTGGTCACGTACTGGACGGAATAGGGCGGTAGGTCGCGGAGGTGATGTCGGTCTCCCAGATCTTCACTTCGCGGATGCGCGGCCCGGGTGGAAGGCCGCTGGCAACCTCGTCGTAGAAATAGCGCGCCATGTTTTCGGCCGAGGGGTTGATGGCGTCGAACGGCGCTAGATCGTTGAGGAACTGGTGATCCAGGCGGGCGACCACGGCGCGCACCAGGCGTTTCACGTCGGCAAAATCCACCAGCAGGCCGGCGTCGTTGAGATCCTCGCCTTCCATCGTTACCTGCACGCGATAATTGTGGCCGTGCACGTTTTCGCACTTGCCGTGATAGTTGCGCAGGGCGTGACCGGCCGCGAAAGTCTCTTCCACCGAAACTTCAAACATTAAAAAATTTCTCCACGTCGCCGATGCTGGTCGTGAAACCGTAATCCGGCAGGCTGTCGAAGAACACCTGGCCGTAGCGCTGCTTGCTGATGCGGTTATCCAGCAGGACCAGGACGCCTCGGTCGGTCCGGCTGCGGATCAACCTTCCAAACCCCTGTTTTAGCGAGATCGCCGCCTGCGGAACCTGGTAATCGTAAAAGGGATTTCCGCCGGCCTCGCGAATCTTGCGCAGCCGGGCGTCCACAACCGGATCGTTGGGAACCGCGAACGGCAACCTATCAATAATAACGCAGCTCAACTGCTCGCCCGGCACATCCACGCCCTGCCAGAACGACGCGGTGGCGAAGAGCACGCTGTTCGGCGTGTCGCGGAACTCCTGGAGCAGGGCGGTCCGCGGTCCGGTCCCTTGCATCAGAGTTGGAAATTCGACTTCGAGCGAGACACGATCGTAGATCAGGCGCATCTGCTGGTAGCTGGTGAAGAGCACGAAAGCGCGGCCTCGGCTCGCCTCCAGCAGTTTAATGATCTCTTCCGCCGCCAATCTGGTGAAGGCGGGGTCGCGCGGATCGGGGAGATGCTGGGGGACATAGAGCAGGGCCTGCTTCTGGTAATCGAAATGGCCGGGCACGGCGAGCGTCCGGGCGTAGGGAAGGCCGAGGCGTTGTTTCGCGAATTCGAACGTACCGGCGACGGCGAGGGTGGCAGACGTGAGGACGACGGTGTCGAGTTTGTCGAATAACCGTTCGGCCAGAATCGCGGAAACGTCGATGGGGGTGGCTTGCAGGAAGCAGCCCCGGCCGCGGCGTTCCACCCAGTAAACATATTCCGCGTCGTCCGATTCCAGAATAAATTTCAAGCTGAGGTTCAGCTCTTCGGTCCGGCGGAGCAGCGGGTGCACCTCATCCGGCGGGCTATTCAAAATCTTTAAATGTGACTGCGTAAGCTCAAGTGCGGTAAGGAGATCTGTGTAATTCTC
>Ga0075436_100003428_pt1 | contig 10872 bp, 12 predicted proteins | sample RhiMethybrSRZTD5_FD_75303 | JGI IMG/M metagenome (GOLD analysis project Ga0075436, IMG submission 75303) | Populus rhizosphere microbial communities from Tennessee, USA - Rhizosphere MetaG P. TD hybrid SRZTD5 | ecosystem: Host-associated > Plants > Roots > Rhizosphere > Soil | place: USA... | reverse complement strand
CGCTGGGCCCGGCGGCCTCGCCTGCGGACTGGCCTGGGCATCGGGCATATGGTCGGCACGGCACCTGCTCGCCGCCCTGCTGGGTGACTCCGGCGCGGCCGTCCGCCTGCTTGCGGAGGCCGACCTGGACCGCGATCTACCGCCCGAGCAGTAATGCGCGCAGCCATACCCCGTCTGGTTCTTCACGATGGTGTGCCGGTCCCTGGCAGGTGCCAGTGGTAGGGGACGGTGAGGCGGTCGAGCGCTGGCTGCGGGCCCCAGGTGCCGGGGGCGTATAGCTGGATCGGGGACGGATGCTCTAGCAGGGGGGCGGAGATCTCCCAGAGGCGTTCGACCGCGTCCGCGCGGGTGAACAGCGACTGGTCGCCGTGCATGGCGTCCAGGAGGAGTCGCTCGTAGCCCTCGAGGGTGTTACCGGCGGCGAAGGAGCCGTCGTAGCTGAAGGTCATTTTGGCAGCGCCCAGTTTCATCCCCAACCGCCTTCAGCAACACCTGACAGGCTCTCCCGCGAACCGGGTCGATGCCGATGCATAACGCTGTAACTATATTCGAAAAAATCTTGACTACCAGTCGGGTTGGCCGGATGTGAATCGGCGGCCCCCTTGACCCCCAGTCACCTCCTGCGTGTCGCTGGGCGTGGCTGGAGAGGGCTCATTGAGCACTTGAGCTGCGTAAACAGTGGCCCTGTGTCGGCTGAGGCCGGCCTGTGTTGGCTCGTGGATGGTTCTTTCGCGCCGGGGTGCATACCCCGGGTGATCTGGATGCGCCAGAGGCTATGAATCCTGGGCCTGGCCGGTGGCGGTCACTGCTGGGGGAGGTTCTCCTTGGCTTGTTCGTAGCTGCCGGCTGGCGGGTTCGGGTCAGGCGCGTAGACGAGGTAGAGCACACCGGTTGCGAATGGCTGCGAGGAGAGCAGGCGAAGCGGCTGCTCGGGGAGGCCGTCTGGGTAGAGCCGCAGTCCCGTGCCTGCCAGTACGGGGTGAACGAACAGGTGCAGCTCGTCGAGCAAGCCGGCGGCCAGGAGTTGCCGCACCACGGAGACGGACCCGCTGATGGCGATCTTGTCGATGGACGGGTCGGCCTTGAGCGCGGCTGCCCCGTCGGCGAGGCTGCGCGGCAGCTGTTCGGAGTTGCGCCAGGTGAACTCGAGCGGCCGGTGCGAAACCACGATCTTGCGTAGGTCGCCGAGCTTGGTGGCGAACTCGGCGTCCTCGTCGCCTGCGGCCTCCCGGCCGGGCCAGGCGCCGGCGAAACTGTCGTAGGTGACGCGGCCGAACAGCATCACATCGGCATCGTGCGTGCGGGCGACGGCAGCGCCCATCTCGTCGTTGAAATAGGGGAAGTGCCAGTTACCGGCGGCTGGGTCGACGACGCCGTCGAGCGCCATGAACATGCTGGCGGTGATGGTTGCCATCCGGGCTCCTTGTCGGTCCTGCCGGTCTTGAACCATCAGACGATACAGGTGGCGGGAACTCATCGCCTCCGGCCCGGCGGGCTGGCCAGCTCACATGGTCGCCAGCACGGCACGGTGCCACCGGTGCCCGGCAGCCAGGAGCGTTCCTGTGATCACCAGGCTTCGAGGGTCAGGCCGGCGGCGGCGAGGCAGCCGCCCATCAGGCAGAGGTCGCCGATCGCAATGTCTTGCACTCGACACAGTCCATGCGAGAAGTGTGAATGGAACTCGATCTCCATGTGCTCTCCACACCATCTGCGACCGGCCCGCGCGGGCAGGAGATTACATCTTGCCGGAAAGCACACGACGGACGGCCCGGGGCCGGATGCGGCTGGCGAGATTCGGGTACAGGTGGGGCCGCGGCTCAGCGGCCGAGGGGTCAAAGCCGATGAGCGATAGCGAACGCGGCAACGAAAGGAATCACTCATGACGACGTCTCCCGAGCCGCCGCACGAAACGGCGGCAACGACGGACGACGTGGCCTTGACCTTCCGTGGAGTAGACCACGTCAGTCTGACCGTCACGGACCTGAATGTCAGCGCCAAGTTCTACACGGAGGTCCTTGGCTTCACGGTCGTCCTCGACTTCGGGTACGGCTTGGCCTGCATACACAAGACAAACGGATTCACGCTTTCGCTGATCCGGCACCCCGATGGCAGCGGTACCCGATTCACGCATAGGCAGACCGGACTCGACCATCTGGGGCTTACCGCAAGGAGCAGGGAGGAACTCTTGGGCTGGGAACAGCGGCTTCGCGAACTGGACGTGGAGTTCACTCCGGTCCGGGACAGCGAACTCGGACACCACCTAAACTTCCGAGACCCCGATGGGATCGCTCTGGAGTTCTACGCCCCTAATGACCTCTTCGCGGCTGCCCTGGATGAACTGCGCAGCCGCAAATTCTCCGACGAAGAACTGCTGGACGTCGCGGAGCAGCAGCTGGGATTGGGGGCCTACGTCGCACGGCCAGGCCGCGTCCCGGCGGATGGTGTATGAGAATGCCACGTCGTGATCGGCTGGGAGTCTGCGACAGCCAGTGGGGCACCGGTGATCCGTCCTACTCGGTCAGCAACGGCATGGTCTATCTGTCCGGTTCCCTGCATCAACCAGCCGGCAGCAACCAGGTGTTCGGCGTGCTTCCGTCGGCCGCCAAGCCGGCCTACACCCTGTACCTGAGCGTCTACACCTAAAAACGGGACGATCGGGCTGCTGGAGATCGACACGAGCGGCACAATGTACGCCTACTTCGGCGGCGCGCAGCAGTACACCTCGCTCGCCGGGATCTCTTATCCGCTCGGCTCCTGAACCACCCAGCCCGTCAGGAAAGGCGCCGCGGCCCGCTCGATGGCTGACGGCCCTCAGGGCCGGGAACGGGCGCCCGAACCAAGCCGACGATAAGGCCGGCTGCCGCATCCGTCGTCATCCGCTCGGTATTGATGACGACGTCGTAGTCGGTATTCGATTCTTCACTGATCTCGTAAACCCGCTTGAGGTAACCAGCTCGCGCCGCGTCCGACTGGCGCAGCGACTTGGCGGCTTCCTTGTCACTGAGGCCGAGCGCGGAAGCCAGCCGGGACGCCCTCGTCGACGGCGGAGCGGTGACCCAGACGCGGAGAACGTCCGAACGATCGGCGCACGCGTAGCAGGCCCCGTGCGCGACTAGGACCACGTTCCCGCGATCGGCGGCGCCGCGCACCGCGGCGCCGATCATCCACAGCAGCATGTCGGTCTCGTCGAAGGCGTACAGCGGCGGCCCCGTTTTCCCGGCCACGGCGGCTCGGTGCGCCATCTCCGCAACTCGATTGACGAACGACTTGCGCTGCTCAGCGTCGCTGACGATGGCCGGATCGACGCCGCGCTCACTGGCTACCTGAGCCACGATGGCATCATCCAGGTAACCGAAGCCAAGCTGCTGGGCCACGTCACGGCCAATAGACTCGGCGCCGGACCCATCCACCTGCGACAACGCAACGGCACGGTAGCCCATAGTCCTCCCCGACCGTGACCGGAGCTTCGAAAGGCCAACATACCGAATCGTACCGGGCCGGCTGTTGCCCGGCGCCGGGGACCCACCCGGTGAGTCCCCGGCTGGCGGTGGCTTGTCAGGCGCGTTCCAGGCCTTCGAGGACGTCGGTCATGGAGCGGAAGAGCGGATCCGTGAAGGTGGTCAAGCCCGCGTACACCTTGTTGATCTTCTGGTAGGCGCGGGTGTTTCGTGTGTCCGGGGCGAACTCGTCGCCGGCGGCGACCATCGCTGCCGTGGCCCGGCCCCAGTCCGGGTAGATGCCATGGCCGACGGCGGCGCAGATGGCCGCTCCGACGCCGGCGGCGTCGTTGACGGTGGTCCGGCGGGCAGGGCGGTCGAAGACGTCGGCGACGATCTGCATCATCAGGTCTGAGTGGGATCCGCCACCCGACACCAGGACCGGCGAGAGGCGGCATCCCAGCGCCCGTTCCATCGCCGCGGTGTGATTAACCATCGTCAGCGCGATGCCCTCAAGGATAGAGCGGTAGATGTGGGCGCGGCCCTGGCTGCCATCGAAGCCCAGCAGCGCGCCACGCCGCCAAACCGCGCTGGCAGGTGCGAGCCAGTCCGGTAGCGTCAACAGCCCGTTGCTGCCTGGCGCTAGCTCGCTGGCCTCCGCGTTAAGGGCGTCCTCCAGGCCTGTCATCCCTGCTGCAAGCTCCTCGCCGTGTGAGCCCTCCAGCACGCTGCGGAACCAGCTGACCGTCCACATGCCGCGGCGGATCCCGGTGCTCTCGTACAGGTACTTGCCAGGCTGCGCCGCGAAGTTGGCCCAGTAGCTGTCGTCCGTGCTCCTGGAGGAGGAGCCGATGGTCATCGCTGCGATGTAGGTGCCCAGCGACAGCAGCACGGTGCCGTCTTCTTCCAGGCCACTGCCCAGTGCCTCGACAGCCTTGTCGTTGGCGGTGGCGTACACCGGCAGGCCGGCCGGGATGCCCGTGGCCCCGGCCGCCGCGGCGGTTACCTCGCCGAGCCGGCCGCCCGGGGCGACCAGATCGAAGAGCATGTCGCGGGCCATGCCAGTGGCGGCGTACGCGGCGGGATCGCTCGACCAGCCTGCCGTGTCCTGGTCGATGGGCCAGACACCCTGGTAGTTCGCCGCGGCATCGACGAACCGACCGGTCAGGCGGTGGGTGATGTAGCCGGAGGAGGTGGTGACGTATCGGGTCACGGGGTTGCTCGGCTCGTAGGGACGGGAGACCCGTTCGTCCATCCAGCTCAGTACCGGCTCCGCCAGGCTGCCGTCCGGGGCGAGCAGCGCCCGGCAGAACCGGATGGTGCACAGGCCCACGGCGGCAATGTCGGCAGGGTTGCCGGAGAACTGGGCCATGGCGTCGCGGCAGGCCTCTCGGATGGAGTCCCAGATGTCGTCACCGGGATGGACGGCATGCCCCGGCACCGAGATGTCGTAGGGCTTGAGCCGTCGGCGGGCCGAGGCGAGAGCGTGACCGTGACAGTCGAAGATCGTCACCTTGGTGCTCTGGGACCCGTTGTCGATGGCTAGCAGGTGCGGCGTCACGGCCCGCTCGCGAAATCGCGCCCGTTGGTGCCCGGCTCGAGTGGGAAGATCGTGCCCGCGTTCATCACGCCCTCGGGGTCGAAGGCGTGCTTGAGGGTGGACAGAAGGTAGTAGGCGCTGCCGTGCTCCTGCTTCACCCACGGCGTGCGGTACTTGCCGATCCCGTGGTGGTGCACCATCGACCCGCCCAGCCGCAATGCTTCCTCGACGATGATCGCGTTCAGCGGCTTGTGGTACACCTCGATCTCTTCGCGAGGGCTGCAGTTGATCGTGTAGTCGTAGACGAAGTAGAGGTTCGTTCCGGTCTGGTAGCTGTGGGACGAGTGCGCGCCGAGCATGGTGAGATCACCGGCTCGCGAGAACTCGCTGCGGATCCGGCTCATGACGGCGTAGAACAGGTCGCTGACCCGTGACCAGTCGATCGACACCTCGGTGGTGAATCCGAGACGGGCGTCCTCTAGCATGGCGGCCTTCTCGGCGTCGATCTTGTCTTGACCCCAGTTCAGGTTCTCGAACCACCGCTGGATCAGGCCGGAGTCGACGCGCTCGTGGGGGCGGCCGGAGAAGAGTTCCTCGATCGCCTCCGCTGTGGCGTCGGCGATGCCCTTCGGGCCCTCGGCGACAAACACGACGATGTTCTTCCCCTGGTAGAAGCCGGCGAAATGCTGCCGCGCATCCTCGGGCGAGTAGACCCGGCACACCGAGGGCCGGTACCCCGCCGTGATCAGTTCGCGGAGAGCATCGATGCCGCTCGCGAAGTCGCCGACAAGGAAACCGAAGTACCGGTTGTTCTCCGGCCGATAGCGGAAGAGCTTCACCGTCACTTCGGTGATGAAGCACAGCGCGCCTTCGCTGCCGATAATGATGTGGCGGATGTCCGGGCCCGCGGCCCGGCGGGGCACGTTCTTGATGCGGACGACCCTGCCGCCGGGAAAGACGGCTTCCAGGCCGATGACCAGATCTTCAATGCCGCCATACAAGGTGGAGAACTGGCCGATCGATCGGGTAGCGACCAGCCCGCCCATCTCGGCAAGCGGCTTGGACTGGGGTGAATGCCCTGTGGTCAGGCCTTGTGCCCGCAGGGTGTCCTCCAGCTCCTGCAGGCCGACGCCGCACTGGGCGGTAGCCATCATGTCGACCGGGTCGATCGACAAGATCGCGTTCATCCGTGACCCGTCCACCACGAGGCTGTCCTCAACCACGGTCTCCAGGCCGCCCTCGGTGGCGGTCTGTCCGGTGCGGGGAACGATGTTGACGAGCTTCTCCTCGGCGAATCGCAGGATGGCCGCCACATCCGCCGTCGATTCGGGGTAAATGATCGCTGCCGGGATCGGCCCGTCGTAGATGTCATGGACGGAGGTGTACTTCCTGAAGCGGTCCACGCTGGCGGCCTTCAGTTGCACGACGCTCGTCTCGACGGCGCCGGACCCGAGCAGTTCGGTCATCGCCTCGACGATCGACTTACGGCTCAGCGGAGATCGGGATGGGGCCATGGTCAGTTCCGCCTTCTGCGAAGCGCTGGACGTCAAGCTGACTCCCAGGGGTTGGCCGGGAACCCGGCTCATCGCACGAGATACCCGCCGTCGACGACCAGGACATGGCCGTTGATGTAGTCTGCGGCCCGGCTTGCCAGGAAAACAGCGGCCCCCATTAGGTCAGCCGTATCCCCCCACCGCCCAGCGGGGATGTGCTCGACGATACGGCGATCGGCGGCGGGATCGGCTCGTGTTGCCTCGGTGATCGCTGTCTTAAAGTATCCCGGCGCGATGGCGTTGACCTGGATGTTGTAAGCCGCCAACTCGTCGCAGTAGGCCTTGGTGAAGCCCACGATTCCAGCTTTGGTCGCGGCATAGGCGGGCGAGCGCTTGCCCCCGAGGAAGGAGAACAGCGATGCAATATTGATGATCTTGCCGGATCGTTGCCTGATCATGAACCTGCTGGCCTCGTGGGCGAGTTCAAAGGCGCCGGTCAGGTTGATCGACACCATGCGGTCCCACTGGTCACGGCCGAACTCCTCCACGTCGGACAGCAGGGCAATGCCTGCGGAGTTGACCAGGATGTCTACCGAGCCCAACGTCTCGACGCACCGGCGAACGATCACAGCCGGAGTGCCTGGCTTCGTGATGTCGGCCACCATGAACTCCATCCGCCGCCCGGCGTCCTCGATCAGGCGTCGGGTAGTCCCGTCGTCCTCGGCCAAGCCGACGGCAAACACATCAGCGCCAGCCCTGGCGAGGGCGACAGAGAACGCCCTGCCCAGGCCGGTGTTGCCACCAGTAACGAGAGCGTTGCGCTCGGCGAGGGAGAACAGATTGACGCTGAAGTCGGCGATGTCCAATTGTTCAGCCACCGCCCCAGGTGGCGAACAGGTCGGCGAGGCCGAGGTTGTGGGACATGCTCCTGAGCAACCGCCACGAGCCGCAGCGGCAACGGGATCTCACCACTCAAACCTTAACGCTGCTAAACGATGTTCCGCCGAGCGTCGCTCCGAGCGGTGGGCGCGGTTGCTGGCGATGGCGACGGCGAGGGGGACCAGAGCGCATGCCGCGCGGGCGGTTGATGCGGTCGTGGCCGCTTTCGCGGGCCGATCCGTGCTCCGGCGGCCGCCGCCCAGCCACGCCCGGCCTGTTGCTCGCGTTCTGCCTGCCGCGTTAGACGACGTCGCGCTCGAGGGCCTGCCCAGCGACCGGAACGCCAAGCTGCAGGACCAGCCAGATACGCGTGGGGTCGGCCAGCAGTCCCGGCTCGGCCGCCGGGTCGCCGTCGATGATCAGCAGGTCAGCGAGCTTTCCCTCCTCCACGGTGCCGACATGCTCGCCGAGTCCCAGCGCCTGCGCCGCGGTCTTGGTGGCGGCCACCAGGGCCTCGCCCGGGGTCAGCCCGTGAAAGATCATCCGCTGGACCTCCAGCGCGACCGCGACCTCCATGTCGCTGCCGAGCGCGATCTTGACCCCCGCGTCCCTCGCGGCACGCATCGAGGCCGCGCCGTTAGCCAGGTTCTGATCGGCCAAGTCCACGAGCTCGGGCGGCATCTCCGGCACACGCTCCGCCTTGGCGGGGTCGACGGCGTCGCCCAGGCCGGCCATCCAGTAATAGCCGGACAGCGTCGGCACAAGCACCTGGCCGCTCGCGGCCATCGCATCCAGCAGATCGGGCCGCCGGTGCAGGAAGATGCCGTGCTCGATGGTGTCCGCGCCGTGAGTGACCGCCGCCTCGCAGCCGGCCAGCCCTTCCGCGTGCGCGGACAGCCGGTAGCCCATCCGGTGCGCCTCATCTGCCACGGCGGACAGCTCTTCTTCGGTCAGCTGCAGTGGCTCGGGATCCTCCATCTCGTTCGACCGGGCGCCGGTGGTCATGATCTTGATGAAGTCGGCCCCAGCGCGAATCTGTTCGCGGGCCGCGCGCCGCATGCCGTCGGGCCCGTCCGCCTCGCGGTACATCGTGCCGTAAAAGCGGCCGCCGGGCGCCGTGGCCGAAATGATCTTGCCGCAGGTCAGCAGGCGGGGCCCGCGGAACGCGCCGTAGCGCATCGCCTGGCGGGCTTCCTGCGGCCACTGGCCCTGGGCGCCGGTGAACCGGATCGTCGTGACGCCCATGCGCAGGAACTCTCGCAGCTCGGCTTGCAGGAAATGCGCCGGGGTACCCGGCAGGAAGGGCTCGGCTCCGCGCAGGATTCGCGGGGTATCACCCAGGATGTGCGTGTGGGCCTCGATGAGGCCCGGCATGAGGGTCCGCCGACCCAGGTCCAGCAGCCTGGCGCCGTCCGGGCACGGCTCGGACGCATCGCCGACGCGCCGTATCACCCCGTCCTCGACCAGGACCGCTGCGCCGCCGCGGACCGCGCCCCCAGTGCCGTCGAACAGGCGGCCGCCGGTCAGCCACAGTCGCCCCTTGCCGCGCGGAGGATCGGCGATGAGGGCCGGGAATCGATGCGGCACGCTAAGCCTCCTTGCTCGGGCGGCGTAGCAGACGCTACACGGGCGCGAACGGCCATGACGACGGTGGTGCCGGGCTTGAGGACGGTGCGGTTCGCGGTCGGCGGCGCGGAGTATGAGATCGGCCTGAACAAGCAGCCTTCGCCCAAGCAGGCATTGCCGACAGGCTGACCCTGCTAGAACCCGGACCGGCCCTAACCTTGACACCCCAACAGCCGATCTGCGGGCAGCCAATCGTCCGGGCAACCGCAACTCCCGGCCACTCCGGCCTGGGCTCTGGCATGCTGCACCCGTGGCTTCCTCCCGCCGCCTGGTCAGCTCGGGCTCGCCTCTTGAACCAGAAATCGGTTTCTCCCGCGCTGTGCGCTCGGGACCCTACGTCTGTGTCGCCGGCACCGGGCCGATCGCCGAGGGCGGCGGCACCGAGGCCCCTGATGACGTCTACGCGCAATCGGTCCGCTGTCTGGATATCGCCGAACAAGCGCTGGAGGAGGCGGGCGCGTCACTGGCCGACGTGGTCCGGACCCGGGTGATGCTCACCGATATCGGGCAATGGCGGGAGGCCGCCGGGGCGCACGCGCAGCGTTTCGCCCAGGTCCGGCCGGCCTGCACTTTCATCGAAGTGTCACGCTTCGTTGACCCAGAATGGCTGGTCGAGTTCGAGGTAGACGCGATCATCCTGGACTAGCACACTGCCCCACACGGTCCGTCCGGCTCAGCGATCCTTGACCCCTTGACTGGCCGGCTTGCCTGGCTCTGAACACCAGCACCCCCCCAGGCCTCTGCTGCCCGCCCGGCGCCTCTGCCCGTAAATCGGAAGCTAACCCGGCCGGGAACCTTGCGCATATCAGAAAAAGGAATGCCATGCCTGTCATCCATGCCGCCGACGCCACCGTCCACCACCTGCACGAGACCAGCTTCACCTCCTACGCCAGCCCGTCCCGCGGCAGCAGGGAACTGTGCGCCTGGCGCATCGAGATCCCCGCCCGTACCCACGGCGTGCCGCACCACGTCTCGCGCGAGGAAGTGCTCTACATCCTCAGCGGCACACTCGGCGCCACCGTCGACGGCCAGACCAGCGAGGCGGCCGCCGGCGATGTGATCCTGGTCCCGGCCGGCTCCAGGTTTGGCGTCGGCAACCCGGGTGACGAACCCGCAACCGCCTGGGTCACCACCAGCGTCGGTTTCGCCGGCGTCCTACCCGACGGCTCCCGGATAACCCCGCCCTGGACACTGTGACCGCAGAGGAGGCACGGTTGCCAGCGCGGATCGGCTCAGGCCGGTCAGCGGCTCGGGCCAAACGGCGGCACGCCTCCCGGCACAGTGGTGGCGAGCAGCACGCTGACCGCTACGACCGCAGAGCGGCCAGCTGGCTGCCTGCCCTGCTGACCCCAGCGTCTGCGCCAGCTCCGGCAGCCACTCGACGACCGGGGCTGGTCATCGTCGACCACGTTGCAGACACCTGGGCTGCTTTGACTCGCTACGTGTCACGCCATGAACCTCATGACCCGCGGCAACCAAACGGGGGACCAGCTGCTTTTCTATCGCCCCGGTCGAACCTGCCACAAGCACCCTGATCATCGACTCCTCGATCGGGGATTATCTGCACCCGCCAGTGCTCAGCCGTGCGGCCGCAGCGACAGCGTGAGGATCGGCGTCTACCTGCTGGGTTGAAGTCAGGGTCTGGCCTTCCGTTGCTGCATCCGTCACGGGCCAATGCTCGGCTACCGCGGCGGGCTGGTGGACCGCTGTGCGGGCTGCGTTTGGGTCTTGAGTTCGTGCGTGTCTTCGGCTGTTTCGGTTTCATCGGCGGCCGGGCTGGCTGGCTGTGTGGGCTGGGCGGGCAGGAACAGGACGGCCAGGACGGCGCCTACCGCGGCGACGCCGCCGGCGACGAGGGCGCCGATGGTCAGGCCGCGCAGGAAGGCGTTGGTGGAGA
>Ga0075436_100003426_pt1 | contig 10873 bp, 8 predicted proteins | sample RhiMethybrSRZTD5_FD_75303 | JGI IMG/M metagenome (GOLD analysis project Ga0075436, IMG submission 75303) | Populus rhizosphere microbial communities from Tennessee, USA - Rhizosphere MetaG P. TD hybrid SRZTD5 | ecosystem: Host-associated > Plants > Roots > Rhizosphere > Soil | place: USA... | reverse complement strand
CACGGCGGGACTGGAGGCCGTGGACCTGGTGCTGCGCGACGTGCAGCGCATGGGCACGCCGGCTCGCATCGACATCCAGATGCCGCGGCTGCAGGACGAGCTCGCCTATGTTTCGCAGGTCGCCGCCATCATCGTGTACGACGCCGAGGGGCGTGTCGCCGCGCGTACCAGCGAGACGCCGACCATCGACACCTCGCGCAGCGACCGGCCGTTCGTCAAGGTCCATATGCAGGGCAGGGATGTCGGCCTGTACGTCAGCGATCCTTACCTCGGCGGAGCGGCCGACGACCGGCATTGGCGCTTCGTCCTCTCGCGCCGGCTGAGCGGCCCGAGCGACGCCTTTGCCGGCGTGGTCGCGGCGGTCGTCGAAGTGGAAAGCTACGAGCGGCTGTATCGCAGCATCGACCTCGGCGAGGAGGGCGGCGGCATCGGTCTATTCAGCGCGAGCGGCACCATCATCACGCGTGTTCCCGATCCCCAGCAGTTGAAGGGCACCAAGCTCGACTCGACGGTGCCGCTCGCCGAGAAGGTGCGGCGCACCGGACGTTTCGACGGGCGCGTCATGAGCGAGGTGCTGAAGGAGCCGGTGATCGTCTCGATCGCCGCGGTGCGGGGTTTTCCGCTGTTCGTCTCGGTCAGCAAGACCGAGCGCGCGGCGCTCGCCGCCTGGCGCGAGGAGACCCGTTTCACCGCCGAGCGCACGCTGCTCACCTCGGCGGCGATGCTCGCGCTGATTGCGCTCGCCGCCTGGGGGCTGCAGCGGCGCGAGCTCGCGCTGCAGGCGAACGAGAAGCGCTTTCGCGCGATGATCGAAAACAGCACCGACGCCATCCTGGTGACGCGCCCGCGCGAGGAAGGCATCGTCTATGTGAGCCCGGCCTTCAGGCGCATGACCGGCTACGGGGTGGACGACGTGCGCGGCAAGCAGTTCCTCGACTTCATCCACCCGGAGCACCGCGCAGGCGCGCTCGCGCTGCGCGATGAGGGCTTGCGCATGCCGGGCAACATCGTCACGCGTGAATTCCTGGTGCAGCACCGCGACGGTGCCTATCGCTGGATGGAGATCACGGCGACCAACCTGCTGCGCGAGGCGGCGGTGAGGGCGATTGTCATCAACCTGCGCGATATCACGGAGCGCAAGCTCGCCGAAGCCGAGCGCTCGCGCCTGGAGAACCGCCTGCGCCAGTCGGCGAAGATGGAAGCGGTCGGACGCCTCGCCGGCGGCATCGCGCACGACTTCAACAACATCCTCGGCGGCATCCTCGGCTACGCCGAGATGCTGGTGGAGAATGCCAAGCCCGGCTCGGCGGAGCGACGCTATGCGCAGAACGTGCTGACGGCGGCGGAGCGCGCGAGCGCGCTCGTCGAGCAGATCCTCACCTACAGCCGCAGCCAGCGCGGCAACCGCGTGGCGGTGGATCTCGGCGCGATCGTCGCCGAGACGCTCGAGCTGGTGCGCGGCTCGCTCTCGATGAATAGCGAGCTCGAGATCACGCTTCCGGCGAAGTCGCTGCACGTCATTGCTGATCCGACGCATGTCCACCAGATCGTCATGAATCTCTGCACCAACGCCATGCACGCGATCGGCGAGCGCGGCACCATCCGTGTGAGCGTCGAAGCGGTCGATTCACCTACCGAACGCGCCTTCGCGCATACGACGCTCGCGCCCGGACGCTATGCGGTGCTGAAGGTCGAGGACACCGGGCGCGGCATGGACGCGGCGACGCTCGGGCGGCTGTTCGAGCCGTTCTTCACCACCAAGGAAGTCGGCAAGGGCACGGGCCTCGGCCTGTCGCTCGTCTACGGCATCGTCATGGACTCGGGCGGCGCGATCGAGGTCACCAGCACCCCGGGCAAGGGCAGCTGCTTCGCCGTCTATCTGCCGCTGGTCGATGCGCCAGCCGCGGCCGCGGACGATGCGCGCGCACCGCTCGCTCGCGGGCACGGCGAGCGCGTGCTGGTGGTCGACGACGAGGCGCCGCTCCTCGCGGTGACCTGCGAGACGCTGAAGCGCCTGGGCTACGAGCCCGCCGGCTACGCCGATGCGCAGGCGGCGCTCGCCGAATTCGAGCGCGAGCCCGGGCGCTACGACGCGGTGCTCACCGACGAGGTGATGCCCGATTTCACCGGCACGCAGCTCGCCACGGTGCTGCGCGGCCGGCGCTCGAATCTGCCGGTGATCCTGGTCTCGGGCTACGTCGGCTCGGTGATCTCCGAGCTCGCCTCGAGCGCCGGCGTGCGCGAGATCCTGAAGAAGCCGGTGCATGCCCAGGACCTCGCCTCGGCGCTCGCGCGCGTGCTTGGGGAAAACCAGGGCCAGGTAAATCCGTCCTCACCGTTGCAGCGGTAACGCCTGCGACGCCTTGCCCCCACAATCGTCAGATGAAAGCCCTCACTGTCTCGATCAGCGCTCTGCTCGCGCTCGCCGTCGTGGTCGCCTGGGTTGTGCCTGGCAGCACGGCTGGAGCGCTCCTCGCGCTCGGCAGCCCTTTCGCGCTTTTCGCCAACGTCATGGCGAGCGACGCGGCGAGGCATGATGTTTTCTCAAGCGACGCTTGACCAATCATCGTTTGCCGCGCGCACGCCGACGGCGCAGTGTTGTCGGCGATGGAACACAGCACGCCAGCAGTCACTGAACTTACTCGCGCGCACCGGCCCGCGCTGCTGCGCCACTTTCTCACGCTCGATGCGCACGACCGCTGGCTGCGTTTCGGCGCGCCGACCGGCGCCGCGGCGCTGCGCGCCTACGTCGGGCGGATCGACTTTGAGCGCGACGTCGTGTTCGGCATCTACGACGGCGAGCTCGAGCTCGTCGGGGTAGCGCACCTCGCCCGCGCCGGCGAGCACGCCGAGCTTGGCATTTCGGTTCTCGCGGCGCATCGCAGCCAGGGCGCGGGCGGCGCGCTCCTCGCGCGGGCGGTACTGCGCGCGCGCAACTGGGGCGTGCGCACGCTCTACATGCACTGCCTGCGGGAAAACGAAACGATCATGCACATCGCGCGCAAGCAGGGCATGCGCATCGTCACGGAGCAGGGCGAAGCCAATGCCTGGCTGGCGCTCGCGCCCGCGGACGCGTCCAGCCATTTCGGCGAAGTCTTTGCGCAGCGCGTGGCGCTTTTCGACTACGCGCTGAAGGCCCAGCTTGCCGGCGCGCGGCGCGTAGCCTCGCTACTGCGGCCGCACCGGCAAAGGCCACGCACTCTCCACTCCTAGCGCGACGCCGCGATAGGGATCGCGCGCCGGCCGCGGCTGCGGGGCTTTGGCAAGGAGCGAGGCGAGCAGCGAGAAAAGAAGGCGGCCTTCCCGCCTCAGAGAAGGGGAGGAGGAGGACTCCGAGGTTGGGTGGGAAGGCCGCATGAGCGCATCCTGCTGCCCCGGGGTAGCGGCAGTATTTCTGCGCCGCCGCGATTTGTTACGGTTGAAAGATTACGGAGCGATCTGCGACGGGCGCTTGAGCGCCACCACGGCAAGGAGCGCGACCGCGAGGAAGAGCGCCGCGAGCGCCACAATGGCGAGGTCGCCGAGCGGCCAGGCGACGCCAAGCCCTTCGCCTGTCCAGTAGACGCCGAAGGCCGACAGCATGACGCCCACGGCGAACTTGAGCTGGTTCTCCGGCATGCGAGCGAGCGGCCGACGCAGTGCGAGCCCGATCACGGTGACGAGCGCGCAAGCGGCGACCGCGCCGATGCTCGCCGGCACGAGCAGGCCGCGGCCCGCTCCCACCGCGACCACGATGAAGGCGACCTCGATGCCTTCCAGCAGCACCGCCTTGAAGCTCGAGAGGCCCGCCATCCAGGCAAGCCGCGAGTGCTCACGGCGCAGCTCCTCGCTGCCGGCCGCGAAAGCGGCGGCTTCGTCGTGCAAAGGGATGACGCCGGCTGCGCGCAGGATGGCCTTGCGGAGCCAGCGTACGCCGAAGATCAGGAGCGAAATGCCGATGCCGAGCTGCAGCCACTGGATCGGGAAGCGCTCGAGCAGCGGTCCGGCCACGATGACGATGAGCGCGAGAAGCGCCAGCGCCGCGGCGGCGCCGAGCGTGGCAACGCGCCAGCCGCGCACTGCGGCTGCGGCAAGCACGATGGTGAATGCCTCGACCGCTTCGACCAGCGAGGCGAGAAACGCCGCCGACACCGCCGCCGCCGCACCGAGGGGCAAGGTGAGCATCGCGGCGCAGTATGCCGCCGCGACTGCGGCGTAGTTGCACCTGCAATATGCTTCCCGGCGATGGCCAAATCGAGCAAGCAGTGGCTGCGTCGCCACGTCACCGACCCGTACGTGCGCAAGGCGCAAGCGGCCGGCTATCGCTCCCGTGCTGCTTACAAGCTCCTCGAACTCGATGCGCGCGAGCGGTTGTTCCGCCCGGGCGCCATCGTCATCGATCTCGGCGCAGCGCCCGGGAGCTGGTCGCAGGTGGCGGCGCAGAAAGTGGCACCGCTCGGCAAGGTGCTTGCTGTTGATCTCGCGGACATTGCCCCCATTTCAGGCGTGACGGTGCTCAAAGGCGATTTTCGCGACGCGCAACTGCTCGCCAGTCTTCACGGCGCGAGCGCCGATGTCATTCTTTCCGATGTCGCGCCGAACCTGTCGGGCATTGCAAACGTCGACCAGGCGCGCGCCGCTGAACTCGCGCACGCGGCCATCGATCTCTGCCAAAAAGCCCTAAAGAGCGACGGCGTATTCGTGCTCAAGGCCTTCCACGGCGAGGCGTTCGACGAAGTATTGCAACGTTTGAAACATGAATTCGGCAAAGTGAGCGTGCGCAAGCCAAGCGCCTCACGCGGCGAGTCGCGGGAAACCTATGTCGTGGCGAGAAATCAGCGTAAGATGGACCGTTCGTCGCAGCCGCAAAAAACAGGAGTAAGTCTTTGAACAACATGCTTAAGAACCTGGTCATCTGGCTCGTCATCGGGCTGGTGCTGATGACCGTGTTCAACCAGTTCAACAACCGCCAGGCCACCCAGGCGCCGATGGAGTATTCGCAGTTCCTGGAAGAGGTGAAGTCGGGCCGCATCTCCAAGGTGACCATCGAAGGCCGCCAGCTCAAGGCGCAGACCGTCGACGGCAAGCGGGTGACGAGCTACTCCCCGGGCGACATCTGGCTGGTTTCGGACCTGCTCAAGTACGGCGTGAAGATCGAGGCGAAGCCTGAAGAAGAGCCATCGCTCTTGATGAACATCTTCGTCTCCTGGTTCCCGATGCTGCTTCTGATCGGCGTGTGGATCTTCTTCATGCGCCAGATGCAGGGCGGCGGGCGCGGCGGCGCCTTTTCGTTTGGCAAATCGCGCGCTCGGATGCTAGACGAGTCCACCAATACGGTCACCTTCGCCGATGTCGCCGGCTGCGAGGAAGCGAAGGAAGAAGTCGCCGAGCTGGTCGACTTCCTGCGCGACCCCTCCAAGTTCCAGAAGCTGGGCGGCCGCATCCCGCGCGGCGTGCTGATGGTCGGCTCGCCGGGCACCGGTAAAACACTCCTCGCCCGCGCGATCGCCGGCGAAGCCAAGGTGCCGTTCTTCTCGATCTCCGGCTCGGACTTCGTGGAGATGTTTGTCGGCGTCGGCGCGGCGCGCGTGCGCGACATGTTCGAGCAGGCGAAGAAGCATGCGCCGTGCATCGTGTTCATTGATGAGATCGATGCCGTCGGCCGCCAGCGCGGCGCCGGCCTCGGCGGCGGCAACGACGAGCGCGAGCAGACGCTGAACCAGCTCTTGGTCGAAATGGACGGCTTCGAGGCGACCATGGGCGTGATCGTCATCGCGGCGACCAACCGGCCGGACGTACTCGATCCGGCGCTCCTGCGCCCGGGCCGCTTCGACCGGCAGGTGGTGGTGCCGCTGCCCGATATCCGCGGCCGCGAAGAGATCCTGAAGGTGCACATGCGCAAGGTGCCGCTCGCCTCCGACGTGAACGCGAACATCATTGCGCGCAGCACGCCCGGCATGTCGGGCGCGGATCTCGCCAACATCGTCAACGAGGCTGCGCTTTTCGCCGCGCGCAAGAATAAGCGCCTGGTGGACATGGACGACTTCGAGCAGGCAAGGGACAAGATCTACATGGGCGCCGAGCGCAAGTCCATGGTGATCACCCCCGAAGACAAGCGCAAGACCGCGTATCACGAATCAGGCCACGCGGTCATCGGCTGTACCCTGCCCGGCTGCGACCCGGTGCACAAAGTGACCGTCATCCCGCGCGGGCGCGCATTGGGCGTGACGTGGGCATTGCCGGTGCAGGATCGCTACAGCCTTTACAAGGACCAGATGCTGGCGCAGATCTGCATGCTGTTCGGCGGCCGGGTTGCCGAAGAAATCTTTGTCGGCAACGTCTCCACCGGAGCCTCGAACGACTTTGAGCGCGCCACGCAGATCGCGCGCGACATGGTGACTCGCTACGGCATGTCGGAGGAGCTCGGGCCGATGGTGTACGGCGAGAACGAGGGCGAAGTGTTCCTCGGCCGCTCGATCACGACGCACAAGAACCTGTCGGACGTCACCATGCAGAAGGTCGACGGCGAAATCCGGCGCATCATCGACGAGCAATACAAGCTTGCCCGCAAGATCCTGACGGACAGCCGGGACAAGGTCGAAGCGATGACCGCGGCGCTGCTCGAGTGGGAGACCATCGACTCCGACCAGATCGGCGACATCATGGCCGGCAAGCCGCCGCGCCCGCCGAAGCCCGCCGGCTCGCACACCACGAAGCCGCCCGCCAGCGACGGCGGCACGCAGGGCGAAGCCGCGCCGACGCCCGCCGCGTAGATCGTCGTCCCCGCGAAAGCAGGGCCCCGGTTTTTCAAAATAGAATCGGCTGCAGTGCTCCGCTGCGGCCGATTTTCCTTTCCGCTCGATAAGCCGCTCGTGATGGGCGTGGTGAACGTCACGCCCGATTCATTCTCCGATGGCGGCGTTTACTACGCGCGCGATGCAGCGATCGCGCACGCGCGTCGCCTGGCTGAGGACGGCGCCGACATCATCGATATCGGCGGCGAATCGACGCGGCCGGGCTCGGCGCCGGTGAGTGAGGAGGAGGAGCGCGGCCGCATCCTGCCGGTGCTCGAAGCGCTCGGCGAGCTGTGCGTCTCGGTGGACACGCGGCGTCCGGCGGTGATGCGGGCGGTGCTCGCTGCCGGTGCGTCGATGATCAACGATGTACAGGCGCTGCAGGCACCGGGCGCGCTGGACGCGGTGCGCGACAGCCAATGCGCCGTCTGTCTCATGCACATGCAGGGCGAGCCGGCCACCATGCAACGCGAGCCGCACTACGATGACGTGGTGGCAGAAGTGAAGGCTTTTTTGCGCCAACGTCTCGCCGCGGCCGAAGCCGCGGGCATCGCGCGCGAGCGCATCGTGATCGATCCGGGCTTCGGCTTCGGCAAGACGGCGGCACACAATCTCACGCTGCTTCGACGGCTCGACGAGTTCGGCGAGCTCGGCGTGCCGCTGCTCGCGGGTCTATCGCGCAAATCCACGATCGGCAAAATTACCGGCCGGCCGGCCGGCGAGCGTCTCGCCGGCAGCGTCGCCATGGCGCTCATCGCCGCGCAGCGCGGCGCGACTATACTGCGCGTGCACGACGTGAAGGAGACGCGCGACGTGATCGCGCTCTGGCAGGCACTCATTGGTACTTAAGGCGGCGGCATGACGCGCAAACATTTCGGCACCGACGGGGTCCGCGGTACCGTGGGCGAGAGCCCGATGACCCCGGATTTCGTGCTGCGCCTGGGCTACGCCGCGGGCAAGGTGCTTTCCGGGCAGAGCAAGAACCCGGCGGTGCTGATCGGCAAGGACACGCGCATCTCGGGCTACATGATCGAGTCTTCGCTCGAGGCCGGATTTTCGGCGGCGGGCGTCGACGTGCACATGTGCGGTCCGGTGCCGACGCCGGCGGTCGCGTATCTCACGCGCGCGCTGCGTCTCTCCGCGGGTGTGGTGATCAGCGCTTCGCACAATCCCTATCCCGACAACGGCATCAAGTTCTTCTCCGGCGACGGCTTCAAGCTGCCCGACGCCACCGAGGCGGCGATCGAAGCCGAGATGGAGAAGCCGATGCGCTGCAATCAGGCGGCAGAGCTCGGCAAGGTCTGGCGCCGCGAGGACGCCGGCGGGCGCTACATCGAGTTCTGCAAATCGACGTTCCCGAATGAGCTCGACCTGAAAGGCTTGAAGATCGTCGTCGACGGCGCGCATGGCGCGGCCTACAACATCGTGCCGCATGTGTTCCACGAGCTCGGCGCCGAGGTGGTGGCGATCGGCGTCAAGCCCGATGGCCTCAACATCAACGACGGCGTGGGCGCCACCAAGCCCGGCGCGCTGCAGCGTGCCGTGGCCGAGCACGGCGCCGATCTCGGCATCGCGCTCGACGGCGATGGCGATCGCGTGGCGATGGTCGACGCGCGCGGCGAGGCCTACGACGGCGACCAGCTGATGTTCGTCATCGCGCGCGGCCGCGCCGGCAAGGGCGCGCTGAAAGGCGTGGCGGGAACGCTGATGACCAACCTGGCGTTCGAAAAGGCGATGGCGCGCCTCGGCGTGGCGTTCGGCCGCGCGCGCGTCGGCGACCGCTACGTGCTCGAGCTGATGCGCGAGAAGGGCTGGGAGGTGGGCGGCGAGAACTCCGGCCATATCATCTGCCTCGACAAGCACACGACCGGCGACGGCATCGTGTCCGCGCTGCAGGTGCTGCAGGCGATGCGCGAATCGGGCCGCACGCTCGCCGAGCTCACCGCCGAGCTCGTCATGTATCCCCAGGTGCTCGTCAATGTCGCCGTACCCAAGGGGTTCGACTGGAAGAAACACGCGGCCATCAAGAGCGCCCAGGCCGACGCCGAGCGCTCGCTCAATGGCCGCGGCCGCGTGCTGCTGCGGCCCTCCGGCACCGAGCCGGTGCTGCGCGTGATGGTCGAGGGCGAACCGCGCGAGGCGATCGAATCGGCGGCACAGTCGATCGCCGCCGCCGTCAAGAGCGCCGCGCGCGCCTAGGCCGGGACGACGCGGCGTCCGCGCAGCCCGTCGAGGCTCCAGGCCCCCGGCCCGGCGACCGCGAAGAACAGGAACAGGAAGCAGTAGAGCACGGCGAGCTCGCCGCGATTCAGCATCGGCACCAGCACAAAGCCCTGGCCGGCATGGCCGATGAAGTAGGCGAAGGCCATCTCGCCCGACATGATGAAGGCGGCCGGCCGCGTGAAGAGCCCGAGCAGCAAGAGCACGCTGCCCACCAGCTCGATGATGCCGGCGAGGCCCATCAGCGAGAAAACCTGCAGGTTGTCGAACGCGCCGACGTGCGGCGTGCCGAGAAGCTTCGCCGTGCCGTGCGTGATGAAAAGATACGCAGTGACGATGCGCAGCAACGCCTGCACGCGCGGAGTCCATGTGCTGTAGAACGCTTCATTCAGGGCCATCAAGAGCCTCCTGGCAGAGAATAGGCGCCCGAGATTGTGCGCTCATCGCGCCGGGCGCGCTTACGGTTCACGCCGATGCCGGGATGTGGGCGTGAAACGCGCCATCCAGGGAAGCTATCCGCGGATACGCCGCATTTATCTCGATTCAGCCGCGATCGAGGATTGAGCGACGCCGTTTCAATGCCGCACCAGCGGCCGAATCGCGGTCTCCGGTTGCAGCGTGACGTGATCGATGCCGAAGCGCTCGTGCAGCCGCTGCTGCAGCTCGACCAGCGTGCGTTCCCATTGCCCCAGGCTGCGCACCACGACGTGGGCCGAAAGCGCGGTGCGGCTGCCGGAGAGCGTCCACACGTGCAGGTCGTGCACCGAGATCACGCCGTCCACGCGCGCCATTTCGCCGCCGATCTTCTCCACCGAGAGGCCGCGCGGCACGCCTTCCATCAGGGCATGCAGGCTCTCGCGCAGGAGCCGCATGCTGGAAAACGCGATCAGCGCGCAGATCACGAGCGAAGCGAGCGGATCGATGCGCGTCCAGCCGGTCAGGGCCACCAGCGCGCCGGCCGCCAGGGCCGCGACCGAGCCGAGCACGTCGCCCAGCACATGCAGCCGCGCGGCGCGCGCGTTCATGTCGTGCGCATGCGGCGAGAGCCGCTGCAGTACGAAGAGGTTGAGCGCCAGGCCGGCGGCGGCAATGGCCGCGGCAATCAGGCCCTGCACCGGCGCCGGTTCGCGCAATCGCACCACGGCTTCGTAGGCGAGCGCGACGATGATGACGAGCATCGCGCCGGCGTTGAGAAGCGCCGCCACCACCTCGGCGCGGCCGAGGCCGTACGAATGGCGCGATGACGGCGGCCGGCGCGCCATCCACGCGGCCGCCGCGCTCAGGCCGAGCGCGGCGCCATCGGTGAGCATGTGGCCGGCATCGGAAAGGAGCGCGAGCGAGCCGGTCCACCAGCCGCCCGCCGCTTCGATGACGCCGTAGGCGATCGTCGCGAGCGCGGCGATGGCGAGCGGTGCGCCGACGCGCGGCTCGTGATGATGGTGATGATGCTCGTGGTGCTGGTGGTGCTCGTGGGACTCCGGACGCATGCCCGGAGATTGTAGAGAGGAGATGCCCAAGGGGCTTGCCGACCCCGGCGAGCTATGGCGCTCGCTCGGCGATCGGGCAATCCCTCGTGCGGTTCTGACTATAACCTGAATTCGATGACCACTTGGAGACAAGGCTTAGCTCCCGAGGACTAATCACCATAGTGCGATGCGGTAAAATTCACGCGCATGGCACGCACCCGGCTGGTTGCCGGCAATTGGAAGATGCACGGCAGCCGGGAGTCGATCAGCGGTTTGCTCGATGCCATCACCGCCGGTGCGCACAGTGCGGGCGTCGAATGCGCTGTGTGCCCCCCTTATCCGTATCTGCCCCAAGTGGCCGAGCGCTTAAGCGGTACACCGATCGCATGGGGCGCGCAGAACGTGAGCGAGCAC
>Ga0075436_100003422_pt1 | contig 10876 bp, 15 predicted proteins | sample RhiMethybrSRZTD5_FD_75303 | JGI IMG/M metagenome (GOLD analysis project Ga0075436, IMG submission 75303) | Populus rhizosphere microbial communities from Tennessee, USA - Rhizosphere MetaG P. TD hybrid SRZTD5 | ecosystem: Host-associated > Plants > Roots > Rhizosphere > Soil | place: USA... | reverse complement strand
AGCCGCACCGACACCTACCCGTACATCGACATCAAGGAGAACGCGGTCGACATCGGCCACGAGGCGACCGTCTCCAAGATCGGCGACGAGCAGCTCTTCTACCTGATGAGCCGCGGCCTCTCCGAAGCCCAGGCTTCCGGGATGATCGTGTCTGGGTTCATCGAGCCGATCGTCAAGGAGTTGCCACTGGAGTACGCCGTCGAGATGAACCGGCTGATCCAGCTCCAGATGGAGGGGTCGGTGGGTTAGTGATCGTCGCCAGCTGGATGCGGGAGGTGCTCGCCCAGCTGGGGTCGATCTCGCTCCCCATCCTGCTCCTTGGGCTGACGCTCCACACCTGCGAAACCCTCCTAAATTCCCTCGCGTGGCGCAACATCCTCCGCCGCGGCTACCCGGATTCGGGTGTCTCGTTCAGGCTGGTTCTGGGTGCATACGGAGGTGGTATCGGTCTCAACGCCTTCCTGCCCGCACAGGCGGGCACCGTGGCCATGCTCGGCCTCTACCGGGCCCAGATCCAGACCTCGACCGGCCTCGGCCTGGTCGGCGCGGGCGTTGCCCAGAACATCTTCTTCCTCGTCGCCGCCGCCGCGATCGGTGTCGGCCTGGTGGTCGCCCGGCCGGGGCTGTTCTCCCTGCCGCTTGGGTCGCTCGAGGATCACGCCGCCCTGGCGCTGGTCGCCACGATCGTGATCGTGCTCGGGGGGTGGGCGGTCATACGTCGCCTCCACGACACATGGCCCGACATCCGAGAAGGCGCCGCAATCCTCACCACCCCGCGTGCCTACCTCACCGACGTCCTCCTGGTCGAGATCGCCTCCTACGTCGCACGGGTGGCCGTGACCGCAACCTTCATGCGGGCATACCACCTGCCGGTGACGCCTTCCAGCGTACTCCTGATACTCGCCGTCAATGCCGCCGCATCGACGTTTGCCCTGACACCCGGAGGCGTCGGCACGCAGCAGGCGCTCGCCACGGCCGCCCTGCGCAACACCGCCTCGTCGAGCGTCGTCGCCGCCTACTCCCTCGGTCAGCAGCTGATTCTGGCGGCGTGGGACATCGCGTTTGGGCTGCTCGTGCTGTGGTCGGCGATCGGCTGGCGCGCCACGCGCGCCCTGCTGCAGCGCGAACACCGAATGCCGCCGATCATCCACCCCGGCGGCTGACCGCCGCTGCGCGGGCCCATTGGCCTCAGGAGGCCGCCGACGCTCATTCCTGGCAGGTGGCGCACTCGAGCCTGGCCGTCGAGTCGGCGTCCGTGCTCACGTTGCGATGGTCGGTGAACGCACGGCATGTGGGGCACCACGCGCGGCGGGTTGCCGTCTTCCGGGTCATATCAGGCTCCGTTCAGTGTCGGCCGGTGGCGTCACGGGCGCTACACGCCTGCAAGCTCGCGCGCTGGATCCATGGTGCTATGCTCCATGAGCCGGTCCAACCGAGGCGAGCAGTTTCGCTCCTGTCCGGTACCGGTTCGGGATTGTTGGCCGCCCGCATTCTGGCCATCAGAGTTCGTCAACCGCGTCCGCGCGATGGGTAGCCGTGCTGCCGATGCCCGCCCTTGGTTGATGAGAAGGGATCATCATGCTCGCCGTCGCCGTCATCCTCGTCGCAGTCGTGGCGTTATTGGCCATTATTGCGTCGGTTCGGATCCTGAATCACCCAGTGCCGGGTCGGTCCACGTACTGACGCCATCTCTGCGTTTAGTCACAACACCGACTTGCACGTCTAGGAGGAACCGATGACACAGCACGCATCATTCCACGCTGAAAAGCCACGCATCGCCACCCACCCCGTCAACGGTGGTGACGCGCTCTTGTTCTCGATAACGCCCTCCCCGCCGCGGTGGTGGTGGCGGGCGCTGCGCGCCCACGCCGGAGCCAACCCGGCCCTGTTACGGCCATGGGATAAGGAGCACGACAACCTGATCGCCGTCGTCTGTCCCACGCTCGAAGGCCTCACCGTGGTGATCGACGCCGTGAACAGCTGTGTCGCCCAGGCAAACGACGACTACCGGCGAGAGCTCGAGCTCCAGCACGACTCCGCCGAACGACTCAAAACGGACGAGGAGAACCGCAACAGATACATGCACGACCTCCAGGCCGCGATCGACCAACGCTACGACCGGAACGAGGCCGCCGTCGTTGCGTGAACCCCGGCAGCCCGATGCCCGCCGCGACACGCGACCGATGACCGAACACGAGCCATCAGGAGGCGTGCGATGATCAGCCACATGAGCCGCGGAGAGATGATTCGCCGGTTGGATGACATCTCCACTCTCGTGCGCGACGGCTTGGCGGCCGGGCCGCTCAGCCCAACTGAGCGGGACACCTTGGCGTCCAGTCTCCAGACACTGCTCCCGATCGTTGCGGAGAGCCTGCAGGACCAGGAGGATCGACAAGCTGCGCGGGCCCTACGCCCTGCCCCGGATGCGCGGCACGAGAAACGCACAATGAGCGGCCCCGCCTCCGGCTGGGGCGCGGTTGAGGTGCACTCGCGCTGGCCGAGGGCTTTCAGCAGCCGCCCGTTCGACAACAGCGCGCAGCCTCGGAAGGGCTCTCGATAGGAAAAGCCCCGGCAGATGCCCTCCCGGCCGGGAGCCTCGAAAAGCGGGATGACCGAAGCGGACGCGCTCGGCGCCTTCTCGTGCGAGCCATGCGAGGTGCGGCTGAATCGGCTGCTGAATCCGATCCTGGAGACGGCGGTCGAGGTGCTGGGGGTTTGACGCCGCGACGGTCACGGCGTGTCATGGCACGGATCTGGCGACGGTGGCTGCCACGGATCAGCGGATGATCGCGCTTGACGAGGCGCGGTATGAGTCGGGTGAGGGGCCGTGCCTGGCGGTGTTGGAGCCACACGATTCGATCGCGCTTGCCGACGCCGCCGGGCGGGATGATCCGTGCGAGCACTTCAGCCGTACGGCTGCGCGTTTCACGTGGCGCTGCCTTCCGAACCGCCGAGGCAGACCGAACTTCGGCCGGAGGGTGGGACCGCGGCTGATAGAGTGATGCCCAGGCGGCGAAGCTCGCCTTTAGCGCCCGTCAAATGCTCGCCTACCAGGCCGTCGGAAGGTTATGTGGGCGCGAGACGGCCGTCACGTGCGTTGGAAGGGGATATGTATGGAGCGCCGAATGATCCCCGCGGACGCGCCACGCCAAGATCGCTACTGCCTCGTGTGCAAGCGCTCTGCGATGCACTGGGGGCTCCTTACGACGACCGAGGAGATGGTGGAGGATCGCGACATGCGCCCAAGCGGCAGCATCGAGGCGTGGATCTGCTCGAACTGCGGGCACAGGGAAAACGTGATCGACTCACCCGAATCGCCAACTGAGCAGTCGCATCCCGATCTGGAACGGTGGGAAGATGAGGGTGGCGCACCTCGTGCGCCGGGCTGACCGCCGAGCCGTCCCGCCTAGGGTAATGGTGGATCGCCGAGCGGATCCCGGCCAGATGCGTCGCCGTCACCACCCGCCCTGGATGGGTCTGAGGGGCGATGCCTTGGTACAGGCGTTCGACAGCACGGTCGCAGCGTTCTAAACGGCGCAGGGTTGCTCGCGGCCTTGCTCGAGCTCGCGGCGCGCCTGGTCGTAGGTAACACGTGGCCATGTCGCCCCTTCGGCGTCGGGTTCGCCGCGACCATCGGCCAGCGCCCCGATCGCGAATCCGGGAATGCTCGCACCGACGTTGCGGCTAGCCACGGGGCCAGGATGACCGCCGGCTGCGATTCCGCGGGTGGTGGACGACCTACGGCCAGCTCGCCCAGGTTGGGCCGCGGTGCCGGTCGGGCAGCGATATGTGACGACGTATCTCATGCGATGGCCATGTCGTGGTTGTCGTAGCGCGGGTCGATCGCGTCGCGGATGTCGCCCAGGTACTGAGCACGTTCGTCCGCGTCCGGCTTGCGTTGCGTCGCCGCGGCGCGCAATCCGAGACGCCGCCACACGCGACTACCGAGCCTGGTGCCGACGCTTCGGATTGTGCCCGACCGATGGCGCCTCGCTCGGCGCTGCCCCCACCCGGAACTCACCATGGAGCTAGACGTAGCCGAGGGCATCGGCGAATCCCCCGTATGCGCCGCCTACGCGTCACCGACGGGTGAGCGTCGCTCGGTCTTGCTCGGATGTAGCAGGGGGTGTAGCAGCCACGCCTGCCGAGCGTCCGAATCGGTAGCGCGCACCTTGGCGCGTCCATACCGGGGAGACAACCGCGAGTTGCTTGCTTGGGCGCCCGGCGCCTTCGGATACTGCGGCGAGGCCCGACTCCCAGCCGCCCAATCGATCCGGCTCCGCTTCCGTATCCGAGGCGCTGATGACGGCCGCGCAGGTGGCGAGGCGGTTCTCGGTCACCCAGGCCTGGGTCTATCAGGCGGTTGCCCACGGCCGCCTGCCCTACCGCCGCCTCGGCCGTGATGACGGGCCGGTGCGGTTTGTTTCCTCCGAGCTCCCCGGATGACCGCAGCGGCAGGCGCGCTCGGGGTTGCCGCGTTAGTTGTCACGCGCCCAGCCATTCACCGGTTGACCGGGTTGCCCGCCGACATCGTTCGGTCGGAACCTCTCGATGAACCCACGCGCTGATTGCCTGTCGAAGACGGCTGCTGGGCGGCGTCGCGGCCGAGCGGTAGGCAGCTTCTGAGGAAGCATGGCGCAAGCCGGATACCCTTCCACCTATGGCGACCGGCGAAACCTCTGGTCACAAGCGACACGCGGCGAGCCGTCTCGGCCTCCGCGTCGGAGGGCTTCGGCTCCCATGCCCAGATGCACTCACGTGACTGCCGCTGCGGATCCTGCTTGGCGACTCCCCCCGCTCCCGCTCGAGGAGTGGGAACCAACCAAGCGGACGTTGCATCTGTGGGCGCAGATAGTTGGGAAGATCCGGATGGCGGCGAGCGCCCCTCGGAACCACTGGTGGCACGTCCCGCTCTTCGTAGACGTGCGCGGGCTGACCACCCGTCGCCTGCACGCACCGGACGGCACGTCGTTTCAGATCGACTTCGACTTCATCGATCACGCTCTGGTCGTCAAGACCAATCGCGGAGAGACGCGCTGGTTTCCGCTGGTCGACGGTTTGTCGGTCGCCGAGTTCGACAGCCGCCTACACGCCGTGCTTGCCGAGCTGGGGATCGACGTCGCGATCGCCGAGATGCCGTTCGGCGTTCCCACGAGCACACCGTTCCCGGAAGATCACAGGCACGCGGCGTACGATCGCGACGCCGTCGACCGGTTCTGGCGCATCCTTGACTGGACGGACACCGTCTTCGACGAGTACGCCGGCTGGTATTGCGGCAAGACTAGCCCCGTCCACCTCTTCTGGCACTCGTTCGATCTCGCCCTTACCCGCTTCGGCGGCAAGCGCGCACCCGCCATGCCGACTGCGGATGCGGTCACCCGCGAGGCCTATTCACACGAGGTCGTCTCGTTTGGATTCTGGGCTGGAGATGACAACGTCCGCGAACCGACCTACTACTCCTACACCGCACCGGAGCCCAAGGGCCTTGCCACACGTGCATTGCGGCCCGCGCAAGCCCACTGGGTCGCCCAGGGCAGCGGATCGCTGGCCACGCTCCCTTACGATGCGGTACGCACCGCCGGCGACCCGAGGTCCACGCTTCTTGGCTTTCTGGAGAGCGCCTACCAGGCCGGCGCCGACGCAGCCGGATGGAACCGGGACGACCTCGAATCGTCGTGGTGCCCACCGGCTCCGCTACGTGCATGAATGCGTCGGTCGGGTGTGAGGCGGTCGCCTTTCGCCGCGTTGGCCCGCTCGTCGTTCCACACGTTATCGCCGCAGGACTCGCATCTAGCAGGCGAAGTAGTCGGCAAAATCCCAACCGCGAAGCGTCCCCGGCTCAAGCCGGATGAGCACGTCGTCGCCCGCCGTTTCAGCGTACTGCTCACCCGCCTCCGAGCCGAGATAGCGGGCGGCGATGCGGCCGACGATCGATCGCTCCTCCAGCGTGATGAGGCGGGCCGTCGCGCGCAGCTCGAGGCCGCGGTACGGCGGGCCATCGTCGCAGACGACGATGCTCGCCCGGGGATCGCGACGGAGGTGCCGTACCTTCCCGTCACCAGACTGCGTCACGACATCGAAGCCGTTGTCGCGCCACTGGTGCCACACGGGTGAGAGGAGAACCGTGCCGTCGGGCCGCTTGGTCGCGAGGACGGCCAAGAGCGGGAGCTCGAGGAGGTCTCCGAGATCGCCAGGCATCAACCCCTTCCGCACTCCCGGAGCCTCCCACGGCGGCGGCGAGGCGGTCAAGCGCGAGCGTCGCGGATGTGAACCGTCCAATCTTGATCGGCGAAGTCCGTGACGGAGCGACACGCCCGCAGGTCTACGAAGCCCCAGTGTGGGACTGGGCGGCGCGGCTGATACGACATGGCGGAGTTCTATCCTTGAGGCATGTGAGTGATCGATTTCGCCAGCGTGCGCACGCGTGCAAGGTGCTGAGATCCCCCACGAGCGCGGGATGTTGGGGCGTCCCTTCGCGTCGTTAACCCGGCGTGGGCAGCTCGGGCGGCTGCGGCGTTTGGGTCGCTCGGCGTTGGCGGCGTACGGGCTCGCGAACGCGCGCCTGACGCTGTTGCGCTTCGACTACAACACCACGTTCCGGGTGGATGCACGCGGCGGGCCGTACGTGCTTCGTATCAGTCGACCGCGGACGCACACACGGGAGATGGTCGGATCGGAGATGGCCTGGCTGAGCGCGCTGCGACACGACACCGACCTCGGCGTGCCCGATCCCGTCGCCGCGCTCGATGGCTCGCACGTGGTTGTGGCCCATGAGCCGGGCCTGCCCGAACCGCGTGTCTGCGTCCTCCTGCGCTGGCTGGACGGCCGGTTCAGCGACCAGCGTCTCATGCCCGGGCACCTTCGGCGAGTCGGCGTTCTCGAGGCCCGCCTTCATGTGCACGCGCAACGCTGGACGCCCCCGTCCGGCTTTGTTCGCCCACGAGTCGACACCTTGAGTGATGCCGGCAAGATCAACTCGATGGCGCAGTCATCCGCGGTCGCCCGGCGAGGCGATCACCCGACGGTGGAGGACGCTGATCGGGCCCGGCGGCTCGTTGAGGCGGTGGTCTCGACCGATGCTGCAATGGTGTTCGGTCGGGCACTGGAGATGGTCTGGGCGACGACGCGGAGGCTGGCCGAGGAGGTCGACGCCTTCGGCCTGATCCATGGCGATCTCCACTACGAGAACTTCCTGTTCCACCGTGGCGTGGTACGGGCGATCGACTTCGACGACTGTGGCTGGGGCTTCCACCTCTACGACCTCGCGGTCACGCTGTGGGAGCTGGAGGGCAGACCCCGCTACCACCAGCTCCGAGACGCGCTGCTCGCGGCATATGCCGAGGAGCGGCCGTTGCCTCGCGACGCCGCGATCCACCTCCAGGCGCTGTTCGTCCTGCGCCGGATGCAGATGCTCACGTGGGCGCTCGAGTCACGCGAGCAACCGACCTTCCGCGACACATGGCAGGTCTGGGCCAGCGAAGAGCTCCACGCGATCGAAATGGCCGTGAACGCACGCCGACTCCAGGATCGCCGCTGCCAGCCGGCGAGGTCAATGGAGTAGCGGTGCGCGGAGGCGTGACCCGTAGACTCGCGGTGTGACCACCTGCCCGACATGCGGGCACGCGAACCCGGTCGGCGCGCGCTTCTGCAATGCCTGCTCCACACCGTTGAGCGGCGCGGGTCGACCGCGGGAGCAACGCAAGGTCGTCACAGTGCTGTTCTGCGATGTCACCGGCTCGACCGAGCTCGGGGAGCGGCTCGACGCCGAAGCCTTGCGCGGGCTGCTGGCGCGCTACTTCGAGCGGATGCGAAGCATCGTGGAGGGGCACGGCGGCTCGGTGGAGAAGTTCATCGGCGACGCGGTGATGGCGGTGTTCGGCGTGCCCGCGGTGCACGAGGACGATGCGATCCGCGCGTTGCGGGCCGCCGCCGAGATGCGCGATGCGTTCGGGGAGCTGCGCGTCGGCGGCCGGATCGGCGTCGCCACCGGCGAGGTCGTCGCCGGCACCTCGGAGCGCCTCGTCACGGGAGATGCCGTGAATGTGGCTGCGCGGCTCCAGCAAGCCGGCCAGCCGGGCGAGATCGTCCTGTCTGCCCAGACGGCGGCTCTGGCAGGCTCGGCGGCAATGGTGGAGCCGCTGGAGCCGCTGCACCTGAAAGGCAAGACCGAGTCGGTGGAGGCGTATCGGCTGCTGGCAATGAGGGCCGACCCGGAGCGCGGTCACACGAGCCCAATGATTGGTCGCACTCGCCAGCGTGCCCTGCTCCAGGACGTGTTCGACGCGGTGCGCAGCGACCGCTCGTGTCACCTGTTCACGCTCATCGGCGCGGCGGGCGTGGGCAAGTCACGCTTGACTGCGGACTTCCTCGCCACGGTGGGAAATGCGACCGTCGTCCGCGGGCGCTGCCTGTCGTACGGCGAGGGCATCACCTACTGGCCGGTCGTCGAGATCCTCAAACAACTCGGGGGGCGACCGTCTGAGCCGGCCGCCGCAGCGGCGGTCGCGACACTGCTCGGCGAGTCAGACGATCCGACGACGCCGGACACCATCGCGTGGGCAACGCGCCGGACCCTCGAGGAGGCGGCCGAGCAGAACGCGCTGATCTGCGTCCTTGACGACGCCCACTGGGGCGAGCCGGCGCTGCTCGACCTGATCGAGCACATCGCCGATTTCGCGCGAGACGCACCGATCTTGCTGCTCTGTATCGCCCGGCCCGAGCTGATGGATCGCCGCCCGACCTGGGCCGGGGGCAAGCTGAATGCGACGACGGTGCTGCTCGAGCCACTCTCGGCGCAGGAGTCTGCCGCGCTGATCGGGCGGCTCGTGGCGGATGGGGAGATCGACACCGTGCTGTGGCAACGGATCGCGGAGGCGGCCGAGGGCAACCCCCTGTTCATCGAGGAGATGGTGGCGATGGTCGTCGATGACACCTCGGCGGATCTGGCCGTCCCGCCGACGATCCGCGCGCTCCTGGCCGCTCGGCTTGACCAGCTCGAGGAGCCTGATCGCATCGTGCTCGAGCGTGCCGCGGTAGAGGGCCAGGTGTTTCACCAAGCCGCCTTGCAAGCCTTGACCCCTGACGAGGCCGCGTTGCCCACGCGCCTCCAGGCGCTCATCCGGAAGGATCTTCTGCGGCCGGCACGGTCGGTGCTGGCCGGGCAGGACGCCTTTCGCTTCCGGCACCTGCTGATCCGCGACGCGGCATATGACGCGATGCCGAAAAGGCTGAGAGCGGAGCTCCACGCCCGCTTCGCCGAATGGCTCCGGATTCACGGGACCGACCTCGTCGAGCTGGACGAGATCCTCGCCTACCACAGCGAGCAGGCGTGTATCTATCGCGCCGAGCTCGGCTTGGAGCAGGATCTCGAGCTGCGATCCGCGGCACGAGAACACCTGGTGTCCGCAGCGCGGCGGACGCTGATGCGCGAGGACTGGCGCGCGGCCGCCGTGCTGCTGGGGCGCGCGTCGCAACTCGACACAAGGGACGTCGATGCTGCCCTGGAGGTCGACCTGGCAAGCGCGCTGTTCGACGCCGGCGACATCGACGCAGGATTGCGATCCGCCGCGGCAGCGGCCGCACGGGCAGATGACGCTGGGGATCGGCTCGGCGCGCTGTGTCTGCGCATCCAGCATGGGCTGACACACGTCCATCGCGAACCAGAGGGCGCGACTGAGGCGCTCGAAAGGCTCGTCAACACGGCACTGCCGGAGTTCGAGCAAGCCGGTCACGACCTTGGCCTGTTCCTCTGCACCTGCGCCCGAGGCGAAGCAGCACTTGTGGCTGGCAAGGCCGACACGGCCGCCCAATACTTCGACGAGGCCTACGAGCATGCACGGCTGATGAACTCACCGCATCAGCAAGCCCTCATTCTCGGATCGCGAATCGCCATGCGGAAGGACGGCAGCATGCCGGCTGACACGTTCCTGGCGTGGCTGGAGACGTTGCCAACGCACGCGCGTTCGACCGACATGTTCGTCGTTAGCCAGGCGGAGGCGCAAGCCATGTGCGGCCACATTGAGCAAGCGCGCGAGACCCTTCGCCGGCTGATCCGCAACCTCGAGGAGCGCGATGCGACGGTGTCGCTCGCCGTCGTTCTGGGGCTGTTCGTGCCGGAGATCGAGCTGTTCCTCGGAAATGCGCAAGCGGCCCTCGACGCCGCTGCGCGCGGGTGCGAGCTGCTCGAGCAGTTTGGTGAGAATGCATGGCGCTCGAGTGCGGCCGCCAACCTCGCATGCGCGCTGTACCTGCTCGATCGCCTGGATGAGGCGGACGCATGGGCTCAGAGGGCCGCCGAGCTCGGATCGAGCGACGATGCCCTAGCGCAGCTTGTATGGCGGCTCGTACGAGCCAAGGTGCTCGCCCGCCGTGGCGCACACGACGCGGCGGCACACCTGATAGCCGAGGCGCTCGCGGTCGCACACCGTATCGAGCAGACGAACTACCAGGCCATCGCCGATATGGACGCCGCCGAGGTCTACAGCCTCGCCGGACGAGCGGAAGAAGCGCGGGCTGCGCTTGAACGGGCGCTCGACCTGGCACACAGGAAGGGCAACCTCCCGATGGCAGCGCACATCGAAGAACTGCTCGCGGCGTAGCAACCGGCTCAGGTTTGGCGGTTGCGACGAACAGATCGTCGGCCTCTTGCGCGTCGAGTCGCGGCAGAACGGGGAAGGAGAGGCGTTCTGATCGCGGTAAGCGGGCGGGGCGTGCGTCGTAGACGGCGCCGAGCCGCGCGTCGACTGGACTTCAAGCCCGACGTCGGGTAGTAGACAGCCATGCCGGTGACGCCGAAGCGCCGCGCGGTTGAGGGCCTTGTGACCCGATTGGGTCGGGGAGGTTCAAGTCCTCTCCAGCGCATGCACGAAAGCCGCTC
>Ga0075436_100003416_pt1 | contig 10890 bp, 10 predicted proteins | sample RhiMethybrSRZTD5_FD_75303 | JGI IMG/M metagenome (GOLD analysis project Ga0075436, IMG submission 75303) | Populus rhizosphere microbial communities from Tennessee, USA - Rhizosphere MetaG P. TD hybrid SRZTD5 | ecosystem: Host-associated > Plants > Roots > Rhizosphere > Soil | place: USA... | reverse complement strand
GCCTTCCTCGGCCTCCTCAAGAACACGCTCCAGACGATCGGGGTCTCCGACTGCGACATGGAAAAGGGGTCGCTGCGCTGCGACGCCAACGTGTCGGTACGACGCAGGGGCGAGTCCGCCTTCGGCACGAAGACCGAGCTCAAGAACATGAACTCGTTCAAGTTCCTGGGCGAGGGCATGGCCGCCGAGATCCGGCGCCAGATCGACCTGCTCGAGTCCGGCGGCGAGGTGCGGCAGGAGACGCTGCACTACGACCCGCAGGCGCGCGAGCTGCACGCCCGCCGCTCCAAGGAGGAGGCCGACGACTACCGCTACTTCCCGGAGCCCGACCTCGTCCCGCTCGAGCCGAGCGCCGAGACAGTGCGCCGTCTGCGTGACGCGATGCCGGAGCTGCCGGCCGCCCGCATCGCCCGCTTCCGCGACGCCTATGGGCTGAGCGAGCAGGACGCGACGGACCTGAACGCGGCGGCCGAGACCGCCGACTATTTCGAGGCGGTGGCAAAGGCCAGCGGCGACGGCAAGGCCGCCTCGGATTGGGTGCGAAACCAGCCGGCCGCGGTCGGAACGATCCCGCCCGAGGGCCTGGCCGGGATCATCGGCCTGATCTCCGCCGGCACGATCACGCCGACGATCGGAAAGCAGGTCTACGCGCTGCTCGAGGCACAGCCGTCGGCCGACCCGGCTGCGCTCGTCGCCGACCAGGGCCTGGCATCGATCGGCGACTCGTCGGAACTCGAGGGCATGGTGGACGAGGTGCTGGCGCAGAACCCCCAGTTCGTCGAGCAGTTCCGCTCGGGCAAGGAGGGCGTGATCAACGCGCTGGTCGGCCAGGTGATGAAGCAGACGCGCGGCCGCGCGGACGCCCGCCAGGTGCAGCAGTTGCTGCGCGACCGCCTGCAAGGCTAGGCGGGGACAGTCCCCGCGGGCGGGGACTGTCCCCGATTGTCCGCGCCCCGCAATACGATTCGGCGCGCGTGGACGGCAAGCGCTACCTGATCACTCCCGGCCCGACCCCGGTGCCGCCCGAGGTCGTCGCCGCAGAGTCCGCGCCGCTGCATCACCACCGCAGCCCAGACTTCCGCGCCCTGCTGGGCGAGACGATCGAGCGGCTCAGGCGCATCTTCGAGACCGAGCACGACGTCCTGCTCTTCACCGGCTCGGGCACCGCGGCCATGGAGTCGGCGATCGCGAACCTGCTGTCGCCGGGCGACCGCGCCGTCGTCGCCTCGGCCGGGAACTTCGGCGAGCGCTGGCTGAGGCTGGCGCGGGCCTACGGGATCGAGCCCGTGCACGTCGAGCACGAGTGGGGCGAGCGGCTCGACCCGGGCCGGATCGCGGCCGCGGCCGGCGAGGGCGAGACCGTCGCCGTCTACGTCACCCAGTCCGAGACCTCGACCGGCGTCGTCCACGACATCGAGGCGATCGCCGGGGCGGTCGCGCCCACCGGCGCGCTGGTCGTCGTCGACGCCGTCTCGAGCCTCGGCGGGGTCGAGCTCGCGACCGACGCCTGGGGCGTCGACGTCGCGGTGGCCGGCTCGCAGAAGGCGCTCATGTGTCCGCCCGGCCTCGCGTTCGCATCGGTCTCGCCGCGCGCGTGGGAACGGGCCGCGCAGGCGACGCTGCCGCGGCACTACCTCGACTGGCGGGTCGCGGCCGACTCGCAGGCCAAGAACGACACCGCGTTCACGCCCGCCGTCACGATCATCGCCGCCCTGCACACGGCGCTCGAGCTGATCGAGGCGCGCGGCAAGGAGGCGATCTGGGCGCACAACCGCCGCCTCGCCTACGGCGCCCGCGAGGGTGTGAAGGCGCTCGGCCTCGACCTGTACGGCCCCGACGACGACACATCGGCGATGGTCACCGCCTTCCTGATGCCGGACGGGATCGACGGGCAGCAGTGCTACGGCGTCCTGCGCGACCGCCACGGCATCGTCCTCGCCGGCGGCCAGGGCAAGCTGCGCGGGCGGATCATGCGCATCGGCCACATGGGCTACATGAACGAGTTCGACATCGTGACGGCCCTCGCCGGCCTCGAGCTGGCGCTGGCCGAGCTGGGCTACTCGGCGCCGGCGGCCGGGGCCGGGGCCGCCCGCGCGATCGAGGTGTTCGCGTCGCCGTGACGAGCGTCCTCGTGACCGAGGAGATCGCCCAGGCCGGCGTCGACCTCCTGCGAGGGCAGTTCCAGGTCGACGTCGAGCTCAACCCCAGGCCGGACGACCTGGCCGGCCGCATCGGCGCGTACGACGCGCTCATCGTCCGCAGCGCCACAAGCGTGTCGGCCGGGCTGCTCGAGCACGCGGGCAAGCTGAAGGTGATCGGCCGCGCCGGGACCGGCGTCGACAACGTCGACGTCGCCGCCGCCACGCGCCGCGGGATCATCGTCGCGAACGCCCCCGGCTCGAACATGGTGGCCGCGGCCGAGCACGCGTTCGGCCTCCTGCTCTCCATCGCGCGCAACATCCCCCAGGCGCATGCCGCGCTCACGCAGGGGCGGTGGGAGCGCAAGCGCTTCGCCGGCGTCGAGCTGGCCGACAAGGTGCTCGGCATCGTCGGCTTCGGCCGCATCGGCCAGCTGGTGGCGACCCGCGCCCGCGCCTTCGGGATGCGGGTCGTCGTCTTCGACCCGTTCGTCTCGGCCGAGCGCTGCCGGGAGCTGCAGGTGTCGTCGGCGACGCTCGAGAACCTGCTGCTCCAGGCGGACTTCGTCACGCTGCACGCGCCGCTCACGGCCGAGACCCGCCACCTGATCGACGCCGAGCGGCTGCACCTGATGAAGCCTGGGGTGCGGATCGTGAACGCCGCCCGCGGCGACCTGGTCGACCTCGACGCGCTGGCCGCGGCGCTCCGGTCGGGGCACGTGGCCGGCGCCGCGCTCGACGTGTTCCCGCAGGAGCCGTACACGGATGGCCCCATTCTCGGGCTCGACAACGTCGTCGTCACCCCGCACCTGGGCGCCTCCACCCAGGAGGCGCAGGACCGGGCGGGCGTGATCGTGGCCGAGCAGGTGGCCGCCGCGCTGCGCGGCGAGCTCGTCCCCAACGCCGTGAACATCCCCCAGATCCGGGCGGAGGACATGGACGTGCTCGGGCCGCACCTGCCCGTCGCCGCCCAGCTCGGCCGGCTCGCGATCGGCCTGTGCGAGCAGCGGCTCGAGCGCATCGACGTCACGTACGACGGCTCGCTGGCCGAGCACGACACCCGGCTGCTCACCTCGGCGGTGATCATGGGTGCCTTCGGGAGCCGCTCGGACGAGCCCGTGAACCTGGTGAACGCGCGGGCGGTGGCGGAGAGCCGCGGCATCGCCGTGGGGGAGGGGCAGGCCCGCTCGCTGGGCGACTACACCAGCCTGATCCGCGTCTCATGCGGCGAGGGCCAGACGGTGTCCGGGACGACGATCGGCCGCGAGAACCGGCCCTGGCTGGTCGAGGTCGAGGGCTACCAGGTCGAGATCGAGCTGGCCGGCCACATGGTGGTCATGCTGAACGACGACCGACCGGGCATCATCGGCCGGGTCGGGACGACCTTCGGCGAGGAGGGCCTGAACATCGCCAACATGAGCGTCTCGCGCAACTTCCGCGGCGAGCGGGCCGTGATGGTGCTCGCCCTCGACGTCCCGCCGACGGCGGCCGCGCTCGACCACCTGCGCGCGCTCGACGGCATCCACCGGGTGCGGTCGGTCGACCTGAACGGGCCGCGTTGACGTCTGCTCCGGGCGTCCGTACGCTCTGCGTGTGACGACCGCCGCCCAACCCCGGCCACGCCGACCCTTGATCACCGTCCGGGCCGCGTGGTTCGTGGTGCGGCCGCTCGCCATCGCTGCCTTGCTCGGCGCATTCGCGACCTTCTTGCTGATGGGCGGCGGGAGCTCGACGCACAGCAGCGCCCCCGGCCAGAACATCACGGCCGGGATGATCGATGCGATCCGCGTCGGAGATCCGGCTGCATGCACGATGGCGACGCCCGTCGCGGCCCGCGAGGTCGCGCAGCTGCTGGGCCGCCCGACCCAGCACTGCTGGCTGGCCGTGATGGGGTCATCCGCGCAGACGCGTGCGGCCGCGATGCACCCGTTCCTGGGATTGCTCGGGATCCAGTCCGGCGACGGCGGCGCGACGGAAGCCGGTTCGCGCGATGTCGTGTGGACACGGACGCCTGACGGGCGCTACGCCGTCGTCGAGGTCAGCTCGCACGGGGCAGACGGATACCTGGTCGACTCGATCCGGATCCAAGCCGGCTGTCTGAACGCCTGCCAGTAACGCGTCAGCGCCGCGTCGCCCGCACGGCCACCGCGACAAATGGCATGTCGAACGTGTGCCGATTGGCGAGGGCCGGATGCTCGTCCGCGAGCCGCACGACCCCGTCGAGCGCCGCCTCCCGCTCCGTGTCGGGGAGCACCGCGATCCGGCTGGTCGACGCCGCCCACTCGCGCAGCCGGGCGCGGTCGAACGGCACGGGATTCGGGAACTCGCGCCGCTCGGCTGCGGTGAAGCGCTCGCTCTCGAGCGGCCGCTCGGAGATCCCCCGCGACACCGCGAGCACGTCGGCCGCGCCGCGCAGGGCCACCGTCAGCTCGGCCACCCAGGGCACGCGCTCGTCGCGCAGGTTCCAGATCAGCCCGAGCGCGCCGCCGGGGACGAGCACGCGCGCGATCTCCGCCAGGGCGGCGGGCGCGTCGAACCAGTGGAAGGCCTGGCCGACGAACACGGCGTCGGCGCTCGCGTCGGGCAGCGGCATCCGCTCGGCCGTGCCGTCCATCGCCCGCACCGACGGTAGCGCCCGCTCGAGCTCGGCGCGCATGTTCGCGAGCGGCTCGACTGCGGTGACGTCCGCGCCGGCCGCCACCAGCACCTCGGTCAGCTTGCCCGTCCCGGCGGCGAGGTCGACGACCCGCAGCCCCGGCGCCGCCTCGAGCACCCACTCGACCGCCGCAGCCGGGTACGACGGACGCGCGTGCTGGTAGGCCCGGGCGACCCGGTCGAACGACCGGGCCTGGTCGGCGTGGGAGTGGGACATCGGCGAGAGCCTAGATGGTTGATCGGTAAGTCCTCGCGCGCCTGGACGCCAGGCTGCCGGTGGGGGTTCGGGGTGTTGGTGGGGCTGCGCCTCGGCGTCTGCGTGATCGCAGACACCTCGGACCGCGGTCAAGGGCGTTCGCCCTTGACCGCTTGAACCCGTCGCATCGCTTCGTCCTCGGTCGCGCCCATACGACCGGGTATGACCTCCCTTTAGCCCTTGCGCTGCTCGGTTCGCAGCCCCCCAGGACATCACGGGACTCCCCGATCAACCATCTGGTGACTGCCTGCATACCGGCCATTCCGGTACCATCACCGCCGAGGAACCGAGACTCGAAAGGACGCGTCCTGCCATGCAAGCCACCGAGAAGATCTGGCGCAACGGAAGCTTCGTGTCGTGGGAGGACGCCAACGTCCACATCCTCACGCACGCCCTCCACTACGGGACGGGCGTCTTCGAGGGCATTCGCGCCTACGACACCCCCAAGGGCTCGGCGGTCTTCCGCCTGACCGACCACCTCGAGCGCCTGCGCCGCTCGGCCGCGCTATACCAGATGGATCTCGGCTACAGCGTGCCGGAGCTGGCCGCGGCGGTGCACGACACGGTCGGGGCGAATGGCGTGCCGTCGTGCTACATCCGCCCGATCGTGTTCCGCGGCGCCGGCCCGATGGGCCTTTACCCGGGCGACAACCCGGTCGAGGTGGCCATCGCGGTCTGGCCGTGGGGCGCCTACCTCGGCGAGGAGGCGCTCGAGCACGGGGTGCGCTGCAAGGTCTCGAGCTTCCGCCGGATCGGCCCGAACACCCTGCCGCCCACGGCCAAGGCGACCGGCCAGTACATCAACTCGGTGCTCGCGAAGCTCGAGTCGTCGCGGGCCGGCTACGACGAGGCCATCCTCCTGAACGAGGAGGGCTACATCGCCGACGGCTCCGGCGAGAACGTGTTCGTCGTCCGCGACGGGGTGCTCTACACCCCGCCGACGACCGCGTCCTGCCTGCCAGGGATAACGCGGGAGACGGTGATGCGGATCGCGCACACACTGGGCTACGAGGTGCGCGAGGTGAACCTGGTACGCACCGACCTCTATTTCGGCGACGAGGTGTTCCTCTGCGGCACGGCGGCCGAGGTCACGCCGGTGGCGTCGGTGGACGACCATCCCACCGGCCCCCGCGGCCCGATCACCAAGCAGATCCAGGACACGTTCTTCGCCATCGTCAGCGGGCAGGACGAGCGGTTCGCCGACCTGCTCGAGTACCCGGTCCGCGCGGCCGTCTAGCACGGTGGTCACGACCCGCTCGATCCCGCTGGCGCGCCCGTTCATCGACGGGCGCGAGGAGGAGCTCGTCCTCGACGTCCTGCGGTCGGACAGCCTGGCCTGCGGCCCTGTGGGGCCGGCGTTCGAGCGGGCCTTCGCGGACCGCGTCGGGGCGCAGCACGCGATCGCCTGCTCCAGCGGGACCGCCGGGCTGCACGTGGCGCTGCACCGCCTGGGCGTCGGCCCCGGCGACGAGGTGATCACGTCGAGCTTCTCGTTCGTGGCCTCGGCAAACGTGATCCTGTTCGAGCGGGCAAAGCCGGTGTTCGCCGAGATCGACGAGCGCACGTTCAACCTCGACCCAGCGGGGCTCGAGGCCGTGATCACGCCGCGCACGAAGGCGATCATCCCTGTGCACATCTTCGGCTACCCGTGCGACATCGAGGCGATCACGAAGATCGGGCGGCGCTTCGGCCTGCCGATCATCGAGGACGCCTGCGAGGCGATCGGCTGCACCGTGAACGGCCGCGGCGTCGGCACCCACGGCAACCCGGCGGTGTGGGGCTTCTACCCGAACAAGCAGCTGACGACCGGCGAGGGCGGCGCGATCACGACCGACGACCCGGACGCTGCCCGCGAGCTCCGCAGCCTGGTCAACCAGGGCCGCTCCGACAACGGCGACTGGCTCGTCCACCAGCGGGTCGGCTTCAACTACCGGATGGACGAGATGTCGGCCGCCGTCGGTGTCGCCCAGCTCGAGAAGCTCGACATGCTGCTCGACCGCCGCCGCCGGATCGCCGAGCGCTACGACGAACTGCTCGCCGGCATCGACGGCCTCACGACGCCCTACCGCGGCCCGCAGCCGCGCAGCTGGTTCATCTACTACGTGCGCCTCGCCCCGGAGGTCGACCGCGCCGCCGTCTCGGCCGCGCTGGCCGACCGCGGCGTCGCCACCCGGCCCTACCTGCCGGCGATCCACCTGCAGCCGCCCTACCGCGAGCGGTTCGCGTACGGCCCGGGGATGCTTCCGGTGACCGAGCGGGTGTCGGCCTCGACGCTGGCGCTCCCGTTCTACGTCCAGCTCGAGGACGACGACATCGCCTACGTCGCGAACGCCCTGCGCGAGGTGCTGGCGGAGCAGTGACGGCCTCCGGAGCGCCGATGGTGTTCCTGGGCTACGGCAAGTTCGTCCGCGCGGACCGCATCTACGCACTCGAGCCGATCGAGGGCGACGACCGCGGCGACGGGCGGCGGACGAAGGTGTGGATCGACGGGATGGCCGAGCCGATGATCGCCTCCCGCACCGAGCGCACGATCCTCGCCGACATGGGCGAGGCGACCGCGCTCGCCATGGCCGTGCGCCGCAGCCGCCAGAACCAGATGTCGCTCGATGTCTGACTGGGCCGTCCACCTCGTGACGGCCGGCAGCCTGCCGATGCGCGACGGGCTGATGGCGCCGCGCGGCGAGCTCGGCGACATCGAGGTGGTCTCCAACGTGCTGCTTCTGCAGGGCTCGGGTGGCATCGTGCTCGTCGACACCGCCGCCGGCGGGCTGGACGACCGCTGGGAGGGGGCGCGAAGCAACCTCGCCGAGGCGCTCGCGCCGCACTGCCGGGTCGAGGACGTCGACGCCGTCGTGCTGACGCACCTCGACTTCGACCACTTCGGCGGGGCGGCGGACATCCCGGCCGAGCGCGTCTTCGTCACGAAGACGGCGGCGGACTGGGCGCGGACGTGGGAATACGAGCCCGGCGGCCTCTCCGAGGTGTTCGAGCGCCTCGACGGCCGCCTCACCGAGGTCGCCGACGGGATCGAGGTGCTCCCGGGCGTGCGCCTGGTCGAGGCGCCGGGCCACCGCGAGGGCCATGCCTGCGTCGAGATCGAGGGGCGCGACGGCCGGCGCGTGTTCCTGTCCGACGTGATCCACCACCCGCTCCACGTCCAGCACCCGGAGTGGGACTGCGAGTTCGACTCCGACGTCGACGCCGCGCTGCGCACGCGGCGCGACTGGCTCGAGCGGCTGGCCGGCACCGGGACGCCCTGCGCGGCGTCCCACATCGTCGGCTGGGGCACGATCGAGCCGGGCGGGGACGGCCTGGGCTGGCGCCCGCTCTGAGCCGACCCGAGCTCGATCTGGGCGGAGACTCGATTGCGGCCGCCCGTGCCCTGATCGGCTGGACGCTGCTCGTCGACGGCGTCGGCGGCCCCATCGTCGAGGCCGAGGCCTACCGCCACGACGACCCCGCGTCGCACAGCTTTCGCGGCCGGACGGCGCGCAACTGGGCGATGTTCGGTCCGGCGGGGACGCTCTACGTCTACCGCAGCTACGGGATCCACTGGTGCATGAACATCGTCTGCGGCCCCGAGGAGGTGGCGGACGCGGTGCTGATCCGCTCCCTCGAGCCGGCGCACGGGTTGGAGCGGATGTGGGAGCGGCGCGGCCGTGAACCGCTCACCTCCGGACCGGGCAACGTCGGCCAGGCGCTCGGCGCCGGCCCGGACATGAACGGCGCGGCGGCGGTGCTGCTGCCGCCCGAGCGGCGCCGGCGGGTCGTCCGGACGGCGCGGATCGGGCTCACGAAGGCCGTCGAGCGGCCGTGGCGCTTCCTCGATCCCGACTCGGCGTTCGTGAGCCGGCCGATATCATCCGCGACCCGTGCCGGACGTCGGAGCGCTCACACGTAACGCCGTGAAGGTGTTGCCGGAGGGAGAGCTCGAGCGCAAGCTCGCGCTCGGCCGGCCGCTGCGCGTGAAGCTCGGCATCGATCCGACGGCTCGCGACATCCACATCGGCCAGGCGATCCCGCTTCAGCGCATGCGCGCCTTCCAGGACCAGGGCCACACGGGCATCCTGATCGTCGGCGACTACACCGCCCGGGTGGGTGACCCCTCCGGCCGGTCGAAGGAGCGCCGGGTGCTGTCGGACGCCGAGATCGACGCGAACGCGAAGCGCTACTTCGAGCAGGCGCTGCGGATCCTCGATCCCGAGCGCACGGAGCTGCGCTTCAACGGCGAGTGGCTTGCCAAGATCGACTTCGCCGAGCTGCTGCGCCTGACCCGGATCGTGACCGTCTCGCGCCTGCTCGAGCGCGACGATTTCGAGCGCCGCTTCAAGGCCAACCAGCCGATCTCGGTGTCGGAGTTCCTCTACCCGCTGATGCAGGGCTACGACTCCGTTGCGATCGAGGCCGACGTCGAGCTCGGCGGCACCGACCAGGAGTACAACCTGCTCACGGGCCGCGACATCCAGCAGGCGTACGGCCAGGATCCCCAGGTGATTCTGACGACGCCGCTGATCAACGGCCCGAACGGCAGCCAGAAGATGAGCGCCTCGCTCGGCAACTACATTGGAATCGACGACCCGCCGAACGAGATGTACGGCAAGGCGATGAGCTGCGTCGACGAGCTGATGCCGACCTACTACGACCTCTGCCTGATGGACGACGACCCGCCGCCGGACGACCCCTACACGGCCAAGCGGGAGTTCGCCCGGCGGCTGGTCGAGCGCTGGCACGGGGCGGAGGCGGCCGCCGCGGCGGAGGCCGCGTTCGACCGCCAGTTCAAGCAGGGCCGGGCGGCCGACGACGCTCCCCGCATTCGCCTCCCCGAGGGCGACCCGGTCCACATGCCGGCGCTCCTGGCGGAGAACGGCCTCGCGGGATCGCGCGGCGAGGCCCGCCGGCTGATCTCGCAGGGTGGCGTGCGGATCGACGGAAGGCCGCTCGATGCAGGCGAATTGGACGTCGCGCGCGACCGTCTGGAGGGCGCCGAGCTGCGGGTTGGAAGACGGTTCGCCGTCATCGAGCCCGGCTGACCGCTATACTGCGTTGTCGGCCGCCTCCGAGGGGTTCTTGGAGCGGCCGTTCTGTCCGGAGCGGGCCATTTGCCTGGCTGTGTACGACTCGCTAGGCTTAGAGGTCGCGCTCGAGGGCGCCTGGTCTTTGAAAACTCAACAGTTTGGGGATCTCTCTGGGGTGCGACGCATCCCGGATTGATCGACGTCGGGTTCGTCCGCTACCCCGGGAATTCCACGGGGGGCGGAAACCATGTCGGCGGCCCTGCGCCACCGGCCTTCGGGCCGGAGACGGTGGGTGCGCCGGCCTTTGAGAGCAGATCGGTCAGCCAGATTCGACCGATCGCAGACTCTCCTTTCACGGTCAGAGACCGGCCGACGATCCCGCTCCGCGTCACGACGCGGGTGGGGGAGGCCGTTTTCGCAACCTGTTCTCGGAGAGTTTGATCCTGGCTCAGGACGAACGCTGGCGGCGTGCCTAACACATGCAAGTCGAGCGGAAAGGCTCCTTCGGGAGTACTCGAGCGGCGAACGGGTGAGTAACACGTGGGTAATCTGCCCAGGACACAGGAATAACCAGTGGAAACGCTGGCTAATGCCTGATGAAGTGCAGACCTCTAGGGGTTCTGTACCAAAGGTAGCTTCGGCCTCCGGTCCTGGATGAGCCCGCGGCCCATTAGCTTGTTGGCGGGGTAACGGCCCACCAAGGCGACGATGGGTAGCTGGTCTGAGAGGACGATCAGCCACACTGGGACTGAGACACGGCCCAGACTCCTACGGGAGGCAGCAGTGGGGAATCTTGCGCAATGGGCGAAAGCCTGACGCAGCAACG
>Ga0075436_100003415_pt1 | contig 10893 bp, 8 predicted proteins | sample RhiMethybrSRZTD5_FD_75303 | JGI IMG/M metagenome (GOLD analysis project Ga0075436, IMG submission 75303) | Populus rhizosphere microbial communities from Tennessee, USA - Rhizosphere MetaG P. TD hybrid SRZTD5 | ecosystem: Host-associated > Plants > Roots > Rhizosphere > Soil | place: USA... | reverse complement strand
AAGTGTCTGCACGCCGTCGAGCAGCGGACCCGCCGCCTTGATTGACGAACCCGAGACGAGCACCTGCTGGCGCTTGACACCAAGCGCGGGGTCGAGCTGGTCGTCTCCGGAATTGATCGTCCCCGCGCTCGCCTCGTTCGCGTAGACCAGCACCCCACCGTTGCGAATCCACGTCAGGGTGCCGGCCACGTCCGTGTCGCTGAAGGGGCTTGTCGGTGTGAACACGAAAAGAAGCCCGCCCGAAGTCCGGAAGTTGTAGGAGCCGGAGACCTGGTCGGTCGGGTGCCCCATCGCCGAGGCGAACAAGAACAGCGCCGATGTGCCGTCCGCGGCGTCGCTGTACGAGCTGTGGTCTCCAGAGGACGCGCTCTGCTGGTTGAACAGAACCACCGCCGCCAGGGCGAGCGCGAGGACTCCGGCGATGATCCAGGTTCGCGCGCCTCTCATGCGGCCGCCTCGAGCGGTGCGCGGAACGGCGCCGCCGCCGCAAGAGCCCTTTCGTACGTGGCCCTGTCGACGTCCCGCCCGCCGTAGACGGCGGCTTCGAAAGGCAGGAGCAGCGGGCGCAGTGCCGCAGGGTCTGCGGATCGCGAGAAGATCTCGCGCACGGTCAGGGGGCTGCCCTCCCACGTCTGCTGCCCTGCCAGGGTGCCGGCGACAGCGGCGCAGAGAGCGCGGATCGCGCCTACGCGATCACCCTTCGCGGCGAGGCGGTCGGCTTCCGCGAAGTAGTCGGCCGGCGGTCTCGGCGCTCCGGGCAGGGCTTCGTCGAAGTCGCCACCGATGCGCCCGCCCGCGGACCGGAAGACCACGAACGCGACGAGCCCGATGATCAGGGCGCCGATCAGGTACAGGACCCACGTCGGCAGCACGCCGCCGACCGAGTTACCGCCGAACAGGAAGCGCAGCAGCTCGCGGATGCGGTCCTGCACCCACTGGCTGAAACGGTCGAGCGCGGTCGGCGGCCGGTGCAGCGCGTCGTAGCGCTGCATGGTGAGCACCTGGTGCAGCTTCGCCTGCGCATCCGCGGGATCGGCTGTGGCTGCGGGGTTGTCGAGCACGCGCTCGAGCGCCACGAGCCTCGCCGCGGCGTCCTTGAAGTCCGGCGGCGTCTTGGCGAGGTCGGCGAGTATCTCCGGCTGGGATGTCCCCGTGCCTCCCTTCAGGACCGAGGCCGCCTGCAGCGCGGCCTGCGTGTCACCAGGCTGCGCCGCGATAACGATGGCGTACGCGTCCGCGACCGACTTCCGGTACGCGGGATCTACGGGCTGGTCCGCATGCGTGGTCAGCACTCCGCTTCCAAGAGCCGCGATGGCCGCGACCGACGCGGCGAACGCTTTCAGCGTCACGTCGCGAGATGGCTCGCAAGCTGAAAGAGGTCGATCCCCTCCTTGCGCACGCGCAGGTCGAAGTACAGGAGCACGATCGCGATGAGAAGGATTGGAACCGTCAGTCCCTGCACGAGGACCACGGCGCCTTCGTAGATCGAGATCGCGATGTACTGCGACACGACGATCGACAGCAATCCCTGTCCGGCGTAGAAGAACGCGCCAAGGGCCAGCGTGACGACGTAATAGAGGATGCCGACGAGCAGGAGGATCAGGAAGGTCCGCCACCACATTCCGCGCACGAGGGCCCAGCTCCGGCTCATCGCCGCGCCCAGCCCGAGGTTCTCGATGAAGATCGCCGGCAGCACCGCGATCCAGTTCACCAGGATCCAGATCCACAGCGGGAAGAGGCAGAAGAGCAGGCCCATCAGCAACAGGAGAAGGAGGAATCCGAGCACGTGCAGGTAGCGGCGCATCGCGCCGAGCAGCATCCCGCGGAGCGTGACCGGGCGCCCGAGCGCGGACTCGCAGACGGCGAAGGTGATCGCTCCCACCTGGAGGGGCTGCAGCGCGAGGTTGACCAGGTAGCCGAGAAGCAAGCCGACGATGCCGTTCGACATCTGGCTGAAGTCGGCCGGGTTGCCGCTTGCCGCCTGGTTGAGGAGGTCGCCGAACAGAGCGCCGAAGCTGAAGCCCGCCAGCGCCGCGAACGGGATCGCGAAGGCGACGGATACGCCCGCGATGAGGAGGAAGTTTCGCCGGTACAGGCGGAACGTCTCGTCGAGGACGTCACCGATCTCGAGCGGGCGGAGGCGCAGCGGGGCTGGGACGGACATTCCGCAAATTGTGAGACCCGGCCGAGCGCCGACGCCGGTGAATTCGGCGATCCAGGTGGCTGCGGGTGAAACGACGAGCAGCGCAGCGAGTGCATCTGACGACTGCATGAGCGAGCAGCGCAGGAGTTGAACCCGCAGATCGGCCGCATGGGCGCCGAAGGCACCGTGGCAGTCGCTCGGCCGGGGCTCAGGGGCGGCTCGTCAGAGCCGCCCCTCTTGATTGACTAGGCTTTCGCCGGGGCCCCGGAGCCCGCGGGCTCCTTGTGCTTGTGCTTCACCGGCGTGAACTTGAGCTTGTCCTCGCCGGCTTCATCCTTGTCAACGTCGATCTGCACGGTGTCACCGCGCGAGATCTTCCCGCGGAGCAGGTGCTCCGAGAGCTGGTCCTCGATGCGGCTCGTGATCACGCGCCGCAGCGGGCGCGCGCCGTACATCCGGTCATAGCCTTCCTTGGCGAGCAGGTCCTTCGCGGCGTCGGTCACCTCGATGGTTATCTGCTGCTCGACCAGGTGCTTGCTGAGCCGGTTCAGCTGCAGGTCCACGATCTCGCGGATCTGCTCGGTGGTGAGACTCTTGAAGACCACGACGGCGTCGACGCGGTTCAGGAACTCGGGCCTGAACATGCGCTTTAGCTCCTCGTCGATCTTCGCCTTCGTGTTCTGGTGCCGGCGCTCGACCTCATCCTTCTCGTCCACGACCGCGGGCTGGAATCCGAGCGATGTGCCCGCCTGGTTCACGTCCCGGATGCCGAGGTTCGAGGTCATGATGATCACGCTGTTCGCGAAGTTGACGACCTTGCCCTTCGCGTCGCTGAGCCGTCCGTCTTCGAGGATCTGCAGCAGCATGTTGAAGACCTCGGGGTGCGCCTTCTCGATCTCGTCGAAGAGGATCACCGAGTAGGGTCGCCGCCGCACCGCTTCCGTGAGCTGCCCGCCCTCGTCGTAACCGACGTATCCCGGAGGCGAGCCCACGAGCCTGGCGGTCGTGTGCCGCTCCATGAACTCCGACATGTCGAGCTTGATCAGCGCGTCCTCGGAGTCGAACAGGTACTCCGCGAGCGCTCGCGCGAGCTCGGTCTTTCCAATACCGGTTGGCCCGAGGAAGATGAACGATCCGATCGGCCGCCGCGGATCCTTGAGGCCGGCCCGAGCGCGGCGCACGGCCTGCGAGACGGTGACGATCGCCTCGTCCTGGCCGACCATGCGCTTGTGGAGCTCTTCCTCCATCCGCAGCAGGCGTGACGTCTCTTCCTCGACGAGTCGCGAGACCGGAACCCCGGTCCACGCGGCGACGATCTGCGCGATGTGCTCCTCGCTGACCTCGGGGACTGTCTCCCCGAGCTTGTCGCGCCACGCCGCTTCTTTGAGCGCCAGCTTGTCCTGCAGCTTCTTGACCCGATCGCGCACGGCGGCCGCTGCCTCGAAGTCCTGCTTGTTCACCGACTCATCCTGGTCGGAGCGGAACTTGCGGATCTCCTTCTGAAGGTCCTTCAGCTCTTCTGGAATGGTCGTGAGCTTCATGCGGACACGCGCTGACGCTTCGTCGATGAGGTCGATCGCCTTGTCGGGCAGAGCGCGATCGCTCACATAGCGGTCGCTGAGCACGGCGGCTGCGTGAACAGCCGAGTCCGTGATGGTGACGCGGTGGTGCTTCTCGTACAGCGCCTTCACGCCGTTGAGGATGTCGATGGTCTCCGCCAGCGTCGGCTGGTCGACGAACACGGGCTGGAACCTCCGCTCCAGGGCCGCATCCTTCTCGATGTACTTGCGGTACTCGTTCAGCGTCGTCGCACCGATGCACTGGATCTCGCCGCGAGCCAGGGCCGGCTTGAGGATGTTGGCGGCGTCGATTGCGCCCTCCGCCGCGCCGGCTCCGACCAGCGTGTGGAGCTCGTCGATGAACAGCACGACCTCGCGGCTCGAGCGAATCTCGTCGAGGATCTTCTTGAGGCGCTCCTCGAACTCACCGCGGTACTTGGTGCCGGCGACCAGGGCGCCCATGTCGAGCGTCAGCACGCGCTTGTGCTGCAGCGACTCGGGAACGTTGCCGAGGTTGATCTGCTGCGCGAGGCCCTCTGCGATTGCGGTCTTGCCGACGCCAGGCTCGCCGATGAGCGCGGGGTTGTTCTTGGTCCTGCGGCTGAGGATCTGGATGACGCGCTCGATCTCGAGCTCGCGCCCGATCACGGGGTCGAGCTGGTTGCGGCGCGCGAGCTCCGTCAGGTCGCGGCCGAACTGGTCAAGCAGCGGCGTCTTCGACGGCTTCTTCGGAGCGGGCTCGGCCTCGGTCTCCGCGCTGGAGTCGTGCAGCAGCCGCTCGATCTCCGAGCGAACCTTGTCGAGCGTCGCGCCGAGGTCCTCGAGCACGTGGGCCGCGATGCCCTCGCCCTCGATTAGCAACCCGAGCAGCAGGTGCTCGGTGCCGACGTAGTTGTGGCCCATGCGCCGCGCCTCTTCAAAGGAGATCTCGATGACCTTCTTGACGCGCGACGTCGGAATGATCTGCTGGATGATGATCCGCTCGTTCCGACCGAGCACCGACTCGATCGTCTGGCGGACCTTGCCGATCTCGACCCCAAGGTTGTTGAGGACCTTGGCGGCCAGCCCCTCACCTTCGCGAAGAAGGCCCAGGAGAAGATGCTCGGTTCCTATGTAGCTGTGGTGGGATCGTTCTGCTTCTTCCTGCGCGAGCGTCAGAACCTTCTTGGCTCGCTCAGTAAATCTCTCAAACGGATACATGGTGCTCATGAAGATCCTTCTCTATATGGAACTCCAGCGACTTGGTGGGGCCAGCACCTCCTCTCTGTATTAACTACTACTGTGCCTTCGGCACTGTGCAAGTAATATACCGTCCGCCCATCCGGCAGACCCCTGTTACCGAGCGTGTTCTGGATACCCTGGCCCAACGCCTCGGCAACTGGTTTCCGGTGGCCGTGGCGGCGGCCATACCGATCGTGTTTCTCCCCAATCTCGTCGATGCCTACATTCTCCCCCGCGCTTCGCTGGTCATCGCCGGCGCCTGCCTGGGAACGGGTCTGGCCCTCCTGGTACCCGGTCCGGGATCGCTTGGCGCTCTGCGCTGGCCTCTCGTTGCGGCTGTCCTGGCTGCCGTGGTGGCCTTCGCGTTCTCGGTCTCCTGGCCGCTGAGCGCGATCGGCGGCTACACACGATACGAGTCACTGCCGACGCGCCTCGCCTACCTCGGCCTGCTTGCGATGCCGGTGTGGCTGCTGCGCACGCCGCGCCCTCGCGCGCTGATCGTGGTCGCGGTGGTGCTGGGCGCCACGGTCTCTTCGCTGTGGGCGATCAGCCAGACCGGCGCGCCGTTCCGCCCGGACGGCAACCTGGGCAACGCGAACCTGCTGGGTGCATTGATCGCCATCGCCATGCCTCTGTGCGTGTCGCAGATGCTCCGCCCCGGTTGGGCCGCCATCGGCGCGTGGGTCTGCGCACCGCTGATGGTGTGGGGCCTCATCCTCTCTACCTCGCGCAGCGGTGCAATCGCCGCCCTCGCGGGATGCCTCGCCCTGCTCGCGCTCTCGCTGCGCGGGCGCGCGTCGGTGATCGCGGCGGGCGCCGGCGTCCTGGTGGTTGGCGCTGCGATCGCCGTCATCCTCCTCTCACCGCTGCGCGACCTGAACGGCGATCCGGGACCGACCCGCGTCCACCTTTATCAGGACGCGCTCCATATGGTCGCGACGCGCCCGATCACCGGCTGGGGCGAGGAGGCGACCGGCCTGGTGTTCGGCGGGTTCCTCTCCGGCGACTGGTCGCCCGGGGTCACCTTCGACCGGGCGCACTCCGGCGTGCTCGACCTCGGCGCAACTCAGGGTCTGCTCGGACTCGGCGCAACGGGCTGGCTGCTGCTCGTGGTCGGGCGAGGGATGTGGGCCAACCGGTTCGCGACGTCCGAGGCGGTGATCCGGCGGCGGCTGATCTCATCGGTGCCGGTTGCAGCTGTTGCCTCGGCCCTTGTCGCCTACACCGTGTGGGTGCTCTTCAACTTCGACTGGTCACCGGTCACCGGCGTCTTCTGGCTGCTCGCCGGCACAGGCTGGTCGATGGCGCACGCGACTGATCCCGACGCTGCTCGCGCCACGCCGGCGTGGACGGCGCTCGCCACCGCCGAGCGGCTGGCAGGCGCGGCCGCGCTGGTCGCGGTCACCCTGGCGTTCGCCGTGCTGCCAGTTCTGGCCGAGGCGTGGTACGCGAACGGCAGGCCGGACCTCGCGATCCGCGTGGATCCGCTCCAGGCGCAGTACCGCAGAGCTCTGGGCGAGGCGCTGATCCAGCAGGGCTCCAACAGCGATGGCCTGGAGCAGCTGCGGCTGGCGGCCTCGCTGGGAGAGACCGACCCCGCGCTGTACGTCGAGCTCGGCGACGCCGAGCTCGCGGCCGGCAACATCGACGACGCCCGCGCCGACTACCGCAGGGCGCTGCAGATCGACCCGTACTGGGCGCCGGCGAAGCGCCGCCTCTCCGGCCAAGGAGGCCTCGGGACGGCATAGGTCAGAGTCTGGGGATCGTCCCCTCCCCGACCCTCCCCGCGAGCGGGGAGGGAGACCCAGAGTCGGCCTACTCCTCTTCCGAGTAGTCCTGCGGGTAGTCCTGCCGCGATGGACGGGCCGCCGCGCCCGCGAGGCTGGCCGGCGGGGCCGACAGCTGCTTGAGGCTCAGCGAGATCCGCCGCCGCGCGGTGTCGATCCCGATGACCTTCACCTGCAGGTTCTCACCCACCTTCAGCACATCCTCGGTCCGCTCGACGTGGTCCCACGAGAGCTCGGAGATGTGGAGCAGCCCCTCGATGCCCGGCAGGATCTGAAGGAAGGCGCCGTACTTCTTGGTCTTGGTGACCTGGCCTTCCACGATCGAGCCGATCGGCATCGACTGCACCAGCTTCTCCCACGGGTCCTGCTGGAGCTGCCGCAGCGAAAGCGAGATGCGCGTCTGCTCCGGGTCGAGCTTGATGACCTTAACGGTCACCTCCTCGCCCAGCTGCAGCACGTCGGTCACCTTCGAGACGCGGTCCCAGGAGAGCTCCGAGATGTGGATCAGGCCGTCCGCGCCCCCGATGTCGACGAACGCGCCGTAGCTCGTGATGCCTGACACCGTGCCCTGGACCGTCGTGCCCGTGGCGAGCCGGCTGAACAGCTCCTCGCGCTTGCGCGCTCGGTCCTCGTCCTCCGCGGCCTTCTGGCTGACGATCAGCCGGTTCCGCTTGCGGTTGACCTCGAGGATCTTGACCGGGATCCGCTGGCCGACCAGCGACTCGAGCGAGCCGGCGTAGGCGCGCGCGACCTGGCTCGACGGCAGGAACCCGCGCAGCCCGAGCACGTTGACGATCAGGCCGCCCTTGTTCTGCTCCCTGACGTCGGCCTCGATCACCGACCCGTCCGCCTGCTTCTCGGCCGCGACGAGCCACGTCGTCTCCGCGCGCGCCCGGCGCAGGCTGAGGACGACGTTGCCTTCCTCGTTCTCGGGCTGCAGCACGAAGACCTTGATCTGGTCTCCAGGCTCCAGCCCGAGGGCGTCGGCCTCTCCGCGCAGGCCAAGCTCCTTGCTCGAGATCACGCCTTCGGCCTTGGCGCCGATGTCGACCAGGACCTCGTCCGGGTCCACCCGGACGACGATGCCGTCCACGATATCCCCGTGGTTCGGGGTCTTGAAGGCCTCCTCCTCGTAGTGGAGGTAGTCCTCCATGGTCATCGCGCCGGAGTCCTGCTCTGTTTCCTCCTCGGTCAGGACAGCACCGGATTCATTGGACACAGCACGAACCCCCTAGAAGTTATTGGTGTGGTGTTGGTCGTCAAAACGGCCTCCGCCAAAACGAAAGCCAATTGTAACCGAGACATCCGCACTATCCAGGATACGGTTGGGCCAGGTCGTGGTTGTCGATCAGCCTGGTCTGGCCGAAGCGGACGGCCAGCACCGCAAGGCTGCCTGGCGACGAAAAGTTGCCGGGATCGACCACCTCCGCGTAGTCGATCCGGGCCAGCGGCTCGCCCCCGATCACGTTGCGCATGAGGGTGCTGAGCACGGCCGGGTCGTGCTCCCCGGACTGGTAAGCGCTCGCGGCCATCCGCAGGGCCCGGCTCAGGCCGGCCGCCTGGCGCCGTTCGTCTGGGCTGAGGTAGACGTTCCTGGAGCTGACCGCCAGGCCGTCCGCCTCGCGCACGATCGGGCAGGCGACGATCTCAACGCCCGTGTCGAGGTCGGCGGCCAGCCGGCGGACGACCGCGACCTGCTGGGCGTCCTTCTGGCCGAAGTAGGCCCGGTCGGGCTCCACGGCCCAGAAGAGCTTGGCCACGACTGTCGCCACGCCCTCGAAATGGCCCGGGCGGGCGGCGCCTTCGAGGGGCTCCGCCACGCCACCGACCACCACCCGCGTCGTCGCGCCAACCGGGTACATGTCCTCGACGCGGGGCATGTAGACCGCATCGACCTTCGCCTCGCGCAGCATCTCGAGGTCTCGCTCGACCGGGCGGGGGTAACGCGAAAGGTCCTCCCCCGCCCCGAACTGGAGCGGGTTGACGAAGATGCTGACGACGACCTTCGAGTTCTCCGCCTTGGCCCGCTCGATCAGGCTCCGGTGGCCGGCATGCAGCGCGCCCATCGTGGGCACGAGGCCGATCGTGTCGTCCGCCCAGTCGAGGGCCTGCGCCCTCATGTCGGCGGGGAGCTCAATCGCGATCAGGCGCCGTACTTCACCTCATCCAGCGCCGGGGCGGGCAACTTTGCGTCGCCGTTCGCCGCGGCCGAGGAGTACGAGTGCTCCGGGCCGGGGAATGCCCCTGTCCGCACCTCGTCGGCGAACTTATGCGCCGCCCGCGAGATCTCGTCAGCGACGTTGGCGTAGCGCTTCACGAACTTGGGCGCCTTGCCTCTGGTCAGCCCGAAGACGTCGTGGAACACCAGCACCTGGCCGTCGGTCTGCGGTCCGGCGCCGATGCCGATCGTCGGGATGTGAAGCGCCTTGGTGACCCTGCCCGCGAGGGCCGAGGGCACGCCCTCCAGCACGATGCTGAAGGCGCCGGCCTCCTCGAGAGCAAGCGCATCCGCCGTGATCCGGTCCGCCTGGGCCTCGCTTTTGCCCTGCACCTTGAAGCCGCCCATCTGGTGGACGAACTGCGGCGTGAGCCCGAGGTGGCCCATCACCGGGATGCCGCGCTCGGTGAGGAGTCGCGTGTATTCGATCACCCGGCCGCCACCCTCGAGCTTGACGGCGTGCATGCCGGCCTCCTGAACGAAGCGCCCCGCGCTCACGATCGCCTGCTCGGCGGACTTGTGGTAGCTCATGAAAGGCAGGTCGCCGACGAGGAGGGCCTGCCGCGAGCCGCGCGCCACCGCCTTGGCGTGGTGCAGCATCTCGTCAAGCGTCACCGGGAGCGTGGTCTGGTAGCCGAGCATCACCATCCCGAGGCTGTCGCCGACGAGCAGGATCGGGATCCCGGCCTCGTCGAGGATCTGCGCGCTGAGGAAGTCGTAGGCCGTGAGCATGGCGAAACGCCGGCCTTCGTCTTTGAACCGCTGGACGTCCAGCACCGTCGTCATCGACGTACTCTCCTTCGGGTCGCTGCCACATCTCGGGTCAGCGCCCTCTTGACGCGCTCCGCCGCGACGGGCTCCAGGCCCGCCTCGCGCGCGATCTCGAGCGCGATCGAGGCGAGCATACGATAAAGCTCGGGGTCGGCCACCACCTCCAGGTGGCGCCGCACGGTCTCGCCGTCGCCGCGCCGGATCGGCCCCGTCAGCGCCTTGACCACGCCCTTCGTGCGGATGTTTTCGACGGCACCGTCGATGAGCGGCATCAGCGCTGAGGTGGCCTCCTTCTCTGACCAGCCAACGCCCCCGAGCAGCCGCACGGCCTCGCCCACGATCACGTCGACGAAGTTCGACGCGTACATCCCGGCCGCGTGATAGGCGGCGCGATCGGCGTCGCCCACGTGCTTGGGCTTTGCGCCGAGCCGGCGCGCAAGGGCGTTGAGCTTGCGCTCCAGCGCGGGGGTGGAGGCGTCGACCGCGACCGTGATGCCGCGGAAGGCCGACGGCGGCCTCGGAAACGGAAAGGAAGCGAGCGGGTGGAACGAGCCGACGGCGCGCGGCCGCAGGAGGGCGAGCGCGCCCAGCGTCGTGGCGCCGCTGAGGTGCACGAAGCTCACGCCGGCGGGCGGGTTCGTCGCGGCGATTCGCTGCGCGGTCTCGGCGATCGCCGAGTCGGGCACCGCCAGGAACACCAATCCGGAGGGCGGCGCCTCAAAGTCAGTGCGCGCCGGCACGAGTCGCGCGTGGAGCGCCCGCGCGAGGCTGCGGCCGAGGTTCCCTCGGCCCGCGACGATCAGCGGATCGGGCGTCGGTTTGCGGCTGCTAGGAGGCGGACGAGCTGGCGGCCGCCGGAGACTGCGGCTCCTCGCGGGCGATGATCGCGTCGAGCTCCTTGCCGTCGAGGGTTTCGACGATCTTCAGCTGTTCGACGACCGCATCCATCTTGCTGCGCTGCGCCGAGAGGATGCCCTTGGCGGTCTGATACCCGTGCGAGATGATCGCGCGGATCTCCTCGTCGATCACCGCGGCGATCTCCTCGGAGTAGTTGCGCTGCTCGCCCAGGTCGCGGCCGAGGAACACGAGCTCCTCGCGATGGCCCATCGCCACCGTTCCGAGCTTCTCCGACATGCCCCACTGCGTGACCATGCGGCGCGCCATCTGGGTCGCCTTCTGGATGTCGTTCTCCGC
>Ga0075436_100003414_pt1 | contig 10894 bp, 10 predicted proteins | sample RhiMethybrSRZTD5_FD_75303 | JGI IMG/M metagenome (GOLD analysis project Ga0075436, IMG submission 75303) | Populus rhizosphere microbial communities from Tennessee, USA - Rhizosphere MetaG P. TD hybrid SRZTD5 | ecosystem: Host-associated > Plants > Roots > Rhizosphere > Soil | place: USA... | reverse complement strand
GTTTCTCTGGGCGCCCTGACCCGGAAATTTCATCGTTTTTGGCGCTGACTGTAGAACATCGTAAGATTTGCTGCCTTTACCCTCAAGGGTTCGAAGGGCAGCCCACCTTGGATCGAGATCCTGCTCATGATGATGGTCGGGACTCTCGTTGAGGTTGGCACCGCATTCAACACAGAGCCCGGCACAGTCCTCTCGACACAACGGCTGGAACGGCAAATCAAGTACCACCGCGTCGCGCAGTAGCGGCTCGAGGTCGATCAGATCGCCCTCCAGCCGACTTGCGAGGTCATTGTCTGGTTCCACACCTGGGTACACATAAAGTTCTTGGATTTCGACCTCCAGCTCATCGGAGATCGGCCCAAGGCACCGTACGCATTCCCCGCGGAGCTGAACCGTGGCAGTGCCGCTTACCAGCACTCCCTCGACAACTGACTCCAGACGAAGGTCAAGCTCGACTGGTGATCCGGGTGGTACGCCGATCACGGCAATTCCCAAGTCCGCGGGGGCTTCGACGGTTGCCCGTACCACCTTCATTGCGCCCGCACGACGGCCCAATTCGTGGGTGTCGAGGACCAAGCCCGAGCGGGGGTCCAGCGAGCGATGCGGCGAACTCATCGCAATCCTTCCAAGCCGTGCGGCCTCGATACTCGTCGTGACCGAGGCCCAACCCTACCGGTGAGTAAGCCTCGTAGCAAAAAGCTCTGAAACCACCCGACATCCGCCGCGGAGCGAACAAAGCGGGCGAAGCAATCAAATACGGTTATTCCGCATGCTCCGGGTGCTGCCGCCTGTCCAGGCGCATGGTGTCGCCGGCATCCAAGCCACTGCGTTCGGCGAGCCGGGCGCGAGCGGTGCGTACCTGACTAACCGTCTTGTGCAACACCGACTCGAAGCCCGCCATCCGCGCGTCGATGAACTCATCGGTCTCGCGACGCAGGGCGACTGCCTCCTCGTCCGCCTCGGCTCGCATCTGAGCAGCCACGTGCTCTGCTACCCGCACTACCTCGCTGTGCTGGGCCAGATTGGCTGCGTGGTCCCGCGCCTCCGCCAGGATCCGGCCCGCCTCGGCTTCACCTTCAGCGACTTTGTACGCGGCCAAATCGATGACGTGTTGCGCCTCGGCGATTTCGTCGGGCAAATTCGCGATGACATCGTCGATCGCGGCCAGCACTTCACCTCGATTGATTACGCACGATGCAGACATCGGCATCGCACGCGCATGAGCGATGAGCTCGCGTAGGTACGCGAGCTTCTCCTCAGCCATTCCCCCTCCAACCATGGAAGGTCCTACCCCCAGAACCGCCACGCTTGTCCCCTTTCCGAGTCTCCCCTGTTCCCTAGTGTCGCGCAGCTCAAACCTGATTCACATATCGTTCCGCGCTCCCGCATGTCGAGATGCGACTCGAGCAATAGTGCGCGCAGCAATCTTTTCGGGCAAGAACGGTGTCACATCGCCCCCGAGCGTCGCCACTTCGCGGATCAAGGACGAGGAGACGTAAGCCCATTGAGGTGTGGTAGGCAAGAACAGCGTGTCTACGCCAGTCAACTGCCGGTTCATCTGAGCCATCTGCAGCTCGTAGCCGAAATCCGTGGCCCGTAATCCTTTGCTGATGACGTCAATGTCGTTGGCGGTACAGAAGTCGACCAAGAGGCCGCCGAAAAGCGTCACCTCGACGTTGCCCCATCGCCCGCACTCCTCGCTGAGCATCTCCACCCGCTCATCTGGAGTGAAAAGAGCATTCTTGGACACGTTGGTGCCCACGGCCACCACTACATGGTCCACGATCCGCGAGGTTCGCTCGATGACATCGAGATGACCATGAGTGGCGGGGTCAAACGACCCCGGACAGACCGCGCGAGTCATGACAGCTCCTCTGGAAGCTCGCCGTATGCGGGCTCAAGCGACCCGAAAGACAAGATGGTCTCACCGTAGGCCCGACTCCACCGCTTCGCAGTCGCGAGTGGCCAAACCAGGTCCGGCGAGCGTCGCGACCGCTCGACCACGATCAGGGAACGTGCGCCGACCCAGCGGTTTGTGACGAGTTGCTCCAGTTGGTCACTGACGACAGTGCTCTCCAGTTCGTACGGCGGATCGGCGAACACGATGTCAAAGGTCTGAGCTGGAGATCTGCGAAGCAACTGCCTCACCGGCGTCGTGGCTATCTCGATAGCCAACTGGAGGGCTTCGGCATTTTGTCTGATGAGCTGTGCCGTACGCGAGTCACGCTCGACAAGAAGCACCCGAGTGGCGCCACGGCTGGCCGCCTCCAGCCCGACAGCCCCTGAGCCGGCGTACAGGTCGCAAAAGGCTAGACCCGCGAGGGCCCGCTCGGGCGGCTCAGCTGCGGTCCCGGCCCAGGCGGCGATGGCTGAGAACAACGCCTCGCGGACCCGATCGCTGGTCGGACGGGTACGGTCCCCACGCGGCATGGCAATACGCCGACCGCCACGAGAGCCCGCGATAATCCGAGTCACGTTCACAGCTCGCCGCTGGGGCTGGTGCTCGCGGCAGCTCGCCGCTGGGGCTGGTGCTCGCTCCGCTCGCGCGGTTTCACCAGGCGCGCGCAGATTTTCACGTGCGCTCCAGCCAGTCCCCCGAAGCATCCATCTCCACATCGAGAACGATGTCGGCCAGGCCTGGATCCTTGAGCTCGGGATCCTGGGCGATACATTGCTCCGCGAGCGTACGGGCCTGGGCTATCAGGTCAGCGTCCCGCAGCACACGCAAAAGCTTCAGACTGGATCTGCTCCCCGACTGACTCGCGCCGAGAACGTCTCCCTCACGACGCTGCTCGAGGTCAACCTCGGCAAGGGCAAAACCATCACGGGTCGCGGCCACGGCGTCCAGGCGCTGGCGGGCCGTGCTGTCCTCGCTAGCCGTTGTCAGCAGCAGGCAGACTCCCGGATGGGCGCCACGCCCAATGCGTCCGCGCAACTGATGGAGCTGTGAGATGCCGAAGCGGTCGGCGTCACGAATGACCATCACTGACGCGTTAGGTACATCGACGCCGACCTCGATCACCGTAGTCGAGATCAGTACATCGATCTCCCCGGCGGCGAAGCCGGTCATCACTGCATCCTTGACCTCACTCGGCAACTGGCCATGCACCATCTCCACCCGCAGCTCGGCCAGCGGACCCGTGCTTAACTCCTTGAACAGATCCTCAACTGCGACTGCCGGCGCCGCGTCATTGTCACCATCAAGGTTCTCGGCATCGCTACCGGACGCGCCGGAAGAGGAAATCCGGGCGCACACCACGTACGCCTGACGGCCGAAACGAACCTCCTCCACAATCCGCTGCCAAACCCGCTCCAGCCACGACGGCTGGCGAACCGTGTCAACAACGACCGTGCTTACTTCGGCGCGACCGGCCGGAATCTCCCGCAGTGTCGAGGTCTCCAGATCACCAAAGACCGTCATAGCGACCGAGCGTGGGATCGGAGTTGCTGTCATCACCAGAACATGCGGACGTGGATCAGCCTTGGCGCTCAAGGCGGCCCGCTGTTCCACCCCGAACCGGTGCTGCTCGTCAACGACAACCAGGCCGAGATCGGCGAACTGAACATCGGCGCTGAGCAAGGCGTGAGTTCCGATGACGATTCCCGCAGCACCGGATGCTGCTTGGAGGGTCGCCTCTCGGCGCCGCGCCGCCGATGACGATCCTGTGATCAGCACGACGCCAGTCGCCTCGTCCGGCGCGTCAAGCGTGCCCCCGGTGGCGAGCTCACCGAGCATCCGGGTGATCGTTTGGTAGTGCTGAGAAGCCAGCACCTCGGTCGGCGCCAACAGCGCCGCCTGGCCACCAGCATCAACGACTGCCAGCATTGCCCGCAGCGCGACAAGCGTTTTGCCCGATCCGACCTCACCTTGCAGCAGTCGCTGCATCGGTTGGCTGCGCCCGAGGTCAGTCATGATTTCGTCACTCACCGCGATCTGACCGTTAGTGAGGATGAACGGCAGTCGCTCGTCGAATGCATCAAGCAGTCCGCCAGATCGTCGCGTACGAGGCACCGCTCGATGCAACGCGGCATCCGCTCGTCGGTACGCCATGGTGAGCTGCAGTGCGAACGCCTCGTCGAACCGCATTCGCTCGCGACCTTCGTCGATCATCGACTTGTCGGTCGGCTGATGGACTGCGCGGAACGCGGACTCAAGATCAACTACCTCTGCCGCCTCGCGAATCCATTCAGGAAGCGGATCCTCGATGCCGGACAGCGAATCCAGCGCCAAGGCTGCGCATTCGGCGATGGTCCAGGTTCGTAACTTTGCAGTCAACGGATAGAGACCGACGAGCGGAACCTTGGAGGTGGAGGCGAGTGCCGCGTTGTGCTTGGCACCGCCGATCACGACACCGTGCTCGTCGAGGATGACGAAGTCGGGATGCGCTAGCTGCGGTCTGCCGTTGAATCGGGTCACCTTGCCGGCGAAGATGCCTCTGGTGCCTGGATGGAGCAGTCCTTGCCAATAACGGATCAGTCGAGGTTGGCCGAAGAAGGTGCAGGTCACGCGGCCTCGATGGTCGGTGATAGTGGCCTCGAGCCGCGGCTTGCTGCGGGACCGAACGTAGGGACGATCGTCGAGATTGAAGGTCCGGGCGTCCACAACTTCCGCCATGACCGCAACCTCTTCGCCTTCTCGGAGCAAGGCGAGGTCGCTGAGCTCGGTCCCTGAAAAGTAGCGGCGTGGCACCAGCCGCATGAGATCGCCGACGGTCAAGATCTTCAGCGGTTCGAAGAGCTTGGCCGTCTTCGCGCCGACGACGTTTTCCAGGCGAGTCATTAGGCGGCGAAACGTATCGGTACGCCACCGTGAGCCGACGAGTCTGAGAGTGGTCATTCCAGTCCGAGCAATAGCGGGTAGCGCGGCTGGCCGCCGTCCACAACGTCGATGTCGAGCGTAGGAAATCGCTTCCGCACTCGGGCGCTGAGGGCGGACACCAAGTCATCGTCGGCATCGATGCCCCGCACCAATGTGAGCAGCTCTCCGCCGGCACTGATCAGTCGTTGCAGGACCTGCCATGCGACCTCGGCCAGGGATGTTCCGATAACGACGACGTCCCCTTCAACCGCACCGAGCACATCGCCTGGCTCACAGCGCCCAGCCATAGTCATAGCGGCGCTCTCGGCTACGGTCACTGCGCCGTGTCGGGCATGACCGGCAGCCGTGCTCATAGCCACGACAGCGGACTCGAAGTCCGCAGACGGCTCATGCACCGCCATGGCGGCCAGGCCTTGCACCTGGGCAACAGTGGGAATAACGCCGACTCGTCGTCCGGCCCTTCGCATAACTTTGGCCACGTCTCTGGCCCGCTGCACGTTCTCCCCGCCGTTGGGCAAGATCACCAGATCGCCACAGATTTGATCAGCCGCGGCCCTCAGCTGGTCGGCGGTGACGTCACCGTCAGCTGTCAGCACGGGCACACCACCAAGTGCAGCAGTCGCGCTGGCGAGCCCCGAGCCAGCTACAACTGCCAGGACACTCCTTCGCCCAGTGGCGGGATCTGACGGCAGGGCGGCAATCCGGACCTGGCTCAATTCCCCGAGTGGCAGCGCAGCCTCCACTGCGGCACCCGCCTCATCGAGGTGGACGTGCACCTGCGCAATGGCCTCATCACCCACAATGACCACGCTATGGCCGAGCTGTGACAGACGCTCGCGCAATGCGTCCAGGTCCGAATGTGCAGCACCGCGGAGCGTGTACATCACCTCATACTCGCCGGTTATCTTCGGTGCCATTGATTGGACATTGATAGCTGGAGCCTGGGCAGCCACCAGCGGCTGTGCCAGTCCGCCGCCGAGCAGTTCGACCAGCACATCGATCAACAACACATACGCCTGGCCGCCCGCGTCGACCACATCAGCCGAGGCCAGAACGTCGAGCAGTTGTGGCGTACGCGCCAGGCTTTCGCGAGCGGCATGTTGTGCGGCTGCTGCCACAGCCAAAACATCCGCTGGCTGGCTGTCTGCGACGGTTTCTGCTGCGCTTGCTGCGTCGTCAGCAACCGTCAAGATGGTGCCAGCAACGGGCCGCGCAACGGCGCGTCGTGCGGCGAGCGCCGCGGATCGCAGCAATCTGGCGACCATAGTGCCCGGCGGCAGCGACTGCAGATCAGGCAGGTCGTACTCCAACACCCGACACACGCTGACGAACATCTCGGCAACAATGGCGCCGGAATTGCCGTGGGCGCACAGGATTGCCGCCTGAACCGCCGCGTCCGCACTGGACCGCTCAAGAGCGGGGACGGAGTGCGCGATACCGGTCATCGTCAGCTTGAGATTGGCGCCGGTATCGGCGTCCGGTACCGGAAAGACGTTCATCGCGTTCAACGCGTCGGCCGACTCGCTGATGATGCTGGTTGCTCGGCGGAGCCACCAGTCGTACGCATCCCATAGCCTGGGCGCCTGCTCCCCTAGCTGGGCTGACACCCGCCTACCCTATTCCAGACTCCGCCGCGATTGGCCTGTGCTGGGGCTGGTCAGGTACTCTTTTCAGGTTGCCCAACTTCGGGCACTTCATCTGTATCGACGTAATTTGGGAGCGGATTCCAGTGGCTGCGGTATGCGACATATGCGGCAAGAGGCCCGGATTCGGCCACAACGTCCCCTGGTCGAAGAAGAAGACCAACCGCCGTTGGAACCCCAACATTCAACGGGTGCACGCGGTCCTATCGGGCACTCCCAAGCGGCTGAACGTCTGCGCGTCCTGTATCAAGGCTGGCAAAGTTTCCCGCTGATCTGACCTGGCCCTTCGACGGCTCAGGGCACATTGCCACGCAAGGCCTAAGCCTGGATAACGACGGGAATGATCATTGGTCGGCGACGATGAGTGTCGCTGACCCACTTGCCAAGCTGACGCCTGATCACCTGCTGCAGCCGATAGGAGTCATCGACTCCCTCCTGGAGTGCCGCCTCCAAGGCGGCCACGATCAGTGGGCGGACGTCGTCGAATACCGCATCATCCTCAACGAAGCCGCGGGCGTGGATGTCCGGACCGCTGACGATCTTGGAGGCGTGCGTGTTGACAACCGCGACCACCGTGATGAAGCCTTCCTCACCGAGAATCCGCCGGTCGGTCAATGACAGCTCCGAGATGTCGCCGATCGTGGTGCCATCGACGAAGACATAGCCAGCATCCACCTTGCCGACGATCCTTGCCTGTCCGCCCTCAAGGTCGACGACCATGCCGTCCTCGGCGATGATCGCCCGCTCCGCAGGAACACCGGTAGCTATCGCCAGCTCGCCGTTGGCCCTCAAGTGCCGGATCTCGCCGTGCACCGGCATGACGTTTCGCGGTCGGATGATGTTGTAGCAGAAGAGCAGTTCGCCGGCGCTGGCGTGCCCGGACACATGGACCAGCGCGTTCCCGCGGTGCACCACATGCGCCCCGAGCCGGGTCAAGCCGTTGATCACCCGATATACCGCGCTCTCGTTGCCAGGGATCAGTGAGCTGGCCAGCACTACCGTGTCGCCGCTCTTGAGCTGAATGACCGGATGTTCTCGGTTCGCCATCCGAGACAGCGCCGACAGCGGCTCACCTTGCGATCCAGTGGAGATGATCACGACATCCTCAGGTGAGTAATCGTCGATCTCACGCTGATCGATCAAAGTGTTGCGAGGAACCTTGAGAAAGCCGAGTTCCCGCGCAACCGTCATATTGCGCACCATGGATCTTCCGACGTAGACCACCTTGCGCTGATGGGCAACGGCCGCATCGAGAACCTGCTGCACCCGGTGCACGTGCGATGCGAAACACGCGATGATCACTCGCTGCCGACTGGTCGCGAATACCCGCTCAAGGGCTGGCCCGATGTCCCGCTCCGGCGTTGTAAAGCCGGGAACTTCTGCGTTGGTGGAGTCGATCATGAGCAGATCTACGCCCTCCTCCCCTAGTCGGGCGAAGGCACGCAGATCGGTAACTCGTCCGTCAAGCGGGAGCTGGTCCATCTTGAAGTCGCCGGTATGCAAGATCAGGCCGGCCGAAGTGCGCACCGCGACAGCAAGGGCATCCGGAATCGAATGATTGACCGCGATGAATTCGCACTCGAACTTGCCGACAGCAACCTTGTCACCGTCGGTGACCTGGCGCTGCGGGACGTTCCGCAGTTGGTGCTCGCGCAGCTTCTCCGCCAGTAGCGCCAGCGTCAGCTTCGAGCCGATGATGGGAATGTCGGGCCGCTGGCGTAGTAGGTAGGGCACAGCGCCAATGTGATCCTCGTGGCCGTGGGTGAGCACCAGGCCGATCACGTCTCCAAAGCGTTCGCTGATCGCATCGAAGCCAGGCAAGATCAGGTCGACACCCGGATGATCGTCCTCGGGGAACAAGACTCCGCAGTCGATGAGCAGCAGCTGGCCGTCGAACTCGACCACGGACATGTTCCGGCCGACATCGCCCAGACCACCCAACGGGACGATGCGCATCGCACTTGGTGCGAGCAAGGGCGGGATCTGCAAACTACCGGCGGCCACGGGAGGAAAGGGTACCGCCAGATAGCATCGCGGCCGTGGGAGCAGCTTCTGGTGAACCGATTGCCGCCTCTGTACGCCTCGCGTGGCCGGCCGAGGCCTCAAGCATCGCTGAGCTGCAGCGCCGATCGTGGGCTACCCAATGGCCGGCCAACCTTGCAGAGTTGATGCTCACGTCTGTTTCGCTTGCGGAGATGGTGGAGTCGTGGCGTACGGCCATCGAGCGCCCGCCAGCGGCACGGTTCAGGGTCCTCATCGCCACCGACGGGAAGCGGGTGGTTGGCTTCGCGACCACCATGCCCAGTCAGGATGAGGATGCCGACCCGAGCGAGGAGGGCGCAGTCGAGGCGTTCGTCGTCGATCCCGCGGCACAGCACCAAGGCCATGGATCCCGGTTGCTCAACGCCTGTGCCGACACGTTGCGGGCCGACGGCTTCGTTCGTGCCTCCTGGTGGGTGAATGCTCGCGATGAGAAACTCCGGACATTTCTGACGGCTGCCGGCTGGGCTGCGGAAGGGGCTACCCGGGAGATCGGGCCAGACGACGAATCGGTGCATATCAAGCAGGTCCGCCTCCACACAAACCTTGAGACGGCTGAGTGAGGTCGCCTTCGGGCTATGACGACACCGCCAGGTTGTCGCCTACTAAATCGAGATGCACGCCATCTTCAGCCGCGGTAATGCTAGTCACCGTCATCCCCAGTGGCACTCCCTTGAGTGGAATTGGCTTGAGGATGGCCGCCAATAACGCCTGAGAAGTGAATTCAGGCAGATTGACCCCTGCGACTGAGATTTTCGCATCGCTCAATGTCATGGTCTGCTCCTTGGCGTTGAGGCGTGGCGCGCCGCTGACCACGGCTTCGACATCGCGGCCAAGAACTCTGGTCTTGATGACGTGCTCCACCCGGCCATCACCGCTGTAGGTCATCGGTGCAGCAGCGAGCGAAGAAAGCTTGGCGTAGTCGAGCAAAGCAGTGCCCTCCGCATGACTGATCTTCATCGTCTTGAACCAGTCATCGGTCACTGTGTCGGTGAGAACAAGATCAGCGTGCGCCAAGGCCAGCACTGCCTCATTGGTTTCACCGAGTTGATCAGCGACGATGCCTATCTGATCAATGGAGCGGGAGGCGACCTGGGTGAGAAACGGAAAGCCTTCGATGTTCACCTGAGGCGGCTGCGGCGTGCCGAATCGAGGCTGCAGCGCTGCTGCAGTTCTCTGTTCCGCGCGATGCTGGGCAAACCGATCACCGAAGTAGAGGCCAGCGGCGATCAGTACAAAAGCGAGAACGATGATCAATATGGCGATAAGTGGGGAGGCCCGTCCAAGCCGAGACCGCAACCCGTTCATCTCAGCCGATCCCAAGAATGGGTTCGATTCCCACAGTCAGCCCGGGCCTCGTACTGATCGCGCGTATTGCGGCGAGCACGCCCGGCATGAATGACACTCGATCCAGGGAATCATGCCGAATAGTCAAGGTCTCGCCTTCAGCGCCGAACAACACCTCCTGATGCGCCACCAGACCGCGCAGCCGAACGCCATGGACGCGAATCCCCTCGACCTGCGCGCCCCGGGCTCCAGGAAGCTCCTGGACCGTTGCATCCGGAGGCTCGGCGAGGGCAGCCTCGGTACGCACAGCTGCGATCCTCCGAGCGGTGTTGGCTGCCGTTCCTGAAGGGGCGTCAGCCTTATCAGGATGATGGAGCTCAATCACTTCCGCGCTCTCGTAGAAGGGCGCCGCTTGCTCCGCGAAGCGCATCATCAGCACGGCTCCGATGGAGAAGTTCGGTGCGATTAACACACCGACGCCCTGATGCGCGGCGAGACCTCTGCGGAGTTGCTCCAATCGCTCTTCGGTAAACCCCGTGGTACCGACGACGGTGTGTATGCCGTGATCGACGCACCACGAGATGTTGTCCATCACCGCATCGGGGTGGGTGAAATCGACGATCACCTCGGCGGCCGCGGCTGCCTCGCGATCATCTCCGAGGTCGATTGCGGCGACAAGCTCCAGGTCTCTGGCGGACTGCACAGCACGGCACACTTCGGCACCCATGCGGCCACGGGCGCCGAACACTCCGACCCTGGTCATCCGCGACCACCTTCCGACTTGTCAGACTCTCAGAAGGCTATAGGCAGCGCACACCTCAATCCTGACGGTTGGCCCGCTTTTGCCGGCTGCATGAGCTCGTGGTTGGCCTGAGTGCGGTTGCATCACTGCGGGCGGGCACTGATGGGAACCTGTCTGCTTGCAAATTTTCGACCAATGCGGGCTTTCAACCTCCAACACTCGACGCTGACCTCTGGAACCCGCCATTGGATGCTCCTATGTATGTCAAGAGCCGCGCCGTTGATGGTATGGGGCCGCTTTCTCCGTCCTCAAGGGTCGCTGTGCGATCGCTGCGCGACGGCCCCGCGGGCCGCCCTTGACCTC
>Ga0075436_100003412_pt1 | contig 10896 bp, 8 predicted proteins | sample RhiMethybrSRZTD5_FD_75303 | JGI IMG/M metagenome (GOLD analysis project Ga0075436, IMG submission 75303) | Populus rhizosphere microbial communities from Tennessee, USA - Rhizosphere MetaG P. TD hybrid SRZTD5 | ecosystem: Host-associated > Plants > Roots > Rhizosphere > Soil | place: USA... | reverse complement strand
ACCAGCAGTGGCGCTCGATGCTCTGTGTCGAGGCAGCGAACGTCGCGGACAACACAGTCCATCTCGCGGGCGGGACGCGTCACACGATGCGCGTCGTCATCGGAGCCGAGGCCACCTGAACACACCCACTCACAACAGCGCCACGTCCCTCCGAGCGTCGAGAAGCGTTCTCCTGAACGCAGCTACTTCCCCGCGGCGCGGGCCGCCTGTTCAATCAGCCGAGCAACCTCTGCCGAGTGGGAAATGAACGACACGTGGCTCGACTTGATCTCGGTCGTCTTCGCACCCATCCGCCTCGCCAGGAATCGCTCGTAGTCCGGGTTGATGGCATGATCCTCTGTTCCCACGATGTACCAGCTCGGGATGCTCTTCCAGGCAGCGCCGGAGACCGTAACGTCAAAGACCGATTTAGATAGGGGCTTCTGTGTTGCCGCCATGACTCGCGCTTCCGCGGCGGACAGATCCGCGCAAAAGGCCTCGTGAAACTTCGCCCGATCGATGTAGAGGAAGCCTGCGGTATCGGGCACGAGCGCCGAGTTGAGCGGCGGCGGCGGATACTTTTCAATTCCCGCATTGATCTTTTCCCCATCATCCGGCGCAAAGGCATTCACATAAACCAGTGCCTTCACGTTGGCATTGCCTGCCGCGGCGCCGGTAATGACGGCGCCGCCATACGAGTGGCCCACCACGACGACGGGCCCCTTCTGAGCCTCGATGACTCGCTTGGTAGTGGCGATGTCCTCGGCGAGCGTGGAAAGCGGATTCTGCACCGCCGTCACGGTGTAGCCGGCCCTTTCCAGAAGAGGGATAACCTTGCTCCAGCCCGATCCGTCGGCAAAGGCCCCGTGGACGAGCACGATGGACGGCTTAACTTCTGCGGACGAGCCGACGCCGGCCAGAGCGGCCGCAACGGCAAGTACAACGGTAGCAATGCAGGATACAAACTTCATGGCTTTGTCCTTTCCCTTGATGCGCCTCTCTCGCGAGGCAACTTGAACGCCCCTCCCCCTGCCATCCAGGCTCAGCGCGATGCTACGCGGGCGGACTTTGCCCGTCAACCAAGCGCGTGGAGATCGTGGGCCTGATAGAAGCAGCGACGTGTCGAGGAGATGGAGAAGGACGCTTACGGAGTAGGCGCCGCGGCACTAGCGCCCTAGGAAACACTGTTCCTGGCTTTGAACCGCGGCGTTGCAATCGACGAACTTGGCGAACTCTACGACGTAACTTCCAATGGCGGGGATCGGCGGGTTGCCGCCCTTGGCGTGTAGAATTGGCCTGGTCGCAGCGCCGGACCGGCGCATGGATGCGTTGGAGGCCGGATGAAGTATCTCGTTGAAGCGCCGGTGTATCGACCGGACCCCTCGATGGGGCTATCCCGGGAAAGACGTCTACCCTCGTAGAGCGGCCGCGCGGAGACGTGAGACGTCAGGCGTCCCTCGAGACGATATGATCTGAAAGCCACTTGAGGAGCTCGAGTGTGAGCTCGGGCCGGTTCCGGATCAGCCACTCGAGGCGTTCGCTCCGCATGACGAGAAGCTCTGCCTCGCTGACGGCGACCGCGGTGGCCGAACGTGGCGCGTGCCTGAACAGCGCCACCTCCCCCAGCAGCTCCCCTTCCTTCACTAGGTTGAGCCGGCGCTCACCGCCGGCGGATCGCTTCACGATCTCGATCGTGCCTGTGTGAACGAGGTATGCCTCTCCATGCGCGTCGTCGCCCTCCTCGAAGATGACCGTGCCGGGCGCGTAGTGGCGGCGCTCGATGTCACCGTGCGTGAGGTTCCGGTAGATCTCGATCCCGATAGAGGGCAGGTGGGACTTGCTCTCCACGGGCAGACGGGCATTCGCCCACGCGCCGAGACCGCCCTTGAGAATCCGGACACTGCTCCACCCCTGGCGGCGCAGGACCCGGGCGGCCTCAGCGCTCGTTCGCTCTTCCGGACTCGAGCAGAACGTGACGATGAGCTGGTTCTTCTCGACCGGCAGGTCGATCTGCCGCTCGGTGATGTGCTCGGGATCGAGGCGGATCGCCCTCGGGATCGAGAGCGGGCTGGTCTCGTAGTCGGCGGGCGTACGCACGTCGAGAAGCACGGGATTCAATCCTCTCTCCAGGAAATCGACGACCTGACCCGGATGGACTCGATACCGGTTGCGCTTCCAACGTCGGACTCCCCACATCCCCCATGTGGTGACACTCAGCAGCGCCAGCGCGCCGGCGGTCGTCCACGCCCAGGGAAAGGGCCGGGTCGGCGGGTGGGCGAGCTTGTACTCGGCCTCCCGCATCGAGCGCTTGACCACCACGAGGCCCGGCAGCAATGCATCCGCTTCACGGAACTTCGCGAGCGCGAGCGAGTACCGATCGCCCAGCAGGGCCGTGACCCCGGCCTCCCATACCGGATTGAAGCGGCTCTCACCCCGCTTCACATCGGTGCCCGCCAGGAAGGCGCGCACGTCCTTGGCGGGAATCAGAAAATTGAAGCCCTGGACCTCGGCGCTGCCGCGGAGGGAGATGAACGTCATGACGCCGACGATGGATCCGCGGTCATCCACCGCGGGCCCGCCACTGTCTCCATAAACGGCGGAAGCGTCCGTCTGGATCACGTCCTGACCGATGGCGTCCGTGTTGAATCCCGACACCTGTCCGTTCGTGGCGGACGCTTCCTTCAAGGCCGTCCGGCTGAGAAGCTCATGATCTCTGACCACTCCCGGGAAGCCCAGGATGTGGAGACCGTCCCCGAGTTTGGGCTCCATGTCCGAGATCGACATCACCGGATACGTCCCATCTGGGACCTTCAGCAAGGCCAGATCGCGCCCGGAATCCTTGAGCGGATTGCCCTTTGCATCGAGCGTGATCGGCGCGCTGAACTTCGCGACCTGGGCCTCGAGATCCGCGCCGTTGGACAGCAGCACGCTCACCCGCCCCGTCGGCGTAAGCTTGACCGCGGTAATGGGAATGGCACGCAACAGCTGTTCCTCGAGGTCAGGCCGCTGACCCCGCGCGAGCCCCCGCGCCTTCAGCGCCGGGTACACACAGGCTTCCTCGACCGCCCTCAGCTTCAGGTTGAACTCGACCCATGGCGGTACACGGTATGCGGGATCGATGACGTGCGCGTTGGTGATGAGGTAGCCCCGACCATCCACGAACCACCCAGTGCCCACCTCAATGAACGGCTTCGGGTTGACCGTGATGGGGCCCTGGCCGCAATTCACCGTCGCGCTCCCCTTGACCTCAGCGCTCACCAGCGCGACAGCCGGCACCGCGTGGAGCAAGGCCTCCTGAACGGAGAGGGCGGACGAAGGCGAGGGCGTGGCGGTAAGGCCACCGCTCACGGCCAGCACTGCGGCCCACCGCACTCTCGAGGCTCTCGCGCTCATCGGGTCAGCGGCCGACATCTTAGCATTCCTCGCCGGACGCGAGACGCAGCCGGTCCCTTCCGGAGAGGACCTGCGTCTGGCATTTCTACTCCTCCCCGCCCATGGTCACCAGTCTCGCGCACACGTCTGCCATCCGCTTCTCAGCGAAGCGAATCTGCCACTCGATGAACTCCCGCCGCGTCTTGTCTCCGCGAGGGGTCGCATCGAGGTCCCGCCGATACTGCGCCAGTTGAGTCGGTAACTCCACGTCTCGTTCCTCTTCAAGTGATTCACGCTCGTTCCGTGGCCGGGGCATGCGGTCAGAGTAGCCGCCGGATCGAGAAAAGACATCGCACAAGCCAGAGGATCGTTCTCGTCACGCGAAACCCGGGTCATCTTTGGTGTTACCCGAGGTCAACCACAAGCCGACACTGGGCCTCCTCCTCGCTCCGGCAGTCCACATCCCCTGATCGACCGAAGAGGCTGCACTCCAATGGCCCCTTTGTTAGACTCCCGCCCGGGATGGGACCATTGATGGACCGGCGAGCGTTCATCGGCACCTTGGCGGGTGGCCTCCTCGCCGCGCCGCGCGCCGCCGAGGCCCAGCAGTCAGGGAAGACGTACCATGTCGGCATCGTGCACCCGGGCGGACCGTACCACACCATGATCGACGGATTGAAGGACGGCCTCAAGGAGCTGGGGTTCGAGGAAGGAAGGCAGTACGTCCTTCACATTCGGGACGTGAAGGGTGATCCGAAGGCGTTGGAGCCGGCGGCAAGGACGCTGGAGCAGGAGAAGGTCGATCTGATCTACTCGCTTTCCACCTCGATCACCTTGGCCGTGAGGCGCGCAACGACGAGCGTTCCAATCGTGTTCTACGCCGGAACCGATCCCGTCGTCGTCGGTTTGGTGAAAAGCTTTGCCAAGCCTGGCGGCAGGCTCACAGGCGTCCACTCGCTGACGACCGAGCTGGACGCCAAGCGTCTCCAGATCATGAAGGAGATGCTCCCAAAGCTCCGTCGCGTTGCGGTGTTCTATGACCCGGGCAATATGGCCGCCCAGGAAAGCGCGAAATCGGTCCGGGAGGCAGCACGGCAGCTTCGCATCGAGATCGTCGAGCGCCACGTGCGATCGGTCGAGGAGTTGCGAGTGAGCCTGCAGGCGCTCAAGCCCGGTCAGGTGGACGCTCTCGCCCATGTGGCGGACGCAATGGTGACGAGCCAGACGAGGCTCGTAGTGGACACGGCGAGAGCCCAGAAGCTGCCCGCGATGTCCTTCGAACGGACTTTCGCCGCCGATGGAGGGCTCGCGAGCTATGGGGTGAACTTCCGTGCCGTGGGCCGGCAGTCGGCCAAATACGTCCACCAGGTGCTCTCGGGCACGAGTCCCGCGGAGCTGCCGGTTGAGAGGGTCGACCGGTTCGAACTTGTCATCAATCTCAATACCGCCAAGGCGCTCGGCCTGACGATCCCGCCGTCGCTCCTGCAGCGGGCGGATCAGGTGATTGAGTGAGTGACACCGGCTGAGAGATCGCCCTCTCAGTTCACTCGCTGTGACCAGGAGGCTGGCGTGACTACAAACGCGACGAAGAGCTCCGGCGAGGCCCAAGCGAAGCGACTCGAACGAGTCTACGAAGAAGTTGCGAAACTCTTGCGAGAGCCCGGCGTCGCCTCGCGTTCTCGTACCCCATCGGACCGGAACGAATGGTCGGCGATGCAGACCCTCGGGCACATGACCGAGATGATTCCGTACTGGTTGAACCACTGCCGGGCCCTGATCGTCGCCACGGGGACCCCCCCGACGTTCGGGCGCACCCATGGGTCGCCGGAGCGCCTGGCGGGCATCGCCCACGGGGCGACCGCCGACCCGGACGCACTTCTGGGCCAGCTGCACGAGGAAGTTCGCGCGGCGGCCAGCGTGATCCGGCAGCTCTCCATCGCCGAGCGCGGCAAACGAGGCATCTCCACCGAGCGAGGCGAGATGACGGTGGCCGAGGTGATCGAATCGTTCATTGTTGACCACGCCGAAGAGCACCTGGCCCAAGTGCAGAGCGCGCTTCGAGCGTAGTGAACCCTCCGGGTCAGATGTTGCCCCACGTCCACCGGCGCTGCTGCAGCGAGCGGATCGGGTGATCGAGTGATGGAACGCCGAGCCTTCATCGCGGCCGTCACTGGTGGTCTCCTCGCCGCACCGCTCGCCGCCGAGGCACAACCGGCCGGCAAGCCCTACCGAGTTGGAGTGCTCAGCGCTGGCTCGATGGTCAATCCAGAGATCCAGGCGTTTCGCGAGAGTTTACAGGCCCTAGGATGGGTAGAAGGACGGAACATCGCGATCGAGTCACGGTTCGCCGAAGGTCGCACGGATCGCCTCGCCGGTCTCGCGGCAGATCTTGTCCGCCTCGAGGTACAGGTCATTGTCGCTGGGCCCTCGACAGTGGCGAAGGCCGCGCACCAAGCGACGGCAACGATCCCGATCGTCATGGCCGGTGTGGGGGATCCCGTCAAGCTCGGATTCGTTAGGAGCCTGAACCATCCCGCCGGCAATATGACAGGCCTCGCGACCCTCCTGCCCGAGCTTGAGGCCAAGTCATTTCAGCTTCTCACCGAGCTGTTACCACGCCTCGTCCGCGTCGCAGTCCTCTTGAATCCGGACAATCCCCTGCATGAAGTCGAGGACGCGGAGGCGGCCGCGAAGCTGGTGGGGCTACAGCTCGTCCCAGTCCGCGCGCGCACCCCCGAGGACTTCCCCGCGGCCTTCGACGTGATCGTGAAGGCGGGCGCCGGGGCGGTGGACGTCTGGGGAGATCCCGTCTTTGGTCGCCACCGCGCGGCCCTCGTTGACCTCGCGACGAAGTCGCGCCTTCCGACGATGTTCAAGACAAAGCCAGACGTTGCTGCGGGAGGGCTCCTGGCATACGGGCCGGACTTCGTCGACCTGTATCGCCGCGCCGCGAGCTACGTTGACAAGATCCTCAAGGGTACTAAGCCCGGCGACCTACCTGTAGAGCAGCCGACGAAGCTAGAGTTGGTCATCAACCTCAAGACCGCGAAGGCGCTGGGGCTGACGATCCCGCCATCCCTCCTTCAGCGCGCCGACCAGGTCATCGAGTAGCCTGCGGCGTCACGTCCTGGACACGGGGCAGCTCGCCATCTCGTCGTCAATGGTTGCGGGGGCTGGATTTGTAGAATGCTACACGGCGGCTAAGACCTCCAAATGGTCGTCGCTCGGTGAGGGACGCGGGGCGAAAGATGAGTGGCCGATCCTGGCGAGCGGCCGGTCGCTCACTACTGGGCGTGGGCCGATCTGATTGTCCGGCTGCCACTAGCCCCTTGACACCGCTCGTCCGGCTGCCGTAGATGACCACTACGGTGGCCGGCCGTCCACCGCCGCCGCGGGTCGTCGTTTGTCCGTGCTGTCAGCCGGGCGGGCCGATGACGGGCCTTAATGTTTCCTACGATCCGACCGGCTTCGGGCCGAAGCGGAGGCCGGGCCAGCTCCGCGGGACCCGAGTCCGAGACCTTGCCACCTTCGACCCTCGCGGGCGAGTCGAGGGCTTCGGGGCTGTGCCGCTCGATCTCAACGTTGGCCCGTCGCGACCCACTGACGAACGGTGAGGAGGCCTCTCATGAAGCTCGCTCTGTACCTGCCGAACTTTCGAGACAAGGTGACCGTCAAGGAGCTCGAAGATCTTACCAATCGTGCCGAGGCGCTCGACTTCGACTCCGTCTGGACACTCGACCGGATCGTCGTCCCGGAAGCCTCCGATCGTCAACAGCTCCAGTACTCGTTCGGCATGATCGACGGGTTCCCGAAGGCATTGCCGGTGTCCTCCCGCGGCGAGTGGCTCCAAGGCATGCCGTTGATCCCGTGGCTCGCCGCGAAGACGAAGAAGGTGCGGATTGGCATGAGCATCATCGACACGCCATTCCGCGCGCCCGGCGTCCTCGCTGCGGAGATCGCCACCGTGGACCATCTCTCCCACGGCAGGGTCAACGTGGGCGTCGGGTCCGGGTGGATGCCCGAGGAGTTCGCGGCCGCGAGTGCCTCGCACATCTTCCCCAAACGGCACAAGCACGTCCGCGAGACGATCGAGATCATGCAGGGCATCTGGACGAACGACCTCTTCGAGTACCACGGCGAGTTCGCCGACTTCGACCGATGCGGGTTCGGAGCGAAGCCCCTACAGAAGCCACACCCGCCGATCTTCATGAGCGGGCTCAAGGACCCGAAGCGTGCGGCGAACCGCATCGCGACGTACGGCCTGTCGGGCTGGATCGGGATCCAGGACACACCGGACGAGCTCAAGCAGTGGCGCGACGCCATCCAGCGAGAGCTCCAGGAGCTCGGGAGTTCGCGCTCGATCAACGATCTCGAGATCTGCACCATGCTCTGGTTCGTCATCACGGGCCAGGAGACCGATCAGACTCCGCGGGGCAAGGGCAGCAATTTGCTGGCGGGAACCGCCGCGCAGATCACCGACAAGCTCAAGCGCTACAAGGAGGCCGGGTTGACGATGCCTCTTCTCTGGCCGCCCTTCCAGGACGTGCCGGTTGCGAAGACGCTCGACGACCTCAAGCAACTGAAGGAGGAGATCATGCCCAAGGTCGACGCCATGTAGCTCGGGCCAAGGGCTTCGGGTTGCGGTTCCCGAAGAGCTCGCTCGACCTGCGAAGAAGCCGCTAATGTGCGCTGTGCCGTCGGCTCCTGGGGTGGCCGGCGTCCGAGTCTGGGAAGTTATGTCACGAGGCCGCCGGCCAATGATGATGGCTATTCACCGTGCAGTCCCAGCCACTCGGGCACGATGCAACGCCCTCCGGCCGCCGGCGAACTTCGGCGTGGCCTAGAGACTGTCGGTGGCGTTGTCCACGAGCACGAGGACCTCGAGGCGATCGATCGGCCGCATCACGCTCCCTCCGGGGCGATGGCCGCGCGCACGCGTGCCGGCGTCAGCGGCAGGGCGGTGAGCGCGACGCCGCGCGGCCCCAGCGCGTCGCACACCGCGTTGGCGATGGCCGCGCCCAGGCCGGGGTTGCCGCACTCACCCAGACCGCGCAGGCCCAGCGGATTGGTCTTGGCCCGTATCTCCTGGTAGAAGCCGTCCACGATGGGGACGTCGGTGGCCAGCGGGAGCGCGTACTCCATCAGTGTGCCCGACTGCAGCTGGCCGTCGGCGTCGTACGTCAGGCTCTCGTGGAGCGTATTGCCGATGCCGAAGGCGACACCGCCCACCAGCTGCCCTTCCACGAGCGCCGGATTGACCGCGCGACCGACATCGGCCCCCACCACCACGCGACGCAGCGCGATGATGCCGGTCTCGGGATCGACGTCGAGCACCACCGCGCAGGCGCAGCCGGCGTAGGTGACCTTGGCCACCTCGAACGAGGCGCCGGCGGCCAGCCGCCGCTCCGCGGCCAGCTCGGCCAGGGTGAGGCGGTGCCCGTTGGCCTGCAGCGTTCCGCGCGCGTACGTGACGTCGGCGACCGCCACGTTCCAGCGCGCCGCCGCCCGCCGCCTCGCCTCGGCGATCAGCTTGTCGGCCGCAAGCTGGGCGGCGTTGCCTGCGGTCACCGTGCCGCGAGAGCCGTAGGTGCCCACGCCGCTCTCCACCGCGGCGGTGTCGGCGTGGCGGACCTCGAAGCGCGTGGCAGGCAATCCGAGCGCCTCGCCGAGAATTTGCGCCAGCACCGTCTCCAGGCCCGGCCCCATGGACGACGCGCCCGTGTCCACCACCAGCGTGCCGTCGGCGCGCGCCTCGACCTGCGTGGTCTCGAACGGGCCGAGGCCGGTCTTCTCGACGTACACAGCCAGCCCGAGGCCACGCCGCGGCCCGGCCGGTCGCGCGTTCTGCTCCGTCTGCTCGGCGCGCGCGGCGCCGTAGTCGAGACGCCGCAGCAGCTCGTCGAAGAGCGCGGGGAAATCGCCGGAGTCGTAGACCGTGCTGACGCCGAACGACTTGGTCCCGCAGTCGTAGGGCATCTCGTCCGCGCGGATCATGTTGCGGCGCCGAATCTCGGCCGGTTCGAGGCCCAGGCGCGCGGCGGCCTGATCGAGCAGGCGCTCGCGTGCGAAGTTGCACTCCGGACGGCCGGGCGAGCGTAGTGTGCCGGCCGGCGTCTTGTTGGTCACCACCGACCAGAGATCGCAGGCGTAGCTCGGCACGCGATACGGCCCGGGCAGCAGCGCGGCGCCGAACTCGGCGGGCACGAGCGCGGCCGTGCGCACGTAGGCGCCGATGTCGGCACGCACCACCGCGCGCATGCCCAGGATGCGGCCGTCGGCGGCCAGCCCCATCTCGATCTCGTAGGTGACCTCGCGCGCGTGGTTGGCCGCCATGAGGTTCTCGCGGCGGCTCTCGATCCACTTGACGGGCCGGCCGAGCATCTGGGCGGCGAGCGGGACCAGGATGTCTTCGGGATAGAGCTCGCCCCGCACGCCGAAGCCGCCGCCGACATCGACCTCGGTGAGCCGGAGCGAGCCCGGGGGCAGGCCGAAGATGGGCGCCAGGATGGTGCGGTTGATGTGGATGCACTTCGTCGAGCCGATCAGATGCAGCTCCCCCCCGCGCGGATCGGGCGGCACCGCCACCAACCCGCGGGTCTCCAGCGCGGCCGCCGTCTGTCGCGGATAGGCGAAGCGCTCGCGCACGACGAGGGCCGCGCCGGCCAGCGCCCCATCGGCGTCACCAACTCGCATGGAGATGGTGGCGACGTTGTTGGAGTCAGTGCGGGCAAAGAGCCGCGGGGCGCCGGGCGCCAGCGCGTCGGCGACCGAGGGGCACGCCGACAGTGGCTCGTACGCGACGTCGATCAGCTCGAGCGCGTCCCAGGCCAGGTAGGGATCGTCGGCCACCACCACCGCCACTGGCTCGCCGACGTAGCGGACCACCTCCCGGGCGATGGCTGGCTGCAGGTACCGGTCGGTGCCGGCCGGGGCCGGCACGCGGTTGGGGATGATGGCGGTGGGCGGGACGTCGGCGGCCGTGAGAATCGCCCGGACCCCGGCGGCTTCCCGCGCGCGCTTGGCGTCGATCCGGACCAGCCGGGCGTGGGCGTAGGGCGAGCGTAGGACCGCGGCGTGGAGCATGGCGGGGACGCTGACGTCCTCCACGAACCGGCCCCTCCCGGTCACGAAACGGTCAGCGCCCAAACGGAGATGCGCCTCACCGATCATTGCCGGATTATATGCTTCGGCCGTCCAGCCGATCGGTAATGATGGGTCGGCGCATCCTTCTCGTGGACGACGCCCCGGTGATGGACACGTTCCTTTCCGACATCACAAATGAGCAGCCATCGGAGGGATGGATTGCTGCGGCGGGATCCCCAGCGCGCCAAGGTCGAGATCCTGAAGCACCTCGACGGAGACCTGGTGATCGTGCCCCGGCCGTCGAGCCCCGGCGAGCGGCGGGCCGAGCTCAGCGGACGCGCAAAAAGCGACAGCCTCCTGAGGGATCAGGAGGCTGTTTCCCTACAGGTGGTTCCGGCGGTTCTTACGCACCTTCGACTTTCTCCAAATAGCTTTGAAATACGGCTACATGATTCAATGCCT
>Ga0075436_100003411_pt1 | contig 10897 bp, 11 predicted proteins | sample RhiMethybrSRZTD5_FD_75303 | JGI IMG/M metagenome (GOLD analysis project Ga0075436, IMG submission 75303) | Populus rhizosphere microbial communities from Tennessee, USA - Rhizosphere MetaG P. TD hybrid SRZTD5 | ecosystem: Host-associated > Plants > Roots > Rhizosphere > Soil | place: USA... | reverse complement strand
TTCTCGGTTCCAACGATGAGTGATGGCATCACCTTGCTCCTTGATCTCTTGTGGCATTTCCTAGGCACGCGTCAGAAGCCTGCCGGCGTCACGAGACCTTGAGGACGCCGTGCATGATCGTGCGGTGCGGGTCGCACACGAAGTGGTACGTCCCTTTCTTCAGCTTCACGGTCCACTTCGTCGTGCCCGTGCCGCTGACGCTTGTCGCCTTGTTCACGCCTGAGCCCGTCAGGTGGAAGTCGTGGATCGACGCCTGGTCGTGGATCGTGATCGTGTATGTCCCGGCCTTGACGGTCTTCTTGTTCATCGTGATCGTGAAGCCGGGGCCGACGGTGCCGGTGAGTGTGTTCGCGTTCGTCGCCGCCAATGTCGGGCCGGCGAGTGCAAGCGTCGCGAGGATCGTTGTCAGTGCTCCGGTGATCAGTCGCATGTGACCTCCTTGGTCGGTCGGGTGAGAACGCGGTGTGTCACGAACACAGCGTTGCGGCGAGGCTTAGCGCGCCGCAACCCGACTAGCTGCAGTTCCGTACTGCGGCTATCCGCCAGCTGTGTCCGGGCCGCGGGGATGCGTTCCGTGCGCGCCGCGTTGTCGCTCTTGCCGGCTGCGGCGGCAACGCCTCGCAGGCGTTGCCCACAACGAGCTCGCAGATGGGCCACCGTGACGTGATGAAGACATCTGCCCCGCCGGCGGGCTCGATCCCAAACTTGGGGATGCTGGGCGTCGCTAGACGCTACGCCCAGGCATTCATCATTCGACTCGAATTGTCGGGCGCGCGAGGTGTTGGTGGACGAACTGCACGGCCATCGACCCTTCGCCCACCGCGGCGGCGCAACGCTTGCTCGATCCGGACCGGACGTCGCCGGCTGCGAAGATCCCGGGCACGCTTGTCTCGAGCAGGTTGTCGGCCCCGGCGGCGTCGCCGGTCAGGATGAAGCCGTCGACATCGCGCGCGACGGCATCGTCCAACCATCCCGTGCACGGCTCTGCGCCCAGGAAGAGGAAGAGGGCCGAGAACGTCACTTGCTCGCCGCTCTTCAGCGTGACCGCTTCGACCTGCCCGTTCGCCCCATGGAGAGCGACGATCTCACTCCGGTCGCGGACGACGACGCCGTAGCGGACCAGCTCGTGGATGAGGTAATCGGACATCGTTTCGGCCAAGTCGGCCCGACGGTGGAGCAGCGTCACCAGGGCTCCGCCGCGGGCGAGCCAGACGGCGGCCTGTCCGGCGGAGTTGCCGCCACCGACGACGGCGACACGCGAGGCGCCGCACAGCTGCGCCTCGGGCGGTCCGGCCGCGTAGAACACGCTCACGCCCTCGTAGTCCGCGAGACCGTCGACGGGAAGCCGCCGGTACGCGGCGCCGGTCGCAAGCACGACGGCGCGTGCGGAGATCTCATGCCCCTCTTCGAGTCGAACGAGGTGCCGTCCATTGCCGGGTTCGAGCTGGACCGCGCGGTAGGGAGTCGCGGGTCGTGCGCCAAACTTTCGCGCCTGGCTGACGGCGCGGCTCGTGAGCTCCGTGCCACTGATACCGGCGGGGAAGCCGAGATAGTTCTCGATCCGCCGTGACGATCCCGCCTGGCCACCCAAGGCGGTGCTCTCGACAATCAGCGTGTCGAGCCCTTCAGAGGCGCCGTAGACCGCGGCAGTAAGGCCGGCGGGACCAGCACCCACGACGAGCAGGTCGACGTCCTCGCGCGGCGCCAGCTCACGGCCGACCCCAAGCGCGCGCAGCAGCTCGCCGCGCGAGGGATGCTGTAGCTCCGTACCACCGGGGAGCCGAACGACCGGAGGCTCCGCTCCGCCCGGCGGCTGGGCGTTCTGCCAGCTGAATGGAAGCCGGTTGGCGCGGACGAAGTCCAGCATCTGCATCGTCGGCGCGGATGAGTGGGGCCCGACGATCTCGAGGCCGATCCCTTCCACGCGCTGCAACGCCTCTCGTCGAGAGATGAAGGTCGAGAGGACGAGGTCGCTGAGCGGACCATCCTCGAACAGCAGGGCGCGCAGTGCGTCGCGGTCGACCGCGATGTAGCGCAACGGTTCGGTCACGACCGCGGTCACGAAGACCGTCTGCCCCGAAAGGAGGTTCAGCTCGCCGAGAAAGCTGCGGGCACCATGGCGGACGATCTCGTTTTCAGCCGCGTCGAGGATTGCCACCTCGCCCTCACGGATGGCGATGAACGGATAGATGGGATCTCCGACCCGGTACAGCACGTCGCCGACGCCCGCGGTCAGCTCTTCGCCCAGAGCGGCGAGTGCCGACAACTGCGAGGCGGAAAGCGAGGGAATCGCGGGAACTGCCATTCGCCGAGCGTAGCCCCCTAGCCCTTCAATGCGCCACCCAGACCGGCGGTTCGACAGCCGGCCGCCTGATTCAGCCGCCTAGCCGAAGGTGAAGGCGTAGGCCTCGACGCCGGGGTCGAGGAAGCTGATCTCGAGTGTGCGGTCGGTGACGCGGCCCGGTTCGCGAATGAGCTGGTGCAGACGCTGTTGCGTCACGCTGCCCTCTCCTTGCTCGTCGACATCGAGGCCGTGAGCGTCGCCGGGAGGCTCGTCGTCGACGCTGACGCGGAACCGGACCGAGGCGCCCCGCGCGGATGGGCCCATGACGAGGTGCACGTCGCGCGCATGAAAACGGAATGCGATCTTCCCATCCGGTGCGTTCAGCACGGTTGCCCGCCGCTCGACGTCCCAGTCGCCGGAGAGCGTCCACTGATTGAGCCTCAAAGCACTCGCGGGAACTCCGCGTGCAAAGTTGCGCGCCTGCTCCGAGCCGAGGTAGGTCTCCGGCGTCTCGAGGTTCGACCAGTCGGCCTGGGCTTCGAAACCGTCGTCGGCGACGGAGACGAAGCCGTTGCGGACGCCCTCGGTGCCTGTCTCGCGGAGCAGCTCCTGGATGACCTGCTCGCACTCTTCGTATGCGCCCTCGCCGTAGTGGTGGTGCCGGATGCGACCTTGCGCATCGGCGATGTAGACCGCCGGCCAGTAGTTGTTGCCGAAGGCATCCCAGATCGCGTAGGAGCTGTCGAGCGCCACGGGATAGGCGACGCGCATCGCTTCGACGGCCTGGCGGACGTTGTCGACGTCACGCTCGAATGGGAACTCGGGCGTGTGCACGCCGACGACCACCAGTCCTCGGTCCGCGTACTTCTCGAACCAGGCGCGGACGTAGCCGAGCGTGCGAAGCCAGTTGATGCACGTGTACGTCCAGAAGTCGACCAGGACGACCTTTCCGCGCAGATCGTCCGCGCTGAGCGGCCGCGAGTTGAGCCACCCGGTCGCGCCGTCGAAGCCCGGCAGGCGACCTTCAGACATGGACGCCACGACGCCGAGCGTAGCTCGCGACCGCGCCGAGACGCGAGAACACGCCGCGAAAGTCGATTTCAGCTGTCACGCCGGTATATGTCGACAGAGTGGCGACGCGTTACAGCTTAATCCGCCGACCGCGCAGCTCCTTCTCCCCGATCAGTGGCCGAACGCCAGATGCCTACACGGAGGCGCTAGCGTTCAGCGCTTGGCGGCCACGCGGAACCCACGACAAACGGCAGACCGGGCACGAACCGCAGTCGTAGGCGGCTCGGTGCGAGCAGGGAAGAGAGCAGGTACGGATGCCCGCAGGGCAAGCCGCGCGCTCGTCCGCGCCGTCTCTGATCTCGTTGGCAAGGCGGTGGATCAAGTTCTGCTCGGCGACGTGCGCGTTGGCTCGGCCTCTGAAGCGAGACAGCTGCTGAAACAAGACGAACAAGCAGAGGCGCTCGCCGGCGACATTCAGCGGGTGGTCGCGCTCGGCGTTCCGCTTGTCCGTCGGCTCGCACGTGGCGCGCGCGTCATGAAAGTCCCGTGGGTGTTCGTCGCCTCGACGACGCTGTCGATCGGAATCGCCGTGCGAAGCGGCGTCAAAGAGATCCAAGCGCTGTCATCGCTCATCGCCCACCGGCTCGAGCAGGCAACGGGGACTCCAGCCGATCCGGCGCTGGTGAAGAAGCTGGCGGTCGACCTCTATCTGCACCCGCGACGCACGCCGAGCCTGAACAACGAACGACCGCGGATCGTTCGACTCACACGCAAGTGGCTGCTCGGCGGCGCCTTCGGGCGTAAGACGCAGCGGCGCGCCTCGCGAGCATTCGACGCCGCCGAGCGGATCGACGCCGCCGCGCTCGCCGCCGAGTGGAAGAGCGCAGAGCGAAAGCGCTAATCGTCGTCCGGTTTGCGACGACCCCGGAAGAACAGAATTAGGAGCGCTCCGAGGGCGCAGGCCGTAAATACCCGTGCCCTGATCCGACTCTCTTCGGCCACCTTGTCCTGGTAGTACGAGACCATGTCGTCGACGTAGGCCAGCAGCTCGAGCAGAACCGTCCCCGGGTCGTGCTCCGCTGCGTCTGTCCACCGCGGTGGCACTCGATGAGTCAGTCCTGATCTCAGGCGCCCGCGGCGGCGAGCTCGCTTGCCGAGTACTCGTGGCAGAGATCGCGGCCGATGCGCTGGCGGCCGCCGTCGTAGACCTCGATGCGCAGGCGGTCGTGTTGCGTGCGACAGACGAGTGTCGGCCGCTTTCCGAGATCGGGACTGCGGAGCGTGCGGCCCGCGCGGAGCGACCAGTCCAGGGCCCGTGCGCGATTGGAGCAGTACGCGTCCGCGTCGACGCCGGTCACGACGAGGTTCGCATCGTGGTCGCGCGGCGAGACGGTGCAGGTCACGGCCGCCGGCGCGTCCCCGCGGACGTACCCGAGCGCCAGCAGCGCGAAGGCGGCGATCATCCCCGCGGCGACGATCGCGGCGAGTCGTCCCCCGAACCGGCGGGCGCGCGCGGTCGCTCGGTGACGACGCAGAATCGCCGTCTTCTCACGGCGTTCGGAGGGTGCGACGATGAGTGTGGCGTCCGGCGACGGCGCACAGGCGGCTTCGAGGGCCGAAACGAGCTCTCCGGCCGACGCCGGTCGGTCCGCGGGACGCTCGGCAAGCGCGCGCTCGAGGATCTCATCGAGCGGAGGTGGAACGCCGTGAACAGGCGGGCGTCGACCCGTCAGGAGCTCGCACGCGACCACCGCGAGCGAGTAGCGGTCGCTCGCGGTGGTCGCGCGCTCTCCGCGTGCTTGCTCGGGAGCGAGGTAGCCCGCCGTGCCGAGGATCGTCCCGGTCAGCGTCAGCCGATGGGTTGCATCGTCGGCGCTCGCGATCCCAAAGTCGGCGATCTGCACGCGATCGCGGTCGTCGAGCAGAAGGTTCTCCGGCTTGAGGTCGCGGTGCACGACTCCCAGCTCGTGAGCCGCGTCGACTGCGTCGGCGATCTCGTTCAGCCATCGCAGCGCTCGTGTGCGAGCCACTGCACCTTTCGCAAGCGCGTCGGCGATGCTGCCGCCGGGCTGGAGCTCCATCACGAGGAACGGCCGGCCACGCCAGCGGCCGCTGTCGTAGATCGTGACCACATGCGGATGGCGACCGAGTCGTGCAGCGATCACGGCCTCGCGCGCAAAGCGAGCCGGAAGCGTCGGATCGGCCGGCTGCTGCGGCGCCAGGAGCTTGACCGCCACCTCGCGATCCAGCTCGAGATCGTGCGCGAGCAACACCTCCGCCGCGGCACCGCGGCCGAGCACGCGAATCGCGCGAAAGCGCGCTGGCAGGAGACCCCGACGCACCGAAAGGAGCCTAGCGGGTCAGCGCAGCCTGGAGGTACTCGCGCCCCACTCGGTGGCCAAACGAGACAACGAGGGTGGAGCCTTCAAGCTCTCCTCGCCGCCAATTGCTCAGCGTCTCTCCCGCCGCAGCGATGCTCTCCGCAGCCGGTGTCGCATTCGCCGCGGCTATGTCTTTGCTCGCGCTCGAGCAGGAGCTTCCGGCGGCGATCCGCCTCACGCCGAGGCCGTCGGGATGAATCGGCTGCGCGTGATTCCGGCGTCGTACGTCACGCCACCGTGTCGCTAATCCCGGTCGCTCAGGCGCTTGGGGCGCGCTCGTGCTCGCGTTGACGGAGCTCGATCCGACGGATCTTGCCGGTCAGCGTCTTCGGAAGATCGTTGACGAATTCAATCTCACGCGGGTACGCGTACGCTGAAAGCCGCTCTCGGACGAAGCCCTTGATCTCCTGCGCGAGCTCCTCGGACGGCTCGTGCCGCTCCGCGAGAACGATGAACGCCTTGACGATGTCGCCGCGCAACTCGTCGGGTGACGCGACCGCCGCCGCCTCTCGTACGGCCACATGCTCGAGACAGGCAGACTCCACCTCGAACGGCCCGATCCGGTAGCCGGCCGAGATGATGACGTCGTCGGCTCGACCTTCGTACCAGACATAGCCGTCCTGGTCCTGGCGAGCTGCGTCCTTCGTGTGGAACCACTCTCCGCCGAAGACCTCGACGCTCTCCTCCGGCTGTTTCCAGTACCCGAGCGGGTAGTGCGGATTCGAACGCGCGCGGAGGCAGATCTCGCCGCGCTCGCCGGGCGCGACAGGATTCTCGTCCTCGTCGAGGATCTCCACGTCCCAGCCCGGCATCGGCTTGCCCATGGAGCCCTCCCGCACGTCCATGAATGGGTAATTCGCAACGAGCGGGTACGACTCCGTCAGGCCGTAGTAGTCGAGCACGGTGACGCCATACTGGTCGCGGAACCAGCGGATCGCCTCGGGGTTCAGTGGCTCGCCGGCCGAGCAAACGCGGCGAAAGACCTGCGGATATCGCGTGCCTGCGTCTCCGATCGACATCATCGCCCGCATCGCCGTCGGCGTCGTGAACACGTTCGTAACGCGCCGGCGGCTGAGGAAGTCGAGTTGCTTGTGAGGGTCGAACCCGCCCTCGCGCCGATAGACGCACTGGACCGCGCCGAGACGCCACGGCCCGAGCAATGGTGCAATTCCGGCGGCCCACGCCCACTCGCCCATGCCGTGGAAGCGCTCGCCGTCCTCGACTTCGTGGCAGTAGAGAAACTCCTCATGGCCAAGGAGGTAGCGATGCGCGTGGACAATGCCTTTCGCAAGCCCCGTCGTCCCCGACGTGTAGTAGAGCTGCGCCGGATCGTCGGCCGAGGTATCGCATACCACCTGATCTGTCGACGCGCCGGCCAACGTTTCTTCGTCCATTACCAGCAGCCTGGTCGCCGTAGCAGCGAAGCGGCCGGCATTCACCGCATCCGTGACGACGAGCTTCGCGCCGGAATCGTCGAGCCGGTGCCGGATCGAATCGTCGCCGTACAGCACTGACATCGAAAGCAGGATCGCGCCCAACTTCCAGACACCGAAGAAGACCGCGGCGGTTTCGGGGGCCGGCGGCAAGACGACCGCCACGCGGTCACCACGCCCGATCCCCTGCGCTGCGAGCGTGTGTGCAGCCTGGTTCGCCAGATCCTGAAGCTCGCCCCACACGAGCTCCCGGTAAGACCCGTCGAAGCTCTCCCACACCATCGCCGGCTTGTCGCGCGGATGCTTGTCGCAGACGTCGGCAGCGATGTTGTACCTCGGAGGCACAACCCAGCGGTGGACCGAAAAAGCTTCCTCGTATGAACCAAACGACATCTTGCGGCCAGAGCATCGCACCGGCTGCCGGCGCGGGCAAGCTCGCGGAACCGCCGCGTTTTGCGACCCTAGGCCCGGGCGCTAGGCACCCCATCGCCGGATGTGTCACAAGTCCTGAGACGCCCGTGCGACACCTCGGTGCTTCGGACGGACGGGCTGGGCGCGCGGGGATGAGCCGGAGCTATCTGCTAGCTCGGCCAGGCGCACGCGGCGAGCGCAACCTCGGCAAGGTGGGTCTAGAGTGGCCCCGGTGGGGGGTGATCCGGTTGCCGAGTACGTAAGACTCGCTGCGATACCGCGCGAGCACGTCTCGGATGTGGAGGAGTTCCTTCACCGTCAGCAGGTCGGCTCGGACACAGTCGCCGTGCTCGAGCGGCCCGGTCAACCGGTCGCGCTGCTCAGGATCCACGCCGGCGAGGCGACACTCTTCTCGGTTCTCCCGAGTCAAGAGGGACGCAGCCTCGTCCACGAGACCTTCATCGGAAAGATTTACGACGCCACCATCACACAGGTTCACGCGATCGAAAACCTCGCCGACGCCTCTGCTTCAAAACCCGAGAGGATAGAAATCGCCGGCTCCCGCCTTGGTGGAACGATCAACCTCACGCCCTACAGCGTCGACGAACGGGCGGCACTCGTGGACGCCCTTCGGGAAATCACTCCTCGCGGCTAGCGGACCCGTTCCCGGTCGTAGCGGCGCCGATCAGGAGCCCGTCCGGCCCCTCGGCAGTTCAGAAGTCAGGCTAGACGAACCAGACGAGCAGCCAGATGATCGCCAGCAAACCGATCGCCACGACCACCTCGGGCCAGGCATCACGCCAGGTGCGAAGGTGTGGAGTCGGGTCGCTCATTGCAGACATCCTCCAAGCCATCCGATCAGTCTGTTCGACTGCGAGTGGGCGAGCCCCCTCCAGCGGTGGATCCACGCTCGAAGCACCGTGAATCCGAGACCGTGGCTGTGCTCGCCCGCTCGCGCCTGACCACGAACGCTATGCCCAAGCTGGCCTGATGCCTATGGTCGTTCGTTCAGGTCCATGGGCGAGGGGTCGCCGACGCTTCCGTGGATGAAACGCCGCGCTGCCCCACCCCCACAAGGGCGACCGCAACCGGCTGCAACTACGCTGCGGAGAGGCCATTGCCAAGACCGATGACCGCCGCGGCTGTCTCAGCGAGGAGGGGTACACCGGTTTCGAAGCGCCGTGCGCGCTCATCGCCGGCGGTGAGCTCCCCGCGCACGTAGCGCCCGTAGATCGCCTCGCAGAAGACGGCGGCTTTCCAGAGGGCGAGCGCCTCGAACCACGCGAGCGGTTCCAGCTCACGACCGCTGCGCTCCCCATAGCGCGCTGCGAGCTCGGTCCGGGTCGGAAAACCGTCGGACGTGGTCACGGGAGACGTGCCGAGCGGGTTGCTTGCGCCACCGGGCTCGCTGTAGGTCGCGACGAGGTACCCCACGTCGGCGCGTGGATCGCCGATCGTGCCCATCTCCCAGTCCAGCACCGCCGCGATGCGGTCCGCCCGCACGATCATGTTCCCCAACCGGTAATCGCCGTGCACGACCGTTGCAGGCAGCTGCTCCGGCACGTTCGCGGCGAGCCAGGCTCCAACCTCCACGACGGCCGCCAGCTCGCGCGTCCGGTTGATCTCCCATAGCTGGGCAAAGCGCCTGACCTGCCGCTCGTTGTAGTTGCCCGGCCGCGCGAACGCCGCCAGCGCCGGCGCGCTCACATCCGCGGCATGGATCTCGACGAGCGTGTCGACGAGATCGTCGGCGAGCCGCCGCCGGGCCGCCGGGTCGGCGTCGAGCGGCGCAGGCAGCTCGTTCGTCACGACCTGTCCGTCGACGTAGTCCATGACGTAGAACGGGACGCCTAGCAACGACGCGTCCTCGCAGACGGCGCGGATGTTCGGGACGCGGATGCCGAGTGCCGCGAGTGCGAGCTGCAGCTTCGATTCGCGGACGACGTCGTGCGCCGTCGGCGGAAGCGGCGGCCGTGGCGGGCGCCGCAGCACGAACCGCGAGCCGTCCTCGCGCACCAGGAGGAACGAAAAGTTCGACCCGCCGCCTTCGCCGATCCGCTCGGCGCGGAGCGGACCTGCTCCGAGGTCCTGCTCGTCGAGGAACCTCCGCACCGTTTCCAGGATCAGCAGCGGTGGGCGTTCGACGATGTCCATCGGGCCGATCCTGCCACCATCGGGGCATGGAGACTCTGCTCAGCGGCGGCGCGTTCTTCGAGAGCCCGCGCTGGCATGACGGCCGCTGGTGGTTCTCGGACTTCTTCCGGCGGCACGTCCTCGCCGTCGACCGCGGGGGCGGCGTGGAGGAGATCGTCCGCGTCGAAGCGATGCCGTCGGGCCTCGGCTGGCTCCCGGATGGTTCGTTGCTCGTCGTCTCGATGGGAGACCGGCGCGTGCTGCGCCTCGACGGCGGCGCGCTCAGCGTGCACTCGGATCTGTCCAGGCTCTGCGACTGGCACGCCAACGACATGGTGGTTGCGACAGACGGCCGAGCATTCGTCGGCAACTTCGGCTTCGACCTCGGCGGACGCGAACCGCCGCGCCCGACGGCGCTTGTGCGCGTGGAGCCCGACGGGAGGGCCGCGTGTGGCGCGGACGAGTTGCTCTTCCCCAACGGCTGCGTCCTGACAGCCGACGGCCGTACCCTCGTCGTGGCCGAGACGTGGGCCGCGCGGCTGACGGAATTCGACGTCGGCGGCGACGGCGCCCTCTCGAATCGACGAACGTTCGCGGTCGTCCCGCATACAGCGCCGGACGGCTGCACGCTCGACGCCGAGGGTTGCGTGTGGTTCGCCGACGCGCGCAGCAATCGGTGCTTGCGTGTGGCACGGGGCGGCGAGATCCGCGACACGCTCACCGTGCCGGACGGGCTTCGGTGCTTCGCCTGCATGCTCGGAGGCGACGACGGCCGGACGCTCGCGCTCTGCGCCGCCTCGAGCTACGACGAGGACAAGCCGAAAGACGCGGCCGTCTTCACGACCCGCGTCGCAGTGCCGCACGCTGGGAGGCCCTAGCCCGGCGCCAGGGCGTCGACGAGCCGGGCCATCTCGTCGGGCGGCGCCGACAATGCGAGCACGCCGGTCTGGACGCCGGCCCGCCCGAATTGCGCAAGCCGCTCGCGCTGTTCGTCGACGGTTCCGAGCAGGAAGATGTCGCGCACGAGCGCTTCGGGAACGAGCTCGACCGCGCCGGCGCGGTCACCCGCGCTCCACGCGTCGACCACCGGCTCCAGCTCGGCTTCGAAGCCGAGCCAGCGGAAGAACTCCGTGTAGACCGGCACCGTGGCGTAGGCGACGAACGTTCGCTTCGCCGTCTCGAGCGCGTGCTCCCCGTGGAACGAGAAGAGTCGGCAGGCGAGCTCCTTGTCCGGCGCGCCGAAC
>Ga0075436_100003409_pt1 | contig 10901 bp, 9 predicted proteins | sample RhiMethybrSRZTD5_FD_75303 | JGI IMG/M metagenome (GOLD analysis project Ga0075436, IMG submission 75303) | Populus rhizosphere microbial communities from Tennessee, USA - Rhizosphere MetaG P. TD hybrid SRZTD5 | ecosystem: Host-associated > Plants > Roots > Rhizosphere > Soil | place: USA... | reverse complement strand
TCCCGGCGGAGCAAAAAGAGGTTTATAGCCGCACGTTTGTGAACTTGCCTTTCCTTAACGGCGAGTCCAGCTGGGAACTGCCAATTCCCGCCACCTATGTCCTGGAGCGGAACGGCGCCGTCCTCTTCGCCAGCGCCGATCCCGATTACACCCGGCGTCCCGAACCCGAAGAGGTGGTCCGCCTGCTGGACCACAGCTGAGCAGCAGCTGTTTACGTTTCCAAAGGCGGAATGGAGCGGCGGCTCATGGCGGCCACTCGGGCAAAGTCCCGGCCGGCCGGGGCATTCCTGAGTTGAAACGTTTAAAAATCGTCACTTAGATTGCGTTCTGCAAAGCGAACACACGAACTTTGCCCTTTACAAGCACCCTTGCCCCGAGTTAGTTTTCGCTGTTTGGAAATTCTCCTCCGGGGGAATGCCTGACATCTGTGCGTGCCAGGTCGGGGTTGCCAAGCCCTGCAGCTTACGCGATAATAAGGGTTTGTGCATCCTGACTAAGAATCAGAAGGAAGGTCTCTTTTGTGTTAATGATTCGACTGGCCCGCATGGGGGCGCGTAAACAGCCTTACTACCGTGTGGTCGTGATTGAGAAGGAGCGCGCGCGCAATGGCCGGGCGCTGGAGGTTGTGGGTACGTACAATCCGCGTACCAACCCCGCCAGCGTTGAGCTCAAACGCGAACGCATCGAGCATTGGCTTTCCAAAGGGGCGAGAATGTCCGACACGGTCAGCCACCTGTTCGCCAAAGCTCCCACCTCCCAGACCGCAGCGTAAAACGCGCAGGCAGGCAGACCACCCGCAACCAAGGAGCAGGTCCCGATGGCGACGGATCAGGGTGGGGATATGCGAGCACTGGTGGAGCAAATCGCCAAGGCTCTGGTTGACGAACCCGCGCAGGTTTCAGTACAAGCCATTGATGGAGAGCAAGTTACGGTTTTGGAATTGCGTGTTGCTCCCAATGATCTGGGCAAAGTGATTGGCAAGCAGGGCCGCACGGCGCGCTCTATTCGCACCATCCTGAGCGCCGCCGGCATGAAGTTGCGCAAGCGTTTCACGCTGGAGATTTTGGAATAGCCGAAGCGTTCATCACCATCGCCCGCGTGGTCAAAACCCAGGGGCGGCGGGGCGAAGTCGCCGCAGAACTCCACACTGATTTTCCGGAACGTTTCCCCGAGCGCGAGCGCCTTTATGCCCTGGCGACCGACGGGACCCGCCGCGAACTGCACCTGGAGGATTCCTGGCCGCACCTGGGGCGCTATGTCTTCAAATTCCGCGGCGTGGATTCCATCAGCGCGGCTGAGGACCTGGTGGGCTGCGAACTCCAGATTCCCGCCGCCGAACGCGCAACCCTGGAGCGGGGAGCGGCTTACGTCAGCGATCTGGTAGGCTGCACCGTGTGCGACATGGCGAATAATGGAGCCGGGATTGGAACGGTGGCTGACGTCCAATTTGGGGCCGGCGAAGCTCCCCTGCTGGTGGTGCGTTCCGGAAAAAAGGAATTCCTGATTCCTTTTGCCGCGGAGTTTCTGCAAAGCCTGGACTTGCCGGGACGCAGGATTGAAATGCGCTTGCCGGAAGGACTGCTGGACGTGGATGCACCGCTGACCGAAGAGGAAAAACGGCGGCAGCGTGGGGAAGAATAAGTCTTCGGCGACTCAATTCGTGGAAAGGCACGGCTTTAGCCGAGCCGTCGAAACTGGAAATTTGCGCATGCAGTTCGATATCATAACCATCTTTCCGGACTTTTTTCGCGGGCCGCTCGACCACGGCATCATTCGGCGGGCCCGCGAGGCCGGCTTGGCGGATATCCGCGTGGTTGACCTGCGCGAGTTCACCCACGACCGCCACCGCACCGTGGACGACCGTCCCTTCGGCGGCGGCGAAGGCATGGTGCTGAAACCGGAACCGATCTTTGAATGCCTGGAGAGCCTGCAGGTCGCGCCCCGGGAAGCGCGCCTGGCGGCCACGTCCAGGGAATCGGTGGTGTTGCTCTCCGCCCAGGGTCAGCGCTTTGATCAGGGCGTGGCCGAGGAGTTGGCATCGCGCGAGCGATTGGTGCTCATTTGCGGCCGCTATGAAGGAGTGGATGAGCGGGTGAGTGCTTTTCTGGCCGACCGCGAGCTTTCTATCGGCGACTACGTTTTGAGCGGCGGCGAACTGGCGGCCGCCGTGGTGCTGGATACGGTCACCCGCCTGTTGCCGGGAGCGCTGGGCAACGAAGCTTCCGCCCGCCAGGAGTCGTTTTCCGCCGGAACGGTGCGCCAACCTGTGCCCGGCGTTGAGGGCCAGAGGCTTGCGCCTTCTTCCACTTGCGCGTCTGGCGGGCTTTTGGATTATCCCCACTACACGCGGCCGGCGGAGTTTCGCGGCATGGCCGTGCCGGAGGTGCTGGTTTCCGGCGATCACGAGCAGATTCGCCGCTGGCGGCGCCGTTCGGCGCTGGAAAAGACGCTGCACAACCGTCCCGACCTCCTGCACGACGCCGACCTGAGCCGGGAAGACCAAGAATTGCTTGCCCAAATTTCGGGCAAAAGAATTTAGAATGGTGCCAGGGCCAACCTGGCCGACAGATAAAGGAAAAAACACATGTCGAACCTCATTATTGAAAAGCTGCTGGCCAAGAGCCGCCGCACCGATTTGCCCCAGTTTGGCCCCGGGGACACCGTGCGCGTCCACGTCAAAATCAAGGAAGGCGATAAGGAACGGGTGCAGGCCTTCGAAGGCGTGGTCATCTCCCGCACCTCCGGCCCGCAGGCCAGTTTCACCGTGCGCAAGATCAGCTTTGGCCAGGGTGTGGAACGCATTTTCCCGGCCAGCTCCAAAGTGATTGACCGCGTGGATGTGGTGCGTTCCTCGCGCGTCCGCCGCGCCAAGCTCTATTACCTGCGCGCGCTTCGCGGCAAGGCAGCCCGCCTCCGCGAAAGCGAGTAGCCAGCACCGAGTAGTCCAGTCCTAATTCTGAGCCCCGTCGGGGGCGTGATAGTAAAGCCCGGGACGGAAGTCCTGGGTAAACTCAGCAGCCCCGCGGGAGTTCCGTAGGAACGACCCCCTCGTAAAACGAGACCCGATTTCAAGAGCTGAGGCCGGCACGCTGGCTGGACGCTCGGCTATCTTCCGCCGAGGTTGATTCGCAATCCTCCCCGCGCCAGCACCGGCGGGCCCACCGTCAGCACGGGCGTGCGCCCGATCTGGTACTGCTGGTTGAGCAGGTTCTCCCCCGCCACGAACACCTCCACTCCTGGCCGCAGCGGATGGGACACCATCGCATCCAGCGCGAAAAAGCGCTCGAGCCCCAGCCGGTTCTGATCGTCGTCGAACTGGGTGCCCACATATCGTCCCTGCAGGCCCACCAGCAGAAACGGCTTCACGTACCGGGCCTGCAGGGCGAACTGATGGTGCGGCACCTGCGGGAGCCATAATCCCACCAACGCCGGGTTGGCGGAAAAGCTGGTCACCGTGGCGTCGGTGTATTCGTACGACCCGGAGAGGGTGATTGCCTGGGTCAGCCGCTCGTCAGCCTCCAACTCCAGACCGCGCGAACGGGTGCGGCCCAGATTCTGGCGCTGGCGCGTGATCAGGTCAGGGGCAACGCTCAGGGTCACATTCGCGATGGGCCGGGTAATGTCGCTCCAGAAGAAATTCCCGCGCAGCAGGAAGCGCTGGTCCCAGCCGGTGACGATCGCGCCCGCTTCGGCTCCCGTCAGGCGCTCAGCCAGAAGCTGATCATTCGCCTGGGTGACGATGTTGCCCACGCGGAAGGAACGGTAAAGCTCGTTCAGGGTGGGCGCGCGAAACGAGCGGTATGCTGACCCGGTGAGCGAAAGCTTGTTATTAATCCGCTGCAGCACCGCCAGACGCGGGCTGAAGAAGGATTCGCTGCGATCGGCAAACGGGGTGGCCGTTCCTGCCGCACCGCTCAGCCGCGGCTTGGCGGAAAAAGCGTCAAAATTCAGCCAGCGGTCCACGCGCCCGCTCAGGGTCAGCAGGGTGCGCCGGCTAATGCTGATCATGTCTTCGCCGTAGGCACCCCAGTTGTTCTCCCGCCCGCCCGCGTTCAGGCGGCTGCTCGGCAGCCCGTGCGAGAAGCCAATCTCGTCGCTTTCCCCGTGCACGTTCCATTCTTCCGCGCCCGCCACCAGGTTCTGGCGAGCGCCCAGGCTGCGCGTCCATTGCGCCGAGAAGCCCACCTGCTGCGCCGGCACGCGCTGCTCGCGGGTAAGGGTTTCGCTCGCTCGGTCGGGCGCAATGGCGGAAAAATTCTGGTTCAGCACCTGCCGGCTCACGTAAGAGCGCAGCGTAAACGCCCCCAGTTCCTGGGAATTCCAGTTTCCGCCCCAATCGAGCTCGCGGACCGTGGTGCGGTTGGGCGTGAGCGGGGTGCCGTTCTGGCGCTCCTCTCCCAGCAGCGAACCGCGGGCAAACATACCGGCGTTCTGGCCGAATTTGCGCTCCACCGTGGCTTCGCCGGTGGCATGCTCGGAGTTCACCGGCGTGTCCACAGGACCGCGCAGGATGAAGGGCACGTCAATGTAGCCGTCGGTGCGAAACAGCTCGCCGGAAATAGAGCCTGCCCAGTTTCCAGCGACGTGGCTGCCCAGGAAGGAAACGTCGGGCGTGTCCTGGTTTCCGTAGGAAGTCTCGAGCGTAAGGGCGTTGCGGTCCATCGGCTCGCGCAGCAGGCTGACCACCCCGCCCAGGGCGTCGGAGCCGTAAAGATGGGAAGCCCCGCCGCTGGCCACTTCCAGGCTGGCAATCTCTGCGCTGGGAATGCGGTCCCAGTACACCCAGCCGCCGAACGGGTCATTCAGAGGAATCCCGTCGGCCAGCACCAGGGCACGGCTGGCCCCGCTGGCTCCCAAGCCGCGCAGCGAGACGCCTTGCGCGGTCGGGTTCGCGGTGCGGCTGTCGGTGCGGCGAAACAGGCTGAAGCCCGCCACCTGGCGCAGCTTATCGTCCGTGGTGAGCGCGGCGGTAGCAGCCAGGTCCTGCGGCGAAAGCACGACCACGCTGGTGGGCGTATCAATCACCCGCGTGCTGGCGCGGTTGGCGGTGACCGTCACCTCCTCGGCGGCTCCTGCCGGCGCCAGCATGATTTCCAGCTCGCCGCCGGCTTTCCAGGGCACTTTGCGGGCGACGAACCCGACGGCACTGGCCTGCGCCGTTCCGCTTCTGGCGGGCACGTGGTCGAAGCTGAACCGCCCATGACTGTCGCTCACCTGGGTGGCCCGGAACCCCGAGCAGGAAAGCACCACCGTGGCGCCGCTGATGGTCGCTCCGCTGCTGTCGGTGACCACGCCGGAAACGTGTCCCGCACCCGCACCTTGGGCGCTCGCGAACGCGCTCAGCAGGACCAGAAGGGCCAGGCTTAACCCGAGATGGCGCGGTGCACGAGTACGGATCGAAACCTCGTTCATTCCTTCGCTCCAAACGCAACCATCGCCCGCCGGCTCAGCGCGGCGCCAGCGAGCCACCCATGGTAAAGCCTTTCCCGGAGCAAAACATCTGCTTGCGTGGTATTTGGGTCTGGGCGATAGTGGAGTCAGCCGCTCCCCATGCTGAAGAAGTCCAAGAAAGGCAAGCAACTATCCAAGGCCGCGGCCAAGCTGCGCCTGTTGAAATCCCTGCGCTGCACCACGCGTTTCGAGAAGCGCGCCTGGGCGGCGGGCGCCAAGATGATAGCGGGCGTGGACGAGGTAGGCCGCGGCTCGTTATTTGGTCCGGTGGTGGCGGCGGCGGTCATTCTCGACCCGAGCTACCGCATTCGCGGACTGCGCGATTCCAAGCTGCTCAAGCCGGAGCGCCGCGAGGTGCTGGCCGCGCGCATCCGCGAGCACGCCCTCGCCATTTCCGTGGCCGCGGTGGACAACGCCCGCATTGACCAGCTCAACATTTATTGGGCATCGGTGGAGGCCATGGTGGAGGCTGTGCGCCGGCTCTCGCCCAAGGCTGATCACCTGCTGATTGATGCCCTGCGCATTCCCTGGGCGTGTCCGCAGACCAAGATTATTCACGGCGACGCACTCTCCGCCTCCATTGCCGCTGCCTCCATTATCGCCAAGGTGGAGCGCGACCGCTTGGTGCGCGAGTGGGCGCCCGTCTTCCCCGCCTACGACCTCGCGTCCAACAAGGGCTACAGCGCTCCCAAGCACATCGCCGCCCTGCGCAAGTACGGCCCTTCTCCCCTGCATCGCCAGTCCTTCGCCCCGGTGTGGATGGCTCCCGCGCCGCAAGAGGTCCTGGAGTTCATGCTCACCGACGTAGCCGAGGAAGTCGCAGACGAAGCGGCGGAGGCCATCGCTGGGGATTGATTTTCTACTCGGCTCGGGTGGCCCACTCCAGCGGTTTTTTGCTTGAGTGGGGCAGTTTGCACTTACACAACAATTCTGAGATGAGTACCGGGTACCGCTGGGTACGGCGTCCTGATTTATTCTGGAAGCATGCATCGACTGCTATGCGTCACCGCGCATCCCGACGACGAGGCCGGCAACTTTGGAGGCTCGCTGCTGCTCTACCGCGAGCGCGGAGTCGAAACTCACGTCATCTGCCTGACGCCCGGACAAGCCGCTTCCAATCGCGGCGGCGCCCGCACCGACCAGGAACTGTCCACGCTGCGGCGCAAGGAATTCGCGGCCTCCTGCGAAATTCTCAAAGTTGCGCACGCCGAAGTGCTCGACTACGCCGACGCCCACCTGCACCGCATTGATCTCTACAGCGTGGTTGCGGAACTGACCCGGCGCATGCGCCAGATTCGTCCCCAGGTGGTGCTGACCTTCGGTCCCGAGGGCGGCATCACCGGCCACCCCGACCACGGCATGGCCGGCATCTTCGCCAGCCTCGCCTTCCAATGGACCGGCCGCAGCAACCGCTTCCCGGAACAACTGCAGGAGGGCGTGAGCCTCTATCGCCCGCAAAAGCTCTACTATGCCGCCGCGCCCTTCAGTTTGCCCAACCGCCAGCCGATTTCGCCGCCGCCGGCCACCATCATCATCAATATCGGCAAATTTGTGGAGGACAAGATTCGCGCCTTCAAGTCGCACACCAGCCAGGCGCCGCTATTCCCAATTTTTGAAAATGGCGTGCGCCAGCGCGGCGCGAAAGAAGAATTTCACCTGGCGGCCACCAGCATGCCAGGGGCGCTTAAGCCGGAGAGCGACCTGTTCGACGGCGTAGTCGACGATTAGCCACACAGACACAGAGGAACAGAGTTTTTGATTTTGTGAACAAAAGGCTTCTCTGTGCCTCCGTGCCTCTGTGATGTTCTTATTTTGTGGGGAGCGCCTTGATGATGTCGTTCAGCAAATCAGGTTGATTGGCCTCCCGCTCCAGGTGCGGGTACATCTCGCCGCCGTGATAATTCAGCGGGTAAGTGGTGAAGTAATCGGTGTTCTCCACCAGCAGCTGCAGCGGCCCGCTCGCGGTTTTGGTCGCCTTCAGCGCATCGTGCCAAACTTCGGACGTGAACTTGCGGCTGTTGACCGCGATCACCTTCATGCCGGGCCCGATCCCGGCTTCGGCGGCGAGCCCGCCATGCACCGTATCCAACACCGTGCCGTCCTCGCGCATCAGCAGGCCCACGGAATATTCGGCGTTGATGGCCTTGCGCTCTTGCTCGGAGAGTTTCGATAATTCCGAAGGCGTGTCCGTGTACACCACGCGCCAGCCGCTGCCCTCAATGCCGCCCAGCGGCGCGTGCGGCGCCTTGCTGGTCAGCCGCTCGTGCCAGAAGCCACGCCAGTCATAAGGAGCAACCTGGTTGAGGGCATTCACCAGCTGGTCAAAGGTGTAGGGCTTCACCATGGGCGCCTGGCCCGGCTGCGGCGTCGCGCCGGCGTAGAACAGCTTGCAGAAGTCGTTCAGCGATTTCTGATTGTGCGTCTGCTGGCGGATGATGACGTCAGCCCACAGCCAGTCGAGCACGCCTTCGTCGTAGAAATCGGTGCCGCGCCGCCAGGAATCCCATGCCTCGGAGGAAAAGTACAAAAGCTGCGCCGCGTCATTGGTGTCCTGCAGGTCGCGCCAGGTGCGCCCCGGGCGATGGTCGAGCGATGCGCCGATCATGGCCAGCGAGTCGCGATAGTCCTGCGGGGTCCACAAACCGCTGCGCGCCGTGAGCACGTCGCCCAGATACGAGGTGAGCCCTTCGTACACCCAAAGCATGGTGGTGACCATGGGCTGCTCGTAGTCGGGCGTGGTCAGGTCGGCGGGACGGCGATACTTGCCGTTCCAGGAGTGGACATACTCGTGCGGCAGAAGGCCGGCTACCAACTTGCGCTCGCCGGGATCAGTCAGCCCGCGCTCTCCCACACGGCTGTCGTCGGACTCGTGGTGCTCCAACCCGAAATGCGCCACGTGGTCGCTCAGGCTGTAGAGAAAGTGGTAGTCGCGATAGTGACGCGCCCCGAAAAGTGCGTATGCCTGCGCCACCAGGTTGCGATACTGCTGCCAGACGTCCTGCGGCGCGTCCAGAGCGGCGGCGCTATCAGCGGCAATATCCATCACGTGGGTCGGATACTCGCCTGCCGGGCTCAGCGGCACCACCTTCAGATACTCGCCCGCGATTACCGGTGAATCCACCAGCGTGTAAAGCGAAGCCGGCTTGAACTGGATTTCGTCGCCGCTGTGGCTGGCCACCGGCAGGGCGCTCCCGAACTGCCAACCCTGGGGCAGGCGCAGGCTAGCGGTATAAGTAATCTGGTCCGCCGGCCAGCCTTTGGGGTAGAGCAGCACCTGGTTGAAACTGACGACCGTCATGCGCGCCGTGGCCGAAGCCGCTCCCGAAAAACCGCGTTCTGCCGCCGGGGACAGGTAATCCAGCGACGCTTCCACGCTGGTCACGCCGGCGGGCACCTCCACGTGAATGGTGAACATGTCCAGCAGGTCGCGGCGCCAGCTCAGCGTCTGCCCATTACCAGTGAACTTCAGCCCGGCCAGGTCCACGATTGGCCCGTCCGGCGCGTGCTCCCCGGGAATCCACTTGGGGTAATAAAGCGTGAGCGTGCCGGGCGTGGCGGGAATGGTCAGCGTGGCATGAAAGATCTTGCGCGCCGCCTGGGTGGCGTCCACAGTCAGCCGGATGCTGGGCGCCTTGGGTTGAGCTAGGACAGGAAGAGAAAACATCAGGACAACAGTGGCCGCGACCAGCGCACGGCAGCGGGGGAAGAACATGCGCATGCTCCTGCTACTGTAAATTCAGCCCTGTGGGCGAAAACTAGTGAATATATCAGCTTTGAGCGCGCGCTGTCGAAAGCGGGACACATCATCTGGCAATATAAAACCGTCTCCACCGCCGAGCCGCCGAGAAACTCTCAACGCAGAGAACGCAGCGAAAATCCTGGGGGAAGACAGTTGAACAATTCGCGACCTCTGCGAGTAAAGGTCTTCTTCGGCATCTCGGTGGTGAATGGTTTTATTGGTGCTCGCCGCTCTTGAACTCCGTCCACGGCCCGGCTTTCATATCCCGCAGCTTGGAGCTTTGCCAGGAGTATTCCGGGTGCGCCGCCAGGAAATCCTTGGCCAGAAAATCCTCGCCACAGGGATGTCCGGCCCGGGCCCACAAGCCCATATTGGCGGCCAGTTGGCTGTCCGTCGCCTTCCCCTGCACCGCCCCGCCGGGATAGTACGGTCCCCAATCCCACTCCGGAATGCCGCGCGAGGAAACGTCGGTGTGCCCGCACAAGGTGCGCTCGTCGGCATCTTCTTTCTTTTGGTAGCTGTCAGTGTGGTCGGCGAGAAATTTCTCCGCCAGGGCCACATCAATGTTGCCTTTGTTTTCCTTCATCAGACCTTCCCAGCGCGCCCGCCGCGCATTGGGCGACGAGCCACCGTTGCTGGAATCGAAGGTGGTCTCATCCTTGAGCACCTGCGGGTCGCGGGCGAAATTGGAGCTGACGAAGTAGCCGTCCTTCGTCTTCCATAGCGGCGTGTGCTTGAGGCCCAGCTCGAGATAGCCGATTTCGCCGGTTTTGCGGTCGCCGATCAGCCAGTCATTGGCATAGCCGCCGTTATCGCCCTGGCGCATGATCTTGGCGTAGCTATCAATAGAGTTGGCATACTGCAGCGCCTTACGCGAGCGCACAAATTCGGGAATGCCGTTCGGATCCCAGCCATGGAACTGCGTGATAGTGGTTTCGCTGACCATGAGGCCGTCGGAGTTGATGCCGAAATCATCATCGCTCGTAATCACGCCGGGGATGCCGTCCATCAGGATGCGGTAGCCGTGCTGCGGCGCGATGTCGAACATCACCGTCCAGCGCGAGCCTACCAGGTAGCTGGTCCAGTTGTTGTGCGCGATCACGATCTGGTGGTCCTTGGTGTAGCTGCCCGTGGCCACGAAAGCGCTGCAGTTGCCGGGACTGTGCAGAGGCGGTGCGCTCGCCACCTTGTTTTTTCCGTTCAGCCAGGGCACGTAGTAGTCGGGCACCTCTTCGAAAGCATTGAGCGCCACCACGTCATCCACATCCAGCGCCACGCCGCGGGCTTTGAGTCCTTCGGCGATGCCGGTCAGCTCCTGCCGGTACTCCGCCTCAATGTGCGGCCACAGCATCTTGCGTGCCGCCGCGCGGAAGAATTGCCAGTCGCGCTTGGTGTCATGCACATCGCGCAACTGGATAGCCTGGAACGTGTCCTCAATCTCCGGCGCCAGCAGATAGCCGTGCTGGAATCCGATCTGCTCCGGCGTGCCTTCCAGGTGCACATAGGTCCAGCCGCCGCGCTGAAACCGGTAGGCGCCCTGCAGGCGGGGATCTTTGTCCCCGGTATTTTGGCGTGCCGGTTTGCGTGCCGCCGCCTCCACAACTTGGCATCGCCCGCTAAGCAGCAAGAAAGCGGCCGCGCAGAAACTGATCAGCAGCAGGCTGGCGATGGGAAGGAACTGACCACGGGATGGACTCTGCATTTCTGCAAC
>Ga0075436_100003401_pt1 | contig 10904 bp, 3 predicted proteins | sample RhiMethybrSRZTD5_FD_75303 | JGI IMG/M metagenome (GOLD analysis project Ga0075436, IMG submission 75303) | Populus rhizosphere microbial communities from Tennessee, USA - Rhizosphere MetaG P. TD hybrid SRZTD5 | ecosystem: Host-associated > Plants > Roots > Rhizosphere > Soil | place: USA... | reverse complement strand
GTCGTGACCGGGTACCAGGAACAGCTGCGGCGGGACCTCCCGACCGCGGCGTCCTCCGTCGACCCGGCGAGTATCGAGCGGCAGTCGGGAGCGAGCGCGCTCCAGCGGCTGGATGGCCGGGTGGCAGGCGTGACCACCGACAACGGCGGCTCTCCCGGTTCCCGCACCACGGTGCGGATCCGCGGCGTCAGCTCGTTCCAGAACAACGATCCGCTGTATGTGGTGGACGGCACGCCGGTGCAGGACACCTATCTCAACTGGCTGAACCCGGACGACATTGGCTCGATGGAAGTGCTGAAGGATGCGACGGCGGCGTCAATTTACGGCTCACGGGCCAGCAACGGCGTCATCCTCATCGAAACCAAGCGGGGACGGCCCGGACACCGCAAGGTCACCTTGGACGTCACGAGCGGTGTGGCCACGCCGGTCAACGGCTATGACAACATGCTGATCACGAATTCGCTCGACTACTTCAAGGTCGTAAAGACCGCCTTTCAGAATGGGGGACAAGCGGTCCCGAAGAACATCTACGGCGATGTCAATAACCCAACGGTGCCCGACTTCATCTGGCCGAACAACAACAAGGGCCAGAGTTGCACAAAGGCCGACTCCACGAGCACCTGCTCGTTGGTCGTCGATCCGGCCTCGTATGCCTTCACGTCCGACGGCACGAAGCTGATCATGCCGGGCAGCCCCGGCACGAACTGGTGGAAGGCCGTGTTCGGCTCGGGGCAGGTGCGCAACGCCAATCTCTCGGTTTCGGGCGGCGGCGAGGACAACGCGTACAACGTGTCGTTCAATTACTTGAATCAGGAAGGCACCGCGGCGTACAATCGGTTCCAGCGCGGTGGCGTTCGCGTCAACACCACCTTCAACCTGAACCGGGTCAACGTCGGGGAGAACCTCTCGATCTCGCGTGAGCAGGGCTACGGCGGGCTCGATGACAACGTGCTGGGCGAAGGCAACATCGTCGGCAAGAACATCTTCCAGCAGCCGGTCGTTCCGGTCTACGACATCAAGGGATATTTCGCCTCCGGCAAGGCGGTGGGGCTCTCCAACCTCACCAATCCGCTCAAGATCGCCTTCTCGCATCAGCACGACATCAACACCAACGATCGGATGTTCGGAAACGCGTTCGCCGGTTTCGACGCGGGCCACGGGATCTCCCTGAAGACCCGGTTCGGGTTCAATCTCCAGCAGGGCTCGTTCCACGGGTTCAGCCCCACGACCCCGGAGAATTCCGAGGTGACGTCGGTCAACGGCATCAACGAGAACTACTTCCTGAGCACGGACTGGACCTGGAGCAACACGCTGAACTACGTGCGCGCGTTCGACCGCCACAGTCTCACGGTGCTGGTGGGTCAGGAGGCGAACAAGATCAATACCCGGTTCGAAGCCGGGAGTTGTGCGAACCTTCTCAATGAAGACGTGAGCGAGCGATTCATTCAGGACGCCCTGTGTGACCCGACCACGAAGGACGTCAGCAGCTCCGGTACCGTCTCGGCCCTGTTGTCCTTCTTCGGCAAGGCCGATTACAACTTCGCCGAACGCTACTTCCTCAGCCTGACGGTGCGGCGCGATGGCTCGTCGAGGCTCGGGCCGACGCACCGGTGGGGCACGTTCCCCGCGATCGCGGTGGGATGGCGCTTGTCCAACGAGCCGTTCTTCCCGAGCGGCGGCCTCTTCAACAACGCGATGCTCCGGTTCGGCTACGGGGTCACCGGCAACCAGCAGATCCCGCCGGACCGTATCGTCAGCAAGCTGGGCGGTGACCGCGGCGACACCTTCTACGACATCGGCGGCGGATCGAAAACGTCGATCACCCCGGGATTCAAGTTCACCGCGCTCGGCAATACCGAACTCAAGTGGGAAGAAAACCGCTCGGTGAACGCCGGCCTGGACCTCGAGTTCAACCAGAGCCGGGGGTCGTTCAGCGTCGACGTGTATCAGCGCAACTCGAACAACCTGCTGTTTGATCCCCGCACCCCGGCCACGGCCGGGAGCGCGGCTCCGCCGATCGTCAACATCGGGAAGATGCGGAACCGGGGCATCGAGTTCGCCATCGGGTACAAGGGCACCATCGGCGGCTCGACGTTGTGGAGCGCGTCGTTCAACGGCGCGCACTACAACAACAAGATCGTCCAGATCGACGGCACGTCGACGTTCTTCTTCCCGGCAAACATCATCCGGGATCAGAACCCGGTGATCGACTCGATCGGCCAGCCGATCGGGTCCTTCTTCGGCCTCGTCGCGAGCGGCTACTATAAAGACTCGGCGGAGGCCGCTCCCTACTGGGCCGACGGCGCCCGTCCGGGCCGGATCAAGTACTTGGATCTGAACGGGGACGGCCACATCACGTCCGCCGACCGGGCGATCATCGGCAGCCCCCACCCGAACTTCACCGCCGGCCTGGACCTCGGGATCCGGCACGGCAACTGGGACGTGAGCGCGACCCTGTTCGCGTCGCTCGGCGGCAAGATCTTCAACGAAGAGAAGTACTGGTACGTGTTCCGGTACTTCGATACCAACGTTGTCAGCGACCGGCTGGCCAATTCCGTGGTGCTGGACGGGGTGTGCAACGACGTTGCCGCCATCTGCCCTGGGAAGGTGACGAACCCGGGCGCCAAGTACCCCAGATTGGACTCTCAGGATGCCTACAGCCGGCAGTTCTCGAGTTACTGGGTCGAGAGCGGGTCGTACCTGCGGCTGCGCAATATCCAGATCGGGTATAACGTGCCGCCCGCCCTGATTCGCTGGATCCCGGCCGCCCGCATCTACCTGCAGGCGGAGAATCTCTTTACCATTACCGGGTACTCGGGGCTCGACCCGGCGCTGCCCGCGGCGGACGTCACCGGCGCGGCCGGCGACGTGCGGGACTCGTACCGCGGGATCGACCAGGGGACGTATCCCAGCAACCGGATCATCACGATCGGAATCTCGACCACGCTGTAGCGACTCGTCTTTAAACTCTGAAGGACGGGAAGACGATGAACACGCGAAACTCGAAGAACCTGCTTATCGGGATGGCGATCGTGGCTGTGGCGATCGGCGTCACGTACGCCTGTAAGGATTTCTTGGACACCGCGCCTCAGGGCGTTCTCAAAGAGGAGGTCCTGACGACCAGGGCCGGGGTCGAAGGCTCGCTGATCGCTGCGTACCGCTCGCTCGACTGCAGCTCCAGCTCCGCCGGGTCGTGGGGCTGCGCGGCCTCGAACTGGGTGTGGGGCAGCGTCACGAGCGGCGACGCCCACAAGGGGTCCAACCTGGGCGACCAGGCGCCCGTGTTCGAGATCGAGACCTACCTCTGGTCGGCGGGAGATGTGCAGGACTATTTGAACCAGAAGTGGAGCCAAGCCTACGAGGGCGTGTCGCGCGCCAATGTCACGTTGCGCCTGCTGGCGAAGGTCCGCGCCGAGAAGCCGACAGAGATCGACGACGCGACGGCGGACGCCATCCGGGGCGAGGCGCTCTTCCTCCGGGCCCACTATCACTTCGAGGCGTATCGGATGTGGGGGCACATTCCCTACTACTTCGAAACCGATACGACGCCGGTGGCTCAGGGCGGCTTCCGCAAGCCGAACGACCTGGCGCTCGATTCGATCGTGAAGCTCATCGTCGCCGACTTGAACACCGCTGCGAGCCTGCTGGGGGCGACGCCGCGCAATGGCGAGGTCGGGCGCGCGACGTCGTGGACGGCCAAGGCGTACAAGGGCAGGGTGTTTGCGTACGCCGCGGCCAGGTTCCCGGTGTACTGGGACTCGGCGTTGACGACACTGCGGAGCGTGCGGGCGAGCGGAGTGTATGGGCTCGAGACGAGCTTCGATCACGTTTGGACCGGCTTTACCCAGTACATGAATGGGAAGGAAACGATCCTCGCGTTCCAGGCCTCGGTGCGAGACGGCGAGCCGAGCGGCTGGAACTCGAACTGGGGCGAGCGGCTGAACTTCCCCCACTCGGGCAGCCACTTCGGCTGCTGCGGCTTCCATCAACCGTCGCAGAATCTGGTCAATTTCTACCAGGTCGATGCGAACGGGTTGCCCTTGGCGTTGACGGACCCCAACTGGAACACCACGTCGGCCTTGGGCGACACGAATTTCGCCGGCGGGAATTTCAAGGCGGTCGATCCCAGGCTCGACTGGACGGTCGGTCGGGATAACGTGCCCTACAAGGACTGGGGCCTCCACAATCGATCGTGGATTCGGGATGCCTCGTACAGCGGCCCGTTCAGTCCCAAGAAAAACGTCCAGGAGAATGCCGCCAACGCCGAGAACAACGTCGGCTGGCAGGCGACCCAGACGAACGACGTCAACATGCACATCTTCCGCTACGCCGATTTGCTGCTGCTCCTTGCCGAGGCGGAAGTCGAATCCCCCAACGGCACGCTCGCGAATGCCCTCGCGATCGTGAATCAGATCAGAGCGCGGGCGGGGCAGGTCGCCCAAGGGTGCGGGAAGGGGTTCGATGCAAAATCGGACAGCATCTTGAAGGCGACGTATGCCGCCTGTACGACGGATAGCCGCATGGTCGACACGCTGGTCCAGAGTGGGACCATCGATTCGTTGCGGACGCCCTGGGCGCTGTACCGCATTGGCCTGTATCCGTCCTTCCCGACCGCGGCCTACGCGCGGACCGCCATACAGTACGAGCGCCGGCTCGAGCTCGCGATGGAGGGCCAGCACTTCTTCGACCTGCGGCGCTGGGGCACCGCTGCGACGGACATCAACAACTACATCACGGTCGAGAAGGCACGGATTCCCTACCTCGCGGGCGTCACGTACACCGCGAGGGATTCACTGTATCCCATCCCGGAAATCCAGATCGAATTGAGCAGGGTCGGGACTCAGGACATGCTGGTGCAAAACCCGGGCTGGTAGCGGGACGCTTCGCGGCCGTCTGATCGTAAACGCCTGCAGGAAAGCTTCCCTGCAGGCGTTTTCGCTGTCATCGCCCGACCCAACGAGCGGAGGGTCGCACCCGTCTACCGCTTCCGGACCGCAAACGCCCGCAGGGAATCGCCGTAGTTCGCGACGAGCACGGCTTTCCCTGCGGGCGTTCTGACGAGCGCCAGCCCCGTGACGTCGCGGGGCGCGAGGAAGCCGCTCTCCACCGCGGGGACCGGAGTGAAGTGGCCCCGTCCATCACCCTTCAGCCACAGACCGTTTCCCGCATCGGCCGGCGGTGTGTTCGGCTCCGTATCGAACAGGTTCCCCGCGACGATCAGGTCGAGGTTTCCGTCACCGTCGACGTCGTCGACGACGATCCCGCGGATCGGTGAGATCTGCGCCAGGTTGGGCAGCGGCATGGAGGTGAACCGGCCGTCGCCGGTGTTCTGCAGATACACGCTGGCGTGCGTATCCGTCTGATAATGGAGCGCGCGCCGCAATGACGCGCCGCCGAACAGTTGCTCGACCGACGCCGCCGCGAACGAGCCGTAGCTCGGGAATCGCAGCGCCACGGGATAGATGGTGGGTCCCAGCTTCGCCCGCCCAAAGAAGGGATACTCCGTTCCGCCGATTACCTGCGTCAAGACGATGTCCGGCGTCTGATTTCCGGCGAAATCGCCGGCGTAGATCCCGAACCGGCTCTGCGGCGACGTCGTGTACGCGAAGTCCAGTCCCAGGTTGCCCGCGATCAGGTCGGGCCGGCCATCGTGGTTGAAATCTCCCACCGCCAGACTGTACCACCAGCCCCGCAGGGGAGGCAGGCCCATGGACGCCGTCACGTCGCGGAATTTGCCGCCCTCGTTCTTGAAGAACTGAATCGGCATCCATTCGCCGGCGGTCACCAGGTCCAAGCGTCCGTCGCCGTCAAAGTCCACCCACACCGCCGCCGTGACCATGCCCCCCGGATGCACGAGCTGCGGCGCGACGGCCTCCGTCACATCGGTGAAATGGCCACCGTCATTGCGGAGCAGATAGCTGCGCGTGGGATACGGGTAGGCGCGCGGTGTCAGGCGGCCGCCGACGAACAGGTCCAATCGGCCATCACCCGTAAAGTCACCGGCCACAACGGTCGCCGTGCTGGTCAACATTGCCGGTAGGGCCTGGCTGTCCCGCACGAACCGGCCGCCCCCCCGGTTGATGTACAGCCGGTCCTGCAAGCGACGCGAGCCTGGTGCGAGTTGATACCCGCCGCTGGCCACGTACAGGTCCGGGAGGCCGTCGCCGTTGGCGTCGAAGAAGAGCGCGCCCCAATCGTCATAATCCTTGTCGGCGACCCAGGGCTGACCCTGCACGGATTCGACGAAGCTGCCGTCCTTGCGTTGCAGGAACAACTTGCCCGGGACGCCGTTCCCCCCGCCAATGAAGACGTCGTCCAGGCCATCGCCGTTCACGTCGGCCACCGCGAGCGGAGGTCCCTGATGAGACGGCTCGTACGGCAGGAGCGGCTGCACGTCGTAGTCGACGCTCGTGCGCGGGGGCTGCTTGTACCTCAACCCTCGGCGCGGATCGAAAGCCTGGAAGCGTCGGGATGCGGGATGCGGGATACGAGATGCGTCGCAGCGTCCGAGGCCACGCATCCCGCATCCCGCATCTCGCATCCCGTCGGTCTGCCGCAGCGTCAACATTCGATCGACTTCGAGACCGGTCAGCACTTGATAGCGTCCATCCGGCCAGAGCACTTCCAGGCTGTCCACACGGGTAGCGCGACCGAGCCCGAAATGCTCCCGGTCGTCCATGGTGGACATGTAGCCGCGGTAGGGCGAGTGGTAGAGATACTGCTTCTGACCCGCTGCGGTGACGATGAGTTGCGCACCGATCCCCCGTCGGTTGGGTGACTCGCCGTCGAGCTTGATTTCCAGGTAGTGATGGGCGTCGTCGTGCGGTTGGACATTCTGGTAGATCGACGCGGGCGCGTCGAAATTATTGACCACGAGGGCGAGTCGGCCGTCGTTGTTGAGATCGGCGTACGCCGCGCCATTCGAGAAGCCCGGCTGATCCAATCCCCATTCGGTCGTCTTGTCGGTAAACGTCAGATCGGCGTTGTTCCGGAACACGTAGTTGGGCAGCCGGTACGCGTGGAGCTCCTTCAGGAGTCGCAGGGCACGCTGGTGGTCTCCGGCTCGGCGTGCACCGAGCATCGCGGTCTGGTAATCGAGATCGTTGGCGGCTTTGGGGTACCCGTTGGTGACGAAAATGTCCTTATAGCCATCGTTGTCGAAATCGCCGAACAGGGCACTCCAGCTCCAGTCCGTACGCGTCACGCCCGCGAGACCCGCGATGTCGCTGAAGAGCACATCGCCGCTCTCGGTGACGCCATTGCTCAATTGCAGCGAGTTGGCGTCGTACGCGTCGCGAAACCCCCGGCGCCGGAGATCGAGCACTCCGCCATACGTGAGATACCCGCTCATGCGCTTCTGCCGCTCCAGCGTGGCCGGCAGCATGTCCATCTGCAGGATGTCGGGCCAGCCATCGTTATTGAAGTCGGCGATGTCGACGCCCATGCCCGCGAAGCTCGTGTGCTTGAGCCACGCGCCGGCCTTGTCGGTGAACGTGCCGTCGCCATTGTTGATGTAGAGCACGTCATTGGGTGCGACGTCGTTCGAGACGTAGATGTCGGGCCAGCCGTCTCGGTTCACGTCCGCGACCACCACCCCGAGTCCGTAACCGACCTGCTCCAGGATCCCCGCCTGCCGGGAGACATCCGTGAAGGTGCCATCGCAGTTGTTGCGATAGAGCTTGTTGTACCCTTCCGGGCTTTCACTGCGCACGCCGAGGGGGTGGGTGTCGGCCGCGCCGCGGGCGAAGTCCTTGGGCGAATTGTTGAGCAGGAAGAGGTCGAGGCAGCCGTCGCGGTTGTAGTCCAGGAATACGGCGTGGGTGGTGAAACCCGTATCGGCGATGCCGTACCGAGCCGCGGCTTCCGTGAACGTGCGATCGCCGTTGTTGATGAACAACAGGTTGGCGCGATCCTTTCCCCGGGACCGCTCGGACCCGGAGACGGAGACGTAAATGTCCAGGAAGCCGTCGTTGTTGATGTCCACCATGGTCGCGCCGGTGGCCCAGGTGCTGGTATGGACTCCCGCGCGCTCCGTGATGTCCTCGAACCGCATGTCGCCCTTGTTCACGTACAGCCGGCTCGAGACCATGTTGCCGCTGAAGAAAATGTCCGGGAGCCCGTCGTTGTCGATATCGCCGATCGCCACACCCGCCCCATTGTAGATGTAGGGGTCGGTTTGCACGTTCAGGGAATCATTCGTCGTGATGGTGTTCGCGAACGTGACCCCCGTTCGCCCCGGGCTGAGGAGCTTGAACAGTGGGCGATTGGCTCGTTCGGGACGGCACCCGGCGACGGCGAGCAGAGCGACGACGAGGGCAAGGCGCATGAGGGCGGCTAGCATGGCGGGGGAAGGATACCCCGTCAAGTGGGTGCACGGGTAGCGCAACGCCGCGGCGCGGCGTACGATTCCCGCCGCGCATGAGCGCCCTCGCATTGCTGCTCGTGATGCTTGGGGTCGGAGGTGCTGCGGCTCCGCGTTCCCAGGCTGAAGCCTGGGCCCGAAATGCCACTGCCCTTAAGGGCAGGGCAGTATCGGGCCCACCCTTCAGGGTGGGGACACGAGGTGGCGAGACGACTCTCGACACCGTGCCCCCCTACCTCGCGTTTCCGGAGCCAGGGCTCGACGACCCGGCCGCGTACGAAGGCTACCAGACCCGCGTGTACCAGGACGCGAGCGGCAACGCGTTCCAGGTCTATCTCAAGAGCAGCGGACGCGTGGTGAGCCTGTGGGCGGACGCGGCCGACGAAAGCGTGGGCTTCAGCGTGCGCGATTCGACGGGGAAGCCTGCCGAGCTCGCCTGGGGCTCCTCCGGCGCCGCGGTCTCCCGGTCGGGAGGGGGCCGCACCCGGTCGGTCGCGTACGGCCTCGAGGCCCCGTCCGCGGTCCGGATCGGTCTCTTGCTGCTGGGCTCGATGCGCGTGGAGCGGGACTTCGGCTACGCGCAGCGCGATTCCGTGCCCCTCGACGCCCCGGCGTTCGTGCAGCCCGAGCTGTCGCAGCTGATCGAGCATATCGCGAAGCTCCCGGGCCCTGAGCGCGCGCGTCACCTGGCGCTCCTCGGGGCGAAGTCGGTCGAGACCCTCCGCGCACGCCTCGCGCCGCGCATCGTCCTCAATCCCTCGTCCACTACCGACACCACCTGGACGGTCGAGATCGAGCAGCCGAGCTTCGACGGCAGGGCGCACCTCTGGCTCTCGCTCGAGGGCGATACGCGGGAGACCGTTCCGACCGTCTCCGGTGCCACGGTGACCATCCGCCGTCCGGCGGGAGGCGCAGTGCGCTGGAGCGTCCGGGTGACCACCGATGCAGCGGCGCTGACCCCGCTCACCCGGAAAGAAATCTTCAACGACCAGTTTCGGCGGTTCTATGCCCGGGTCCGGGCCGACACGGCGCATCCCGAGCGCCTGCGGCGGCTCGAGCGCGAGGTGCGCGGCTTCGAGTTGCTGTGCTATCGCGAGAAGATGATGGCCGGGTTGCCCAATTTCGCCACGTACTTCGGCCGCGACATGTTGATGGCGGCGCTGCTCATGCGGCCGGTGTGGTCGCCGCAGATGGCGGAGCACGTGATCGCCAGCGCGCTCGGCAAGCTCGCGCCCGACGGCGACGTGAGCCACGAGGAGGCCCTCGGCGGCCAGGCGATCCGCGAGCACGCCGCCGAGTACAACCGCCTGATGGCCGCGGGCCGGCTCGCCCGCGCGCGCGCGGAGCTCGCCGACCTCGCCGCCACCCGCGAGAACCACTCCATGGTGGACGACGACGTCCAGCTGCCACTCGTCGCCGCCGACTACCTCGCGGACCCGCGCGTGCCGGCGGCCGAGAAGCGCCGTTTCCTGAGCGAGGAGCATCGGCTTGAGCGGCTGCTCGCCAATCTGGCGCTGGTGGCGCGCCGGGCGGCGCCGTACGCCCGCGATCCAGCGGCGACCAACCTGGTGAGTTTCCCCCGCGCATCCGATGGGAGCTGGCGGTCCGCAAGCTGGCGCGACAGCCGCGTGGGGTACGGCGGCGGTCGCTTCGCCATGGACGTGAACGTCATCTGGATGCCGCGCGCCCTGGAGGCGGCGGGGACCATTCTTGACGCGCTCAAAGGGCTCGGGGTCACACGAACGATCCGTGACCGAGCCCTCGCGCGATTCGCCCGCGATCGGGCGGCGCTCGTGCGGGCGGTAGCGGTGTGGCGGGGGGCGGAACGGCACTTTCGGGTCACGCTGGCGCCGCGTGAGGCCGAGCGGCGGATCGCCGCGCGGCTCGCGTGGCTGCCACCGGGAGAGCGAGAGTATTGGGAGGGTGTCCTGCGCCGCAGCGCTCCCCTCACCGACACGCTGCGCTTCCTCGCCCTGTCGCTCGACGGCACGGGCCGGCCGATCCCGGTCGTGAACACCGATCCCGCCATCCTGCTGCTCGTCGACTCGCTCGGCCCGGAGCGGGTGCGCGAGTTGATCGAGCCTGTGCTCCGACCCTATCCCGTGGGCCTGTTCGTCGACGATCTGGGGCCGCTCGTCGCGAACGATGCGTACGCGCCCACCAACGTGTGGGAGCAGTTCCGCAAGGACGCCTACCATTCCCCCACGGTGGTGTGGGGCCGGGACGTCAACATCCTGCTCGCTGGACTGGCTAGGGCAATGCGGAATGCCAAATTCGGAATGCGGAATGACAGCACAGTCGTCGATTCCGCATTCCACATTCCACATTCCGCATTGTCCGATGCACTCGACCGCATCCTGACTGCCGTCGATCGCTCCGGCCTGCGACACGCAGAACTGTGGAGCTACCGGATCGACAACGGGAGGCTGGCGCCGATCCGCTACGGCACCAGCTCGGACGTGCAGCTGTGGAGCCTCACCGACCTCGCCGTTCAATACCTCCTCAACACCGAGACGCCATGAGCAACCTCCACCTGTTCGAC
>Ga0075436_100003397_pt1 | contig 10909 bp, 7 predicted proteins | sample RhiMethybrSRZTD5_FD_75303 | JGI IMG/M metagenome (GOLD analysis project Ga0075436, IMG submission 75303) | Populus rhizosphere microbial communities from Tennessee, USA - Rhizosphere MetaG P. TD hybrid SRZTD5 | ecosystem: Host-associated > Plants > Roots > Rhizosphere > Soil | place: USA... | reverse complement strand
GCCTCGACGATCGCGGCGCGGGCGGCTCGACGGGAGCTGGCGGCACCACCGCCGATTACGCCGACGACGTGCGGCAGGAGGTGGCGTGGCTGCGGCATCGGCCCGATGTGTCGAAGGTCGCGCTGCTGGGGCACAGCGAGGGCGGGGCGATCGCCCCGCTGGTCGCCAAGGACGATGCACGCCTTTCCGGGATCGTGCTGCTCGCCGGTCCCGGGAAGGATGGACGCGCGATCCTGGTCGATCAGTTCCGCCGTCCAATCGAAACGGCGCCGGATCTGCCGGACTCGGCGCGGCGAGCGCAGCTCGCCCTGGTCTCGCAACGTGTCGACCAGGTCGTGCAGTCCAGTCCGTGGATGCGGTGGTTTGCCGCGTACGATCCGTTGTCCACCGCGCGAGTGGTGCGCGTCCCGGTGCTGATTCTCCAGGGGGCCCTCGACCGGCAGGTGTCGGCGGGGCAGGCCGACACCCTGGCGGCGGCGTTTCGGGCCGGCGGGAATAGGGATGTCACGCTCAAGGTGTATCCCGGTCTGAACCACCTTTTCCTACACACCGATGGCGACGGGTCGCCAAGCGAGTACCCGACCCTCAAGGACACGACCATGCCGGCGGCCGTCCAGGGTGACATCGCGGCCTGGCTGAAGGCCCATCTGCGTTAAGAACGCCACACAGTCCTGACATCTCCGCCGCAACCTTGTTTCAGGGTGCGGCGTCAAATGGGGTATCCTTCGCCCTGGTCGTCGCCCAATGTCGAAATCAGCCGCCCTGGTGCCGATGCTGGTGCTGCTCGCCGCGCCCCCCGCCTGGACGCAGAACATCCATCCGACCCCGCCGCCGGAAGTCCGGGCGGTACAGTTGAAGGAAGAGATTCATCTCGACGGCAAGCTCGACGAAGCGGTATGGCAGACGGCACCGATCGCCACCAATTTCCTGCAGGCCCAGCCGAACGAAGGCAAACCCGCGACACAGCGCACCGAAGTGCGCTTTGCCTACGATGACGAGGCGATCTACGTCGGCGCGCGGATGTACGACGACTCCGGGGCGCGCGGCGTCCAGACGCGGCTCGTGCGGCGTGATGCCAACGCCAACGCCGACTACCTCGAAGTCATCTTCGATACCTATCACGATCACATCGGCCGGCTCTTCTTCACGGTGAACCCCTCGGGGGTGCGTGGCGATGCGAACGGCCTGGGGGGCGGCGGCGACGATTCGTGGGACCCGGTGTGGGAGGTGAAGACGGCGATCGACTCAGTGGGCTGGACCGCCGAGCTGCGGATTCCCTTTTCGCAGCTGCGCTATCCATCGCGCACCACGGAGCAGACGTGGGGCCTGCAGATCTGGCGCCAGGAGAACCGCCTGAACGAGCTGTCGCAGTGGTCGTTCTGGCACTTGAACGAGAGCGGTGGTCCGTCACGGTTCGGGCACCTCAGCGGGCTCGTCATCCATCGCGCGCCGGGGAAGGCGGAGATCCTGCCGTACGTGGTCGGCCGCTCGACCAATATCCCGGTGAGCGATCCCACGGATCCCTTCGCCAAGGCGCACGCGATGGACGGCCGCGTCGGAGCCGACGCCCGCTACCTCGTGACCTCGAACCTGACGCTCACGGCCACGGTGAACCCGGATTTCGGGCAGGTCGAAGTCGACCCCGCGGTCGTCAATCTCAGCGCGTTCGAGACGGCGTTCGATGAGAAGCGGCCGTTCTTCGTCGAGGGATCGAGCTACTTCGGGTTCGGCGGCTTGAGCTGTTACTTCTGCTCCAACGTCTCGAGCCTTTCGATGTTCTACTCCCGCCGCGTGGGGCGCGCACCGCAGATCAACGCCTTCGCCTACGGCGACTCGCTCAACTCGGTCAACCACGCCGACGTGCCGGGCAACTCGACGATCATCGGCGCCGCGAAGCTGACCGGCCGCACGCCGTCGGGGTGGTCGATCGGCACCATGGACGCCATCACGGGGCGGGCCGACGCCACCGTCCAGTGGACGGACAGCTCGCGCTCACGCGTGGCGGTGCAGCCGTTCACCAACTACTTCGTGGGCCGTGTCCAAAAGGACTTCCGGGACGGCGCCACCGTCGTACGCGCGATGGCCACGTCGGTCTACCACAACCTGACCGACAGCGTGGAAACCAATCGCCTGAGCCACCATGCAGAGTCGTTCGGTCTTTCGTCCGACATGTACTTCCACAATCGCGACTTCCACCTGATGGCACAGGTCGCGGGAACGAACGTGACGGGCGACTCGGCGGCGATCCTGCGGCTGCAGCAGTCGAGCGCGCGCTATTTTCAGCGGCCCGACCATGGCGGCGGGTCGAACGGCCTGCTGACGAACCGTTTCGATCCATCGCTCACCTCCTTGCGCGGACTCGGGGCGTATGCGCGATTCTCGCGCGACCAAGGCGACTGGTTGTGGGAGGTGGCCACCAATATTCGCACGCCGGGATTCGAGAACAACGACATCGCGTTTCTCCGTCAGGCCGACTACGCGTACATGAATGCCAACATCTTCCGGCAGTGGACCAAGCCGACGACCTGGTATCGCCAGATGTTCGCTATCGTGGGCGGCCAGCAGAAGTACAATTTCGAAGGAGACCTGATCGACCGGCAGGGCCAGGCTTTCTACGATGTGACGCTGTTGAATTACTGGGAATTCACCACGTTCTTCATTGGCCGGACCAGTACCTTCGACGATCGTCTGACGCGCGGCGGGCCGGTCGTGAAGAAGCCTGGATTGAACTACTGGCAGCTCGGGGTGTCCTCGGATCGCCGCAAGAACATCGTCGTGAACGGCAATGGATCCTACGACCGTTCGAGCGAAGGCAACCCCGAGTGGTCCGGGAGCCTGTCGTTGCAGCTGCGACCGGCATCGAACATCACCCTCTCTCTTGGCCCGTCCTACAATTACAGCTCGAGCGGCGATCAATACGTGGAGGCGGTCACGGACACGACCGCGACGGCGTTCAGCGGCACCCGCTACGTCTTCGCAGGCCTGGTGCAACATGCCGTCTCGATGGAGACGCGCTTCAACATCACCTTCAACCCCAATCTCACGTTCGAGCTGTATGCCCAGCCGCTGATCGCCAGCGGTCAGTATTCGCGCTACAAGGAATTCGCCGCGCCGCGGGGCCTCAAGAAGCTGACGTACGGGCAGGACGTCGGCACCGTGTCGGTCGCGCCGGGATCACCCAACACGATCACGATCGACCCGGATGGCGCGGGCCCGGCGCAGAGCTTCCAGTTCAGCGATCCCACCTTCACCTTCCGGTCGCTGCGCGGCAACGCGGTGTTGCGCTGGGAGTATCACCCCGGAGCGACGCTGTATCTCGTGTGGACGCGGGAGAGCGATTCGAGCTTGTATCGCGGAGCCATCGACTTCGGACCCGACAGCCGTTCGCTGTTTCAAGGGCCAGCCCAGAACATCTTTCTCTTGAAGGTGAATTACTGGCTGGGCTTCTAGGGCGGGGACTCAGTCGCGGCGGATCGTGCGCCCCACGACGATCGTGATGTTGTCCGTGCCGCCCGCGTCGAGCGCGTCGCCGAGCAGCGTCTCGCACGCCTGGCGGGCCGAGGTCATCGACAGGAGCCGCTCGCGGATGCGGTCGTCCGGGACGTGTTTCGTGAGGCCGTCGCTGCACATCAGGCCGATGTCGCCCCAGTGCTGCTCCAGTCGCGTGACGATCGGCGCTGCTGCTGGTCCCCCGATGGCGCTGGCCAGGACGTTGGACCATTTGCTGTGCTCGGCGTCGGCCCGTGTGAACACCCCCTGATCGATCAGATCCTGCGCCAGTGTCTGGTCGCGCGAGATCTGCGTCAGCTCACCGCCGCGCAACACGTAGCAGCGGCTGTCGCCCACCTGGAGCAGGTACGCCCGGGGCCACACCCCGATCCACAGGGTGAGCGTCGTCGCCATGCCCTCGAGCTCGGGATCGTCCTGCGCCCGGCGCGTCAGGTCCATGTGGCATTGCAGCGCGCCTTCCTCGAGCGACCGCAGGAACGCGATCTCGTCGGTGAGGTCGGCGGCGTAATAGCAGCGCACCGACTCGGCGACGTAGCGCGTGATCGCCTCGGCCGCGAAGCGACTGGCCACTTCTCCCCGGGGCCCGCCGCCCACGCCGTCGGCCACCATGCCGAACAACGCGACGCGCTCATTGCCGCCGATCGTGTCGGGGTCGGGAAGGCTCGTCAGGTGGACCTGCATCTGCTTGCGCATCCCGGCAATCAGGAAATTGTCCTGGTTCACCTCGCGCACGAAACCCTGGTGCGTCAGCCCGAAGACGTCGATCTCGTCGTCGCGGGGTTTGCGGTCGACCAGGTGGTCGAGTTCGGAGGGGTGCGGAGCGGCCATGCCACCATACTAACGCGCGTTGGTTGGCGATGCTTTAGGGGTATGTGCGGTTTTCTGGTACTCCCTTCCTGCTCCTGAAATCCCATAATGGTCAATCAGCGCCCTTGAGGGCGCGCGTCGTGGCCGAGCCGCCCCTTCAAGGGACGGTCAACGGATGCGATCCGATTCTCACTGGTGTTAGTCCGTCGTCTAATCATCCGTGGGCTGAAGCCCCGGCTCGGCGAGGTCGGCCGTCCTGAAGGACGGCGATTGATCTGCGCCCTTGAGGGCGCGCGTCGTGGCCGAGCCGCCCCTTCAGGGGACGGAAAAGACGAGTGGTGGACCCCGGGCGAATGTCCGCGACAGAAGCGAGTCAATGATGGTTGGACGTTATCCGTGGGCTAAAGCCCCGGCTCGGCGAGGTCGACCGTCCTGAAGGACGGCGGAGGAGTCTCGGTTGCCTGTTCGCATCTACGTGCATCTCTCCTGGACGACGTTCGGCCGGCTCCCCCTGATCGACGAGACGGTGGGAGCATTCCTGAAGCGTTTCTTGCTGGAGGAAGCAGCACGGCACCGTGTCCGTGTCATCGAAATGGGGATCGTCCGCGATCACGTGCACATGATACTCTTGTTGCCGCCGAGCTTCGATGTTCCGCGGATGGTGCAGGGATTCAAGGGGGCGAGTGCACGAATCGCCAATCGCGACGGTGTCGTGCGAAGAGAATCGCTCCGCTGGGATCAGGGTTACGATCTTCGTTCGGTTGGGCTCAATCAGCTGAAGGCGCAGGTCACCTATGTGCGCACCCAGGACATTCATCACCAGCGCCCTTAAGGGCGCGCGTCGTGGCCGAGCCGCCCCTTCAGGGGACGGAAAAAACCACCGGGGTGAGCCACCAGTGACACACTGAGAGCATGAAACCCTGGCCGTTGATATGAGCCCGTGATTCTCGATCGTTTACCGTGGGCTGAAGCCCCGGCTCGGCGAGTTCGGCCGTCCTAAAGGACGGCGACTAACCCGCGCCCTTGAGGGCGCGCGTCGTGGCCGAACTACGCGAGCAGCAGCAGGGGCGCGTTCATTGCGCCGCCGGGGCCGGATCCTGCACGCCGATGTCCTGCACCACCTTCCACGAGCGATCGGCCTGCTGCTTCCAGATCGTGAGGTAGCGTCCCGTGCTGCTCGCCGGCGCGCCCTTGTCGGTGCGGTAGTGCGCCTCCCAGTGTCCGATCGTGTACCCGAGATCGCCGCTCGCGCCGACGTCGGCTTGCACCGGCTCCCACGTCAGGGTGAAAGAGGTGTCGGAGAACATTCTCGTAATGGCATCGCGTACGGCGGGACCGGTAAGCGTGCCGGTAGGCCGGATGAGCGCGCCCTCCGGCGCCATGAATTGCATCCACCCCTCGGCCCGCCGCTGGGCCGTCGCCTGGTTGAACGCGCGATCGGCGTCCTGCAGTGCGGTGCGCGTCTGCGCCACGTCAGCGGCACGCGGGGACGGGGAGCACGAGCACGCGAGCACGAGCGGCACGAGGAGACGGAGCGGCTGCTTCATGGTGCGGTCCAGTAGTGAAGGGTGAGTTTCTAGAACTTCCGTCCGAGCACCGACTCGAGGTGCTCCTTGTAGCCGCGGGACAGCTTGAGGCTCTTGCCATCGTGCAGAATGACGACGTACTCGCCGCGGAAGTACGGCTGCAGCTCCTTGATACGCTCGACGTTGACGATCGTGGAGCGATGGATACGGACGAAGCGCGCCGGGTCGAACTGGGCTTCGAGCCGCTTCATCGTCTCGCGCAGCAGGTGCCACGCCTTGGCGACGTGGATCTTGACGTAATCCCCCTCCGCTTCGATCCAGTCGATGTCGCGCACGTTGAGGAGCGTGACGCGTCCCCCCGACTTGATCACGAGGCGTTTCAGATACGGCCCGCCGGGGGCGGCGCTCCGTGGCGCCGCGGCCCCCGGGATCACGCCGTCGAGCAACGCCCGCAGCTCCTCGCTCAGACGCCCCAGCTGTCCGGCGCGCACATTCTGCTTGGCGCGCGACACCGCATCGCGGAAGCGGTCGTCGTCGAACGGCTTCAGCAGATAGTCGGCCGCATGAACGTCGAACGCCCGCAGCGCATACTGATCGAACGCCGTGACGAAGACGACGACCGGCAGCCGCGCCGGGTCGAGTTGTCGCAGCATCGTGAACCCATCCATCTCCGGCATCTGCACGTCGAGGAACAGCAGCTCGGGGGCGGTGCTGGCGATGGCGCGCAGCGCCGTGCGGCCGTCGGCGCACTCGCCGACGATGTGAATGTCCGCATCGCTCGCGAGCAGCGAGCGGATCGCGTCCCGGGCGGCGGGCTCGTCGTCGACGATGAGCGCGCGGATCGCCGCCCGTGCGGTCGTCATGCTTCCCCGACCCAGTCGACGGGGGCGAGCGCGAACGGTAGCTCGATGCGGGCCTCGAGCCCGCCGCCGGCGGCGTTCTCGACCGCGAGGCCGAAATCGTCGCCGTACAGACGCGTCAGCCGGGCACGCGTGTTGGTGAGCCCGATTCCCGGACGCGCCGTATCGCCCGAGCCGGCGCCCGGCCCGTCGTCCCGCACCAGGAGCTCGAGCCGGCCGTTGGCCCGGCGCGCCGCGACCGTCACCTTGCTGGCGAAGAGATGGGGAGCGATGCCGTGGCGGATCGCGTTCTCGACCAGCGGCTGCAGGATGAGGTGCGGTACCTTGGCGTCCAGGACGTCGGGCTCGGCGTGGATCGTGACCTGGAGCCGGTCGCGGAACCGGAGCTGCTCGATCTCGAGGTAGCTGCGGATGAAGTCGAGCTCCTGCTTGAGCGGCACCTCCTGCTGCGCGGCGTGATCGAGCACGAGACGCAGCAGCCCGCCGAGGCCCGCGACCACCCGCACCGCGTTCTCGCGGTCGCCGGTCCGCACCAGCGAGCCGATCGTGTGCAGCGCGTTATAGAGGAAGTGCGGCTGCAGCTGCATCTTGAGGGCCTGCAGATCCGCCTGCACCAGCTGCGTCTCGAGTTGCGCGGCCGTCAGCTCGCGCTCCCGGAACCGCCGATAGTGATCCACGGCGTAGGTCACGACCAGCACCATCCAATACAACAGCCCGTCCGACAGCGCCCACACGACGAACAGCTGCAGGGCCATCGCCAGGACGGGTCGAGTGGATGGCCAGATGTTCGCGATGTGCCAGGCGTACCCGATGTCCTGCAGGAACACGAACGAGATGCTGATGGCGAGGTGCAAGGCGACGTGCTGGGGCCACCGTGGGCCGACGATCGGGAAGCGCCGCCCCAGCCACATGATGCCCGGCGTGACGAGCGCCCAGACGAGCGCCTGCGGCATCTGCGCCAGCAGCGGCTGCCACCATAAGACCGGATTGCCGCGAATCTGGTAGCTGATGAACCCTTCGGCAGCCTGCACGAGGCCGTACGCGGTCCACGCCCCGAAGATCAGTCCCCAAGGGATCGGCCGGCGGGCGACGGTGGCATTCATGCAGCGGGAAGATGGGCCGCGGCGGGCGGCGACGGTAGGTGAAGCCAGCGCGTCACGCGGCGGCCGTCTCCCGCGGACGGGAGGCCCGGACGACCCACAGGCAGGGAAGCCCCACGGAAATGATGTGGCCCAGGAAACCGTTCACCAGGTTCACGACCGTAATCGGCATGACGCGCGCCGCCGACAGCGGGACCACGACGAAATTCATCACGAGGAAGACGAGACAGCCGTACAGGACGGCGCTGAGGACCGGCCGGCGGGTGAGCAGCGCGATCCGCTGGCTGGCCAGGGAGTACACGGTCACGATCACGGTGGCGTTGAACAGATGCAGGACGCCGCCGAGCAGGACGGTGGACCAGCCCCCCTGAAACGACGCGCGACCGAGCAATCCCGACGCGACGCCCTGGAAGCACTGCGTTGTGGTGACGCCCCGCAGCAGTCCATACACGACGACACAATCCAGCATGTCGAGGGTGGCGACGGCGGAGGCGCCGATCGCGACGGCACGTCCCCGAGCAATGGTCATAAACGGACAATCGACATCGTCTGCGACGTCCGAACAAGGCGACTGCGACGAATCGCGGCCCGGGCACGACGAAATGGTATCGCAGGCACGTGGCCGCGCCCGTCCCGCCGGGTGACGCATCCGTCGCGTGGGATCGCCGTTCGTCGCAGCCCCGTTGAATCCACCTCCCCCCATTCGCTAGCGTCGCCTCACTGGCCTCTCCGCGTCGAGAGGATCAATCCGCATTTCACCATCCAGGAGGACGCTTGCCATGACACGTTGTGTGAAGACCGTCTTCGGTCAACTCCTCGCCGTCGCCCTCGCGGCGCTGCCACTCGCCGCGCAGTCGACCGGCAAGGTCGAGGGTACGGTGACGGACGCGGCGGGCGGCGCGCTGGCGAACGCCCAGGTCGTCATCGTGGGGACCTCGTTCGGCGCCATGACCGACGCCAAGGGCTATTACTTCCTGAACAACGTCCCGGTGGGCAGCTTCACGGTGCGCGCGCAATTCATCGGTTACGCCCCCACCGAAATCCAGAACGTGCGCGTGCTCGGCGGCCAGACACTCACTCTGAACGTCAAGCTCTCGCCCTCGGCCGTGGCCGTGGCGGGGGTGACGGTGACCGCGGCGGCGAATCCGATCGTGCCGCGCGACGAGGTCGCCTCGAAGTCGATCGTGTCGGGGCAGACGATCAATGCCCTTCCCGTCGACGACGTGCGCAACGTGATCGCGCTGCAACCGGGCGTGGTGGAGTCCGGATCGGGGCTCGGGGTGTCGATCCGCGGCGGCCGCCCCGGAGAGCAGAACGTGTACATCGACGGCGCGCCGGTACGCAGCCAACAGACCGGCGGGCAGGCGATCACGGTCGGCACGAACGCCGTGGAAGAAGCGTCGGTGACGACCGGGGCGATGGGCGTCGAGTTCGGCGACGCGCAATCGGGCGTCGTGTCGTTCACCACGCGGGCGGGTGGCTCGAAGCTCCAAGGGGCGCTCAACTACCAGACCGACGAGCCGTTCGGCAACTCGCTGAGCGTCGGCTTCAACCGCTTCGAGGGATCGCTCGGCGGTCCGGTGCCGGCCATCCCCAACCTGCGCTTCTTCCTCTCGGGTGTGATGCAGGGCCAGCTCTCGGGCTTCGGCGCGACCGGCCAGGACAAGGTTCCGACGTACGTCCTCGGTGGCATCGACACGACGGTGGTGGACGGCGACGGCAACTCCGTCAGCATCCCCACGTTCCTGCAGTACAGCGGCAGCTGCAACCCGGCGAAGAACTCCGGCTTCGCGTGCCAGGGCCTCCGCCTCCCAATGAACTGGAACGACAACCTCCAGACGCAGGGCAAGCTGTCGTACTCGTATGGCGCCGGATCGAGCATCGCGCTCACCGGTCTTGCGAGCGGACAACAGGGCCGTTTTTCCCCCGGCACCCTGGTCGGCGATCCGGCGCTGTACGGCGGCTACCACGCGTGGCAGCGGCTGGCGGTGCTGAACTTGAACCACTCGTTCTTCAAGAGCGCCGAGCGTGAGCTGGCGCTGAACATCAACCTGAGCTGGGGACAGAACGACAGCATCACCGGGCCGCTCGATCCACAGGACGAGCTGGGTACCCGCAGCCCGGCGCTCGGACTCGACTTCACCCCGCTCCGGTTCGCCGGGGTGTCGGTGATGCCGTTCCCGATCACCGATCAGATCATTCGGAACATCCGCACCAACAACGGGCTGCGGGTGCCGTATCTCAATCAGACCGACCTGCGCAACGTGCAGCCGTACCGCATCAACCCCTATGGGTTGAACGGATCGAATACGGTCGCCGCGTTCCCGACCGCCGGGCTCGGCGTCGGAGCCTTCGGGTCGGCATTGTATCGCGAGAATCGCTACCGCGAGTTCGTGCAGGTCGACTGGCAGGCGAACCGCTTCCACCGGTTCAACTTCGGCGCCGAAGCGAAGCAGACCGACCTGGCGTATTGGACCGGCGGATTCCTCACGCAGATCTTCATGAGCGCGTTCGTGGCGCATCCCGTGACCGACGCGGTGTGGGCTGCCGACCGGCTCGATCTCGGGGACGTCGTGCTCGAGCTGGGCGCGCGCTGGGACTACATGAACGCCAAGGCGCTCTTCCCCAACGTGCCGGGACGCATCTTCACGAATCCGGCGTGGCAGACCGCCGCGGCGACGAACGACGCGGCGTACCAGGCGTCGCTGGCGTCGGTGTTCAGCCCCTCGCAGGCGCATCACACCTTGAGCCCGCGCCTGCGGGTGTCGTTCCCGATCAACGAGAAGACCGACTTCCGGCTGTCGTACTCCCATCAGGTGCAGACGCCGGATTTCGTCACGATGCTGTCGGGCTCGAACAACGACCTGTCGTTCACGAACACGAACGACGCGTTCGGGCGCGACGTCGGCTTCGGCAAGACGATCCAGTTCGAGTTCGGGGCGCGGCACGCGTTCAGTCCCGACCTGGTACTGGACGTGTCGGCCTACAACAAGAACTTTGTCTCGGATCTGGCGTACCGGATCAAGCCGTACGATGATCCCGCCAATCCCGGCTCGACGGTGAACGTGAACGTGCTGACGACCGCCGACTTCGGGTACGCGCGCGG
>Ga0075436_100003396_pt1 | contig 10910 bp, 8 predicted proteins | sample RhiMethybrSRZTD5_FD_75303 | JGI IMG/M metagenome (GOLD analysis project Ga0075436, IMG submission 75303) | Populus rhizosphere microbial communities from Tennessee, USA - Rhizosphere MetaG P. TD hybrid SRZTD5 | ecosystem: Host-associated > Plants > Roots > Rhizosphere > Soil | place: USA... | reverse complement strand
GCACGACCGCCGCGTGCGACTGGCCGCCAACCACGCCATCAACCATCAGGCGATCAACCAGGCCGAGGCGCTCGGCTTCGCCAAGATCACCGGCAGCATCATCCCCAGCAGCTACGAGTTCTACTGGCAGCCGTCGCCGTACGCCTACGACCCCGGTCGCGCCAAGCAGCTCCTGGCCGAGGCCGGCTACCCGGGCGGCTTCGACGCCGGCGACTTCTGGTGTGACGCGGGGACCAGCTCGGCCAGCGAGGCGCTGCTGAACGACCTGCAGGCGGTCGGGATCCGGACGCGGCTGCGGCCGCTCGAGCGCGCCGGCTTCCTCAAGGCGTACCAGGACAAGAAGCTGAAGAACATCATCTATAGCCTGAGCGGCACCGCCGGCAACGCGGCCACGCGCATCGAGGCCTTCGTGGCGTCCACCGGCGCCTACGCCTACGGCGGCTATCCCGACATCGACGGCCTCCAGCGCGAGCAGGCGAGCGAGCTCGATCCCCGCAAGCGCGAGACCATCCTGCGCCGCATCCAGCAGCTCATGCACGAGAAGGCCATGGTCCTGCCGGTGTGGCAGTTCGTGGTGCTGAACGGCGTGGGGCCCCGGGTGGGCGAGTCGGGGCTGAGCCTCATCACCGACTATCCGTGGTCGGCGCCCTACGAGGACGTGCGCGTGAAGGAGAAATGACGCGCGTGCGCTTCGGCTTGATCGGCTACGGCGCCTGGGGCCGGCATCACGCCGCGGCGATTCGTGACGCCCCGGGGCTCACGCTGGCCGGCGTGGCCTGTCGCGGCGAGGCCAGCGCCGCCGCCGCCCGCCGGGACCTGCCCGGCGTCGCCGTCTACCGCGACTACCGCGAGCTGCTGCGCGAGCCGTCCATCGAGGCCGTCGACGTCGTGACCCCCAACCACCTGCACGCCGAGATCGGCGTGGCCGCGCTCGAGGCCGGCAAGGACGTGCTGCTCGAAAAGCCCATGGCCATCACCACCGCCGAGTGCGATCGGCTCATCGCCGCCGCCGCGCGCTCCGGGCGCGTGCTGAGCATCGGCCACGAGCTGCGGCTCTCGACCCAGTGGGCGGCCGTCAAGGCCATGCTCGACGGCGGCGAGATCGGCGAGCCACGCTACGCGCTGGTCAGCCTCTTTCGCTTTCCCTACCGCCCGGGCGCGGACGGCTGGCGCTACGCGGTGGACCGGGTCGGCTCCTGGAGCCTCGAGGAGCCGGTGCACTTCTTCGACTTCCTCATGTGGTACTTCGAATCGCTCGGCGATCCCACCTCCGTGCTGGCCGTGGGCAACAGCCGGGACCGCGCGGCCGGGATGTCCGACAATTTCTCGACCGTTCTGCGCTTTCCGCGCGGCCTCTACGCGATCGTCACCCAGACCCTGGCCGGTTTCGAGCACCATCACGTGGTGGAGATCGTCGGCACCGACGGCGCCATCCGGACGTGGTGGTCGGCCACCACCGCCCGCACCCTGGAGCCCGCGTTCGAGCTGAAGGTGCAGCGTCGCGGGGCCACGGCCTGCGAGACGCTGAAGCTGGCGCCCTCGGGCGAGCTCTTCGAGCTGGCCGAGGAGATCCGGCAGACGGCGGCGGCGTTCCGCGAGGGGCGGCCGCTGGTCTCCGGCGTCGAGGCCCGCAAGCGGGTCCACGTGTGCCTGGAAGCCGAGCGCTCGCTGCGCGAGGGACGCGAGCTGAGCTTGCAGTTCTGAGACAAGGAGGACCTACCGCGATGCGCAGGCCACTGATGCTGATCGTCCTCGCCGTCCTCGCCGTCGGCCTCGTCACCCCGCCGGTGACGGCCCAGCAGAAGAAGCTGAGCCTGCTGACCTGGAACATTCCCATCTACAAGGAGAAGATCGAGGGCTGGATCGCCGACTTCAACAAGCTCCACCCCGACGTCACGGTGGAGTGGTTCGACAAGAAGGGGCCGGAGTGGGGGCCCTTCTACCAGACGCAGGTGGTGGCCGGCACCGCCCCCGACATCATCGACACCCAGGGCGCGATCTGGCTGGAGTACGCGTCCAACGGCGGGCTGGTGGACCTCACGCCGTACCTGCAGCGCGACGCGGCGGTGAAGGAGCACTACAACCCGAAATTCCTGAAGACCTGGGTGTACGAGGGCCGCAACTACATGGTGCCCTTCTACATCAGCAAGACGCTGCTCTTCTACAACAAGACCATGATGAAGGAGGCGGGCATCGCGCGCCCGCCCCAGACGTTCGACGAGCTCCTCGACGGCGCCCGCAAGATGACCAAGGGCGAGAAGTCGGGGTTCATGACGCTGAACTTCGACTGGCTCTACTGGCCGCTGCTGGCCATGAACGGCGTGGAGCTGCTCACGCCGGATGGCAAGAAGGCGGCCTTCAACACGCCGGCCGCCGTCAAGACGGTGGAGGCGCTGGCCAAGGCCACCGCCGACGGCACCATCAACAAGGTCGCGTGGACGGGCCGCTGGGTCGAGCCCAACAACGCCTTCGCCACCGGCACCGTCGGCTTCTACCAGGCGCATTCGCCGGCGTTCTTCTACGTGCGCGGCGGCGGGCCGTGGGTCAACGCCGACACGCTGGGCGCCACCCAGATGCCCGGCAATTTCGCCGCCCCCAACTCGCACGGGCTCGGCATCTCGAAGTCGAGCAGGTATCCCGATCTGGCCTGGGAGTTCATCAAGGTCGCCACCAACGAGAAGTGGGCCTACGCGTTCGGCAAGAACTTCAAGCTCTTCACCGGCACGCGGGTCGACGGCCGGCTGCTGGAGGAGCTGCAGAAGGAGGACCCACTGGCGGCCTCCGTGATGAAGACGCAGCTCGAGCACGTCGACAAGCTCGTCGCCACCTGGCCGCTCGGCAAGGACGCCCAGATCAAGGAGGCCTTCTACTCCGAGTTCCAGGCGGCCGTGCTCGGGCGCAAGCCGGCGGCGACGGCCCTGGCCGAGGCCGAGCGGAAGGTGAACCGGCTGCTGGCCCGCTGACGGGGAGCGCGCGATCAGTCCGCGGCGGGCGCGGGGCACGCTGCTCATCTGGGCGTTCCTCGCGCCCTCGCTCACGATCTTCCTGCTCTACCGGATCCTGCCGCTGCTGTGGAACGCGGTGCTGTCCGTGCAGACGTGGTCACCGTTCCGGCCGGCCACGTTCGCCGGGCTGACCCACTACGACGAGCTGCTCTTCCACGACGAGATCTTCTGGACGAGCCTCTGGAACACCGTGGTGTTCATGGCCAGCTCGCCGATCGCCATCGCGCTGGCCCTCGGCCTCGCCCTGCTGGTCGACACCCGCATTCGGGGGCGCGGCATCTACCGCGCCATCATCTTCCTGTCGTACCCGCTGATGACGGTGGCGGTGGGGATCATCTGGCGCTGGCTCTACGACGAGAAGGTCGGCCTCATCAACTACGTGCTGCTCTCGCTGGGCCTCACGCGCACGCGCATCGCCTTCCTCGACTCTTACGAGTGGGCTATGCCGTCGGTGGTGGTGGCCGCCGTCTGGCAGATCGTCGGCTTCTTCATGGTCATCCTGCTGGCCGGCCTGCAGTCCATCCCGCCCGATCTCCACGCGGCCGCCGCGCTGGACGGGGCCTCGGCCGTCCGGCGCTTCCGCCACATCACGCTGCCGCTGCTGCGGCCGGCCGTCTTCCTGTGCCTGATGATCGGCATCATCAACTCGTTCACCAGCTTCGACCTGATCTACGTCATGACCGGCGGCGGCCCCAACTACGCGACCGAGGTCTTGATCACCTACATCTACCGGGCCGCCTTCGTGCTGTCGAAGTTCGACTATGCGGCCGCCCTCACCGTCGTGCTCTTCGTGTTCCTCCTCGCGCTGACCTGGCTGGCCAACCGGTTCGCCGGCGGCGAGGCGGGGGCGGTCGATGCGGCCGACTAGGGCGGCGGCCGTCCACGGCGCCCTGACGGTGGTGTCGGCGCTCATGCTGGTGCCGTTCTACTGGGTGCTGAAGACGAGCCTGACCGGCGAGAACATCTTCCAGTACCCGCCGGCGCTGCTGCCGCGGGCCATCCACCCCTTCTACTACGTGGACGTCTGGTACTACATCCCGTTCGTCCGCTACGTCGCCAACAGCGTGATCGTCTCGGCCATCGTCGTGCTCGGCAACCTGGCCTTCAACGCGCTGGCCGCCTACGCGCTCACGGTCGGCTTCCGCGGCCGGCGGGCCGTCATCCTGCTCCTGCTGAGCTGCATGCTGATTCCCTTCCAGGCCACCATCATCCCGGCCTACCTGATCACCAAGCAGCTCGGGCTGCTGAACACGCACGTGGGGCTGGCGCTGCCGCTCTGCTCGACGATCGTCTGCATCTTCGTGTTCAAGACCAGCTTCGACGCGGTGCCGCGCTCGCTCATCGACGCCGCCCGCATCGACGGCCTGGCCGAGTGGCGCATCATCCGCCACGTGATGCTCCCGCTGTCGACCTCGGCGGTGGCCACCACCGTGATCCTGTCGTTCGTGTGGTCGTGGAACAGCTTCCTGTGGCCGCTCATCGTCATCCGCAATCCGGAGCTGCAGACGCTGCCGCTGGGGCTGTCGACGTTCCTGAGCTACATGGAGAACACCACCGGGGCCCTCTACGCCTTCTGCATCATGGTGCTGGTGCCGGGCGTCGTCCTCTTCCTGCTCGAGCAACGCCGGTTCATCGAGGGGCTCACGTCGGGGGCGACCAAAGGATAGCGGGGGATAGCGGGGGCTCGCGATGCGATACCTGATCGTCCTCGGCCTCGCGGCGGCGCTGGCGGGCGGCTGCAACGCGTGGGTCGCGCTGCACAACGACGGCATCGTGCGCGGCCGCGTGCTCCAGGGCGACGGCCGGCCGGCCGCCGGCGTCACCGTGACCTTCTGGGAACGGACGCTGACCTCGCTGGAGCGGCGGGCCACGGCCCGCACCGGGCCCGACGGCCGCTTCGCGTTCAGCGGGCAGCCCGCCCACCACTTCGCGCTCCAGGCCGAGCAGACCGGGCTGGGCGCCTCGCCGCGCACGCTCTACCGTCGCTACTTCCGCGGTCAGAACCTGACGCTGGCCGAGCCGCTGCGCTTACGCCCGTGACGGCATGTGATCAGGGCGGCAGCGCCCGACCCTCGCGCGATTCGCGATGCGCGATCGGGTGACGTCGGCCGGCCGGAGCGGTTATGCTCGATTCATGAGACGGACGCTGCTCGCCCTCGTCGTCCTGACCGCGGCCTGCCAGACGGCCCCGCCGCCGCTGGCGCCGGTCGCCGTCACCTCGCCCGATGGCAAAGTTACGTTCAGCCACCAGGTCGTGCGCGTCTTCCAGCAGCACTGCCAGACCTGCCATCGTCCGGGTGAGGTGGCGCCGTTCTCGCTCGTGGACTACCGCGACGCCTACCCGCGCCGCGACGACATCGTCGATGCCGTGCGCAGCCGCTACATGCCGCCGTGGAAAGCGGTGCCCGGCCACGGCGAGTTCGCCGACGTGCGGCGGCTGTCGGAGGCGGAGATCGATCTCATCGCGCGCTGGGTCGCCGCCGGCGCCCCCGAGGGCGAGCCGAGCCTCTTGCCGCCTCCGCGAAAATTTCCGTCGGGCTGGACGCTCGGCACGCCCGGCGCCGTGCTGGCGATGGAGGAGCCGTTCACGGTGCCGCCGAAGACGCGCGACGTCTATCGCTGCTTCAGCGTGCCGATCGGGCTGCCCGGCGACGCGCGCTTCATCCGCGCCTCCGAGGTGCTGCCGGGCAACCGCAAGATCGTCCACCACGTGGTGACGTTTCTCGATCTGACCGGCCGCTCCGTCGAGCTCGACCGCGCCGAGCCGGGACCCGGCTACACGTGCTTCGGTGGGCCGGGGTTCGACAGCCCCGGCGGCCTCGGCGGCTGGGCGCCCGGCTATCCCGGCGTCGAGATCCCGGCCGGCGTGGCGTGGCGCGTTCCGCCCGGCGCGCGACTGGTGATGCAGGTGCACTACAACAACCCCGGCGACACCGCGCAGACCGACGTCACGCGCGTGGGGCTGCACTTCACCTCGGGCCCATTCGAGCGCCGGGTGCACGGCCTGCTCGCCTCGGCCTGGGGCTTCTCGATCCCGGCCGGGGCGCCGCGGACGTCGGTGACGGCGTGGGCCCAGGCGCGCGAGGACCTCGAGGCCATCGCGGTCCACGCCCACATGCACCTGATTGGGCGAGAGATGACGGTGACCGCCCACCTGCCAAGCGGGCGCACGGAGCCGCTGCTGAAGATCGACGACTGGGACTTCGACTGGCAGCTCCTTTACTACTTCAAGCGGCCCGTGCCGCTGCCGGCCGGCACGCGCATCGAGGCCGAGTGCGTGTACGACAACTCCGCCGCCAACCTGCGCAACCCCAGCAAGCCGCCGCGCCTGGTGACCTCCGGCTTCGAGACGACCAACGAGATGTGCCAGGCCCGCGTGCTCAGCACCGCGCGCTTGAGGTAATGGGGGACGCCGCGCGCATGGCCACCAATCCGGTCGTCGGCCGCCACCTGGCCACGCGGGTGACGACCGGGTCGGTGTGCTGCTACCGCTCGGCCTGACGTCAGGCCGCGGCGGGATCGGCCGACGGCGCCGGATCCTCCGGCCGCCGGATCCCGGTGCGCAACAGCTCGAGGAGCTGCTCGGCGTGCACCGGCTTCACGAGGTGCACGTCGAAGCCGGCCGCGCGCGAGGCCGCGCGGTCGGCGGCCTGGCCGTAGCCGGTCAGCGCGATCAGGCAGACGCCGGCGTGCTTCGTCGTGGCCCGGATCTGGCGGGCGATCTCGAAGCCGTCCATCTCGGGCAGCCCCACGTCCAGGATGACGATGTCGGGGCGCATCTCGTCCATGACGGCGAGGGCGGCGGCGCCGCTCTCCACGGCGCGGCAGTCGAAGCCGGCGTGCTGGAGCAGCTCGCGCAGCATCTCCCGGCTGTCGGCGTTGTCCTCGACCACGACCACCTTGGCCGGCCCCAGCGGCAGCGGCGGCTGATCGCGCGGTGGCAGCGATGACTCCGCGGCCACCGCGACGGCCAGGGGCAGCCGAACGATGAACTCGCTGCCGCGGCCCTCGCCCGTGCTGTGGGCCGTCACCGTGCCGCCGTGCATGGTGACCAGCGAGCGGACGAGCGTGAGCCCGAGGCCCAGGCCGCCGCCGGCGTGGTCCAGCGTGCGGTTGGACTGCACGAAGAGCTCGAAGATCGAGTCGAGCATGCCGGGCGCGATGCCGACGCCGTCGTCGCCTACGCGGATCACCGCGGCGGCGCCCTCGCGGCGCACCTCGAGGACGACGTGGCCGCCGCGCGGCGTGTACTTCACCGCGTTGCTGAGCAGGTTCACCTGGATCTGCTGCAGCCGCGCGGGATCGCCGTCCACCAGGATGGGGCCCGGCTCGATGTCGACCGTGAGCTGGATGCCGTGGGCCTCCATCGGACCGCGTACCACGTCGACGGCCTCGGCCGCCACCGCGGCCAGGTCGATCACGCGCTTGCGCAGCTCGATCTTGTTCTGGGTGACGCGGCTGGCCTCCAGCAGGTCGTCGAGGAGGCGCGCCATCTGGCTCGACTGGCGGTCCAGGATCTCCAGGAGCCGGCTGCGATCCAGCCGCTCGGTGCCGCCGGTCTTGAGCATGGCGGTGGCGGTGACCATCGCGCCCAGCGGGTTGCGCAGCTCGTGCGAGAGCATGGCCAGGAACTGGTCGCGCCGCCGCACCGCCTCCTGGTTGCGCTCCTCGGCGATCTTCTGCGCGGTGACGTCGCGGAAGATCACGATGATGCCGACGATGCGGCCGTCGCGGTCGCGCAGCGGCAGCCGCGTGACGACGTCCCAGCCCTCGGCGCCGCTGGTGCCGACCCGGCGCTCCAGCCGCTCGTGCTGGGCCTCGCCCGTGCGCAGCACCGCCTCGTCCTCGCGGTGCAGGGCGAGGGCGATCTCCGGAGCGGGGAGATCGAAGGCGGTCTTGCCGACGGCGTCGGCGGCCTCGCCCAGCCCGAGCCGGGCCGCCATGGCGCCGTTCGCGCGGATGAAGCGGCCGCGCGCGTCCTTGAAGTAGATGGCGTCGCGCACGCTCACCAGCAGACTGTTGAGCAGGTAGCGCTCGTGGAAGAGGGCGTCCTCGGCCGCCCGCAGCCCGCTGACGTCGATGAGCGTGAGCACCACGCCGTCGACGGTGCCCTTCACCCGGTAGGGCAGGATGCGCAGGAAGAAGGCCTTGCCGCGCCCGTCGCTGAGCTCGCGCTCCACCGGCTCGCCGCTGCGCAGCACGCGCGTGAGATCCTCCACCAGCTCGGGGTGATCGAGCGTGTGGGCGAAGGTGTCGATGGGCCGCCCGATGTCGTGGGCCACCAGGCTGAACGTCTCGGCGATCTGCGGCGTGAACCGGCGGATCCGCAGCTGGCCGTCGAGGAAGATCGTGCCCACCTCGGTGCTCGACAGGAGGTTGTCCATGTCGTTGGTGAGCTCGGTCAGCTCGTGGATCTTGCGCTGGTACTCGGCGTTGACGGTGTAGAGCTCCTCGTTGACGCTCTGCAGCTCCTCGTTGGTCGACTGCAGCTCCTCGTTGGAGGCCTGCAATTCCTCGTAGGAGGCCTGCAGCTCCTCGTTGCTGGCCTCGCGCTCCTCGATGGCCGCCTGCAGCGTCTCCTTGGTGTAGCTGAGCTCGGCTTCGAGCGCGGTCAGCTGCTGGTGGCTGACCTGTTCGAGGTCGATCTCCGTCTCGGCCCCCCGCACCGGTGTCGCCACCCCGGTGCGCTCGAAGGCGACGAGCAGGTGGGGGACGTCGCTGTTACGCCCGTGCACGCGGCGGATGGTGACGGCGTGCACGGCCTCCTCGCCGTCGGCGGCCAGCCGGACGCCGCGGAAGACGACGCCGGCCGGCTCGTGCAGCGCACGCTTGAGGCCGCCGACCAGGACCATCTTGAGCTCGTCCCCGACGAGGTCGAGCACGTGCAGGCCCTGGCGGCCGTCGTGGATGCGCAGGAAGCGGCTGGCGCCGCCGAAGGCCTGCACGAGCTCGCCGCGGTCGTTGAGCAGCAGGCTCGGCGGCATCGTCTCGTCGAGCAGGGCGTCGTAGGTGCTCAGGAGCTGGGCGATCGAGTGGCGGCCAGGGGTCGGGGCCAGCAGGGCGGAGGCCACGCGCGACTCGCCGGGCGGGTGCGGCTGCAGGCGGATGTCGACCGGCGTCCGCACGTCGCTCTGCTTGCGGTAGATCTGCCAGTGGCGGTCGAGGGGCTCGAAGCCGCGCGTGAGCGGGCCCGGGCTCTCGCTGGGGCCGAGCACGAGCACGCCGCCGCGGTTGAGCGAGAAGTGGAAGAGCGAGAGCACCTTCTGCTGGGCGGCCGGCTGCAGGTAGATGAGCATGTTGCGGCAGGTCACCAGGTCGACCCGCGTGAAGGGGGCGTCCTTGATGACGTTGTGCTGGGCGAACACGATCATCTGCCGGAACTCCGGCACCACCTGGTAGGCGTTGCCGGCCCGCACGAAGTAGCGCAACCGGCGCTCCTCGGACACGCCGGCCACGGCCTCCTCGTCGTAGATGCCGCGGGCGGCCCGCTCCAGCGACGGGCGGTGGACGTCGGTCGCGAAGATCTTCACCGGCCGCTCGCCCACGCGCGCCATCACCTCGTGCAGGAGGATGGCCAGCGAGTAGGCCTCCTCGCCGGTGGCGCAGCCGGCCACCCACAGCCGCAGCGGCGTCTCGCGCGGCTCGCGCCGCACCAGGTCGGGCAGCACCTGCTCCTCGAGGACGCGGAAGGCCGGCTCGTCGCGGAAGAAGCGCGTGACGCCGATCAGCAAGTCGCGATAGAGGGCGTCCAGCTCGTCGCGCTCGCGGCGCAGCCGCTCGAGGTACTCGTCGATGTCCGGCGAGCGGGCCAGGGCCAGACGCCGCTCGATGCGCCGGGTGACCGTGCTCGGCTTGTAATGCGTGAAGTCGATGCCGAACTCTTCCCGCAGCATCTCGTACACCGCCCCGATGCCCTGGACGGGGACGATCTCGGGCGGGGCCACGTCGGCCGGCGCCTGCCCGGCGTGCTGCAGGAGCGCGCGCGGCATGTCTTCCGGGGCCAGCACGCGTACGGCCACGCCGGCGTCGCGGGCCGCGCGCGGCATGCCGTCGAACTGGGCGGTGTCGGTGTCCTGCACCAGGACCAGCCCGCCGGCGTCGTTCACGTCGCAGACCCCGCGGGAGCCGTCGCTGCCCCCGCCCGAGAGCACGATGGCCACCGCGCGCGGCCCGCACTCCTGGGCCAGCGAGCGGAAGAAGACGTCGATGGGCAGCGAGAGCTCCTGCTGGCGGTCGCTCTCGCTCAGCAGCAGGCGCCCGCCCGAGACGATCATGTCCTTCTTGGCGGGGATGAGGTAGACGTGGTCGGCCTCGACCGGCATGCCGTCCTCGACCAGGTGGATCGGCATGGCCGTGTGGCGCGACAGCAGCTCGCCCATGAGGCTCTTGAAGTCGGGGGACAGGTGCTGCACCACCACGAACGCCATGCCGGTGTCGTGGGGAAGGTGATCGAAGAATCGCTCGAGTGGATCGAGACCGCCGGCCGAGGCGCCCATTCCGACGATGTATCGCGGCTTCATGCGTGCGCGTCGCCCCCTTCGAATCGGTGACTGCTGGCCGCGGCGGAATTGCAGGCGGCGTGCCGAACGCGTCGTGCGTGATCCGCGATTCGAAGACTCAGGTTTTTGCGACTCGTGCGGAGCGGGTGCTAGTAGCGGAGGCCGGCTCTCGGATGTAAAACGTACATCGCGGCGGACGGTCCTTTGTAGAAGTTTCAGTCAAAGTCAGCGGCCGGCGGCTTGGGCTCCTCTCAGAGTCATCACGGTGGAGCTTGCTCGGGCCACCAGGCGGTCCTGGGCATCCGTAACGTCGCATTCCACCAGGCCGATCGTGTGCCCGCCGTTGACGACGCGGCCGGTCGCGGTGAGGCGGCCATTCCACACCGGGCGCAGGAAGTTGATCTTG
>Ga0075436_100003395_pt1 | contig 10910 bp, 8 predicted proteins | sample RhiMethybrSRZTD5_FD_75303 | JGI IMG/M metagenome (GOLD analysis project Ga0075436, IMG submission 75303) | Populus rhizosphere microbial communities from Tennessee, USA - Rhizosphere MetaG P. TD hybrid SRZTD5 | ecosystem: Host-associated > Plants > Roots > Rhizosphere > Soil | place: USA... | reverse complement strand
GTCTCAAAATTCTGGACTTTGGTTTAGCCAAGCTCCACCAGCCGCACGGTATCGGCGAAACCATGGACGGCACGTCGGTAGCAGCAACTAGTGCCGGTCAGGTACTAGGTACGGCCGGATACATGTCACCGGAGCAGGTCCGGGCCGAGGTGGCCGACCATCGTTCAGACATCTTCAGTTACGGCAGCATTCTTTACGAAATGCTCAGCGCTCAGCGCGCATTCAAGCGCAACACGAGCGCGGAGACAATGACCGCCATCCTGAATGAGGATCCCCCGGAGTTCGCAGGCCACAGCGCTGGCATCGCGCCAGCACTGGAGCGCATTGTGCGTCATTGTATGGAAAAGCAGGCAAGTCAGCGCTTCCAGTCGGCACACGATATCGCCTTTGACCTTGAGTCGATGTCTCACATCTCGGGAATGACGGTGGCGCCAACGGGACCGAAACGGAAGCCCTGGATACGGCCAGTGTTAACCGTTTTGGTGCTGTTCGCAGCCGGAGCGGGACTGGGGGCGTGGTTGCGACCGGCAACTCCCGAACTTCACCCCAAACTACATCGCATCACCTTCCGTCGGGGGACGATCTGGGATGCGCGTTTCACTGCGGATGGCAACCTGGTTTACGGCGGAGCTTGGGATGGCCACCCAATTGAGTTGTTCGCAAATCAAGCCGGCAGCACCGAATCCCGACCTTTGGGAATGTCCGGTACGGGCATCCTCGCAATCTCGAGCAGAGGCGAACTTGCAGTGGTTGGCAATTTTCAAGCGGAGGGCTTTGAGTCGTTAGGGATGTTGGGCCGCGCCCCTCTCGGAGGAGGCGCTCCGCGTGCAATTGCGGATGGCGTCCAATATGCGGACTGGTCCTCGGACGGCGAGACTCTCGCCATCGTGCGAAGGGTCAGTGGTAAGAGCAGGCTGGAATTTCCGCTGGGAAAGGTGCTTTACGAAACTGCGGGCTGGGTAAGCCATCCACGAATATCCCACGACGGGAAGTTAATCGCCTTTATCGACCATCCATATGAGAGGGATGATTCCGGAGCGGTGGCTGTCGTGGACCTATCGGGCCACAAGAAAACCCTCACCGGGCAATTCGTGAGTGCACAGGGCCTGGCATGGTGGCCGACAAAAGATAACGAGGTGTGGTTTACGGCCACGACATCGGGATCAAGCCGCGAGCTTCGCGCCGTGAGTCTTTCGGGTAAGGAGAGGTTGGTCTATTTGGGCACCGGAACATTGACGCTGCATGACATTTCGAAAGATGGCCGTGTCCTCTATTCTCGCGATGACATGCGGGCGGGCATGGTAGGACTTGCGCCAGGCGAGAGTAACGAGCGTGACCTCAGCTGGCATGATTGGACCGTTCCGCGCGACCTTACCGATGACGGCAAACTGGTCTCATTTGATGAAACAGGCGAAGCGGGCGGTGCTACCGGGGAGATCTATGTGCGCGGCACCGACGGCTCCCCTGCAATACGGCTTAGCGAAGGTTCTGCACCCAGCTTGTCTCCAGATGGGAAGTGGGTCTTAGGACGCAGCGTCAAAATCCAGCGGGCTTTGCTAAAGTTGCCGACCGGCGCCGGCGAGTCTGCGACGATCTCCACCGGCGACGTCCAGGCTCAGCGCGCATTTTTTTTCCCGGACAATCGACACATTCTTCTAGTGGGAAGCCAATCGGGACACGGATTGGGGCTATGGGTACTGAACAGCGAAGGTGGCGCTCCTGAAGCCCTCGGCCCGGAAGGCGCGATGGTAAGGCGTCGTCAATGCATTTCGCCAGACGGCAAACAAGTAGCGGCGCGTGATCCGGAGGGCCATATTACGATTTACATGGTTTCAGGAGGCAAGTCTTTCCTGGTTCCTAACATTAAGCCTGGCGAAGAACCGTTGCAGTGGACGGCGGACGGAAAAGCCCTATTGGTCGGTCGCAGGGAGATTCCTGCTCGCGTTTTCGTGATCAATTTGACATCCAAAGAACGCAAACTACTAAAAGCGTTGATGCCAGCCGACCCCACAGGGCTCTTTGGAAACGGCTCCCCGACCTTCTCACGCGACCTCAAAAGCTACGTGTACAACTATCAGCGTATCACCTCAGACCTCTACGTTGTCGACGGGTTGAAGTAGGAAACAATTCTCGCTCTTGAAGCCGCGCGGAGCAACGTTGTGCTAGCCTGTGGGCAACAAGGAAAAACAAAAGAGCATAGGGCTGCTCTGGCAGAGAGTGGCCCTTTGCTTTTGAGCGCAGATTGACTCCCAAATATCCTCTAATTCCGTGTTGTAAACACAGGCACTTACAAGCCAGGAATTAGGCGTATTTTCATCCATTTTGTGTTTAAAGGTCCCGGGCGCAATTGAGGCTAGCTGGCGCGTGCCGGCGACCAAGGTGGGGGTAAAAGGGCTCCTGGCGCAGCTCAAAACCCGACAGGGCGTAGACGACCGTGAATTATCCTGTGATTACTTGGTGTCGTAGTATTCGGAGTACCTATGATCGGATTCTGGCAACGAGTTGCTTTTGCCTTTCGATGCTTTTTCTCCATCCTATTCCTCGCCCGCATTCCCGACGACATTGCGCGGAACCTGGTAAAACCTGAGTCTCCGCTTTCGCCAGCGTCGCCTACATCTTCGGTTTCCCGTTTGAAGGAACTCGAGCAGCCGCCGGCTGAAACTTTCGATCGCGCGGTGCAGATCCTGGCCCTCCTGCAACGCGATGGGCGGCTCGTGGATTTCCTGGCGGAGAATATCTCGTCGTATCCTGACGTGCAGCTCGGCGCCGCCGTCCGCACCATCCATGAAACTTGCCGGCAGGTGCTCGACCGCTATGTGAAGCTGGAGCCGATTCTGAATTCCGAAGAAGAACAACCCGTTATCGTCCCGACGGGTTTTGATCCAGCTGCCATCAAATTGATTGGCAATGTGGGGGGAGAACGATCGGTTCGCGGCGTGCTGCGTCACAAAGGCTGGCGCGTGAAGGACGTGAATTTGCCGCCTCTGCCACAGGGCGCCGGCCGGATGGTAGTGGCCCCAGCCGAGGTTGAAGTGCCGTAGCGTTCCCTAGGCCGTTAAGTTGTGAGAGGAGATGTTTTTGACCACTAAATACATCGTTGGCATTGATCTGGGGACCACCAACTCCGCGCTGGCGCGCTGCGACGCCGCCCTGGCCGAAGACGAAAGCCGCATCGAGGTCCGTAGTATTCCGCAGCTCGTGAATCCCAACGAAGTCGCGGAACGCAAGCTGCTGCCATCCTTTCTCTACATCCCGGGCGAACTCGACTTCCCCAAGGGTAGCGTCGCGCTGCCGTGGGACCCCGAGGCGAAGCTTGTTATCGGTGAGTTGGCGCGTAAACGAGGCGCAGAGAGCCCGAACCGCCTGGTCGCCTCCGCGAAATCCTGGCTTTCCTACGCGGCTGTGAACCGCACCTCGCCCATTTTGCCGTGGCAGGCGCCCGAAGAGGTGCCAAAGCTGTCCCCGGTCGAAGCGTCGTCGCAATTGCTGCGCTACTTGCGGACGTTGTGGGATAGCGGCGAGACACAACCGGAACTCGCGCTCGCGCAGCAGGACGTGCTGCTCACGGTCCCCGCTTCTTTCGACGAGGAAGCCCGCGAATTGACGCGCCGCGCCGCCGACCAGGCTGGATACGGGCAGGTCACGCTGCTCGAAGAACCGCAGGCGGCGTTTTACGCGTGGTTGGAAGGTCAGGGTGACGGCTGGCGCAAGCGCATCAAGGTTGGCGATCTCGTTCTGGTGTGCGACGTTGGCGGCGGCACTACCGATTTCAGCCTCATTACCGTTTCGGAGGAAAGCGGCGACTTGACACTGAAACGCGTTGCCGTTGGCGACCACATTCTTCTCGGCGGCGACAATATGGACCTAGCGCTGGCGCGTGTGCTGCAACAGCGGCTCGAAGTCGAGGGCCACCGTATCGATACCTGGCAGCTGCACGGACTATGGCATCAATGCCGTGCGGCGAAGGAAAGGCTGTTCGAGTCTCCAAGAACACAGAAGCAGCCAGTGACGCTGCTGGGTAAGGGGACAAAGCTCATCGGCGGCACCATGAAGACGGAACTAGCGCGCGAGGACCTCGACCGAATTCTCGTGGAAGGATTTTTTCCCAAAGTCGAAAGCGACGAGATGCCGGCGCGGCAACGACGGGTTGGGTTCCAAGAACTGGGCCTGCCGTATGCGGCGGATGCGGCTATCACTAGGCATCTCGCCCGTTTCCTGAAGGAACAAGCTCGCCAGAGTCCGGAGGCGGCGGGCATTCGGCGCGGACGCAACGGCCTGGCGTGCCCGACGCACATCCTTTTTAACGGCGGGGTTATGAAGGCCTCGGTGCTGCGCAACCGCGTTGTCGCGGTAATGAACGGGTGGTTGCGGCAAGAAGGATTCGACGCGCTCGGGGCGGAGCAGGTGTTGGAGGGGCTTGACCTGGAGCATGCGGTGGCACGCGGCGCAGCTTACTACGGCAGGGCACGCCATGGCCGTGGAATCCGCATTCGCAGCGGCGCCTCGCGGACTTACTACATCGGAATTGAAAGCGCCATGCCCGCCGTGCCCGGCATGGAAGCGCCGCTGAAGGCACTCTGCGTCGTTCCCTTCGGCATGGAGGAGGGCACGGAGGCCAGGATTCCCGGCCGCGAGTTCGGCCTGATTGTTGGCGAGCCGGCCGAGTTCCGCTTCCTGAGTTCTAGCGTCCGCAAGCAGGACCAGATCGGCAGTCTGCGGGAGGACTGGGGCGGCGAGCTAGAGGAACTCAGCCCTCTGGAGGTCACGCTGAAACTGGATGGTCAGCAGGGCACGGTCCTTCCGGTACGGATCGAGACGCGCGTCACCGAACTAGGCACACTGGAAGTCTGGTGCGTCTCGCGCGACGACACACATCGTTGGAAGCTGGAGCTGAACATTCGCGAAAAGACCGCGAGGTGACGGTGCCTTCGCGTTATCTCATCGGCATCGATCTGGGCACGACGAACTCGGTCGTGGCTTACATTGACACCCACCCAGTCACCGGTACGGACTCCGATATTCGCATCTTGCCCGTGCCGCAGTTGGTAGCGCACGGGGAAGTTCGGACGCTGCCTGCACTTCCGTCGTTTGTTTATTTCCCCACAGAGGAGGAATTGTCGGCCGGTGTCGTGAGCGCTACCTGGGATGAGGAGCCGCCCATGGTCACCGGCGTGCTCGCGCGCGATCAGGGAGCGCTGGTGCCAAGCCGGCAGGTGTCGTCGGCGAAGTCGTGGCTGTCCTACGCAGGGGTGGATCGTCGAGCCAAAATCCTGCCGTGGCAAGCGGAGCCGCCGGAGCCGATGATTTCCCCGGTGGAAGCGTCGGCGCGCTACGTTATGCATCTGCGCGACGCCTGGAACAAAGCACTAGGCGGCGCCGACGATGTGCGCTTTGAGCGCCAGGACATCGTGCTGACGGTGCCGGCATCATTCGACCAGGAAGCCCGCGAGTTGACGGTCGAAGCCGCTAGCCGCGCCGGACTCAAGAGTGTGACACTGCTCGAAGAGCCGCTGGCGGCGTTTTACGCATGGATTGCGGCCACGTGTCCCGCAGGCGACCTCGCGCGTGATTTGCAGGCGGAAGCAAATGGCAGCGCTATCCGCGATGGCGAACTGATACTGATCTGCGACATCGGCGGTGGCACCAGCGATTTCACCCTGGTGCGCGCCCGCTCGGTCGGTGGCGAGTTGGACTTCGAGCGCACCGCCATCGGCGAGCACCTTCTGCTTGGCGGCGACAATCTCGACCTCGCACTGGCCCGCGTGGTGGAAGAAAAGCTCAAAGACGTGAGGCTTACGTTCCGGCAGCGTTATGCGTTGCGCCTCGCCTGCTGTTCCGCCAAGGAACGGCTTCTGAGTAATGTGTCCCTCGACCGCGTGCCGGTCACGATATTGGGCAGCGGCCAGGCTGTGGTCGGACGGGCGATCAGTGTTGACTTGACCCGCGAGGAGGTCCTACGAACGCTGACTGACGGATTCCTTCCGATCACCGCGCCTGATGAGATGCCGGTGCACGGCCGCACCACCGGGCTGCGCGAACTCGGCTTGCCCTATGCCGCGGATGCCGCCATCACCAGACACCTTGCAGCTTTTCTAATACAAGGGGCGGCGGCCATGAACGGATCATCGCCAAATCTGCGGCTGGCTCGACCCGATGCCGTGCTCTTTAATGGCGGCTTCTGTGCGCCGGCGGTCACTCGCAAGCGGATCACCGAGGCGATCTCGGCATGGTTGGGTGAGGGCCGGCGGCCAAAAATCCTCGACAACGCAGCCGTGGAAAGTGCCGTGGCCCGCGGCGCTGCCTACTACGGCCGTGTACGCCGTGGCGCTGGCCTTCGCATCCGGGCTGGCAGCGCGCGCACCTACTACATCGGCGTACGCTCGGCAGACGGTCTGCAGGGCATTTGCGTTTTGCCCGCCGGGGTGGACGAGGGGGCCACGCTTCCGCTGCTCAATCGCGAATTCTCCGTGCTGGCCAATCGCCCAGTTTCGTTCACCCTGTACAGTTCACGCCTGCGGTATGACGCGCATGGTGCGATCGTGGTTTTAGACGAAGCGAGCGTGCACCGCCACGCTCCCCTGGTCACTGTGCTGCGTTATGGACGGAAAGTGCGGGACACTCACCTGACGGTGCGGCTCAGAGCCAGTTTCACCGAAGTCGGCACTCTCGAGCTCTGGTGCGAATCGCGCGACACCCCCCATCGCTGGCGCTTGCAATTCGAACTGCGCGGCGGAGAACAAGAACAACTCGAGGGCACACAACCTGCAACCATCGTCAGCCCTCCAGCGGCGACCGCGACTTCCAACGCCTCCATCGAATCCGCCGCGCAGCTCATCCGGTGGGTTTTTGGCGATCACGCTGACGGGAACACTTTCTCGCCCGACCACGTCGTCATCCAGATGGAATCAGCTCTCGGCGCCAGGCGAGACTCGTGGCCGATAGTGGCCATTCGCCGCTTTGCCGACGTCCTCATCGAAGTTGCAGCCGGACGCGGCCGGTCGCCGCACCACGAGGTGCGCTGGCTCAACCTGGCCGGCTTCTGCCTGCGTCCGGGCTTTGGCGCCCCGGATGATGACGTGCGCGTCAGCCATCTGCAGAGAATTGCCTCTGCGCCTGTGTTTGAGGACGACTTACCCTGTCAGGTCGAAACGCTCGTGCTGATGCGCCGGATCGCCGGCGGCCTTAATGCGAGTCAGCAGCAGGCGCTTTATCGCAACCATGCGCCGCTGTTGGGCAGGGGCACCCGCGGCAGCACCAAAAAGAGAGTTCGGGTCAACCGGCAACTCGAATTCGACACCTGGCGCCTCATTGCCAGTCTTGAACACCTGCCCGGCCACACCCGCGCTTCTTTAGGAAGCGAACTGCTGGTGAAAATCAGAGGAGAACCTGAAGATGCCATTCGGTTGTGGTCGCTCGGCCGGCTAGGCGCGCGCATTCCGATTTACGGGCCGCTGCATTCAGTAGTAGCGGCGGAAACAGCCAGCCAGTGGGTCTTAGCACTGCTGCGGTTGTCCCCGTTTTCGTCGGCGACCGCTTCCGCCATCGTGATGGTGGCACGGCACACTGGAAATGCCACACGTGATATCGAGAATGCAGTTCGCGAGCAGGCGATCTCTCGGATGATGGCGGCGGGTATTGCCGAAGACACTATTCAGCTTGTATCAACCTACATCCCACCTGACCGGGCAGACGCCGTCCGCAACTTCGGGGAATCGTTGCCGCCGGGGTTGGAACTCGTCAGCTCTTCTAATTGCTTGCTGTCGCTACCCGCGTTGCAGAGCTGTACTCCACATTCGTCGACACCAGAGTGAACAGCAGTACTGGCGGACGTTTCCGTGTAAATCGTTGCGCGGCCTGCGAACATGGTAGATTGCAGGCGGTCGCGGTCTCAAGGATTACAGATCCTGATGAGTTCCACAGTGGAGCGGTGAAGACGGAAGCGCATTTGGTACAACTATGTTTCCTCCAACTGCCCCTCTTACGCGAGCTGTGAATCTGATCGGAGAGCTCCCGCTAACCGATGCTTTATCCTAAATCGCTTTGGATGACAAAGAATCAAACCGCAAGATTGCGGGAGCTACTGGACCGGGATGAGAAACGCACAAACGCGGCCCTTCGCTTTCGCGGTAAGGGACTTTTGAGAGGATGTTTTAGAGTTCCGCGACAATCAGCTCGCGAGGCACCGAAGGAACAATTCCGACGGGAGGTCGAGAAGGAACTAACAGGACGCGAGACCGATGGTCAACATCCAGTTGGCAACGCCACCCATCTCGTCGTAGGACTCGGGTATGTAACTCGCGGTATTGCTCACCATCGAGCCTGAGTGGAGTCTGCTTCCATCGCTGTCGTCTCACTGGATCTGCTCACTGATACTTTGAACGATTCTTGGGAGATTATCTATTTCAAGCTCTCTAAGAATTCCGGTCATCGAGCAGGCAGTCGAAACGGCAGCCTTGATGCTCGGCAGCGATAAGTCTCGCGGCTACTGTCTGGAGATGATTTGCGCGGACTTTTTGGCCGGAGCTAATTTGACCGACGGGGATTCGGACGTCCTGCTCCGGGTACTTTCCCGCTCGTTCCACTTCCTCCCTGCCAACCAGGAGCAAGCTTCCAATAGGGTACGCCTTAGGCTGACCAGGAGTCGTCAGCGTGTGTGACGAACTTCCAACGCCTAAGAATCTTCCTCCTGGCACCGGGCGCGGCTCGCGTCAGCCGGTTGGATGGACTCCGCGCGACCGTGTTTGCCTGCCTTTTAACCTCTCCCGCCTTACTGTGCGCTTCGCCCCAAAAACAATGGGCCCTATGACATTCTCGTTTGTTGACGGAAGCAGCCGAGTGGCAGAATCGGCGGGTTTCTGCAGCAATTCTGCGCGCCGCGGGCGGCAGGCCGCAGGAGCAAACCAAAAAAGTTTACTGACGGCCCGAGTCTCGCCTAATTCCGGGCACCCCTATTGATTAGATTCCAGCGAGAGGCCCTATTTGCAGTAATACAGTGTCTTTGCAACTGGTTACCCTCCAGAATGAGCAGTGGTCGGATGTGGGCAGCACTCTTCGGATGTGGGCAGCACTCTAGAGTAGAAGCCGAAAAAAAGACGTGTTCTTCAACATAGCCAGCTCACTACTCGGCATCGTTATGTAGCTATGGATCGCCTCCATCAAATAGCAGACGAACTCATTCGGCTGTACAGACGGCAGCTCACGCTATGGGTGCTCGGCAAAATGGATCAGTTGAGCAGCGCTGACCTACTGAAATATGGCCGCAGGAAAAAGCGGATTGAAGAGTTACGCCTAGAGCTGCAACGGATGGTCTCCGGCTCCTTGAAACCACAGTCTGTATAATTCCGATTCGTCCGCTACGACTCTCCCCCCACTTCAACAGTCTTTTGTGCGACTGACGATCTTTTATGCCGAAGCAAAGCCTTCAGACATCGAAGAACGCTTCGCGCAATTTGAGCGCAGACTTGAAATTGTCGGTAGAATCTTCGTCGAAAGCGTTATTCGCCCTCCGGCACAATACCGATCTCCTTGTAGGGTGCTATTCTCAATTTTATGATGCGAATTTTTCTTGTTGTCGTGGTTGTCTGCTCGATATTGGCAATCACTCTTCTTTTTACGCTCTCGGCCACACCTCAAATAAACCTTGCAGATTCTGTTACCGCGATTGGCCAGTCCACGCCCATTCTTGTCCAGGTAAAGGATTTTCACGGAATCCGCAGAATTACGGCCTCAGTCGAGCAGAACGGGGTGCGCCACACCGCATTGGACAAGACCCAATCGGCGAGACGGATTCTTTGGCAGCGAAGGGCTGCGGAGGCGAGTTGGAATTTCAAGGTTGGTACACAGACCGTTCCACAACTGAAGGATGGCAAGGCACGTCTCGTCATCGAAGCTACGTCAAACGACTTTCGCGGAAAAACTGCACGCTTGGAGCGCGAAGTAACAGTGATTACACAGCCCCCCGCGCTCACCGTCGATTCAGAGCAGCACTATTTATATCGTGGTATGGCAGAACTCGTCACCTTTGCCGTCTCAGGGTATTGGACTGAAGCGGGAGTACGTGTTCGTGAGCAGACATTTCGTAGCTGGCCGATACCTGGCGGCAAAGCGCGGTTGTTCTCTCTGTTCGCATTCGCATGGGACGTGCCTGTCGATATTTCGCCGGTGGTTTATGCGACCAATTCTGCTGGTAACGAAGTGACGCGCCAGATCGTAGTCCAATTTCCGAAAAGAGAACAGCCCAAGTACCGCGCACGCGAGTTGCAATTGGACGATACGTTCTTTCAAAAGGTACTCGGCGAACTGGACCCGAGTGGATCGGGTGACCCGGTCTCACGCTTTGTGAAGATAAACAACGACATGCGTGGTGCCAACAATAGAACTCTTTCTGATCTGCGCCTAAAGACGCAATCGCGGTTCCTTTGGACGCAGCCTTTTCTGCAACAGCACAACTCAAAAGTAGAATCTAATTTCGCCGATCTGCGTAGTTACTTCTATAAGGGGCAAAAGATCGATCAACAGGTTCATCTCGGCTACGATCTAGCTATCACGAGCCACGTGGGTGTCGAAGCATCGAACGACGGACGAGTGGTGTACGCCGCGCCGCTGGGCATCTATGGAAACTGCATCGTCGTGGACCATGGCTATTCGCTGCAGTCGATCTATGGTCATCTCAGCGAAATTGCCGTGCACGAGGGCGACTTGGTAAAACGCGGCCAAATCATGGGCAAGAGCGGGCAGACAGGGCTGGCCGGAGGCGATCACATTCACTTCAGTATGCAGCTTGAAGGCGTCCAGATCGATCCAAGGGAGTGGTGGGACAGCCATTGGATCGACGATCATGTTGCGAAACGGATTGGGCTAAGTTCACCGAACTGAAGATCAAACCGCAATGGTCCTGACTTTTTGTTTGA
>Ga0075436_100003391_pt1 | contig 10912 bp, 19 predicted proteins | sample RhiMethybrSRZTD5_FD_75303 | JGI IMG/M metagenome (GOLD analysis project Ga0075436, IMG submission 75303) | Populus rhizosphere microbial communities from Tennessee, USA - Rhizosphere MetaG P. TD hybrid SRZTD5 | ecosystem: Host-associated > Plants > Roots > Rhizosphere > Soil | place: USA... | reverse complement strand
CGCAGGGGCGGGATGTTGGTGGCCACTCCCCGCGGAGAGATCATCAAGTCTCACGAACGGGACATCAAGTCAATTGTGCTCTTGCAGAGGTAGATCTCTAGTTTCCTTCGATGGTCGGCAGCGTCGCTGCCCTCCGTCGTGGCTGCCTAGAACAGCGGGAGAGAAGCCATGAAGTTCTACCTACATACGATCATCGGTCGAGACATCGACGGGGGCACAGAAACCAGGAATATCGATGTCTATCTCGCCGATGGCGCGTTCCGCTCTCCCGAAGACTGGGCCGAGACCCGGGTTCGTGGGACCGACTGGTACGTCATCGAAGCTACTGCCGAGGAGGTGAAGTCATGAGGGACATCGGCAACCACACTCCGCCGCTGGCTACACAGGAGTATCCCCAAGACAACACGAACAAGTACGTAATGGCGCAAGTTCATTGCTGGGCAGAGGAGGAACACGACAATCTCATAATCCACACTGAGAGCGCCCGGGAAATCGCGGCATGGTGGGCGGAGGGAACGAACGGGTTCGCGCAGTTCGCCAGCACGGGAACGATCACGGATGGTTTGATAGAGGAGATCGAAGAGCAAATTAGGGAAACCGAACAAATGTCCGAGCGTGCGACGTTCGCTACTCAGCGGGCCGAATGGACAGAATCCTTGCCCGCTCTCCGCGCTCTCCTCGCCTACATCCGCGCATGTGAGATAGATGCCTGGGAGGTGACCGAAGGCGTACCCGGACAGGCGCACCAGCATCGCGCGGTATTCCTCTCGGCCGAGGATGCGGTTACGGAGTTCGGAGAGCGTATCGAGGCACGCGCTACCGCTGACGACGCCGGTACCGACGCCGAAGTGCTGGAGTACGCAGAGGAGCTACAAGACGACACCAGCGACGAGCACCACTTCGCGCTTGGCGCGCTGGCAAACTACGGCGGTACCAGGTACCCATTCGGGGATCTCATGTTCCACATCACCCGTGTGCGGATGACCTACGGCGAGATCAAGGAGCAGGGACAGTGACAAAGTATGTCGCAACGATCAACGTCCCCGGGTATCTGCCGATGGATGACGAACCTCTAGTGTTCGATACGCCGGGGGAGGCGTGGGCATACCTACGCGACGAACGGGAGCGGGCTGAGGATTTCGCGTGCCAGGATGACACGGAAGAATACTCCAATGCTTTCCACGAACTGGAGGAACGAGCGAAACGAGCGACGCAAGAGCCGAACTGGGCCGGTGGCCTAGGCACGATCTACGGTTCAACCCCAGGCAGTAACATCCCGCATGACCTCGGACTGGCCTACTCGGTAGACGTCTACGAGGAAGAGGAAGAGGAAGACGACGGCAACGTCCTTATCGCCGGAGTCCTCTACGGGCCGGACGGATACGAGGCAGAGCCGATCGAGGAGGACGAAGAAGAAGAGGAGGAGGAGTCCTGAGATGTTCCGCATCGAAATCGAAACCACTAACGCAGCGTTCGAGGATGCGCCAGAGGATGAAATCACACGCATACTGCGGGACCTAGCAGACTACATCGCACAATGGTCACTGCAAAGCGGACGGCAGGTCTATCAAGGAGTCCTCCGCGACATCAACGGCAACACCGTAGGGACGTGGCAGTACACACCGGAGGAGGAGCCAATAGAGTTCGTAGACGTCAACGACCCAGAGAAGGGAATGATGGCGTTCCTCCGCCAGACGCTGAACCCCGAAGATCTGGAGGAGGAATCGTGAGTGACGTCCGGGACGACCTAGACGACGCGGACATCACCGAGGCAGAGCGGCAAGGAATACGGGCCGTCGCGTATGTGTGGGGATGGCAGGATCGCGGCGGACCTCAGGAGCGCGACACAGATATCTCCACCCTCTTCGGCCAAGCTTATTTTGAGCACGCTGTACGGTATTTCGCCGGCCGAATCGGGGCAAAGCTTACCCTGAGGGACGCCTGGGTGAAGTGGCAACGAGATGAGCCGTTGGACCCGAAGGACCAGAGGATAGGTCGGCACGCTCGGAAGCCCGAATAGCTCTAGTGGCTGAGCGGCGCTAGCCGCTCTCCCGCTATGGCCGTTCGGCCACCAAACCCCCTACCCCTATTCGCCAGACGGGAGAAGTGTCTCCGATGTACGCCCTATGCGACCGTCACCCGAATACGAAGGCAGCTTACGCCTTCACCAAACAGACCGATAACGACATCCTTATCCTAACCCTTTGCGGTCACGACTCCACTCCGCTAGGCGTCACTCTTGTCCGTCAGGGGTGGCGTATGACGTCTCTCATTCCTGTCAACTCTCAGACGAAATCAGAGATGGACCGCGAGTACACCGAGATGCTTCAGAAGGAGTGGGATAGTCGATGACTAGCGAACGACGGTTTTACCCGAGTGCGGAGCTGGTCGAGCGCGCTCGGCGAGATTTGTTGGCAGTTGACCCCCTCCGGTACACCGCAGACTTCGTCATGGGCTATATCAGCGCCAGCACCCTAAATGGCTACCTTGACGACTCCGACGTCGCCATGATCGTTGCCTATCGTCAACTCAAAGAGGAGGGTAAAGCCGATGAGGCTTGATCTACAGCCGCTCCTGGCGCGGGAACGCTACTCAGACGAAGAATGGAAGCTGTCCAGCGCCGGACTCTGTGACGTCGTTATCGAGAGTGGCATGGGACCATACGTTAAATACTGCGAACAGCCATCCGACGCAAATAGCTTTTATCGCTGGTGCACCGAACACGATCAAGAGGCGCGTGACACGGATGTCTACATCGCCCAATGGGGGCACGAAGGGAGCTACGGCAAATGAGGCTTGATCAACTGACCAGCCAGCGGAGTGCCTTCTCCAACCTCGCACAGAAGGCGAAGGAGGCAGTGGAGCAGCTTCACCAGCCTCCGAAGGAAGACCAGCTCCGCCCAGCCAAGTTGGATGAGTTCATCGGTCAGCGGAAAGCTGTTCGCCAGTTACATCTGACTCTGGAGTCCGCGCGGCTCCGGGGGGCGATGCCAGACCACATCCTGATCCCCGGGCCGGGTGGACTGGGCAAGACCACGCTGGCCCTGATGATCGCAAACGAGATGCACGCCCCGCTAGTCGCTACCACCGCTCCTACCCTCAAACAGGAGCCGCTAACGCGGATGCTGTCTGGGATGGAGAAGGGGACGGTGCTCTTCGTCGACGAAATCCACCGGATGTCCAAGACTACGGAGGAGTTGCTCTATTCGGCAATGGAAGACGGCGTGATTGACTGCAACACCCCGATGGGCTTTGAGCGCCGGAAGGTTCAGCCGTTCACTCTCGTCGGTGCTACGACCCTGCCAGGCAAGATGTCCGAGAGCTTCAAGGACCGGTTCGGGGTCACTGTTCGGCTGGAGTTCTACGACGTCCCGAGTCTGGTCAAGGTGGTACACCGGTCGGCCGGGGTCCTCGGCACCATCATCACGCCGGAGGCAGCTGAGGAGATCGCCGTCCGGGCACGCGGTATCCCGCGGGTCGCTAACGCCCTCCTCCGTCGCCTCCGGGACTACGCCGAGGTCCATTCGGAGGGTGGTATCACTGCCAGCGTCGCCAGCGAGGCGTTCAAGATGTTCGATATCGACGAGCTCGGCCTGGAGCGCCTGGACAGGGAGGTACTGACGGCGCTAGTGATGCGGTTCCGAGGTGGCCCGATCGGGCTCTCGAATCTCGCCACAACCGTTGGCGAAGACGAGGGCACCATCGCGGATGACGTCGAGCCGTATCTCGTCCGCCTAGGACTGGTGGCTAGGACGCCTCGCGGGCGAGTAGCCACAGAGGACGGTCGGCAGCATGTAGCCGACATCCTATCGATGGGGGAGGCTGCGTGAGAGCGCGTGATGTCATAGGTCGAACGATAGTCGAGGTCCGACAGCAACGGGTCTCCACCCGAATCACCGAATTTGACTGGGAGGTCATCGGGTTTCGACTTGACAACGGCAAATGGTTGACGTTGTTCGCCCGGGAGACCGATGACTTACCGATCGTCACCGCCCAAGTCTACAAACCCTAGCTAGCAGACACGAGACCATCTCAGCCCATCCACGGAAGGAGAACGGCTGGATAGAAAGGGAGCGAGATGACTCAGACGTTACCCCCGGGGTGGACCGATACGGCCTGCCCCAAGGGGCACCTAAGAGCAGAGCATGAGTATTTGGTCAAGGGAACGGGCCGGCGCCGTTGCCGCCAGTGCGACCGCGAGAACCGCGAACGCGCGGCGGCGATGAGGGAGGAAGGCATCAGCCTCCAGGTTGATAAGATCCTCATGGTATGCGGTTGCACGGTTCTATACCGGCGCGGCACCTATACTCGTTGGGAAGGGCTCTGGTGCTTGCGCCACGGCTACAACGAGCGGGCGGCCGTAGAATGAAACTGACGAAGGAGTACCTCACCGGGTGGCGCAAGAGCGACTGCGTGATACCAGAGCATGAGGTGGGCTTCAGCACAACCGACGAATGCTTGATGTATCTCCGCGGTGAGCTGTCATGGCTATCGATCGATCTACCGACCAGCGACCCGCTCGGCAACCAGGCGATGAACGTCGCCGTCGAGATGGCGAGAATCTCGCTCTACCTGGACGACCCCTTCAACGACACTAAGACGTGGACGGTCGGTGCCTGGACGTACTATGTCCGCAAAAACCCGGAATGGCGTCGAGCTAGGGCGGCACGGAAGGCGGGGCTATGAGCTTCCCGGAGCAACCCAAGCCATTCAAGGTAGACGGAATCTACTACTACCCGCCGTTCGAGATCTTTCGACGTCGGCCGATGATCCAGATCATCGAAGACGACGAGGCCGACTCCTCGCTTGCGGCAGCTCGGATGCATGCACCATACGACGAAGCGGAGCGGCCGCTATGAGCTTCGTTCACCTTCATGTCCATACCGAGTACTCGATGCTCGACGGCGCGGCGCGCATCCAGGATCTTGTCACTCGTGCGGGTGAACTCGGCCACCCGGCCCTAGCCATCACTGACCACGGGAACCTCTTCGGCGCCTACGATTTCTACCATCGGTGCCTGGCCGCGGGGGTCAAGCCAATCATCGGTATGGAGGCGTACGTTGCACCCGAGGGGCGGGAAGTCCGCGAACGAATCACTTGGGGACAAGTGGAAGAGGCTTCAGGCCCTAAAAACGTCCCTGGAGCATACACGCACCTTACACTCCTTGCTCAAAACGCTGAGGGACTCAAGAACCTTTACCGACTCCACAGACTCAGCTATAGCGAGGGAATGTATTACAAACCTCGAATTGACACAGAGATTATTGCAGCGCACTCAATGGGAGTGGTTGCAACAACTGGCTGCCCTGGCGGCACAGTATCCACGTGGCTCCGGTTGGGGGAGACGGACCGGGCGGTCCGAGCCGCCGGGGGGCTGAAGGATATCTTCGGTGACCGGCTCTACGTCGAGCTGATGATGCACGGAATGGAGATGGAGCGTGAGCTTATCCCGGGGTTGTTGGAAGTGGCAAAACGCGTGGCGGCACCCGTGGTCGCCACAAACGACAGTCACTATACCAGCGCCGCTGACGCAGGCGTCCATGATGCGCTCCTCTGTCTTCAGACGAATGCGCGCATCGCGGACACGAACCGTTTCCGCTTTAACGGCTCAGGGTATTATCTCAAGTCCCGCGAGGAGATGGAGCGGCTCGGTCTACCTGCCGAATCGCTGGATAATACGCTGGTCATCGCCGAGAAGGTCACGGACTATGGTGACCTCTTCACGCCGAAGCTGAGGATGCCTGAGGCAATTCTGCCGGAGGGGTGGGGCAGCGAAGAGGCGCTGTACGAGCAGGCGTACAGCGGGCTAGGCGACCGCCTGAAGCTTGCGCGGGGACAGGGCGTCCCAGAGCCGTACTACGGCCGAATGAAGTACGAACTCGACGTCATCATCAAGATGGGATTCGCCGATTACTTCCTCGTTCACGCCGACCTCATCGGGTGGGCTAAGAAAGAAGGCATTCGGGTGGGGCCTGGTCGGGGGAGTGCCGGCGGGAGTCTGGTGGCCTTCGCCCTGGGGGTCACGGATCTCGATCCGATTGTTCACGGGCTTCTCTTCGAAAGGTTCCTGAACCCTGATCGGGTGTCGCTTCCAGACATCGATGTCGACTTCGACGACAGTCGGCGCAACGAGGTTATCGCTCACGCCCTGGAGGTCTACGGCGCCCGCGCCGCGCGGGTACTCACCCTAGGCACCATCAAGGCCAAACGAGCGATTACCGACTCAGCGCGAGTTCTGTCTAGATCGTACGCCACTGGACAGCGCCTACTCGGAGGTCTACCACCAGACCGGTTCGGGGAGTCCCCTCGCCTTGAGGACGGTACGTGGAATGACCCCTCTGAGGAGGACTCCGAGGTGCTAGAGCTCGCCTTCGGCCTGGAGGGGCTGATCAGGAACACCGGGATACACGCTGCCGCTGTGATCATCTCTCCGGAGCCGATCGGGGATATCCTCCCGGTGTGGCAGAAGGACGGCCAGACCATCACGGGCTTCGATCAAGGCCCGACGACCGAGCTAGGATTGGTGAAGTATGACTTCCTCGGATTGCGAAACCTCGGGATCATCGACGAATGTCTTCGATCTCTGGGGGAATCGGTTCAGCTACCGGAACGCTTCGACGACCCCAAAACCTTCGCCCTCCTCACCTCGGGTAATACGCTCGGGGTCTTTCAACTTGACGGGTCAGGTATGCGGGGCTTGCTTCGGCAGCTTCGTCCGACGACTTTCACCGATATTCCTGCTGTCCTGTCGCTGTACCGACCCGGACCCATGGGAGTGGGAGCTCACACCGAATACGCTCACCGTAAGCATGGGCGGAATGCTGTGCGTTTTCCCCATGAGGCTTTTGCCGACAGCCTCAAGGATATTCTTGCTCCAACATATGGGCTTGTAGTCTTTCAGGAGCAAGTACTCCAGATTCTGAATGTCGTCTGCGGCTGGAGCTATTCCGAGGCGGCATCGATTTTCGACGCAATGAGGAAGAAGGATCATGCGAAGCTGGCTTCGGGGGAGCCTGCGTTTCGTGCGGCGGCTGCTAAAAATGGATACCCCGAGGAGGCTATACAGGCACTCTGGGACGTCCTTGTACCGTTCGCGGACTACAGTTTCAACAAGGCGCACGCGACAGGATACGGCATCATCGCGTACTGGACGGCATGGCTGAAGGCCAACCACCCAGCGGAGTATATGTCGGTGCTGCTTTCGAAGGAAGGCGACCCAGACAAACTAGCGGAGTACATCAACGAAGCACAGAAGATCGGGCTGCGCATCCTGCCGCCCGACATCAACGAGAGCGGCGCTAGCTGGACGCCGGTAAAGGGGGCGATCCGGTATGGTCTGGCGTCGATTAAGGGCGTGGGGGAGAAGGCTGTTGAAGCTCTTCAACAGAACCGCCCCTACCGTAGCCTTGATGACTTTCTTCGGCGAGCTAATGCAAAGGCACTTAACGCCGGTGTTCTGGTGGCTCTCGTACGCTCTGGCGCTCTTGACAGCCTCCACGGTGATCGAGGCGGTCTCCTGGTCAGCGCGGCGGAACTCGCGGAACGCGCCCTCGCCGACAGGGAGAAAGTTAAGTCAGGAGACACCGGCCTCTACAGGCCGTCCTACCGACCAGCCGTAGGGACGGCGTCGAAGGCGGACTACCGAGCCTGGGAGAAGCTCAGCCTCGGAGTCGAGCTGACCGTCGAGGACGTCCACATCCGGGCGCAGCGCCCGCTGAGCCAGACGGAATGGCTGTATGTTCGGTCCGTCTTGCGGGCGAACCCCGGCACCCAGCCGGTCACGGTCGGGTACCGTGCGTGGCAAATGACTGTACCCGAGACAGTGAAGTGGTCCGAGAAGATGGCCGCCCAGCTCGAACCGCTGGGCGTCGTGGAGGTGGAAATCCAATGAAGCTCAGCACCATCTATGCCTACAAGATCGCGGTGGCGGTGCTCGCCGTGGCGTGCGGCCTCCTAGCAGTGATACTGATCGACCAGACTCACTCCGGCGACCGAGCGCGGCAGGCGTGTGAGGAGCGCAACCACCAGCACCAGCTCCAGTCCGCGCTAAGCGGGGGGGCGTATACGTGGCCCGAAGAGGACTGCCACTAGCCCCCCCCCAGAAGCAAGGCCGGCCCGTACCCCCCCAGATCGTCTCAGGGGGGGTACGGGCCTTCCGGCCTGCCCGGGAAGAGCTACTAACGTTGGCGCCCAACCATCCCGGCGCCCTCCACCCGGGTCTTACCTGGCTGTCCGAGGCCCCGGCCATGAGGGGCCACTATAACACCTGACCAACGTCCACCCAGACCCCGTTTTGGGCCGAAAACCCGGCCAAAATACGGTGGGATGATCTTGACCTGCGGAAACGTAAAAGAGGACCTGTGACCAGTGTGTATAGACGTCCCTAAGATCCTTTTTGATGTCCGATTTTCCCCGGTACGAGCGCTGTTAACCGGTAGGTTTTTGGTTCGAGTCCAAACGGGGGAGCGGCAGGTCAGGGGCCTGTTGATCTCTTGCGGAGGCCCGTTTGGGCCGTTAACCTGGGTACATGGACGTACCCCGGCTAGCTGAGTCTTGGCTTCTCGCGCTTCAAGTCGACGGAAAGGCAAAGGGCTCCCTTCGCGCCTACCGCTGCGCCCTCGGGTCGCTCGCCGAGAGCCTAGATCCCGCCCCATACATCGAAGCAACCCGACATGACATCCGTCGATGGCTCGTGACGATGGACGAGCAAGGGCTGAAGCCCAACACCAGGCGTCAGCGGCTCAAGATCGCGAAGGCGTTCTACCGGTGGCTGCGCGACGAAGGGGAGATCCCCCACGGCCCGCTGCCGACCGACAACGTCACCGGCCCCAAAGAAGAGCTCCCGCCGGTTGACATCCTCACGGACACAGAACTGCTGGCGCTACTAGCGACGTGCCAGGGAACGGCCTTCATCGAACGGCGTGACCACGCCATCCTGTCCGTGCTCATCGACACGGGCATCCGGCGCGAGGAGTGCGCGACGCTAAACCTCACCGATATCGACCTCCGCGCCAGAACGCTTCATGTCCTAGGGAAGGGCGGGAAGCACCGGGTGGTGTCCTTCGGCAAGGTAACTTGTAAGGTTCTAGACCGCTATCTCCGCGGCCGAGACAAGCACGACTACAAGCACCTCGATAAGCTCTGGCTGTCCAGCAAGGGCGCTCTGGGCTACGAGGGAATCCGAAAGGTCGTCGAACGCCGCACGAAGCAGGCGGGCATCACCGGACGCGTTCATGCACATATGTTCCGCCACGGCTGGGCGTCGAAGTTCCGCGAGAATGGCGGTGGTGACGCAGAACTGATGGTGCTCGCCGGGTGGACGTCGAAGGACCAGATCCACCGGTATGGCAAGCAGGCTGCGGCCGAGCGCGCTCTCGAAGTCGGCCGGAGGCACAGCCTAGGAGACGCTCTCCGCTCTCCTACGCGCCGCGCCAGCTAGCCAGATATTAGGAGAGCAAGAGGCCCCCTCTGGATCGGCAGAGGGGGCCTCTCACGGAAGAACGCGGACCCTCGCTACAGAGGGAGAGCGGATCGATCCCTCCAGGTCGCGTCTCCCCTAGAAAAGATCAGGCGCCAAGCTCGTTGGCCTTACTCCTCGCTAGTCAGCTCAAGGTGCCAACCTCGGCCGTTGATGCACTCGATGATCCGAAAGAATCCCATCGATCGCGCGGCCTCACGCTCGGCGACCTCCTTGGTCATCGGAGCACCACCCGTGCGGGTTAATCGCATGCAGATCTTGCACTCGACCCACCGGCCGCCCCGGGCGGCAGGCAGAGAAGCGGCCACCACTATCACCGCCCCCTGATCGGGGAGGTGCGGTACTGGGCGAGCGGAGTCATCAGCGGGTTGGGGTCGGTCCGGGCGGGGGTAGCTGCCGTGCCGCGGAAGACGGTAGGCGGCGTGTACGTCCCCGCCGGGAGGCAGTAGTCGCAGCGCAGCGTGTGACCGCACTCGCGGCACCAAATCTCCTTCTTCCGGCAGACCCAACCAACGGCAAGGCCCAGTAGGAAGACGAAGACGAACACAGACGCAATCAAGATGGGCACCGGGCCATCACCGCCTCAATTGATCCACTCGCGGAGCAGGGCTGTCGTTTGCACGACAAGCGTCAGTGTGTAGCATCAATTGCGTCAGCGCAACCCCGACGCATCAGATTCACGTTCCGTTAGGAGAAGGCCCGCGAGTGAGGGAAGATCAGAGGATGGCGCGGTTCTCTCCGGTCACACCAGGTTCACGCCGACTTGGGAAACAGTTGCGACTACTCCGTGAGGGTCGCCAGTTGACCATGGATCACGTGGCCCAGCACGTCAGAAGCTCTCCGTCACGGATTGCTCGGATCGAGTCCGGAGAGATCAAGGTCCGCGCCGGGGCGGTCATGGAGCTCTTGACGGCGTACGGAGTTCCGTTCGACGGCGAGCCTGGCCAATCACTGCTAGCGATGGCTCGGAACCTAGGCGAACCTGGATGGTGGCAGCGATACGGTACGTTGTCGTCAAAATACGCTACATACATCGCGTACGAGGAAGAGGCCCGAGATGCCCTGCTGTTCGAGCCGACGCTCATACCTGGGCTGCTCCAGACGGAGCGGTATGCGCGGACCGTGATCAGTGTCGGTCGTGAGACAGACACGGAGGCGATAGAGCAACGCCTCCGGGCCAGGCTCAAACGCCAACAAGTCCTAACCCGCAGCCTACGACTGCAAGCCGTGATCAGCGAAGCGGCATTGATGGTGGAGGTGGGAGGTGAAGAAACTCTAGATCAACAACTAGAGCACATCACAAAGATAGCTTCCCGGCCAAACGTAGTCATCCAAGTCTTGCGGTATGCCGCTGGCGCTCATCTCGCCACCTATGGTGGCTTCACCGTCCTAGAGTTCCCGGATGATCCGACGCTTGGCTATATCGAGACCCTC
>Ga0075436_100003389_pt1 | contig 10919 bp, 10 predicted proteins | sample RhiMethybrSRZTD5_FD_75303 | JGI IMG/M metagenome (GOLD analysis project Ga0075436, IMG submission 75303) | Populus rhizosphere microbial communities from Tennessee, USA - Rhizosphere MetaG P. TD hybrid SRZTD5 | ecosystem: Host-associated > Plants > Roots > Rhizosphere > Soil | place: USA... | reverse complement strand
AGTAACGCTGGCGCGGCAAGGTTGGCGCCAATGAGAAGTGGAAAGATGGCCAGCCAGGTGACGACAGCCATCTTGTAACGCGGAGGCGGAACCACGATGGGCTGCCCGGGCAACTGAAACCATGCCTCGAGCCCAGCAGCTTGCTGGACATTGAGTCCGCCTATAGATACCTCGTCCGCCTCAGCGACGAGCCTGCCTCGAAGCTCTGACGAAGTCCAGTTATCGAGATCAGCTTGAGACGCGAAATGCGCCACGATTGAGTAGATCTGAGGATGACCCGCCTCTGGCCTCATGATCGCGGCTCCCTGGTAGCCCCGGGACCTCTTCATCTCCGAGGCAATCCGGTCGATAAGCGCCTCGAGAGCGCGAGCGCGGCCCGGCTTGGCGCGTCGTGACCACACCACTGTCACCGGGTCGGCAGATTCTTGGCTGCTTGCATTGTCCACACGTCAATTGTCGATGGGGCCGATCCTGGCGGGGTCCGGCTTGCCGTCACCGAACAGCTCGGTGAGCTCCTCGAAATACTTCTCGAAGCCGGCGGGTGAGATTGCCACTGGGCTCGGGGCTTGTAAATGAGGTCCCCCGGCCCTCCGTAGACCACATCGTCGCCGGCCTGATGGCGAGGTAATCGCCGCCGCCAGAATTAACTAACTTGACTTTACGGCCTCAAATTCTCAATAATCGCGAGTATGACCTCAACAAATGCGCCCCGAGAAGGCCCGCTCGAGTGGCAGGAGCTGACCCGGCTGACCCAGGGCGAGCCCCTCACCGTCGAGCGGGTCCGCCTGGCCGCCAGCGGTGTTGAGATAGAGGGCAGCTTCGAGCTACCCGAGCTCGCCCGGCTTCCAGTCGAGGACCAGGTTTTCGTGATCGCCTTCGTGCGCAGCCATGGCTCGCTGAAGGACATGGAGAGCGTCTTCGGTATCAGCTACCCGACGATCAAGGCCCGTCTCAACCGCATCAGCGCAAGCCTTCAGTTCATCGAGACCAATCCCCTGCCGTCCCGCAGCGAGATCATCGAGCGGCTTCGGTCGGGCGAGATCGACGCCCCGACCGCCATCGAGATGCTGGAGAAGCTCGCGTGACCGAGAACACGCGGCTGGTGCTCGAGATGCTCGCAGCCGGAAAGATCAGCACCGAGGACGCCGACCGCCTGATCGCCGCGCTCCGCTCGACCACGCCGGCGTCGTCCGGGCCGGAAAAGCCAGAGCCCGAGTCGAAACCGCGCTACCTGCGGGTGATCGTCGACGCAAACGACGAGAAGGACGGCCCGACGAAGATCAACATCCGCGTCCCGCTGCAGCTGCTGCGGGCGGGCGTGCGCCTCGCGAGCCTGATGCCGGCCGGAGCTCAGGGTAAGGTCAACGACGCGCTGCGCGAGCAGGGCATCGACTTCGACATCACAAAGCTGAAGGCCGAGAACATCGACGAGCTGATCGACGAATTGCGCGACGCGTCGGTCGACATAAGCCAGCCACGCGAAGACGTGAAGATCCGCATCTTCAGCGAATGACGGCCGTGGAGGAGACGGCGTTAGCGCTCGGCCCGCTGAGCCGCGATGCGCGCCTCGACGCCGTCGAGCAAGATGTCCAGCGCCCGCGGGGAGGCGACGGTGTCTGCCACCGGCTCCGCGGCCTCGCCGGCCTGTGACGCGAGCGCGTACGAGTCCAGCTCGATCTTCACCGCCCCGCTGCTGACCCGGATCTCGAAGCGATCCGGCGACTCGGACCCGTTCGGAGTCTCCCAGTGGGTGTCGAAGACTGTAGCCCTGGTGGAGAAATCGTCCAGCTTCACCTGGACAGCACCGGTGCTGAGCTCGACGACCGCAGCAGTGCCGTGAGGGCGATGCAACTTCACCTCGACGACACCGCTCGAGATGTGGATGGGCACGACACCCAGGGGTTGGGGCAGGAAGACCTCGAGCTTGGCGGCGCCGCTGTCCACGTGGAGGCTCCTCATCTCCAGGCCGCCGATCTCGAGGACCGTCTTCCAGGTCGGCGCCTGCACGTGAAACCGCCACGGCCGCCGCGGATTGAGCTCGAGCTCGCCTCTGCCGACGCCGCGCAGGCGCTGGACGATCACCTTCTCACCGCGGACCACCGCGGGCGCTGGCACCCCCCGGTCGCCCGCCACCCGCACCAGGGCCTCCATATCGGGACTGCCGGCGCGGACCGTGACCCCGCGCGACCCGGTGTCGATCGCAAGCTCGGCGGGCTCGCCGCCGGTCACGTCGGGCGGCACGTCCGCGGGTACCTGGCCGGTGATCACGTAGGTCATCACCATCAGGGCCACGTCGGCGGCACCCGCCGCCGGGAGGCCCGCCGCAGTCAGCTGTGCCTTCAAGTCCTCGAAGGTCTCGCTTTGGGTTTGGGCTTCCGGCACCTCGAGGACGATCCGGGCGGCGTCCTTCTGCGCCCTGACCCGCTCGCCGAGCGCCGCCGCGATCGCGACCATCTGCTGCCGCCAGCCTCCCGTGGTGCGAGGCCGCCGGACCGAGTCCAGGATCGCTCCGGCCACGAGCTCCAGAAGTTCCTTGCGGTCCCGCACATGCCAATAGAGCGATGCCGCCTTGACGTCCAGGCGCTCCGCAAGGGCTCGCATCGAAAGGCCGTCCAGGCCCTGTTCCTGGATGAGCGCCAGGGCGGCGCTCACGAGTCGCTCCCGGCTCAGCGAGCGCTGGCCCTGCTCGTCGGCTCCCGGCGTCATGACGCTTGCAATCCTAACACCGTTAGGGGTATTGTGCGGTTGCAACGCCACTAACGGCGTTAGTCAAATCATTGGAGAAGGTCACATGGTCACGACAGAGACGCGGCGGTGGAGGTTCAAGGGTCCGGAGATGGAGGGGCCCGTCGCGCGCTGGTACGCAAGGGTGCGCGGCTCGGAAAGCCAGCGCGAGCTCAACCGGATGGAGGCGGCGAGGCTGACCAGCGCTCTTCGCGACGGCGCGGCGGTGCTCGACGTCGCTCCCGGCCCTGGCTATTTCGCGATCGAGGTGGCGCGGATTGGGCGGTTCGACGTGGCCGCGCTCGACATCAGCCACACCTTTGTCGACATCGGCCGGCGGAACGCCCGGGAGGCCGGGGTCAGCGTCGACTTCCGCCAGGGCGATGCGGCTGCGATGCCATTTCCGCCCGGATCCTTCGACCTGGTCGTGTGCCAGGCGGCCTTCAAGAATTTCACGCTGCCGCAAAGCGCGCTCGGCGAGATGCACCGCGTGCTGTCGCCGGGTGGCACGGCCGTCATCCAGGACATGAGCCATGACGCGACCCATGCCGCCATCGCAGACGAGGTAAAGGGCATGGGCCTTGGGTGGTTCACCACCTTCACGACCAAGGCCACCCTTGAGATGCTTCGCCGGCGGGCGTACACGCGGGCCCAGCTCGAGGAGCTGGTGGCAGCCAGCCCGTTCCGCACCTGCGAGATCAGCACGCAGGGGATCGGCCTCGAGGTGCGGCTGAAGAAGGACGGGTAAGCCCCTCCCCGAGCGGCAAGCGACGTGGCCTAACCTTTAATTGGATGGCGCGCAAGCTCGCCGAATACGAGGCCAAACGCGACTTCAAGAAGACACCAGAACCAGGCGCCAGGGTCGAGCGCAAGCCGGTCATGGCGCCGCGGTTCGTGGTGCAGGAGCACCACGCGCGCCGGCTGCATTGGGACCTGCGATTGGAGAGGGACGGCGTCGGCGTCTCCTGGGCAGTCCCGAAAGGGATCCCTCCAGACCCCAAGAAGAACCACCTCGCCGTGCACGTGGAGGATCACCCGCTCGAGTACTTCAAGTTCGCCGGCGAGATCCCCAAGGGCGAGTACGGGGGCGGCACGGTCAGCATCTGGGACGCAGGCACGTATGACACCGTCAAGTGGAGCGACCGCGAGGTGATGGTCGAGTTCCACGGCGACCGGCTGCAGGGACGGTACGTCCTGTTTCAGACCCGCGGCAACGACTGGATGATCCACCGCATGGATCCGCCGCAGGATCCAGACCGGAAGCCGATGCCCGACAAGATCGAGCCGATGATGGCGAAGCTGGCCGACAAGCTGCCCCGGCCCGACGAAGCCTGGGGCTTCGAGTTCAAGTGGGACGGTATCCGCGCGCTCGCCTACGTCGACGGCGGGCGGGTGCGACTGATCAGCCGGTCTGGCGAGGAGATCACGCCGCGGTATCCCGAGGTGCATCAGCTGGGTCGCGCGCTTGGATCGAGCGAAGTGATCCTCGACGGTGAGGTGGTGGCGCTCGACGAGCACGGCCGGCCGAGCTTCGAGGAGATCCAGCAGCGCATGGGGCTGAACTCCGAATCCGAGATCCGCCGGAAGATGAAGGATGTGCCGGTGACCTACATGATCTTCGACCTGCTCTGGCAGGACGGGCACCCGCTGCTGACAGAAAAGTACGGCGATCGCCGCAAACGGCTCGCTGCTCTGAAGCTCGCCGGCGCGTCCTGGCAGACGCCGCCTTTCGAGAAGGGCGGCGGCCAGGCGATGCTCGAGGCCAGCCGCAAGGCCGGGCTGGAAGGGGTCATGGCGAAGCGGCTTGACTCCCCTTACGAGCCGGGGCGACGCAGCGGCGCGTGGGTCAAGGTCAAGAACCGAAACCGCCAGGAGCTCGTCATCGGGGGATGGCTGGACGGCGAGGGCAAGCGTCGCGGCTATCCGGGCGCGCTGCTGGTCGGCTACAACAAAGAAGGGAAGTTCGTCTACGCGGGCAAGGTCGGCACGGGCTTCACCGACGCGACGCTCGAGAAGCTCAACACGATGTTGAAGCCGCTCGCGATCGACAAGAGCCCGTTCGACGCCGGCTCTGCCCCACCTCGCGCTTCACACTTCGTGCGGCCCAAGGTGGTCGCCGAGTTCGAGTTCGTCGAATGGACGCGGGCCGGTCAGCTGCGCGCCCCTGCTTTCAAAGGGTTCAGGTCCGACAAGACCGCCCGCGAGGTGGTGCGCGAAGGTGGCTAAGGAGACGGCGGTCGAGGTCCAGATCGGGGGCCGCACGCTGAAGCTCACAAACCTCGAGAAGGTGCTGTATCCGGAGGCGGGCTTCACCAAGGCGCAGGTCATCGACTACTACACGCGCATCGCACCGGTGCTCCTTCCCCACACGCGCGATCACCCGCTGACCCTGAAGCGCTATCCAAACGGTGTCGACGCGGAGTTCTTCTACGAGAAGAACTGTCCGAAGCACAGGCCGCCGTGGGTCGAAACGGCGACTGTCTGGAGCGGCGGCAACAACCGCGACATGTACTACTGCCTGGCGCAGGACCTGCCCACCCTGGTGTGGCTGGCACAGATCGCGACGCTCGAATTTCACACCTCGCTGTCACTCGCGCAGAACCTGCCCGAGCCACGCACGCTCGTGTTCGACCTCGACCCGGGACCGCCGGCGACGATCGTCGAGTGCTGCCGGATCGGGTTGATGCTGCGCGACGTGTTCAACGAGCACGGCCTCGAGTGCTGCGCCAAGACGTCAGGTTCGAAGGGACTGCAGCTCTATGTGCCGCTCAACACAAAGGTCACATACGAGGAGACCAAGGTGGTGTCCAAGGGACTGGCCCAGCTCTTCGAGGAGAAGCACCCGGACCTGGTCGTCCACAAACAGTTGAAGGAGCTGCGGACCGGCCGCGTCCTGATCGACTGGAGCCAGAACGACCAGTACAAGACCACGGTCAACGTGTACTCCCTGAGGGCGCGGCGCAATCCGACTGTTTCGACGCCGGTGTCATGGGAGGAGGTCGAGCGGTGCTTTAAAGCTGGTGACCCGTCGAAGCTCGTCTTCGATTCCGACCAGGTGCTGCAGCGCGTCGAGAAGCTCGGCGACCTTTTCGAGCCCGTCATCAAGAAAAAGCAGAAGCTGCCCCGCTCCCTGCTCCAGGCGACCGGTGGCGAGACGGCGCTCGAGAAGATGGCCAACCGGCGCCACAGCGGCGGCGGCCGCGGACGCTATCCGCCGCAGAAGGGGCGCACGGGCAAGATGGAACGCGGCGAGGCCTAGCCGGAGCTCTGGCTGCACGGCCGCGCGTCATCATCGCCGGCGCCGGTTTCGGTGGGATCACCTGCGCACGCGCCTTGAGGCGCGTCGATGTGGACGTCCTGCTGATCGACCGGAACAACTACCACCTGTTCACACCGCTGCTGTACCAGGTGGCGTCATCGCTGCTCGATCCCGGAGAGATAGCCCGCCCGGTGAGAGAGCTCGTGCGCCCGTTGCGCAACGTGGAGTTCAGGCAGGCCGAGGTGTCGGGCGCGGACCTGCAGCGCCGGCTGCTCCTCACCGACCACGGCCCACTGCCGTACGACTACCTGGTGCTGGCGACCGGGGCGCAGACGGACTACTTCGGCAACGAATCGGTGCGGCGCAACGCATTCGGGTTGAAGGAGCTCGGCGAGGGCCTGGCACTGCGGAATCGCGTGCTGTCACATTTCGAGGCGTCGCGCTGGATCAAGGAAGCCGATCAGCGCAAGGCGATGCTGACCGTGGTGGTCGTCGGTGGCGGCCCAACCGGCGTGGAGATGGCGGGGGCGTACTCCGAGCTGATCCGGCTCGTGCTGCGGAAAGATTTCCGAGACCTCGATCTCTCGGAGGTCCGGGTGATGCTGCTCGAAGCCTCAGACCACCTGCTGGTCCAGTTCTCCCCCGAGCTTCGGGATGCCGCGCTGCATTCGCTCGAGAGCAAGGGTGTCGAGGTGCGGCTCGGTAGCAAGGTGGCGCAGGTGACCAAGGACACGATCACGCTCGCTGATGGCGAGGAGATCCGAGCCGGCACCGTGATCTGGACCGCGGGCGTGCGAGCCTCAGACGTAGGCGCGGCGCTCGAGACCGAATTGGCGCGCCAGGGCCGCGTGCCGGTGGGACGGACGCTCCAGGTGCCCGGGCATCCAAACGCCTTCGTGATCGGCGACCTCGCGGCGGTGAGCGAAGGGGAGGCGGTCCTGCCGATGCTGATCCCGGTCGCCATGCAGGAGGCGAGGTCTGTGGCGAGCGCGATCAGGGAGATGATCCGCGGCGGCTCGCCTTCGGGCTTTCGCTACCACGACCCCGGGATCATGGCCACGATCGGGCGCAACTCGGCTGTGGCACAGCTCGGGCGCGTGCATCTGTCGGGCTTTCCCGGCTGGGCCATGTGGCTCGGCGTACACCTGGTCAACGTGGTCAGCTTCCGGGCACGCATCCTTGTCCTCGTCAACTGGGCATGGGACTACCTCTTTTATGACCGGCCGGTGCGACTCATCGTGCGCGCGGCTGAAGATCCGCGAGGATGAGGCCATGAGGCGCCGGTCCTGGCCAGCTGCGTTGGCGGCCGCGGTCCTGCTGCTCCTTGTCGTTGCATGTGGCGGCCTGCAGCCGGAGGACCCCGGGCTCGCGCTGCGTCAGGGCGGCCAGGCAACGGGGACGCTGAAGACCGTCGACGCAACGATGAAGGTGACCAAGGGCACCATCTCGTTCCAAGGCTTCTCGCTCGTCTCGGCGAATGCCGTTCTTCGGCTTCCAGACGAGAGCGACACGACGTACCTCGTGCGCCAGCAGGACCTGCAGCTCGGGCTCGAAGTGGTGATCCTCGGCGGCCACGTTTATCTGAAGCCGCCCTTGCTGCGGTTCACCGAGCTGAGTCCAGGTGATGCTGCCGACATACCGGACCTCGCTCGGCTGTTCGACCCTGTGCACGGCCTGCCCGCGGTCATCCCGGCCGGGAGCAATCCGCAATACGAGAAGGTCGAGAGCATCAACGGCGTCGACTGCCACAAGGTCTCGGCGATCTACACCGCGGCGCAAATCAGCGGGCTCCTGCCGCAGCTTGCCTCGCAGAGCGATGTGACCGCGGACATCTGGGTCGGCGGATCGGATCACTACATCCGCAAGGCCGTGCTGGGTGGGAACTTCGGCGACAACGGCACGCTCAGCGTGGTCGAGGTCGACCTCTCGAACTTCGACGGCAGCGTGAACATCGCCTCACCGGGGAGGACGAGCTGACCCGGCCTCTTAACAGGCGGGGTTGGAGAGAAGTCGCTTCTGAACTAGATTCAAGCTCGGTACGGTGAGAATGGGCTTAGGGGGAGGGAAGCCCACGGGAGAGGGAGGGCCCGCAAGTGGTGGCGCCGAAGTGAGGCCGGCCTCTCCCGGAGTGCCGGCGGCCGCGCCCAGCTCGAGACGGGCGCTTCTCCTCGGGATCGCAGGCGCCGGACTTCTCGTCGCGGCCATGGACGCCTACGCGGTGGTGACGCTACTGCCGATCATGACCGCCGACGTCGGGCTCACGATCGACCGGATCGAGCAGGCGACGCCTCTCATCTCCGGCTTTCTCACTGGATACATCGTGGCCATGCCGCTGCTCGGGGCCTACTCGGACGCGCGCGGCCGCCCTCCCGTCTATGCGGCATGCATGGCCGCTTTCGCGCTCGGCTCCGTGATAACGGCGACCGCCGGCATCATCCCGTCGGCCGGCGTCGCGTGGCTGGTCGCCGGACGCGTCTTGCAGGGCCTCGGTGGTGGCGGACTGGTGCCGCTAACGCTCGCCCTCGCGGCGGATCTCTACCGCGGCTCGCAACGGATATTCGCGCTCGGCTCGGTCGCCGGCCTGCAGGAGGCGGGGAGCGTTTTCGGACCCCTTTACGGCGCGACGCTTGCGACGGCGGCCGCCACGGCGGGTGGCTGGCGTTTCGTGTTCTGGCTCAACCTGCCACTCGCCGCGATCTGCACCGCCGGCGTGCTCGCGGGTCACCGCGGCGTCACACCTCACGAGGTCGAGGCGTCGAGGCGCGTCGACTGGCCAAGCGCGGCCCTCCTTGGACTCGGCCTGGCGTCGCTTGTCGTCGCGCTCTACCCGGATGATCCCGACCATCGCCCCGTCGGCTCTCTGTTCTTTCCCGCCGGTATCGCGTGCGTCCTGTTGCTGGCGGCTTACGTCTGGCGGCAGGCCCGCCGAGTCGACCCGCTGATCCCCCGGGATCTACTTCGCAGCCGCGGATTCATCGGCTCGAGCCTGGCCAACCTTCTCGTCGGAGCGGCTCTGATGGTGGCACTCGTTGACATCCCGATCCTCGGCCGGCTCGTGTTCAACCTGAACGAGCTCGATTCCGGCCTGCTCGTCTCCCGTCTGCTGGTCGGTGTGCCGGTCGGCGCCCTCGTAGGTGGGCTGCTGGCCGCTCGCATTGGTTTGCGACCTGTGGCGCTTCTCGGCGCCCTGCTGTCCGCCGCCGCCTTCTGGCACATGTCCGGCTGGCCGGCATCAGAGCTGTCCGTTCGAGTCGGTCCGCTCCGAGCCGCCGATGTGGATCTCGCCCTGTGCGGCCTCGGTTTCGGCATCGTCATCGCCCCCCTGGCCGCCGCCGTGCTCGACCTCGCCCGCTCCGAAACTCACGGCCTGGCTTCGAGCCTCGTCGTGCTGGCGAGGACCGTCGGCATGCTCCTTGGGCTATCCGCGCTCACCGCGTTCGGCCTTCAGCGCTTCCACCAGATCCTGGGCAGCCCCACTCTCAATGACCCGACGGTGCGGGAGCGCATCGACCACCTGGCTCGGCTGGTGTCTGCGGCATTCCTGCAGGAATACCGCGAGATCTTCGGCATCGCCGCGGGTCTCTGCCTGATCGCGGCTGTCGTGGCTGCGGTGACCCTGGCCCCGCGACCCTATCGCTTCTCGGCGACCGCCAACAGATAGGAGTGGTGGTACCGAAACGCGTCGTCCGGGTCGCCCAGGCTGGCCATCGCCAGCTCGATCTCCTCCTCGAGCTCAGCCCGATAACGGGGACCCAGCGAGCGGATCAGCGTGTATGGAAGTGGACCCGCGCCCGCCATGAGATCCGTCCATTCGTGCGCATCCTTCGCCCGACCGCCGGTCACAAGCTCCGTCATGGTGACGACCTGGAAGCCCGACTCCCCCAGCAGCTGCGGCAGGACAGTGGGTTCGCCCATCCGGGCGCGGTCGGAGCTGTAGCGCGGAAGGCTCAGGTAGTGCCGGCGGGCCAGCGGCGCCAGGCCCTGGAAGAAGAGGTTCTGCGCGGCTGTGCTCAGGCTGCGGCGATGGCAGGACAGAGCGAGCCTGCCTTTCGGCTTGAGCACCCGGTGGGCCTCCTCGAGCGCGGCCGCCGGATCCGCGAAGTACGCGAGAGATTCGCCCATCGTCACGAGGTTGAACGTCGACGGCCGGAAGACGAGGTGCTCGGCCGCCATGCCGACGAACTGCGCATTGGGGATCCTTCGCGCACGCGCCACCGACAGCATCCGTTCCGACAGGTCGATCCCCAGCACAGTGCCGGGTCGCACGGCCGGCGCGATCAGCTGGGCGACAAGCCCCGTCCCGGTGCCGACGTCCAGAACGTGATGCCCCTTCTTGGGGGCGGCGATGTCGACAAGCCGGGCGGCGACGCGGGCGTGCAGCCCGCCGGCCCAGGTGTCGTACTCGATCGCGACCTTGTCGAAGAAATCGACCAGGTGGTCGACCATCTCGTCGGTTGCGTCGGGGTCCATTACGGCCGTGGCGACACCCCGGAAAGGAAGTGCCCGGTACCTCGCGAGAGAGCGTTCATCCTCGGTTTACAGCGCGGGGCACCCTGATAGGATGCTAGCTCGTCGCCGAATTGAGACCCTCGATTTGGCGCAAGTTCACCGGCGTGGTCCGGTTGTGACTCGAATGGAGACACCGACCGAAGTACTGGAGGATCCCGACATGGCTCAAGCCGAGAAAACCGCAAGCCATCCGTCTGGGGCTGCACAGAACGGCGGCACCAACGTCGTCACGCTCGGACCCCGCGACTCCCTGCACGGGAAGCTCGACATCCAGGGGGACCTGCGTATTCACGGCACGGTTGAGGGCGAGTTGAAGGCGAGCGGCGACGTGGCCGTAGAGTCGACCGCCACCGTGCAGGCCACCATCGAGGGCGCCAACGTGACCGTTCGCGGCCAGGTGACCGGCAACGTGAGCGCCAAGCGGCGA
>Ga0075436_100003387_pt1 | contig 10922 bp, 6 predicted proteins | sample RhiMethybrSRZTD5_FD_75303 | JGI IMG/M metagenome (GOLD analysis project Ga0075436, IMG submission 75303) | Populus rhizosphere microbial communities from Tennessee, USA - Rhizosphere MetaG P. TD hybrid SRZTD5 | ecosystem: Host-associated > Plants > Roots > Rhizosphere > Soil | place: USA... | reverse complement strand
GTCTCGCAGGAATTGGATTATTTGCAAATGTTGACGGAGGACCGCCACGGCAACCGCCGCTGAGCGAGAGGGGAAGGGAAGATGGATGCCAGGCGTGAACAAGCTGCCGTCGGTTTATTTGTCCTGATTGCGGCAGGCCTTCTGGTCGTTACGGTTTTTGCCCTCGGCGGAGCTTTCAGCAGTTCCGCAGTCGTCTATCGTGCGTATTTCCCGTTCGCGGGCGGCATTGAACCGGGCGCAACGGTTCGCTACGCCGGCGGCCCAAAGATTGGCCGCGTGGAAATGCTCCGCATCGATCCGCAGAACCCCACGCGGATGGAAATGTCATTTAGCGTTAAGCCCGGTCTTCCCATTAAAGCGGATAGCCGAGTTCGCATCATGAGCATGAGTCCGCTCGGCGAAAACCACGTTGAAGTAATGGCAGGCACCATGCAAGCCGCATCCGCGCCACCCGGAAGCGTTTTGCCGTCCGACCCATACACTGACTTCAACGCCATCACTTCGCAATTAAATGATATTGCTCCCGAAGCCAAGAAGCTGCTCTCAACGCTCAATCAGCGCACCACGGAACTGCAAGAAACAATCGCGCGGCTCAACGATATGCTCAACGCACAGAATCGGGCCAACCTTTCGGCTACGCTCGCTAACACTCGCGGCATGCTCGAAGAAAATCGCTCCAACATCAAATCGAGTCTGACGCAAGTCGAAGCCGCTTCTCACAAAATGAGCCCGCTTCTCGACGACCTCCGCAAAACTTCCGCCGAAGCGAACAAAGCGCTCGACCACGTGGACTCACTCGTTGCGGAGAATCGCCCCGACATTCATCAGGCGATACTCCAGCTTCGACAGAATCTGACGCAGCTACAGCAACTCACAGGACAATTAAACAGCACGCTCGATACGAACTCCGAGAATATTGACGAGATTCTCGAGAATATGCGCCACGTAAGCGAGAACCTGCGCGAATTCACTGAAATCATCAAGACACGACCCTCCACGCTCATTCGCTCCGGCACGCCCAAAGAACATAAGCCGGGGCAGCCATGAGCTACAATCGACTGAATTCCATGCGTATTGCCAAAGGTGAGGTTGTTCCAATGAACGGATCGAAGAAACTCTGCATCTTGGGCTCGCTGGCCGCTGCACTCAGTCTGGCGTTTGGTTGCGGCGCGACGCGGCCAAGCAAGTACTACCAACTCACTCCGCCGTCTGGCACCACTAGTGTCGCGAACCAGGATGCTCCTCCAATCTCACTGCTGCTCGGCCCGATGCAGACTTCACACCTCTATCGCGAAGACCGCATCGTTTACAGCTCCGAACGGCAACAGATGGGCACCTACGAAACGGAGCGCTGGTCCGAGCCGCCCGTCGAAATGATGCAGAGCGTATTGCTGCGTAAACTGCGCAACTCCGGACACTATCGCGACGTCAATACACTGCGCAGCGGCGCGCGTGGGGATTATTTGTTGCGTGGCCGTCTCTACGACTTCAAAGAGGTCTCTGGAAAATCGCTCATCGGCCGTCTTAGCTTTGACCTCGAGATGCACGATACCAAGACGAACAGCACGGTCTGGACCTACAGCTACAATTTTGACGAGCCGGTGAACGGCAAAGACGTAGCGTCTGTGGTTGCGGCGCTGGACCGTAACGTTCAGCGCGCTGCCGGAGAAGTGGCGGGCGCGCTCGACCAATTTTTTGCAAGCCACCCGCCGAAATAATTCTTAATGCTTTGGAGTTTTAACTGGATCGGCTGGACGCCCGGGCAGCTTCTTCGGATTCGCTTCCATTGCCTTCAACACTTCGGCGATTCCGCGCTCCAGCTGCGGGTCTTTTCCATCAATTACCGACGCCGCGTCGTTTTCGACAACGATGTCCGGATCAACACCGTGCCCTTCAATCACGTACTCGCCTTTTGTGGATGCGGTCGCGAATTCCGGCACGAACACTGTTCCGCCATCAAGCAGCGGTCCACGCCCTGAAATTCCAACCACGCCGCCCCATGTCCTCTTTCCAATCAACGGCCCGAGTCCGGCTTGCTTGAACATGTACGGAAAAATATCGCCGTCGGAAGCCGATGTCTCGTTGATCAAACATACCTTCGCGCCGTAAAACACAGCGTCCGGATACGTCTGCGTGAATTGATCCACACGATCGAAGTCTGTGCCCAGCAATTCGCGCCGCAACCGCTCGATCAGCATTCGCGAAACATTGCCTCCGCCGTTTCCGCGTACATCCACTACCAGCCCTTCTTTGCGAATCTGCGGATAATAATATTTGATGAATTCGCGAATTCCCGCCGCACCCATATCTGGGATGTGGATGTAACCCACGCGTCCGTTCGTGGCTTTTGAAACGATCTCGCGGTTCCGCGTAACCCACGCCAGATAAATCAGGTTCCGCTCGTTGGTAATCGGTTTGTAGCTCGTCTGATGGGAGCCTTCAAACGTCGCCTTGTCATTCAGCGTCAATTGCACCGGGCGATTCGCTTTGTTCAGCAGAAATTGGTACGGATTGTCCGAGGCTTTTAGCTCTTTTCCGTCAATCGCCAGAATGTAATCGCCCTCTTTTGCATTTACGCCGACTTCCGTTAGCGGAGAGCGGTACAACTCTTCTTCGTTCTGTCCTTTGTAAATCTTGCTGATCTTGTATCGTCCCGCCGTCGCATCGAGCGCCAACTGAGCGCCCATCAGCGCCACCTGCGGACGTTTTGGCATTTCCCAATCGCCGCCCTCGATGTATGCGTGCCCGATGCTCAACTCCGCCACCATTTCACCCAGCACGTAATTCAAATCCGAGCGGTGCGCGACGTGGTCCACCAACGGCCGGTATTGCGCTTTCAGTGCGTTCCAGTCGTATCCGTGCATGTTCTGCACGTAGAAAAAATCACGATACCGCCGCCACACTTCGTTGAACATCTCCGTCCATTCTTCGTGCGGCACGCGATCGACCATCAACCCTTCCGTGGAGACTGTTTTTGCGCCGCTCTTGCCCTCCGGTTTCACGTCATACAGCTTATAGTTGCGCTCTTGCCGCACAAGCGCTTTTTTCCCGTCATGCGAGAGCGCATAGCCCTGCATATTTTCCGCCAGCAGGTTCTCTTTGCGATCCTTCAGCGAATAGAGATACAAACCGGCCTCAGGGAACGCATCGCGCCCGTAGAAAAACGCGCCGCCTTTTGTGTAGATGAGGTAATCCTTCGTCACCGACAGGCCGAAATAGTTGTCCGCCCCGACCGGAACTCGCGCAACGCGATCCGCGAGCCCATCAAAATCGATCTTGATGTATTCCTTTTTCTTTTCTTCTTTCTTCTCGTCCTTCTTTTCGTCGCTCTTGGGCTTGTCGCCTTCCTTCGAGATCGTTACTTCATCGCTCTCCGGCGCGAACGGATTCTTCACATCCTTTCGCAGCGCAAGCGCATAAATCTCCTGGCCGCGATTCGTCGCGAAATTGAACTCAATCTGGCTGATCAGCGGCGCAAACTCCCGCGTCCCCACGTAATACAGATAATTTCCGTCCGCGTCCCAGGCTATGTCCGTCGTTTCGAACATATCGCTCGTCACGCGATGTACTTGCCCGTCTGCAACGCTCCAGACATAAATCGAACGGAATCCGTTCGCATTCGCCTCCGTAAACGCAATGTGCCCGCCGTCGGACGACCAAGTGTAATCGCGCAGCCGCCCGCCCGGGTCTTGCGCCACCTGCGCCGCTTTCTTGTCTTCCAGCGTCAGAACAAACAGTTTTCCGTCTTTATCGGAGAAGGCGATCCGTTTACCATCTGGCGCCCACTCTGGCGCATACAGCATCGCGTGGAAGTCGTGTGTCAGCTGCTCCGGCTTTCCCGATCCGTCTTGATTGATTAAGTAAACTTCGTCTTCGCCATCCGCGTCCGAGATGTACGCAATCTTCGCGCCGTCTGGCGACCATCGCGCCCATTTGTCATGGGCGTTCGAGGAGTTCGTCAAATTCCGCGTCGCGCCTTTTTCAATTGGCGCCGTAAACACATCGCCGCGCGCGACAAACAGCGCCCGCTCACCCTTCGGGCTAAGTTCGTATCCTTCGATCGCGTTTGCCGCCGACACCTGCGACGGCCGCGTTGCCACCGCATCCGTTGGCACCGTAATCGAAACATGCGTCGTCTGGTTCGTCGCAGTGTCGAAGATATTCAGCTCACCGTTTTCTTCGTAGACGATCCGGTTCTTGTGGTCCGTGCTTGGCCAGCGCAGATCCCATCTCTTGCTGTGTGTCAGTTGTTCCGTCTTCTTCGTCGCCGGATCGTAGGAATACAGATTGAGCGTGTCGTCTTTGTCCGATGAATAAAAAATCTTGCCGCCCACCCACATCGGGTCGCGGTGCGACCGCGGATCGTCCGTAATCTTCTCCGCCGCGTGCGAGCTCAAATCAAATATATAAAGTTGCTGCGCCCAGCCGCCCGAATAACGCTTCCACGTCCGGAAATCCCGGAACAGCGGCGAATAAACAACTTTCTTTCCATCTGGCGCAAAATCTCCCGCACCCGATTTTGGCATGGGCAACGCCTGGGGCATTCCGCCGTCAACGTTCACTGTGTACAGCCGGCTGTCGCCCAAATCAAAATGCTCGCGCAGCGAACGGAATAGCACAGACTTTCCATCCGGCGACCATCCATAAACCTGGTTGTCGTATCCCCACCGCGGCGTCAGCGGCCCGCGCGCCGGATAAAACGTCAATTGTTTCGGCACGCCGCCCGTTGCGGGAATCACATAGACTTGTTCGTCGCCGTCGTATTGTCCGGTAAACGCAATCCACTTTCCGTCCGGCGAGAATTTTCCAAACACTTCGATGCCCGGATGTGACGTCAACCGTGTCGCTATACCTCCCGACGTCGACGCCGTCCACAAATCGCCGCCGTACGTGAACACGACCTTGTCCCCGTGCACATCCGGGAACCGCAGCAATTTCGTTTGCGCCGCGGCCATTGCCGAGCAGCACAAGCACACAATCACGCTCAAAACAGCAAACTGGATTCGACGATTCAGCATCGTTCCCATCCTCAAAATAGTTTTCCGGAAATTTCTTGTTCGGTGAAGCGGCAAGCCGCCCAAAATTCCTCTGCCCCGCCGGGCATTGTACACCCGACGCAATCTTCTCACGCCAGCTTTCACTGCACTTTGAATCGACATAGCCGCGTGGTTAGGCGGTCGAATCTAAAGAGCGTCTTAGTTTAGGTGCGAGTTATCTTGCCGGTTTTGTTGGCGCTGTTACCGGTGCCGCGGCCGGCTCTCCCGTCAGCTCCGCTCGTACCGCCGGCGAAATCTTATCCGCGTTCTTCACCAGCACCGCAACTTGCCAGATCTGCGTTTCGTTTAGGCGTCCCTTAAATCCCGGCATTCCCGTCATACGAATTCCGCCCTCGACCTTCCAATAGGACTCCCACTCGTCGTCGTCTGTCACGCCGGTGCCCTTGAAAAGATGTGGTGGCCGCGGCGCCATCCCTTCCGCAATCGCGGTCGGCGCCATGCCCGGCAATCCATGACAGACGGCGCAGTTCTCCTTGTACACCTTCGCGCCCTCCATCAAATTCTTCTCATCTGCGGGAACCGCAGGCGCTGGATGCGGCAATTTATCTAAATAGGCGTGGAGTGCCATGCTCGCAAACTTCCGTTCGAACGGCATGTCCGGTGCCGTCACGGCCACCGGCGCCCGTCCTGTCGCAAAATAAAAATAACCGCCAGCCGCCACCAGCAGCACACCCATCACGATCCCCACCAGCAGACCTTTCAGCATGTCTTCGTTCTCCTTTGCCCGAGCAATATAACCCGCCCTGGATAAATCTCCGCTCAATATTCGGGCCTCGTAACCATTTTCCTTCGGCCGCCGTCCAATCTATGCGTGAACGTGTTTTTGCGGTAGTCTGCTCTGTTTAGGGTCCCCTCCACAGCGCGGACCGATGGTCGTCCCGCCTCCGGCGGACGTGCTCTCACTCCGCTATTCGACATTGAACAGGAGTTTTCGAATGAGCCAGTTGAATTCCATAGACCTACCCGAGCCGGGTAGCGCCACGCGAACCGCCGTGCGCGCCAATTCTGCGTCGGGCTCGCGCTGGTGGATTTGGCTGGTGGTCTTCTCGGTCCTCGCGCTTGCTGCTTTTTGGTACTACCGTCTCACGCACAATCAACCCAAGGATGCCGCGGCGGCTGCCGCAGCGCCCGGTGCCGACGGCAAGGCTCGGGGCGGCCCCGGCGGTGCCAATTTTGCTGTTCCCGTCGTTGTCGCCTCGGCCACGACCGGCGAACTCCCCGTCTACTTCAACGGCCTTGGCAGCGTCACACCGCTTAACACCGTGACCGTTCGTAGCCGAGTCGACGGCCAATTGGTCAACGTCACCTTCAAAGAAGGCCAGTTCGTCCAGGAAGGTCAAGTCCTCGCCGAAATTGATCCACGGCCATTTCAGGTTCAGCTCGAGCAGGCGCAGGGTCAACTGGCTAAAGATGAAGCGCAGCGCCGCGACGCCGAAGCAAATTACGAACGCTTCCAGCTTCTTTTCAAGGAAGGCGTTATCCCAAAGCAGCAGCTCGATACGCAGCAAGCGCAAGTCGGTCAATTTGACGGCGCCATAAAATCCGACCAGGCACAAATTGACAACGCGAAACTTCAGCTCAACTATTGCCGTATCACTTCGCCCATCTCCGGTCGCGTCGGCCTGCGCCTGGTCGATCCCGGCAACATTATTCACGCTTCTGACGCCAACGGCCTCCTTGTCATCACGCAGATTCAGCCCATCGCCGTCGTCTTCAGCCTGCCGCAGGATCAACTCCCGCAGGTTTACGACAAACTTCGCAAAGGCGTTCAACTCAACGTGGATGCCTTCGATCGCGACAATACGTTCAAAATCACTTCCGGCAAGCTTCTCACCATCGACAATCAAATCGATCCCACCACCGGAACGTACAAACTCAAAGCCGTCTTCACTAATCAAGACAACGCGCTCTTTCCAAATCAATTCGTCAACGTCCACCTCCTCGTGGACACGCGCAAGAATCTCACCCTCATTCCGATACCCGCCATCCAGCGCGGCCCGCAGGGCACGTACGTCTATCTTGTGGGGCAGGGAAATGTCGTCAGTATTCGCCCGATCACAATCGCGCAAACCACGGGTGACACCGCCGGTCTCTCTTCCGGCCTGAAGCAGGGCGACGTCATCGTTACCGACGGCCAGGACAAATTGCAGGACGGCAGCAAAATCGTTCCGAGCACGGCGCCCGCAGGCAATTCTTCTTCCGATGCAACCGCGCCCGGCGCAACTTTGCAACAAAACTCTGCGTCCCAAGGCAAGGCTCCTCACGCGGGAGGCAAGAAGCAATGAGCATCTCTCGGCCGTTTATTTTACGGCCGGTCGCCACCACTCTCCTGATGGTCGGCGTCCTTCTCGTCGGTTATGTTGCGTACCGGCAATTGCCCGTCTCCGCTCTTCCGCAAGTCGACTACCCTACGATCCAGATCCAAACGTTCTATCCGGGCGCGAGCCCCGACGTCATGGCCTCGTCCGTCACTGCTCCGCTCGAGCGCCAGTTCGGCCAAATTCCCGGCCTCCAGCAAATGACTTCCACAAGCTCCTTTGGCAGCTCGCTCATCACGCTTCAATTTAACCTCGACCTGAACATTGATATTGCCGAGCAAGAAGTCCAGGCCTCCATCAACTCCGCCTCCAATCTCCTTCCTCCGGGCATCCCCAATCCACCCATCTATAGCAAAGTCAATCCCGCCGACGCTCCTATCCTCACACTTGCGCTCAGTTCCAAGTCTCTTCCGCTTTACAGCGTCGAAGATTTAGCCGACACCAATCTCGCGCAAAAGATTTCTCAACTTCCCGGCGTTGGCCTCGTCAGTATCAGCGGCGGTCAACGCCCAGCTGTTCGCATTCAAGCCAATCCCACCGCGCTCGCGTCCTACGGCCTCAGCCTCGAAGACCTTCGCACCGTTCTCGGCACAGCCAATGTCAATTCCGCGAAGGGCACGTTCGATGGTCCACACCAGGCCGTCACAATCGCTGCAAACGACCAGCTCATCTCTGGCGCTTCCTATCGCTCCGTCATCATTGCGTATCGGAACGGCGCGCCTGTGCGCCTCAGCGATGTCGCCAATGTTGCCGACGGCGTTGAAAATACGATGCAAGCTGCGTGGGCTAACAGAAACCCCGCCGTCATTCTCAATATTCAGCGGCAGCCCGGCGCCAATATCATTAGTGTCGTTGACCGCGTAAAACGAATCCTTCCCCAGCTGCGTGATTCATTGCCGAAATCCGTCGAGGTCAATATCCTCACGGACCGCACCACCACCATCCGCGCTTCCGTCGAAGACGTTCAGTTCGAGCTAATGCTCACCGTCGCCCTTGTTGTGATGGTCATCTTTCTTTTTCTCCGCAGCATTCGCGCCACCATCATTCCCAGCATTGCCGTTCCACTCTCCATCGTCGGCACTTTTGGCGTCATGTATCTGCTTAATTTCAGTTTGAACAATCTTTCTCTCATGGCGCTTACGATCTCCACCGGCTTCGTCGTCGACGACGCTATCGTCATGATTGAGAACATCTCCCGTTACATCGAACTCGGCGAATCGCCGCTCCAGGCTGCGCTTAAAGGCTCCGAACAAATCGGCTTCACCATTCTCTCTCTCACCGTTTCGCTCATCGCCGTGCTGATTCCTCTCCTCTTTATGGGCGATATCGTCGGCCGCCTCTTCCGCGAATTTGCAATCACTCTCGCCGTCACGATCCTCGTCTCCGCTGTCGTCTCCCTCACGCTTACGCCCATGATGAGCGCCAAGCTCCTCCGCCACATCAAAGAAGAAGACCAGACCTGGTTCTTCCGTAAATCCGAGCACGCCTTCAACACCGTCATCGCTTTCTACGGCCGTACGCTCAAGTTCGTCCTGCAATACCGCGCCACCACGTTGCTCATCACCGTTGCCACACTCGTCGGCACCATCCTTCTTTATATTTACGTTCCAAAAGGATTCTTCCCGGTACAAGACACCGGCGTCATCCTCGGTATCTCGGAAGCTCCGCAATCCATCTCTTTCCGCGCCATGGCAGACCGCCAGCAAGCCCTGGCCGACACCATTCTGAAAGACGCTGCCATCGAAAGCCTTTCCTCATTCATCGGAATTGATGGCACCAACACCACGCTCAATACCGGCCGCATTCAGGTCAATCTCAAGCCGCTCGCCGAGCGCCAGATCAGCGCCAGCGATGTCATCCGTCGCCTTCAGCCGCAGCTCGAAAAAATTGACGGCATCACTCTCTTCATGCAGCCCGTGCAGGACCTCACTGTGGAAGATCGCGTCAGCCGCACGCAATTCCAATACAGTCTCGAAGACGTTGACGCCAAGGAACTCAACACGTGGGTTCCGAAATTTCTCGATCGCCTCAAACAGCTCCCGCAACTTCGCGATGTCGCGCATGACAATCTAAGCGGCGGCCTGCTCCTCAACATCGTCATCGATCGCGATTCCGCCGCGCGCCTCGGCATTCTTCCTGCTGACATCGACAACGCCCTCTACGACGCGTTCGGCCAGCGCCAGGTCTCCACCATTTATACGCAGCTCAATCAGTATCACGTCGTCATGGAAGTGGACCCGCAGTTCCAGCAAAATCCCGATTCGCTCAAGAATATTTACGTCCACTCCGCCAACGGCCCTCAGATTCCGCTTTCCGCCTTCACCCGAGTTGAAACGGATTCTGCCGCGCTCACCCTGAACCATCAGGGCCAGTTTCCCGTCGCCACTTTCTCTTTCAATCTCGCGCCCGACGCTTCCCTCGGCCACGCCGTTGACGCCATCAACGCCGCAAAAGCCGATCTCAATATGCCGCCCAGCATCCAGGGAAAATTTCAGGGTACTGCGTCCGCATTCCAAAATTCGCTCGCAAATGAACCGATCCTGATCTTTGCCGCGCTCGTCACCGTCTACATCGTTCTCGGCATTCTCTACGAAAGCTTCATTCATCCGATTACGATTCTCTCGACGTTGCCCTCCGCCGGCGTCGGCGCGATCCTCGCACTCCTTTTGTGCCGCTCGGAATTCAGCATCGTCGCCCTCATCGGCATCATTCTTCTTATCGGTATCGTCAAGAAAAACGCCATCATGATGATTGACTTCGCGCTCGAAGCCGAACGTGTTGAAGGCAAAGCCCCGCTCGACGCCATCTATGAAGCATGTCTCCTCCGCTTCCGCCCCATTATGATGACCACCATGGCCGCGCTTCTCGGCGGTCTTCCGCTCGCACTTGGCGCTGGTGTTGGCTCCGAACTTCGTCGCCCCCTTGGCATCACCATCGTCGGCGGACTGATCCTGAGCCAAATTCTTACGCTCTACACCACGCCCGTCGTTTATCTTGCTTTCGATTGGCTCGCTCACCGTTTCGCGTTTCACGTCGGCAATCCCATTGAAGAGCCCGCCCACGGAGACTAGCGCGTGAACTTTTCCTCCAACTTCTCCGCGCCCTTCATTCGCCGCCCCGTTGCGACGACTCTCATCACGATCGCTATTTTTCTTTCCGGTGCGGCCGCGTTCAAATTTCTTCCCGTCGCGCCGCTCCCAAGAATTGATTTTCCGACCATCGCGGTCGGCGCCGGTCTTCCCGGCGCAAGCCCGGAAACTATGGCTTCCAACGTTGCCGCGCCCCTTGAGCGCTATCTCGGCCACATTTCCGGCGTCACGCAAATGACGTCTTCGAGCACCTATGGCTCGACCAGCGTCGTTCTCCAATTCGATCTCAATCGCGACATCAACGCCGCCGCGCGCGACGTGCAAGCCGCCATCAACGCCGCGCGTAGTCAGCTTCCCGCCGACCTCCCCGGCCAGCCCGGCTATCGCAAAGTAAATCCTGCCGACGCGCCGATTCTTTTGTTGTCGCTCACATCAACGAACGTCAAGCCCGCTGAAAT
>Ga0075436_100003385_pt1 | contig 10924 bp, 12 predicted proteins | sample RhiMethybrSRZTD5_FD_75303 | JGI IMG/M metagenome (GOLD analysis project Ga0075436, IMG submission 75303) | Populus rhizosphere microbial communities from Tennessee, USA - Rhizosphere MetaG P. TD hybrid SRZTD5 | ecosystem: Host-associated > Plants > Roots > Rhizosphere > Soil | place: USA... | reverse complement strand
TCGACGAGACGCTGGTTGCGCAGGAACCCGATGGCGAGCGCCTCGGGCGCGGCGCCGAGCGTCATGAGCGTCACGAGTTCGCGCTTGTCGACGTAGATCGTGAGGGGATGCTCGCCCGCGATCGGCGTGGCGACCGCCGCGCCGGTCTCGTCGCGCGCCTCGACCGTGTAGGTGGCGGGGCGCGATTTCTCGGTGAGCACGGGGCGATAGCGCCCGGGGCCTCCCACGCTAACCCCCGATGAAGGACATCTCGACCTTGCGCGTCTTCGCCGTCTCGGCGGTGCGGATCTCGGAGTAGCGGTCCTCGCGCCGCTGCCAGATGGCGCCGATCGCGCGAGCGATGTCCGCGTCGCTCGCTTGCGCGCGCACGAGCGATTTCAGGTCGTAGCCCTGCTGGGCGAAGAGGCACGTGAAGAGCTGCCCGTCGGTCGAGAGGCGGGCGCGGGTGCAGGTCGCGCAGAAAGCCTGGGTGACCGAGGAGATCACGCCGATTTCGCCGGCGCCGTCGGCGTAGCGCCAGCGCTCCGCGACCTCGCCGGAATAGTTCGGATCCACGGGGACGAGGGGGAATTCGGCGGCGATGCGCCGCACGATTTCCGCCGAAGGCACGACGTCGTCCATGCGCCAGCCGTTGGTCGAGCCCACGTCCATGTATTCGATGAAGCGCACGATGTGGCCGGTGCCGCGGAAATGCCGCGCCATGCCGGCGACCTGGTGGTCGTTCGCGCCGCGCTTGACGACCATGTTCACCTTCACGGGCGCGAGACCCGCGGCGGCGGCGGCCTCGATGCCCTCGAGCACTTTCGCCACGGGAAAATCGACGTCGTTCATCGCGGCGAAGGTCGCGTCGTCGAGCGCATCGAGGCTCACGGTGATGCGGTCGAGCCCCGCGGCGGCGAGCGCCGGGGCGAGCGCCTTCAGGGCCGAGCCGTTGGTGGTGAGCGTGAGGTCGACCTGCGGCAGGGCGTCGCGCAGCATCGCGACGAGCCGCTCGATTCCGCGGCGCAGCAGCGGCTCGCCGCCGGTGAGCCGCACTTTCTCGACGCCGAGGGCGCCGAAGACGCGCGCGAGCCGCGTGATCTCCTCGAAGGTGAGGATCTCGGAACGCGGCAGGAACGCGTAATCGGCGTCGAACACTTCCTTCGGCATGCAATACACGCAGCGGAAGTTGCAACGGTCCGTCACCGAAATGCGCAGGTCCCGGAGCGCCCGCGCGCGCCGGTCTGCCAGCGGCGGGCCCGCGCTCTCGGTGTCTGGAATGGGGAGCGCCGGGCGCGCGGGATTGAGCGCGATGACGGTGCGTTTCATGGGAAAAATGAGGATAGCATGGGGGCATGAGCGATCGGCCCACGCAACGCATCTCGGTTGTGCTCGAGCGCATGCGGCTGCCCGGCCCGTGGGGGGCGGAGCGCTGGGAGCTCGCCGGCGTCGTGCCGGACGTGGGCGGCGAGCCGCGCACGATCGTCGAATCGCCCGAGCGCGTTCAGCGGCTGCATCCCGGCGTGGAGGTCGCGCTCTACCGTGACGAGGCCGAGGGCTATTACCTCAACGCGACCACCGACACGCCCAGCGTCTTCGTCTCCATTCGCCTCGACGAAGCCACGGGCGACGCGTATCCGTTCCAGGCGACGCTCTCCTACAACGAGGCCGCGCGCTGGATGGACGGTTCCGAGCGGGTCGAGCGCGCGGTGGTGTGGCCCGAGCTCGCCGAGTGGATGGCGCAGTGGGTCGAGGAGAACTATCGTCCGGAGCCGAAGAGGCGTGAGCGGCCGAAGTCCTTCGTCGGCAAGGAAGGGCGTTTGCGCGAGAAGACCGGGCGATGAGCGGCGACGACGAAGGATTCCTGCACCGCTGGTCACGCCTGAAGCGTGGGGGCGCGGAGCCTGCCGAGGAAGCGCCGCTCGTGCCCACGCCGTCAGCCGCGCCGCCGGCCACGCAACCGGAGTCGCCGCTTCCGCCCCTCGACGCGCTCACGGCCGATTCCGATTTCGCGCCGTTCATGCGTGCCGACATCGATCCGCAGCTGCGCGCCGATGCGCTGAAGAAGCTGCTCCACGATCCGCGCTTCAACGTGATGGACGGGCTCGACGTCTACATCGACGACTATTCGAAGCCCGATCCGCTTCCCGAAGGCTGGCTCGAGAAGATGAACCAGGTCGCTCGCCTGGGCATATTCAAGCCGCAGGAAACGGCTACGCCGGCCGAGGGGCAGCCGGTCGCCGTGACCGGCGAGACTGCTCCGGAGGACGCGTTACCCGCGCCGGAAACGCAGGCGACGCAGGAATCATCCAATGGCGCGGCCGAGGCGCCTTTGACCTCGAAAAATGGGGTCCCGGAGGGTTCGTAAACCGGGACCTTGGGTGTATAGTTGGTCAAAAACCGGCATAGGAAACGCAGTTCCTAACCGGCATCGGGAGCCATAACAACAGGAGGAGCGCTTTCCATCGCGCCACGATGGAAGCGAGGCGTCGAACGGGATGAGCGCAGGCCCTGAGGTCGCAACCGCGCCGCGCGCGCAGCCATCGCCCGCCGAGGCGATCGGCGGTGATGCGCCCAAGATGTTCGCGCTCGCCGCACTCGTCAATCTCGAGCCGCCGGCGCCCGTCGCGAGCGTTTCGTACCTGTCCCGCGGCAATCTCCTCGTCATCGCCGGTTCGCAATCGGAACGCGCGCGCCGCGCGGCCGTTCGCCTTTCCGCAAACTTGCAGGTGACTCTGCTCGATCGCGACAGGTCCGTGCTCGACGGTGTGCCCGTCTGGGCAGGCAGGCTCGAGGCGCTCACCGGCTTCCTGGGCCAGTTCGACGCCACGATCGCGGAGCTGCGCACGCCCGAAGGCCCGGTCGCGGGCGGGGCGCCCGCGCGCTTCGACCTCGTGCTCGATTTCGCCGAGCACACCGCGATGTCGATGCGCGATCCGCCGCAGGGCTACTTCCGCGCCCCCGGCGACGATGCCGCGCTCGACGCGGTGCTCGCGGAGCTCGCCGATTGCGTCGGCGAGTTCGAGAAGCCGCGCTATTTCGCCTACCGCGAATCCATCTGCGCCCACAGCCGCTCGGGCATCACCGGCTGCAACGCGTGCATCGAGATCTGTTCGACGGCCGCGATCAGCGCCGACGGCGATCACGTGAAGGTCGATCCCCACCTGTGCATGGGGTGCGGCGCGTGCGCGACGGTGTGCCCGTCGGGCGCGATGTCGTACCAGTTCCCGCGCGTGGCCGAGCGTGGCGCGCAGCTCAAGCAGCTCGCGCACGCCTATCGCAACGCGGGCGGCAAGGACGCGTGCATCGTGTTCCACGAGACGCAGGCAGCCGAGCTTTGCGACGGCCTTCCGGCACGTGCGCTCCCGCTCGAGGCGTGGCACGTGGCCGCGATCGGTCTCGACCTGCTGCTGCCCGCGATCGCCTTCGGCGCCGCCCAGGTCGTGGTTCTGGCGACCGGGCGCCGCGACGCGCAGTATCTCGCGGCGTTGCGCTCCCAGATGGCGCTCGGCGAGGCGATCCTCGACGGCCTCGGCCTCGGCGGCAAGCGTTTCGCCCTCATCGAGGCAGACGACGCGCCGGCGCTTGAGCGCGCTTTCGCCGCGCTCGATCCCGCGCCGCCCGCGATCGCGACGGCCGCGACGTTCCTGCTCTCCAACGACAAGCGCACCGCCATCGAATTCGCCGTCGAGCACCTCGCGCGCCATGCGCCGCGCAGGGTCGACGAGATCGCGTTGCCGGCGGGTGCGCCCTTCGGCGAGGTGCGCGTCGATCGCGACAAGTGCACGATGTGCATGGCGTGCGTCGGCGCCTGCCCCGAATCGGCGCTCATGGACGGGGTCGACCAGCCGCTGCTCAAGTTCCTCGAGCGCAACTGCGTCCAGTGCGGCCTGTGCGAGGCGACCTGCCCCGAGGATGCCATCAGGCTTTCCCCGAGGCTCGTGCTCACGCCGGCGGCGCGCGAGGCGCGCGTCGTGAACGAGACGCAACCCTTCAACTGCGTGAGATGCGGCAAGCCCTTCGGCACGCGGCAGATGGTGCAGGCGATGCTGGGAAGGCTCACCGGCCATTCGATGTTTACCCAGGGATCGGCGCTCGCGCGGCTGCAGATGTGCGCGGACTGCCGCGTCGTGGACATGATGTCGGACAAGGACGAGGTTTCCGTGCTCAGGCTGGGAGGCAAGGGCTGATGGAAGCGGTCGCCGCCCGCGTCGCGATCCACCGCCCCCTCGCCGCGGAGGAAGCGGCGCGCGCCGACTTCTACGCGCTCCTCGCGCGGCTCTTCCATTCCGCCCCCGACGGCGAGCTTCTCGCGCAGCTCGCCTCGGCCCCGCCGATTCCCCACGACGGCGATCCGGCGCTCGCTCGCGCCTGGCGCGACCTCGTCGACGCCTCGAGTGTGATGGATGCCGATGCCGCCGCCGAGGAATACGAAGCGCTCTTCGTCGGCGTGGGCAAGTCGGCCGTGTCGATCTATGCCGGCTCCTATGGCGGCGCCATGGCGGTCGATCATCCGCGGGTGCGGCTGCAGGCCGAGCTCGCGCGCCTCGGGCTCGCGCGCCGCGACGGCACGACCGAGCCGGAAGACCATTTCGCAGGACTCTTCGAGATGATGCGCGTGCTCGTTGCCGGCGGCGCCGGGCGCGGGCCGGCAACGCTCGAGGAGCAAAAGCGCATCTTCGACGAGCACCTGCGGCCGTCGGCGCGCAAGTTCTTCGAGACCATGCAGCACGCGCAACGGGCCAATTACTACGCGAGGATCGCCGCGTTCGGCGCCGCGTTCCTCGCGCTCGAGATCGAATCGTTCGACCTGGATTGAAGCTTTCGCGAAAGGAGGCACGACATGAAACCGACAACAAAAGCGCAGCGCCGCAACTTCCTCATCGCGGCGGGGCTCGGCGGCGCCGGAGTCGCCACCGCCCTCGTCACCGGCCGCAAGGCGAAAGTCGCCGCGAAGGCGGCGCCGGATAGCGAGCAGCGCACCGCCTATCGCGAGAGCGACCACGTGCGCAAGTACTACAAGACCACCGAAGTCTGAGGAGCCCACCATGCTGCTCACACGAAAAGCCGCCGGACGTACCGAACCCGTCAACCCGCTCGCGCGCGCGGTAAGCGCGCTCGCCGCGAAGACGGTCGACCGCCGCGCGTTCCTCAAGGGCGCCGGCCTCACCGCTGGCGCCGCCGCGTTCGCCTCGCAATTGCCGCTCAACGTCGTCTCCGAGGCGAAGGCCGCCACGAAGACCGGCAAGACCGAGGTGAAGCGCACCGTCTGCACGCACTGCTCGGTCGGCTGCTCCATCGACGCCGTCGTGACCGACGGCGTGTGGGTGCGGCAGGAGCCGGTGTTCGATTCGCCGCTGAATCTGGGCGCGCACTGCGCCAAGGGTGCATCGATCCGCGAGCACGGCATGACCGAGAACTCGCACCGCCTGAAGTACCCGATGAAGCTCGTGGACGGCAAGTACCGCCGCATCAGCTGGGAGCAGGCGATCAACGAGATCGGCGACAAGCTGCTCCAGATCCGCAAGGAGAGCGGCCCCGACGCGATCTTCTGGGTCGGCTCCTCCAAGCACAGCAACGAGCAATCGCAGATGCTGCGCAAGTTCGTCTCCATGTTCGGCACCAACAACATGGATCACCAGGCGCGCATCTGCCACTCGACCACCGTCTCCGGCGTGGCCAACACCTGGGGCTACGGCGCGATGACGAATTCCTACAACGACCTGCAGAACTCGAAGTGCATGTTCTTCATCGGGTCGAACGCCGCCGAGGCGCACCCGGTGTCGATGCTGCACTGCCTGCATGCGAAGGAAACGGGCGCGAAGATGATCGTCGCCGACCCGCGCTTCACGCGCACCGCGGCGAAGGCCGACCAGTACATCCGCTTCCGCTCCGGCACCGACGTGGCGCTGCTCTTCGGCATGCTCCATCACGTCTTCAAGAACGGCTGGGAGGACCAGGACTACATCAACCAGCGCGTCTACGGCATGGACAAGGTCAAGGCCGAGGTGCTGGCCAAGTGGACGCCGGACAAGGTGACGGAAGTCACCGGCGTGCCGGAGGCCGAGGTCTACGCCGCGGCCGAGACCATGGCGAAGAACCGGCCCTCGACGATCGTCTGGTGCATGGGCCAGACCCAGCACTCGATCGGCAACGCGTTCGTGCGCGCCTCCTGCATCCTGCAGCTCGCGCTCGGCAACATCGGCAAGTCGGGCGGCGGGGCGAACATCTACCGCGGCCACGACAACGTGCAGGGCGCGACCGACGTCGGTCCCAACCCCGACTCGTTGCCCGGCTACTACGGTCTCGCGGAAGGCGCGTGGAAGCACTGGTGCAAGGTCTGGGGCGTCGACTACGAGTGGATGAAGTCGCGCTTCGCCTCCAAGGCGATGATGGAAAAGCCCGGCATGACGGTGTCGCGCTGGATCGACGGCGTGCTCGAGAAGAACGAGCTCATCGACCAGGATTCGAACCTGCGTGCGGTCGTCTACTGGGGCCATGCGCCGAACTCGCAGACCCGCGGCCTCGAGATGAAGCAGGCGATGGAAAAGGTCGACCTCATGGTCGTCATCGACCCGTACCCGACGGCCTCGGCGGCGATGCCCGATCGCAAGGAGGGCGTCTACCTGCTGCCGGCGGCCACCCAGCTCGAGACCTCGGGCTCGGTGACGGCGTCCAACCGCTCCATCCAGTGGCGCGAGAAGGTGATCGAGCCGGTCTTCGAGTCGAAGCCCGACCACACGATCATGTACGCCTTCGCGAAGAAGCTCGGCTTCGGTCCGGAGTTCGTGAAGAACATCCGGCTGGTCAAGGACAAGACGGGCTGGGACGAGCCGCTGGTCGAGGACATGACGCGCGAGATCAACGCCGGCAACTGGACCATCGGCTACACGGGCCAGTCGCCCGAGCGGCTCAAGGCGCACATGCGGCTGCAGGCGCACTTCGATCCGAAGACGCTGCGCTGCACCGAGTCGGTCGTCGACAAGGAAACCGGCTACGACATCAAGGGCGACTACTACGGCATGCCGTGGCCGTGCTATGGCACGGCCGCCGTGAAGCACCCGGGCTCGCCGGTGCTCTACCGCACCGATCTCAAGATGATGGACGGCGGCGGCTGCTTCCGCGCGAACTTCGGCATCAGCAAGGACGGCGAGACGCTGCTCGCCGAGGGCGACTCGCACGTGAAGGATTCCGACATCACGATCGGGCACCCCGAGTTCGACCACGTGCTCATGAAGAAGCTGGGCTGGTGGAGCGAGCTCACGCCGGAGGAGCAGGCGGCGGCCGAGGGCAAGAACTGGAAGACGGACCTCTCGGGCGGCATCCAGCGCGTGTGCATGGTGAATCACAACACGCACTTCTGGGGCAACGCCAAGGCGCGCGCGATCGTCTGGAACTTCCCGGACGGCATCCCGCAGCACCGCGAGCCGCTCTACAGCCCGCGGCCCGACCTCGTGGCGAAGTACCCGAGCCACGACGACAAGAAGGCGTTCTGGCGGCTGCCGACGCTCTTCAAGACGGTGCAGAAGAAGGCGCTCGACGACAAGGTCGCGGAGAAGTATCCGATCGTGCTCACGTCCGGGCGCCTCGTGGAGTTCGAGGGCGGCGGCGACGAGACGCGGTCCAACCCGTGGCTCGCCGAGCTGCAGCAGGAGAACTTCGTCGAGATCAATCCCAAGGACGCGGCCGACCGCGGCATCAAGTACTGGGACTGGGTGTGGGTGAAGACCCCCACCGGCGCGCAGCTCAAGGTGCGCGCGCTCGTCACCGAGCGCGTCGGCAAGGGCACGAGCTTCGTGCCGTTCCACTACGCCGGCTGGTGGCAGGGCAAGGACCTGCTCGACAAGTACCCGGAGGGAGCGGCGCCGATCGTGCGCGGGGACGCCGTCAACACCGGCACCACGTACGGCTACGACTCGGTGACGATGATGCAGGAGACCAAGACCACGCTGTGCAACATCGAGCGGGCGTAAGGAGACCACCATGGCCAGAATGAAATTCATCTGCGACGCCGAACGCTGCATCGAATGCAACGCGTGCGCCACCGCGTGCAAGAACGAGCACGAGGTGCCCTGGGGCGTGAACCGCCGCCGGCTCGTCACCGTGAACGACGGCGTGCCCGGCGAGCGCTCGATCTCGGTGGCGTGCATGCATTGCACGGACGCCCCGTGCATGGCGGTCTGCCCGGTCGACTGCTTCTATCGCACCGAGGACCAGATCGTGCTGCACGACAAGGACCTGTGCATCGGCTGCGGCTACTGCTTCTACGCCTGCCCCTTCGGCGCGCCGCAGTTCCCGCAGGCGGGCGCCTTCGGGCTGCGCGGCAAGATGGACAAGTGCACCTACTGCGCCGGCGGCCCCGAGGAGAACTTCTCCGTCGAGGAATTCCGCAAGTACGGCCGCAACCGCATCGCCGAGGGCAAGCTCCCGGCTTGCGCCGAGATGTGCTCGACCAAGGCGCTGCTCGCGGGCGACTCCGGCGTCATCGCCAAGATCTACAAGACCCGTGTCGTCACGCGCGGCAAGGGCGAGGAGATCTGGGGATGGAAGATGGCCTACGGCGGCAGCGACAAGGTGTCGGACAACCTCGGAGTCAAGGCATGAAGCGCCTTCTCGCTGTGAGCTTGTTCGCGCTCGCGGCTGCGGCGTGCCACGAGATTCCGCAGGACGCGCCGAAGCCCTACGCCGGCAAGGAGGACACCAAGGCCTATGCCGGCGACCTCTTCAAGGGCGACAAGCAGAAGTACGAGCAGGCGCTCGCGCAGCGCGCGCAATTCCAGAACGAATACAACCGCACCGGCGGCGCCAAGCAGTAGGCGATAACAAAGAGGAGAGAACGATGCTGCAACGATTCGCGCGTCATTTCGGCGCGCTGATGCTCGGCGCGGCGCTCGCGTGGTCGGCTACGGCGGCCGCGCAATCGCCCGCGCCGCCGAAGACCGCGCCCACCAAGGACGCGAAGGTGACCAACCCGCCCGCAGCTCCCGTGCAGGCGCCCGCCGTAGCCTCGCCGCCCGCGCCTGCCAAGGGCTCGACAGCCGTTCCCGGCTGGAACAATCCGCCCGCGGAGTGGGCCGGCGTGAGCGAGCGTCCGCAATACGCCTCGATCCCCGGGCGCGAGACCAACGTGCTCATCCAGGCCGGCGGACGCGAATGGCGCGCCTTCCACAACGGGGCGCTCACGCAGACGGGCGGCTGGATCATCGTCGGCGTGCTGGCGGCGATCATGATCTTCTACCTCATCAAGGGAAGCATCAAGCTCAAGGGCCAGCCGACCGGCCGCCTCATCGAGCGCTTCAACGCGGTGGAGCGCGCGGCGCACTGGACCACGGCGATCAGCTTCGTCTTCCTGGCCCTCACCGGCATCATCATGTTCTTCGGCAAGCACATCGTCCTGCCGTGGCTGGGCTACACCGGCTTTTCGTGGCTCACCATCATCTCGAAGAACCTGCACAACTTCGTCGGACCGCTGTTCATGTTCGCGATCGTGGTCACGTTCCTGATCTTCGTGAAGGACAATTTCTTCTCGTCGATCGACTGGACGTGGATGTCGAAATTCGGCGGCATGTTCGGCGCGCACGAGGTGCCGTCGGGCCGCTTCAACGGCCTGGAGAAGCTCTGGTTCTGGGGCGGGCTGGTCCTGCTCGGGATCGTGATGAGCGTCACCGGCCTCATCCTCGACTTCCCCAACTGGAACCAGGGGCGCGAGGCGATGCAGCTCGCCAACGTCGTGCACGTCGGCGCCGCGGTGCTCTTCATCGCGGGCGGCCTCGGCCACATCTACATGGGCACGATCGGCATGCAGGGCGCGTACCGCGCGATGCGCGAGGGTTACGTCGACGAGGAATGGGCGCGCGAGCATCACGCGCTGTGGTACGAGGAAGTGAAGCAGGGCAAGCGTCCGGAGAAGATCGTTCCCGCGGGCGCGCAACCGGCGATGGGAGACGACTGATGAAGACGCGAATCCGCGTTGCCGCGATGGCCGCCGCGCTCGCGATGGGCGCATCCTGCGCGTGGGCGAAGATCCCGCCGCCGCCGCCGCCGGACGAGAAGGCGAAGGCCGCCGCCGAGGAGAAGAAGGCGAAGGACGCGGCCGCCGCCGAGAAGGCGAAGGCCGAGCAGACGGCCACAGAAGAGGCGACGGTGAAGAACTTCCAGTCGAACATGAAGAAGAAGGGCAAGCCCATCCCGAAGCCGACGCCGATCGCCGCCGCGGCGCCCGCGAAGGCCGCGGCCGCTCCCGCGAAAGCGGGCGAGGCCGCCAAGGCAGCGGAAAAGAAAGACGCCAAGAAATAACCGCAAGGAGCCACGCAGATGAAAGCTCACGTCACGGTGCTCGCCACGCTTCTCGTCGCCGGTTGCGCGTCCATGGGCGGCATGATGGGCACGAAGGGGCCGTCCGCGGTCGCGAACCTCGAGCCCACCAAGGGCAACGACGCGAAGGGAATGGTCACCTTCACCCAGGACGGCGACGAAGTCCGCGTGCGCGTCAACGTGACGGGACTCAAGCCCGGCGCGGTGCACGGCTTCCACGTGCATGAGAAGGGCGACTGCAGCTCGGGCGACGGCATGAGCACCGGCGGCCACTTCAATCCGATGGGCAAGCCGCATGGCCCGCAGTCGGCCGACCACCACGCGGGCGACATGCCGAGTCTCACGGCGGACGCGTACGGTAACGCCAACACGTCATTCGAGCTGCACGGCGTCTCGATCGGCTCGGGACCGGCGGATCTCGTCGGCAGGGGCCTCATCGTCCACCGCGACCCCGACGACTACAAGACGCAGCCCACGGGCAACGCGGGACCCCGCATCGCCTGCGCGGTGATCAGGAAGGCCTAGAGCCTCTCACGCGGCTGGTACCATAGCCGCGTGCGATTCGACGGCACCGACACCTACGTCGCCGACGACGAGCTGAAGCTCGCCGTCAACGCCGCGATCACGCTCG
>Ga0075436_100003383_pt1 | contig 10925 bp, 9 predicted proteins | sample RhiMethybrSRZTD5_FD_75303 | JGI IMG/M metagenome (GOLD analysis project Ga0075436, IMG submission 75303) | Populus rhizosphere microbial communities from Tennessee, USA - Rhizosphere MetaG P. TD hybrid SRZTD5 | ecosystem: Host-associated > Plants > Roots > Rhizosphere > Soil | place: USA... | reverse complement strand
TGTTCCGTATAGCCAGCTGATCACGACGGATGTCGTCCACGACGCCTTCGCGCTTGTGCCCCTCTTTGCGCAAGAGACGGCTCAGCGGCTGACTCCAGCCAGCGTTGGCGTCGCTGTTGGAGCAGCAGCGATTGCCGGCGCGATCATCGCCGTGATCGTCCGCCCCCGCGTTGCCTGGATCCTGCCGGCCGTAGTGCTCGTGTATTACGGCTACATCGAACTCCGCCCGATCCAGCTTTGGGTCGACCGGGCCTCGCGCGATGCGATCGGGGCAGGCATTACCGTGCAGCGCGACTGGGTCGACCGGCAAGTCGGGCCGGACACGAATGTCGCGCTCCTCGTCAACGGGGGATCCGCATCCGGGGCCCTCCCCTACTGGGAGAACGAGTTCTTCAATCGGAGCGTCCGGACCGTTTACAGGCTCGCCGGTCCTTACGACGGGCTAGCAGGCGAGCAGTTGACGTCGACGCCGGACGGAGTCCTCACGGACCAGGCCGGCCACCACGTTCGCCACCGATACGTGCTGTCCAACTATCAAGTGGTGCCGGATGGTCGCCCGCTCGCGCGCGACAGTCGCACCGGTATGACCCTCTACGAGACGAGCGGGCCGTTGCGGATCAAGGGAACGCTCCTGGGCCTCTATCCCGACCGCTGGTCGGGAGGAGCCGCACTCTGGACGCAGTACGGATGCCGCGGCGGTGTCCTTCGGGCGCACGTGCTCTCCGATCCCGGCCTCTTTCAACGCGGTATCCAGGCCCTTGCCGCGCAGCTCCACGGCAAGACGATTGCGCAAACGACTGTGCGCACGACGCGCGCGGGGACGTTCTCCGTACCGCTACCCCGGCGAGCGCACGGCATGTGCGCCGTCAACTTCATCGTCAGCCCGACTGCCGTGCCCGCGCAGGTCCTCCCTGGGGACGGCGACACGCGGACCCTCGGGATCAGGTTCCTTCGCTTCGACTACGTGCCGGCGCGATAGCGGCGTCAGTTCCGTCGCGCTCTGCGCGCTCGAGCGCGTCCAGCCTCTTCGTGAGATTCGAGATCATCCGCTCGTTCGCCCGGAGCTGCTCGACGACGAGCGACTCCCATTCCCGGTGCCGGACGAGGTACGGGCGCAGGACGCGGAGCAGGAGCTTCCTCGCGAAGACGCCGAGACCGCCGAAATGGCCCGAGGGCAGGTCCCAGCCGAGGCTCGGGCCGACTGCCAGGTAGCGGGCCGCGCGCTCGGCAGGAGACTCGGGGCGATGCTCCTTGGCCGGGAGGCGTGCGATCGCCGCGGCGCGCTCGCCAACGAAGCGACCCGTGGCATCGAGCGAATGATTGCGAAGGATCGTCTCACGCGCGCGGCGGCCGCGCTCGTGGGCCTCCTCGGGGTTCGCGACGACGCGTCGCATAGCCGTGGCGGCGTCGTCCGGATCGGCGTCGGCCCAGAGCGCCCCGGCCGGGTAGTTCGCGAGCCCGGGCGGCACGGGCGTCAGCCCGTACCCGACGAGATAGCTATTTGACTCGTCCATGAACGTGAGGTTCCCTGAGAAGCCCGTTGCGATCACGGGCTTCTCGTACGCCATTGCCTCGGCGAGCGAGAACCCGAACCCTTCGCTCCTGTGCAGGGACACGAAGCAGTCGGCGGCGGCGATGAGCGCCCGCATGTCGTCCCCCGACAGGTACTCGTCGACCACCGTGATGTCGGGCCGGTCAGCTGCGGTCTGCTCCAGCCGGCGTAGCTCGCCCGGCTGCTTGCGGCCGTTGATCGTCTTGATGACGAGGACCGGACCCTCGTTCGGCGCGAACGCACGGCTGAACGCGTCGATCAACCCGAACGGGTTCTTCCGCTCTAACGTGCTGAAGAAGTCGAAGGCAAAGAGGAAGACGAAGGCGTCCTGCGGTAACCCGAGCTCCGTCTTCGCCCGCGCCGGGGGAGCGGCGACCTCGACCGGCATCGGAAAGACCCGGACAGGCTTGTCCGTCGCCTCGCCGAGGATCCCTGCTCCGTATTCGCTCGCGACCCAGATCTCGTCGACGAGATCGAAGGCGGGCTGGTACGAATCCGGGAGCCGGCTCGCCTCCCAGCACCAGACGCCGACGGTGTAGCGATCGAGGAAGAGCGCGGCGCCGCCGCGCTGAGCGAACTCGAGCATGTGCTCCGGGTTGAGGCAGACGATGTTGACCGGATAGATGGGCCGATCGCCCCGGGCGGTGAAGGGATGCTTCTCCCGGTGGTGCGGCGTCTTGACCGTGATCGTGGCGTGCGGCAGCTCGGCGCGCTCGATCCCGGCGAGTATCCGGCGCCCCGCCTCGCCGTGGCCGAACTCGGCGCGGAAAAAACCGACCACGTTGACGCCTTTGGAGGCAATCATCGCCCGATGCTAGCCGCCGCACCGGGCCCGGTATCTGGCAGTGGCTCGACGTGGGGAACGCGCGATACCGAGAGATTCCGGGGTGGCCCCATCACTTCGAGGGCTGCGAGATGCCGCTTCGTCGCCGGCTGAACTGCAGCTGCCTCGTGGCCCAGTTTCACGATCCAGGTGGAGTCCGGGAGCCGGAGCCCGTGCGTCCTCCTCCGGTTGACCGCGTAGTAGCGACGATCGACCACCCAGACTGAACCTCCGCGCTCGCGGTGATAGTGCCACCACACTTTCCAGTCGGCGTACGTGTCGGGTATCGCGTCGAGGCCGAGCCGACGAAGGACGTAGTCGAGATTCCGCTCAGCCTCGACCGCAGCTCGGGACCAGTTCTTTGGGTGCCAGAGGTGGAAGCCGACGGCGTCGGCAAGGTAAACCGCAGCCGTTCCGTTTCGTCGGAGGCGCGCCCCGAATTCCATGTCCTCGTAGCCGTAGCCGACCAGCGCCTCGTCCCAACCGTCAACGGCTGCGAGAGCGCTCAAAGGAATGGCACAAAAGGTGTTCAGAGCCATTGCAGGATCGAGCGGCTTGGGATGAGCTTCGCCCGCGGACGCAAAGATCGCCTCGGGGCGCGGGTCGGGCCCGACGATCGTCCCCTCGACACGCTTCGGCATCGCATCCGGGACGAGCTCGCGAAGGAGCTCGGCGCGACCGAGACGAAGCGCCGCTTCCACCGATCGGCGCGCCCCGGGCGGGAGCCAATTCACGACGCAGAAGACCGCTGCATTTGGATAGCGAGCGCTCGCTCGTGCAAGACGCTCGATCGCCTGCGGTTCGAGAACCACGTCAGCGTCGAGCGTCACGACGTGCGTCGCGGACGGCGCTACGTTGGCCACCCCTACGTTGCGCGCGCGACTGAGCCCGCGGGGCGTGAGGCCGGTGCTGACCCACCGAAGGCGTTCGCCGGACCACCCGCGTGTCCGCCCCAGCTCGTCGACCAGCTCGGCCGTCCCGTCATGCGAGCCGTCGTCGACGACAACGGCCTCGAACTCCACCGTTGTCTGCAGTTCGAGACCGCGCAGGACGAGCTCGAGATTGGGTCGTCGATCGGAGCTCGCGACGACAACGGAGAAACAGGGTTCGGCGAGTTGCTGGAAGCCCGTCGAGGAGATCTCGCGACTCTAGTTAGGCGGGCGCCTGACCTGACTACGATCCATTGGTGAGCGTCGCACTCGTTTGCCCGCGGTGCAAGACGGTGCTCTTATCTCACGACGGGTCGCTGACGTGCGCGTCTTGCGGCGCTGCGTATCCGATCCACGAAGGCGTACCGATTCTTCTCTCCGGCGCACTTTCGGATCAGCACGAGCACCAGCGGCGGTACTTCGACACCGAGTTCCAGAACTACGAACGCTATGAGCCGGAGAATTGGAGGCTCTCGTTCATCGAACGCATCTTCGGGGCGCTCGGACTTGCGGAAGACCGTGAGCCTTACCTGGACGTCGGAGTCGGAGGCTCCGGCGCGACGGTGATCGAAGCTGCTCGGCTGGGGGTCGCCTCTGTCGGGTGCGACCTCTCTGTCGAAGGCGTGACCGCGGCACGGCGTTTCGCGCGCCAGGAGGGCGTAGATGGGCCCGCGGCCTTCGTTGTCTGCGCGGCGGAGGCACTTCCGTTTCCCGAACACGCCTTCTCGGCGGCAAGTGCCGTCGCTCTCCTCGAGCATCTGGACGACGACCGGCAAACCGTGGCGGAGCTGGCGCGGGTCGTGCGGCCCGGAGGGCTCGTCTGGCTGACGGTCCCACACGCCTACCGGTATATGCCGCCCCCCGTATGGCCGATTTACTGGTGGCACGACCGCCGCATCGGACATAAACGGCACTACGACGAGCGGCGGCTCGTCGAGCTTTGTGCAGAGGCCGGCCTGGAGCATGTCCGGACCAGCTACAGCGCGCATCCGGTGAAGCTCCTCCAGTTCGCCGGAACCAAGCTCTTCCGCACCATGCGCGAGCAGCGGTCGTCGATGTGGTGGCGCCTGGAAGGTCTCGATCGACGCGCCGAGGATCGTCGGATCGGCGCGCTGCAACTCAGCGCCGTCTTTCGTCGTGAGAGCCAACCCGTCTATCGTGGCCGCTTCGATGGCGACGTCTGAAGCTTCCGGCGGCCGGCGATTCGGCCTGCGGGGCCTGGTCGCAAGAGGCCGTGCCTCTCACGGGGTTCGAGCCGGCGCGCTTCTGTCCGTCGCGACACTCGTCCTGAACGGCGCCACCTACATCTACTACATCGCCTGCGTTCGCTATCTCGGCTCGCGGGTGTACGGCGACGTCGCCGCGATGCTGGCCCTGTTTGCGGTCGTTTCGCTACCGCTCGTGAGCATCCAGAGCCTGCTCGCGCGGGAGGCCGCGCAGCTGCCTTCGCCGAACGCGGTGGGGATGCTGCTGCGACGCGCGGTCCGTCTCGCTGCCATCGTTGGCGTGATCATCGTGACGATCGGGGCCGTGCTGGTCGTGCCGATCCGCGAGCTCTTGAACATCGAGTCGAACGCGATCGTGCTGGCAGGGATCAGCGGACTGTTCTTCGCGATCGTTGCGGTCGTCCTCTACGGCGTTCTTCAGGGAACGCTTCGGTTCGGGGCGCTCGGAGTGACCTATGGTGCGTCCGGGCTGGCGAGGCCTGTTCTGGTCGTGCCCGCCCTTCTCCTCGGGTTTGGCGCCGTCGGAGCGCTGCTGGTGAACACGCTCGCAGGGTTCTTGGCGGTCGTGATTGCCGGATTCGCCCTGCGCGATCTGGCGCGCCGCAAGCCGAGCAAGGAGCCGTTGACGCTCGACCTGCGCCAGATGGCGTTGCTCCTCGCGGGCTCGCTTGCGTTCGCCTCGCTTACGAACACGGACGTCCTACTGGCTGCCTACTTCTTCCCGAGCGACGTCGCCGGCGTCTACGCGGCAGCCGCACTCGTCGGGAAGGCGGTCCTCTTCCTTCCGGGCGCGATCGTGACGGTGCTCCTGCCAAAGGCGGCAACGCGGGCCGCGGCCGGAATCACATCCCGGCGCATCCTGCTTGCCAGTGTGGGGGTGACGGGCGGGCTCACGCTTCTCGTCACCGGCCTGCTCGCCCTCGTCCCGGAGAGCTTGCTCGTCTGGGTGCTCGGGGGGGATTTCCGGCAGGCGACGGACCTGCTCGCCTGGTTCGGCCTCGCGATGACGGCCGCCGCGCTCGTGAACGTCTATCTCTCCGTCTATTTCGCGGAGAGGAACACATGGTTCCCGCTGCTCGTGCTGGGGGCGGCTGTTGCCCAGGTCACCGCCGTCTCACTGTGGCATCCCAATCCGCGGTCGATCGTGATCGTCACGCTCACCTGCGCGAGCACCGTCCTCCTCATTCACGAGATCGCCTTTCCGTACGCGCTTGCCCGGATCTGGAACGGGCGCTCCGCTGCCGCCCGGCTTTAACGCGGTTTCCATGCGCACCGTCGCTGCCAGCACGTTCACGATCGTCTGCAACGGAGCTTCTGACGAGCCGCCCGCGTCGGGTGTCTGGCAGTTCCTGGTCGGACGCGGCGCGAAGCGGGTCACGACGGTGTACCACCCCCTCGACCAAGATGACGGGCCCTGGCACCGGATCGCTGTCTACGAGCCGGGCCAGGAGCCCAAGAGAAGGAGCGTGAAGCTTCCGTCCTGGCCGCCTGCCACGTACGCAGTGGATCCCTTCATACCGTTGGCGCCGGCGGCGACGGACTGCTGGATCGGCTTCAACAATCTTGCGGCGGCCCGCGGCCTCGTCCAGCGCGCGGCCCGGCGGGCGGGCGCAGTCGTCTACTGGGCCGTGGACTTCGTTCCGAACCGCTTCGGCAGCGGCGTGCTGACACGCGCCTACGACCGGCTGGATTCGTTCTGCTGCAAGCGGGTCGATCTCCGCGTCGAGCTGTCCTCGGCGGCGCTCGAAGGCCGAAATGAGCGTCATCACCTGACGCCAGTGGAGTCGGCGCCGACACATGTGGCGCCCGTCGGCGTCTGGCTCTCGCGCTTACCCGTCGCCCCCGAAGACGGCTGGAAGAGGAAGCGGGTCGTCTTCCTTGGACACCTGGTGCCCCGTCAGGGGGTCGGCCGGCTGATCGATGCACTGGCGCTGCTGGCCGGCCGTGGGGCCGCGTTCGAAGCCGAGATCGCAGGGCGCGGGCCGACCGAGGGCGAGCTCCGCGAGGCCGTCGCACGGGCCGGGCTCGAGGATCGGGTGCGATTCGTCGGCTTCCTGTCCGACCACCGCGACGTGGAGGCCTTCGTCGCGCGCGGCTCCGTGGCGGTCGCGCCCTACGACACGGAAGTGGATTCGTTCACGCGTTTCGCGGACCCGTCGAAACTCCGGTCGTACACCGCCGCCGGCCTTCCGATCGTCCTCACCGACGTGCCTCCGAATGCAGCCGAGCTCGCCGCGCAGGCCGGGGCCGAGGTCGTTCCATTCTCGGCCGAAGGCATTGCCGCGGGAATCGAGCGGGCGCTCGCGTCAGGCGAGGAGTGGCAACGGCGGCGGCGGCAGGCGCTCGAGTACTCGAAGGGCTTCGACTGGGAGCTGATCGTGCCGCGCACCCTGGAGAAAGTCGGCTTCGAGCTCTAGGCCACCGGCGCCGGCTCGCGCACGACCTGTTCGAGGATCTCCTCGAGCGAAAACGTGATCCCCCAGGAGGGATAGTCGCCACGAAGGCGCCGGAGGTCGGTGATGTAGCAGATGTGGTCGCCGCGGCGCGGCTCGTCGACGTACTCGTACATGAACGGACGCCCGAGGAGCTCCTCCAGCCTTGCACCTGCCTCGAGGACCGAGACGCTATTCGCCCTTCCGCCGCCGAGGTTGTAGACGGCGCCCAATCGTGGATTCTCGAAGAACGCCAGCATGGCCGTGCAGACGTCGTAGGAATGGATGTTGTCCCGCACCTGCTTCCCCAGGTACCCGAAGATCCGATATGTGCGACCGAGTCGGATCGCGCGCGCCAGATACGAGATGAATCCGTGCAGCTCCGCGCCGGCATGACGCTCCCCGGTGACGCAGCCGGCGCGAAAGCAGGCGGTCGGCATGCCGAAGTAGCGCCCGTATTCCTGGACAAGCAGATCGGCGGAGGTCTTCGAGGCCCCGAAAAGGCTGTGCATGGTCACGTCGATCCGGCATGTCTCGTCGATCCCCTCGCGCTGAGCCTCGTCGGCGTAATCCCAGCGGGTCTCGAGCTCGACCAGCGGTAGCTCGTTGGGCGCGTCGCCGTAGACCTTGTTCGTCGACATGAAGGCGAACGGCGAGTCGGGGCAGTGGTCGCGTGCCGCCTCGAGCAGGTTCAACGTCCCGAGCGCGTTGATCTCGAAGTCTTCGAAGGGTCGCCTCGCCGCGAGGTCATGTGAGGGCTGTGCCGCGCAGTGGAAGATGAGCTGAGGCCGGAGTTCGCGCACGAGCGCTGCGATCCCGGAACGGTCGCGGATATCGAGCTCGTGATGTTCGAATCCGCCTACCTCGCGGCGAAGTCGGTCGAGATTCCACGTGGTGTCCCCGTCAGGCCCGAAAAAGTCCTGCCGCATGTTGTTATCGATGCCGTGGACGCGCCACCCGCGCTCGGCGAGAAACACGACGGCCTCCGACCCGACGAGGCCGCTGGATCCGGTGATGAGAGCAGTCTTTCGACGCACGTTCAGGAGCTTCCACCTAGGCGCGATCCACGGCGGATCGTACTGAGAGACGACGCCAAGGACAGGCTAGTCTCGGCGACGTGACGCCCGAGCGCGCCTCTGTGAGCGTCGTGGTGCCGATGCGCAACTCGGCCGGCCACGTCCAGGCATGCCTCGAGAGCATCCGGGCGCAGACGGACGAGCGCGTCGAACTCGTGGGAGTCGACAACCACTCGAGCGATGGAACCCCGGAGCTCGTGGCGCCGCTGGTCGACCGATTTCTCTCACTCGGGCCCGAGCGAAGCGCCCAGCGAAACGCGGGTGCCCGCGCGAGCAGCGGCGACTACCTGCTCTTTGTCGACAGCGACATGGTCCTCGAGCCGAACGTCGTCAGCGAGTGTCTCGAGGCCGCAAGCGCGGATCCGGCCGGGAGGACCATCGCCGTCATTCCCGAGCTCAGCGTGGGAACAGGCTTCTGGGCACGCTGCAAGGCGCTCGAGCGGAGCTGTTATGTCGGCGAGGAGACGATCGAGGCGGCGCGTTTCTTCCCTCGTGCGTTCTTCTTCGAGCTCGGCGGATTCGACGAACACCTTCCTGCGGGGCCCGAGGACTGGGACCTTCACGAGCGGGCGCGCCTGGCCGGTGCGCACGTGGTGCGAACGTCGGCGTACATTCACCACGACGAGGGCGCGCTGCGCCTGAGGCACACGCTTTCGAAGAAGTTCCACTACGGCGGCTCGATGGGGGCGTACATCCGCCGTCATCCCGGGCTCGCGCGCCGCCAGCTTCGACTCATCAGGCCGGCATTCGTTCGCCACTGGCGCGAGCTCGCGAGCGAGCCCGGAGTTGCCGCCGGGATGATGTTTATGAAGAGCCTGGAGTTCGCGGCGGGCGCGGCCGGGCTCAGCCTGGCATTCGCGCGTCGCAGGCGGTCGCGCTAACCGTCTGCTCGTGGAAGTGCGCGCTCGAACGCGGCGGCGGTGCGATCCCACGAAAGGTCGCGCCAAGCCCGCCAGGCTTGCTCCCGCAAAGACAGGTAGAGGGCGCGATCGCCGAGGGTACGGACGACGGCGTCGGCGAGCGAATCGGGGTTCGGGGGCGTCAGAAGCCCGGTTCTCTCGTGGATGACCGAATCGCGGAAGCCCGGGACGTCGTAGACCACGGAAGGCGTCCCGAGACGCGCGGCCTCGGTGGTCGTGAGGCCCCAGCCCTCTCGGACGGAGGCCGCGACGAGCAGGTCCGCGGCTTGGAGGAGCCGCCGCTTCTCTGCCTCGGGCACGCGACCGGTGAACCGGATCGCGCTTCCCAGGCCATGCGCGTCTGCGAGCTCCGACAGCTCTCGCTCCTGAGGACCGTCTCCGACGACGGTCAGAGTCGCGGCAGCCACTCGCTCGCGGACCAGCGCGAACGCGCGGATGACGTGGTCGAAGCGCTTCGAGGGTACGAGGCGGCCGACCGAAACGAGGCGGCCGACCGGCTCCCTGGCGGGGAGCGCCCGAAGTGCCGGCGTCGACACCGCCATCGGGATCACGTGAATCGGGCCGGTGAACCCGAGGCCGCGCAGGTCGTCGGACGTCGACCGCGAGATCGTGATCACGTTCTGATCGCGATACCGAGCGAGATAGAGCCGCTCGAGCGCGTACCCGACCGGCGCGAGCGTCCGAGGGGCCTCGTACCACCACACGTCGCGCGCGAGCTGCGGGATGAACAGGACCGTCGACGATGCGGCCCAGACGTGAGACAGATACGGGAGGGTGTTGATCTCCTCGATGATTAGATCCCAGTGCGCCGAACGCGCGAACGAAGGCGCGGCGAGACGCGTCGTCAGCTCCGAACCGCGGCGAACGACCTGAACCCCATCGATCTCTTCACGCGCTGGAAGGCCATCCTGCCGAGACGTGAACCACGTGACCTGATCGCGCCTAGCGAGCCGGCTGGCGATCTCGTGCGTGAGGATCTCGGCTCCGCCGGCACGCCGACTGCGGATGTCGCGCCAGTTGAGGATGAGTATTCGCACGGCCTGGAAGTCTCACTCGTTCTGCCGGTCCGCGACGGCGAGGCGTTCATCGCTGCGAGCCTGGCGGAAGTCGGGCGGACGCTCGACGCGCTCGCTCGCCCGTACGAGCTGATCGTGGTCAGCGACGGTAGCCGGGACCGAACGGTCGAGGCGGCCGAGAAGCTCGCTCATCCCGCGGTCCGGGTCTTCCACTATCCGCAGCACCAGGGAAAGGGGTTCGCGATTTCACTCGGCCTGGCGCAGGCGCGCGGTCGTCTCGTCGGCTGGCTCGACTCCGACCTCGACATCCGGCCCGAGTTCGTGACACGCGCCGTCGCGGAGTTCGACCGCGGCGGGGCCGATGCGGTGATCGGATCCAAGCGCCACCCCGACAGCGAGGTCGCCTACCCTCGCATCCGCCGGGTGTATTCGTGGGGCTTCCAGATGCTCGTACGGGCCCTGTTTCGCCTGGACGTACGCGACACGCAAGTCGGCGCCAAGCTCTTTCGGCGCGAGATGGTCGACACGGTCTTGCCGCTGCTGCTGATCAAGCGGTATGCGTTCGACGTCGAGGTGTTGGCCGTCGGGGCCACCTTCGGGTTCGATCGCGTGCGGGAGCTCCCGGTGCGTCTCGACTACCGCTTCACCGGCTCCGGGATCAACACCCCCGAGGTGAGGCACATGCTCGTCGACACCCTCGCGATCGCATACCGGATCCATCTGCGGCGGTGGTACGCGCGGCGGTTCGCAGCGGCGCAGCGTGAGCGGGCGGAGAGGTCGGCACACGAGTCGGCCCAGGAGCGGGTCAGGGCTGCTCGGCGATGAGCACTGCGACAGCGGCGCGCTCGGTGCCCCTCCGCATTGGCCGACTACGGGTCTCGCCGTGGCTGCTGCTGCCGGCCGGCGCCGTCCTCTTCGTCATCCTGTTCCTGCTGCCGGTGGTGCACGCGC